>ENA-OQBT01000026-OQBT01000026.1-human-gut-metagenome-genome-assembly--contig:-NODE-26-length-87568-cov-8.455244_pt1 | contig 87568 bp, 112 predicted proteins | sample MGYA00242749_ERZ504557 | MGnify/ENA primary metagenome ERZ504557 (study PRJEB26092, sample SAMD00036243) | human gut metagenome | host: Homo sapiens | study: EMG produced TPA metagenomics assembly of...
TAGATTTGTAAAGGTACAAAAACAAAAAACTATGAAAGGAATTAAAGTATTTTAGCTGCATTTCTTAGGCGGAGCGTAGTTGGTGCAGCAGCAGGTATTTTATTTGCTCCTGAAAGCGGAGAAGACACTCGTAGCAAAATTGCTGATGCTTTACGTAAAAGAGGTATCAAATTAAGTCGCACAGATATGGAAAATCTGGTCGATGAAATTGCAGCCGAGGTAAAAGAATAAGCAACGCCCACAAAAGTGTATTGTCATTCCGGATCCAAGTCCGGAATGACAATAATTTTTAAATCAAAACTCCACGCATGTTTGCAAACGATAAAAATATAGATAATCTGCAACAACTTCTGGCAGAGCTTAAAAAGTACGCAGAGTTACAAAAGGATTATGTAAAATTACATTTAGTAGAAAAACTTACTATACTGATATCAACCCTCATCCTTGTCTTTATATTATTGATATTAGGTATTATCGCACTTTTCTACTTGTCATTTACATTGGCCTATGTACTCGAACCTCATGTAGGCGGCTTATGGCTAGCTATGGAATCATTACCGGATGCATTATTCTGCTGATTCTGTTAATCGTTTTATTCCGCAAACGGCTGATTGTCCAGCCTATGGTAAATTTCCTTGCCAACCTGCTTTTAAATGACAACTGATTATGAAAGAGAATACTCCTAATAAAAACGCCCATCATCACTTTGGAAGTGATAGCACAACGAAAAGCTGAGAAGTTGGAAGAAGTACAGCAAGCTAAAAAAGAAATGGTACAAACCATACATGAACTTTTTTGCGCCTGTAGAACAAAAAGGAGGCGTAGAAGGCATTATGCAACATATCAATACAGGAATCGCCGTTTATGACGGAGTACGGACCGGTATCAAGATCATGCAAAGAATCAGAGGATATTTCCTGAAAAAGAAGAAATAACTTAGTATTAACCACAACATTTTATCCACATGAAAAGACAGCTACTAGGTGTGGCAGCAATTTTGTTGTCAATTTCCACGTATGCACAGGACAATCCATTATGGATGCGTTATTGTGCCATTTCTCCGGATGGAACCACCATCGCATTCACCTATAAAGGTGACATCTACACAGTACCCTCTACAGGAGGCAGGGCCAGTCAGATTACAACCAACCCTGCCCACGACACCAAACCTATCTGGAGTCCTGACGGAAAAAAAATTGCTTTCGCATCAGACCGCATGGGAAGTATGGATATTTTTGAGGTAAACAAGGAAGGGGGTATCCCCAAAAGATTAACCACCCATTCGGGTAATGAAACACCGGTGGCTTATAAAGACGCCGGACACATTCTGTTTCTAGCCAATATAATGCCAACTGTAGAAGACGCACAATTCCCCTCCGGACAATTCCAACAAGTATATGAAGTTAATACCGAAGGAGGACGCCCTGCCCTCTTCTCTTCCATGCCGATGGAAGATATCAGTATCAATCACACAGGTAATACTTTGCTCTACCATGACAAAAAAGGATATGAAGATCCTTGGCGTAAACATCACACTTCATCCATTACCCGCGATATTTGGCTGTGTTCTCTGAATGGAAACCGTACCTTTCGCAAACAAACTACTTTCAATGGTGAGGACCGCACTCCCGTTTGGGCTTCAGATGATAAATCTATTCTATTATTTAAGTGAGGAAAAGGCTCATTTAATATTTTCAAACGTGATATTGACGGTAATACATCCAAACAAATCACCAACCATACCAAACATCCGGTACGCTTCCTGAGTGCCGCCTCCAATGGAACATTATGCTATGGATATGATGGCGAAATCTACACGGTAAAAGAAGGTGCCATTCCGCAAAAAGTTCAGATTTCCATTGTCACCGACAAGAACGACAAAGATCTCATCCGCCAGATTAAGCGTAGCGGAGCAACAGAAATATCCCTTTCACCCGATGCAAAAGAAATTGCTTTTGTACTACGCGGAGATGTATATGTCACATCAACAGAATACAGCACCACCAAACAAATCACCAATACTCCGCAACAGGAACGCGATATTCACTTTTCTCCGGACGGAAGAAGTATTGTTTACGCTTCCGAAAGAAACGGATTATGGCAGATTTATCAAACCAGTCTAGCTAAAAAGGAAGAAAAACAGTTCGCTTACGCAACCGATATCAAAGAGGAAAGACTGACCAATTCGGATATCACTTCATTCCAACCTCAATACAGTCCTGACGGCAAAGAAGTAGCCTTTCTTGAAAACCGTACTACCATCCGTGTTCTGAATCTGAAATCAAAAGCTGTACGAACCGTCATGGATGGCAACTATGAATATTCATACAGCGACGGTGACCAATGGTATCAATGGAGTCCGGACAGCAAATGGATTCTTACCAACTACATAGGTATTGGCGGATGGAATAACAAGGATGTTGCACTGGTCAACGCATCTGGCAACGGAGAAATTCATAATCTGACCGAAAGTGGATACAGTGACGGCAATGCCAAATGGGTATTGGATGGAAAAGCCATGATTTGGGAAAGTGACCGCGCAGGATTCCGCAGCCACGGAAGCTGGGGCGCTGAAGCGGATATCTACATCATGTTCTTCGACTTGGACGCATACGACCGTTTCAGAATGAGCAAGGAAGAACTTGCTTTGCTGGAGGAATCAGAAAAGAAAGACAAAGAGAAGAGTGAAGAGAAAAAGAAGGCTGATAATAAAAAAGATAAAAAGAAAGACTCCGAGAAAGAAGATGACAAGAAGGAAGTAAAACCACTGGTTTTCGACCTTGAAAACAGCCGTGACCGTGTGATTCGTCTAACTGTAAATTCTTCACGATTGGGAGATGCTGTATTAACTCCGAAGGGTGACAAACTATATTATCAAGCAGCCTTCGAAAGCGGATATGATTTATGGGAACACGATCTTAAAGAAAACAAGACTAAAATCGTCATGAAAAAAGTCGGTGGCGGAGCCCTGCTTCCTGATAAGAAAGGCGAGAATCTGTTCCTTTGCAGCCAAGGTGGTATCAAGAAAGTTACTGTCAGCAGTGGTGAAACCAAACCTGTAGAATTCGAAGCTTTCTTCGACTACCAACTATGGTGAACGCGAATATATTTTCGATCATGTATGGCAACAAGTAGAAGATAAATTCTACGTAAAAGATCTGCACGGAGTAGATTGGAAAGGCTATCACGAAGCATACGCACGCTTTCTTCCATACATCAATAACAATTATGATTTTCAGGAAATGCTAAGTGAAATGCTGGGTGAGTTAAACGGTTCACACACCGGAGCACGTTACTACTCAAACGGTCCTACACTATCCACAGCGACCCTAGGAGCATTCTATGACGAAACTTATGATGGTGACGGGCTAAAAATTAAAGAAATATTAGCAAAAGGTCCATTTGCCGTGAAAAAAACGGATGTTACTCCTGGTTGCATCATCGAGAAAATTGACGGTAAACCTATCGTAAAAGGACAAGACTACTTCCCGCTACTGGAAGGCAAAGCCGGAAGAAAAGTGTTACTGGCCATATATAATCCGGCTACCGGCAAACGTTTTGATATCACCATCAAAGCTATCAGCACGGGCGAACAAAGTAACTTGCTGTATAAACGTTGGGTAGAACGTTGCCGCAATATAGTCGATAAATTATCCGAAGGCCGCATAGGCTATGTACACGTAAAAGGTATGGACAGTCAAAGTTTCCGCGAAGTATATAGTGAAGTATTGGGACGCTGCCGCAACAAAGAAGCTATTATTGTAGACACACGCCACAATGGAGGCGGCTGGCTACATGATGACTTGGCCACTTTATTAAGCGGCAAGGAATATCAGCGTTTCGTTCCACGCGGACAATACATAGGCAGCGACCCATTCAATAAATGGCTCAAGCCATCCTGCGTATTGGTATGCGAGGACAATTACAGTAACGCACATGGCTTCCCATGGGTTTACAAGGAATTAAAGATAGGCAAACTGATTGGCGCACCGGTTCCGGGCACAATGACTGCCGTATGGTGGGAAAACCAAATCGATCCGAGCATTGTGTTCGGTATTCCTCAGGTGGGTTGCATGGATATGCGTGGACAATATGCAGAAAATCACCAACTTTCTCCAGACATTGAAGTTTATAATACTCCAGAAAAGGCATTGGCAGGTGAAGACCAGCAGTTGGAAGCAGCCGTACAAGAAATGCTGAAAACAATAGGGGAAAAGAAATAAAACAATCCCATCCTGATAAAAAAGAAAAAAGACAGATGCGAAAATATTTCGCATGCCTGTCTTTTTTCTTGCTCTATTCACATCCGTCCAAGACAAAGATGGCTCATCCAACCTTTATAAAGCGATCATCCGATGAATATAAGACATACGCTTTATATCCGTCGGACGATATTATCAAAAGGAAACAATATGAAATAGTTCTTGATCAGAAGAAAGATTCTCAAGCCTCCTTCGCTCCTTTTTTCCAAAGACGAGTCATATCTTCCAAAGTCTTTCCTTTTGTTTCAGGAACCATCTTCCATACAAACAGAGCTGCAAGCACACAAATCACGCCATAAAGCCCATAGGCAAACACCGGACTGAATTCATACATGGCAGGAAAAGTGGAAGAGACCAGATAATTGAATATCCACTGGAAAGCTACAGCGATAGCCACTGCCTTGCCGCGGATAGTATTCGGAAATATCTCTGCAATCAACACCCAGCAGATAGGTCCCCATGACATCATAAAAAATGCAGCATAAACAATGATGGAAAGAACAGGAAGAATACCTCCCACCTGAAACTCATCACAAAATGCAACACAGAATGCACCTACAGCCATACCAATAGAACCAACAATCAACAAGGGTTTACGTCCCATCTTCTCTACGGTAAAGATAGCAACCAATGTAAAGAGAATATTAACTACCCCCATTACCACAGTCTGCATCATACCATCACCACCGCCACCGATTTTCTCAAAAATACGCGGTGCATAATAAAGCACAGCATTAATACCGATAGCTTGCTGAAATACAGAAAGCAAGATACCGACTACAATAACTGTCAACCCGTATGTAAGCAGTTTCTCTGTTTTCTCGGAAGTCACAGCCTTTATTTCAGACAAAATAGTTTTAGCCTTATCTGTTCCATTTACTTTTTCAAGTACAGAAAACGCTTTATCATCCTGATGGGTCATAGCCAAATAGCGCGGAGTTTCAGGAACCAAAAACAATAAAATGCCAAATAATGCAGCCGGAACCGCTTCTGAACCAAACATATATCTCCAACCATCGGAAACAAGCACTTCATCCGGCATACCATCTTTAATCATATAATTCACAAAATAGACTACCAACATGCCAAAAATAATAGCAAACTGATTACAAGAAACCAATTTACCACGAATTTCGGAAGGAGCAATTTCGGCAATGTACATCGGACAAACAGCAGAGGCAAGTCCTACACCGATCCCCCCGATGATACGATAAAAGTTAAAAGCAAGGATCAATGCAAACGAAGTATCTCCTTTAGAGAAAAATAAAAATTCGGGATAATAAGAGCCTAAAGCAGACAGAAAGAACAATAAAGCAGCCAGACGCAACGAATTACGACGTCCTAACCCCGAAGCAAAATAACCGGAAAAAGCACTACCAATGACACAACCTATCAATGCACTGGAAGCAGTCACGCCATGCCAGAAAGCATCTAATCCCAAATGTTTTTGCAGAGCCTGCTCCGCTCCCGAAATAACAGCTGTATCATAACCGAAAAGTAAACCGCCGAGAATGGCTATAAACACCACTCCCATCAGATAGAAATTGTTTTTCTTGTTTTTCATAATAAAAGAATTATAATAGTTTTCGTAATAAATACAATAACAAAGCTGTGCGAAATTAATCATTAATACGTAATTCTATTATAATTCTCCAACCATTTTAAATCTTTTTCACATCAAGGATAAACAAGATTATTTCGTCTGAACTGTTCTATGTCTTCCTTTTTTAATCCTATCTTATCCAATGACTTAGGAAGATTATGATCATTAAGATAATAACGCGGACGAATGAGATATTGTCTATTTGCTACCGATAGGCTATCTGCCCTATAAGGTGTCTGTATCCCTGCCAAATTCAGCATGGTATGAAACACAGAAGCATTTCCTGCTACCGGTTTTTCACGGTTCTGCAATATAGCTTCATGTACTTCCACATTCTCTTCTCTATATGCTTTGGACAACCAAATTAAAAATGGTACATGCAGTTGATAATAAGACGGGACCGGGGATGCATGTAAAAATAATTTTCGATTATCATCAAAAATATCCTCTCCATGATCCGAAGTATAAAGCATAGCCGAAAAAGAGTTCATTTTCTGCAATAAAGTGATCAAAGAAGCCAGAAAACCATCTGTATAACGGATAGTGTTATCGTATGCATTCATCAAATACTCTTTATTCTCATATTTGGCGTCTGTCAGATTATCCGGTTTAAAGACAGACATGGATTCGGGATAACGTTCTTTATAATTAAAATGTGATCCATAGGCATGCAGCACGATAAATAATTTTTGATGACCTGCCTTTAGCTCCTCTTCTACTAGAAACAATAGTTCGTCATCCGAAATATTGGCTCCTTTCGGAGTGTCTTTCTTGATAAACTTCCAATCATCTGCCTCCATCCCCAAAAAATCAATAAAAGAATGGTTAGGAAGCTGGTTCGAAAAAAAGGCTGTATGAAATCCTGCCTCCTTGAAAGCGGTAATGATTCCTTTCTGTCTATAAAGACAGTCATAATCCTCAGCCGAAGCTGCCGAAAGCAACATAGGCACACTTTTATGAGTAGTATTAGACTGGGTAAGCACATCCGTGAAAGTTACCAACCCCTCCATTTTATCAAGTAATGGAGTGGTATTCCTTTCATAACCATAAAGTCCGAAATTACAGGCACGGGCCGTTTCCCCTATCACCAAGACATAAACTTCCCGGCTGTCTTTATCATGTGCGGCACTGGCATTAAAAGTAAAATCCCTTGAAGTTTCCGCATATCCGGCAGTTTCGCCCGCACGTTCTGCAGCCAATACTAAATTATAACATACATTAGCCGGATACATTTCAATCTTTACTTGATAATCACGTTGCGTCGCATAGCAGATAACAGTCAATAACACTCCTGCAACAATGCCTGCCAAGGCATACTTACGCTGAGAACGAATAAAAGAATATTCCAACTGATTACCTCGGGCCCATGAGAAACCTCCCAAGACCAAAGCAGGAATGTAAACAACAAAAACACCAATTACAGCCGGCAGTAAATTATCCAACAGTTCCATCACCTCCCCGGAATTAGTAGTTGTCAGATTCAGGAACATATCTACTGCAATGATAGAACGCCCGAACAGGTATAGCAATACCAATTGGAATGCCGCAAAGAAAACAAACGGAAATAAGATCCAAATAGTCTTTCCAGGTTTACGCCCCAATGTCATAATCAACCAATAAACCGATACCGGCAGAATGACATTACAAATACGTGCCAAAAGTGTCATTTGTTGTTCTGTAAAAAACAATGCCACATTGGGAATGGCCAAGACAACGATGAACAGAACGAACAATCGTTGTGGCTCACAACACCACTGAATAAATTCTTTAAAATGCTTCATTTATATTAAAAATAAAACCAGACTGTCCATTTTTTCCAAATCCATAGTCCAGACGAACATTTACATTCTTTTTAAACTCCCAACGATAACCTATTCCATAATTAGGCAACACTCTGTCCATGCGCAAAGCACTGAACTTATTGAATACAGTTCCGGCCCCTATCCAAACTACAACACCATTACGTTTCCATACATGCTGACGCAATTCCACCTGCCCCTCTATTTTATGCTTGTCACGATAGCGCCCTTCGTAATAACCACGCATGGAATACGAATTTCCCAACAGCGCCATCATAGCCCACGACGGATTACCGAAATTAAAAGTACCACGTAATTCTCCTGCCAACAATCCTCCTTCCCATACAGGATGATAATAACTGGTACGCAAATCCGTAGTACTGAATGCATAATCGTTTCCTAAAAACTTAGGACGGAAACATTGGGTAATATTCAAATAATATCCTTATGGGGATTAGTCAACACATCGCGCGAATCATATGCCAAAGAAAGGCCCACTCCATAATTAGCAGTAGTAAGGTTCATTCCCTCCAGTAATCCGGGGCGTTCCATATTCTTACCATGCACATAATCATAAGATGCCATAGGACCTATATATAAATTATCCGCTATCCGAAACAAAAAACTAGCTTTAATTTGTGCTTGCCAGCGATCTAAATCAGATTCATTGGCATCTACATTACCCATATCGTACCCTATTCCCCAAAACTTGGAAGGAAAGGAATAAAAATAAAGAGTATAATCCAGCCGGTATTTGTCCTGCGGAAAGATATGAGTTCCGCGTATCCCCAACATATAGAAGCCAACAGTGGAAACATCTCCAAATAAAGATACATTGGACGGGGGAAGAAGCATGTCACTTCTATCAGCACGATAAAGCCCCGCTGCCACCAGTCCAAGCCCCAGTTTGGTATCCGTACTGTAATGTGGTCCGCCAATAATACTAAAATCAAATTTCTTATGATTCTTATCTTTATTAGCATCATTAAAATAGTCCAGAAATCTTTTGAAAAAAGTCCTTTTCTGTACTGTGCTGTCTTTGTGTTGCATTGTCGTATCTTCAGGCAAATAAAACAGACCGCCCTCTTGCGTGACTGCCAAAGCCGCATCTGCCATACATATAAAGATTACGATCAAAAATGATATTTTCTTCATTGTAACCTGTTATTTTTTCCACTGTTAAAACAAGCTTTACAGTAAACATAAACTGATAAAAACAAATAAAGCAGATTGGGATACAAAGATAGCCAAACCTGCTTTATTGTGACTTTTTTTATAATAAGAATCTGGTCTGAATTTACCTATTTCTGTCCTAAATACCTTATACCGGTCGCTTTTCTGTAATCAGCCAACGCAATCTTCTGCTCATAATAAGATTGGATAAGGTTTGTATATGCCTGTATCCATGTCAGCTGTGCAGAAAGCACATCCAAAATAGTCAACTTACCTTCAGTATAACTAAAAGTGTTCAAATCCAAATTCTCTTCTGCCAGTTTGCAGTTCTCCTCGGCAATACTTATCTGACGGGTATTCTCTGTCAGACTAGTCCACGCCTTCGCCACTTCTTTGCTTATTTGGTCTTGCTTATCTTGCAATGCATACTGCTTGCCCAATAAAATAGCCTTCTGTGCAGCCGTCGATTTAAAGCGGGCTCCCCAATGGAAAATCGGCAATTTAATAGAGGCATACACATTACTATTAAACATAGTTTCGCCCGAAATGTTCAACATCTGTGTTCCCCATGTCTCTTTAAAACCGATAGAAAGAGAAGGGTTGTACTTGGCGGCAGCCAGACTTACCTGTCTTTTCTGATAATCCACATCCAATTGGGAGATAGCATAATCGGGACGCACATTCAAGGCTGTTTCCGCTCCAACAAAGGCAGGCATAGGCAATATGGTAGAAATAGAATCCGTCAAATCCATTTCAGCCAGCGGTTCCAATCCCATCAGTACATTCATATTCTGCAAGGCGACCTGATAAGACTGATAGCTGCTGGAACGTTGCAATTCAGCCTCTTTCAAACGAGTCTGCATCTGAATGAGATCCGTCTTGCTGATATAGCCATCATCGTACTTATCTTGCAGCACTTTGGTCAACTGCTCAATAATCTGTACATACTGGCACATCGTTTCATACATTTCTTTTTGTGCGGCTGTTCCCCAATAACTGGCTTCAGCGGCATAGATAATATTATCCGTTGTCAAATCCACCGACTTATCCGCCATCTGAGTTTGTATTTGGGAAGCCTTATAATTGTGATAGATACTGCCACCGGCATAAATAGGTTGTGATACCCCTACTTCGGCACTGTATGAATCGTGCTCCATAGGAACAGCCATTCCGCCAAAATCCATCTCGTATTTGTTAATACGATACTGATAGCTTCCCGTTGCATCAACAGCCGGAAAGAAAGCGGTTTTTGCCGCTTTCATAGCCTTCTGCATAGCTGTACGTTGCGCCACACTCTGTTTTAAGGTTTGGCTATAATCCAGTACCTTTTGTTCAAAGGTAGAATAATCCACGACAGTCTGAGCCGAAAGTGTACCGGTCATACAAGCCATACTTATAATATAGATCATCTTAGTTTTCATTATCTGTCTGCTCTAATTTTAAAGAAAATACAATAAGTTACCGGAAGAACAAAAATGGTCAGTACCGTTGATACGAACAAACCACCCATAATGGTAGCCGCCATACCTGCAAACATGGCATCGCCCAACAATGGAAGCATACCCAGAATAGTAGTTCCGGAAGCCATGGTCACCGGAACGATACGTGTCTTGGTAGCCTCGACCACGGCAGGCACAGCACCCTTTCCATCCTTCAACTGAAGTCCGATTTCATCGACCAGCACAATGGCGTTCTTGATATTCATACCAATCAATCCCAACAGACCGAGGATGGCAAAGAAGTCCAATGACTTACCAAACAAAAGCAATCCCCATACCACACCAATAAACACCAGCGGCAACATAAGCATAATCAATACCGGCTTGCGGTAGTTGCTGGGGAAAAGAAACAGCAGAACCACATAAATCAACAGGAAGGTCAGCGGAATATTCTTCGCCAATGCAGCGTTACTCACATCCTGTGTTTCCTGCTCGCCGAAATATTTCATTTTATACTCGGCAACCGCATCTGCTCTTGTACGGCAGTGAGCACCTGTTTAAACGCAGCCATCGTATTGGCTCCACGTTTAGGTTCACATTGCATCATCATACAACGCTCGCGGTTAAAGCGGCGGACTACATTATAATCATAACCCAAAGCAAAATTATCGATCACCTGTTCCACCTTCACGGAATTTCCTTTCGTACTGAATACAGGCACACTTTTCACATCATTCAAGTTCATTTTTTCCACATCCTCATCTTTCAACAGAATAGGCAAGGAAACATCCCCCTCACGATATTCTCCCAAAGGCAAACCATTGGTAGCCGTACGGAATGAATTAGCAACCTGCTGACGGGTAATTCCCAAGCGTAAACCTTTCTGTTGAGAGAACATCGGTTTCCACACAGGCACCTTATCTCCCCAATTAGAACGGATATCCGTCACCATATCACACTGGCGGGCTATTTTCTTCGCCCTTTCAACCAATGCGGTCAATGTATCGGGATTCTCACCGATAAAACCGATCTCAATAGCAGCTTCAGGCACCGGAGACAAAGCAAAAAGTGCCGAACGGGTAATGATATTGGGAAAGTTCTGGGTCATGTGCTCATAAAACTGCTGTTCTACTTCGGCTGCATCTTCGGGGTCTTTAGTTTCCACCATCACATTAGCATAGTTAGACTTCGGTCCAAAAGAAGAACTTGCCAAATAGTAACGCAACGGAGTACCACCCAATGTCACCGAATATGATTTAACTTTCTCATGATTCTTCAAATAACCCTCCACCTTCATCACATCCTGATCTACCGCATGAATACTGAATCCCTCAGGGAATACCAGATCAGCACGAAAATAAGGCTTATTCATTTTCGGAAAAAAACTCTGAGGCATAACAGCCATAATAACCAAAGAAAGCACCAAAGTCACAAAGACGGTGGTCAATGTCACAAAACGGCGTTTAATCAGCAAGGTCAGAAACTTCTCGAATTTATGATAGAGTTTAGTATCATACGGATCTTTCATTGCACCGCCGGGAACAGCTTCTTTCAAAATAAAATTACCAAAAGTCGTAGTCTGGCACAAAGCCAGAATCCAACTCAATCCCAGTGACACAGCCAATACAACAAATAGCGGTTTCACAATCTCAGCCACGGATGCCGGTGCCAGATACAAAGGCAAGAAAGAGCAGATAGCAATAAAAGTAGCGCCCAGCAATGCCCACTGCGGCTTGATGGCCCCCTCTATCAATGACTGATAACGTGATTTTCCGCGCTTGATACCTATTTGCGCATTATCTGTCACCACAATGGCATTATCCACCAGCATACCCATGGCGATAATAAATGCCGCCAAAGAAGTACGGTTCAATCCTACTCCCCACATCAACATAATAAGCAAAGTACCACCTACTGAGAAAAGTAACGAACTACCTATCAGCATACCGGCACGCGATCCCATCACCACAAAGATAATCAGGATAACAATAACCAATGATTCTATCAAATTCAGGATAAAGCCATTATTCGCCTCATCGGCAATCTTATCCTCAGGATAAAGGGAGGCAAGTTCAATACCGATAGGCAACAATTGCTCTATTTCCGCCAACCTTTCGTCCACTGCTTTACCCACAGCTACCACATTATCCTTTGCTCCACTGGCCACACCTATACCAATAGCACGTTTACCATTGACCCGCATCAAGGTTGAAGGCGGATCATAGTATCCACGCTCCACTGTTGCAATATCCCCCAAACGGACTTCCCGTCCGTCCTTACTGATAATCAACTGATTTTCTATATCTTCCAGACTGGTATAAGTTCCTTCCGTACGCAAGCGCAACTGATAAATTTCTGTCGCTATATCTCCTGTATTCACCTGTATATTCTGCTTCTGCAAGATGCCCATAATTGAAGTGGGATCAATGCCCAGTGCCGAAAGTTTGGAGGTGGATATCTTGACATTGATCACTTCTGTCTGTTCCCCATACAACATCACTTTCTGCACTCCCTCAATCGGAGTCAACTGGGTACGGATACGCTGGGCCCAGTCACGCAAATCAGTATACGAGAATCCCTCATCAGCGGTCAAAGCATAATAAATGCCATACACATCACCAAAGTCATCATTCACTGTAATGGTAGACGCCCCACTGGGCAATTTGGGTTGTATATTCGCCACTTTACGACGTAATTCATCCCATTTCACAGGCATATAATCCGGATCAATCGTAGGCTGAAGTTCAATAGAAATCTTGGACAGTCCGAAATAAGATTCCGATTTAATCTGATATACATCTGTCATGGACTGAATTTCACGTTCAATCGGTTCCGTAATCAGTTTCTCCACTTCATGTGGGTTCGCTCCCGGATACTGGGTAACCAATACCGCAGTCTTTATCACAAAAGGCGCATCTTCTTTCTTAGGCAGCTTGAAGAAGGAGATTACTCCACCTATCAGCAAAATAGCCAAAAAGAAATAGATAACCTTCCGGTTCTCCAAAGAATATTTTGGAATATTCATGATATGCTTTCTCCTTTTTTATTCTGTTAATATTTTTACTTGCTGGCCATCCACAAGATAAGAGGCTCCGGCAGAAACGACCTGTTCACCCGCTTTCACATCTCCGGTAACAATCAAGTCATTACGTCCAACAATAGTACCTTATCGTTGACTTTGCGTTGTTCCACTTTCTGTGTGGATGGATTATAAACAAATACTTTTTTACTATTCAATGTATTGTCAAACACTACAGCCGACAAAGGTACTGTAATCCCTTCCTTTACCACATCATTCTCAATATAGACAATAACACGACATGAGAACCCCACCGATACCTTGTATTTTTTCAAATCAAATTCCGGATCATCAATGTAAAGGAATACAGGAACTCCTGCCCCATCGGGAGAAGCCTCTACATACTCCTTTACTTTTGCTTGAAATAATTTTCCTTTATAGGCATCAAATTCTACGTAAATAGTAGAAGGAGAAGTTACATAAGAAATATTCGTTTCGGGGATAGTGAACTCCACTTGCAATTTAGCCGGATTAATCAAACACACTACTCCTTGTCCTGGTTGTACACGCTGATAGTTTTCAACGTATTTTTTTTGGATGAAACCATCAAATGGAGCGCGTAGCTTTGTGTCATTCAATGTGTTTTGCGCATCTTCAAATGCCGATTTGGCATTGGTATACGAAGCCTGGGTCGTTTCAAATTCTTGCATGGAAATGGCGTTCTTAGCCAATAGTTTCTCCGCGCGTTGCATCTGTGATGCCGCCTTTTGAAATGAAGCCCTCTTAGCGTCATAATCCAATTTGTAATCTGTCGGATCAATTTCGGCCACTACCTGTCCTTTCTTTACCCGCTGTCCTTCGAGTACATTCATTGCTACCAGCGGACCGGACATTTTAAAGGCCAAGTCACTGAACTGATCAGGCGACACAACACCTGAATACGATTTTTCGATCCTGCTTAACGAGGTCACTTCCGCCAATTTCACGGGACGGGGACCGCGTTCTTGTGCAGGTTGCTGTCCGCAAGAACAGAACACTGCTGCAATCATTGCCATGATAGACAAATTTTTACCTTTCATACTGTTAATCTTCACTATTAGTTTCCGCTGCAAAGTTCTCATAATTATTAAAGGCGTACAAGTGCTAACAGTAAGATATATTAGTCTATTTTTAAGCATTTTCTTTGTTATCTGCTTTAACTGTCCTATATTTGTGGTGCATAATCAAAATCTTCTTTATTTTTATGAAGTATATAGATGACATTAACCTATTTAAATCAAATAAGGATTTCGTTGCAGAAATTGACATGACAGGATCATTAGGCCGTATTTACCACTACCCGCAACGAATGGAAGGATGCTTGTTCCTTCTGTGCCTGCGAGGTGAATGTGACATAACGATCCATCTGTCTGAACACAAGATACAAAAGAACGACATTGTCACTATTTTGCCAGAAACCTTTGTACATGTCCACCGGCAAAGTCCCGACTGCCGTCTGTACCTGATAGGGTTCAACAAAGAGTTGCTGAATGGAATAAACCTCTTCAATTCCACCATGAACTATCTTTCAGCCCTGATTGACACGCCCATTATTCCTCTGCGTCCCGAAATAACCGAGTTGTTTCAAGACTATTTTATGTTGCTGATAAAAATGAAACGTATGGGAGCCAAGCCCAATAAAGACTTAATCAGCACCATGCTGCTCACTATATTGCATGGTGTAGGCAGCATTCATCAGAACACCAATGTAACCACACGTACTTTCAATCGTGGAGAAGAAATTGTAAAACGTCTGGTCCAATATATCATCAAACATTATACGAAAGAACGGAGTGTAGCTTTTTATGCCGATCTGCTTCATATATCCCCTCAGCACCTCAGCACTACTGTCAATAAGATTACGGGAAAAACTGTTACAGATATCATCGCCAAACTAGTGATAACAGATGCGGAAGCCAAACTAAAATCCACCGATCTTACTATTCAGGAGATAGCCTATTCACTTAATTTCCCAGATATCTCATTCTTTGGGAAATATTTTAAAAGATATACAGGAATGTCACCGAAACAGTATAGGGAAAACGGATAGTGAAAACAGACTCAGCCCACGTTAGTACGTGTAAGGTCATACGTCAGTACGTATAAGCCTACATATACTAACGTATAAGCTTATACATACTAACAATGTAAAAACACATGTCCAAAGTCTCTTACACCATAAAAGTTATAAGTTTTTCGGCTTATAAATAGCGTTCCACCAAGTCGCATCGTCCTGCAACCATTTGGCAAACCAGGCAAAGATTGTATTCTGCCACTGGATCCTCTTGCCATAGTCTACAATATGATGATCTTGCCCCGTTACCGCCACAAAAGCTGTTTCGCGTCCCAGCAATTTCAGTGCTGTAAACATCTGAATACTCTCTCCCACCGGTACATTCACATCCGCATCACCATGCAGGAACAGCAAAGGCGTATGTATCTTGTCCGCATTGAACAACGGGCTTTGTTTTACAAAAAGATCAGGATTGCTCCACGGATAACTATCCGCCATGGAAACTTCACTATACGAATATCCCCAATATCCTTCCCCCCAATAACTGGTATGGTCACTGATACCGGCATGAGAGATGGCCGCTGCAAAAATATCGGTCTGTGTTTGCAGGTATTGTGTCATAAAGCCGCCATAGGACGCACCTATACAGCCTATTTTCTTGTCATTGACAAAAGCATGTTCTTTACAAAACAGCTTTGTACCTTCTATAATATCCTGTGCCACCCCTTCCCCGGCTGTATTGACGTGGCGGGCAGAGAATTCCTGTCCGAAACCGGTAGCACCGCTAGGTTCTATCACATACACCACATAGCCCAATGCCGCGTATGCATGATGCGGATAACGGCTTTCAAAATTACGGCTGACCGGACTGCACCCACCATAATAATTCACAATCATAGGATATTTCCGGTTAGCGTCAAAATGAGGCGGCAGGTAATAACGGCCGTAAATGGTATCACCACGCGAATTGGTAAAACTCCAAGCCTTGCATTCGCCCAGCTCCACATCTTTCAAGATGTCCTTACTTAAGTCTTCCAACAAAGATGATTTCATCTTTTTGGTATTCATGGTGTACAAACGGTCGGAATTTGAGGCGCTCTGTCCATAATAGGCCATAACCGGAGCATTTTGCGCCAATGAGAATGAATTGACCAAATCTTCTGAAACCTCCAGTTGCAGAATTTTCCCATCAGCGGGATTCATCCGGTACAAACTGTAACAGTCACAGTTCTCGGCCGTGAAATATATTTGCCCGTCGGCTTATTCCACACGGCACGCTGTACGCTGGGATTAAAATCTTTCGTCAGCGGAGTGACTCTCTTATCAGCTATATTCAGCAAATAAAGCTGACCGTCCGTCATACTCGGAGTCTGCCCCTCCTTTACATTTTTCCCTATTCCACCCAGCGATTCAGGCGAGCCGGATACCAATACCTGCGTTCCGTCAGGTGAAAAACGGGCTCCACTGATAAAACCATCTTTATCTATCAGCAGTTCCGCCTGTAAAGTCTGCATATCCAACCGATATAGTGAGAATAAAGTAGTAGGACGCTTGGTCAGACGGCTCTGACTGGTCATCATCAAAAGATACCGGCCGTCATTGGAAATATCGGCAGCCCAGACATTGTGATAACCGAAAGTCAGTGGCTGCAACAAACCGGTCTTCAAATCATATTTAGCCAGATAAGAACGGTTACGCCATCCCGGCTGGCGGTCATCCGGCTCCAGTACCTCATAAATTTCTTTACGTTCTTTCGGTCCTTCCTGGGTCATGGTGAAAAGCAGGTAGTCTTCCGTAGGTGCGAACTGGAAATACCCGTCAGGTAATTTATTCACCAGCACGGCCTCCACTCCGGTAAGTGGATCCACAACTATCAGCTGCCTGCCATCCACTCCTGTACGGGTATAATAATAACGGTTAGAACGAGGCATCCATTGCATATTCTCAGTAGCTCCGCCAAAACCTTACCGCTGGCAAGTTCAGTAATACGCGTACTGCCGGCCGACCGGCCACCTACACAAGTCGTACGATAATTAGTAATCAGATATCTGCCATCAGGAGAAAGTCCTACTCCGGCAAAACGAGTTCCATGCAACACATCCGCCAAAGTATATAGCTTTTTGTTATCTTGCTTAAGTGAAATGCTTCCCTCTTGATCCGTATCCACACTCACTTTCAAAGAATCTGTTTTCCCTGTTTCAGAAAGATATTTAACAACTACAGAATGGGTGGCCGGCTCCAAAGTGAGTTCAATCCCTTCCTGCTTTTTCCCATCTACATAAAGTTGGTATTTTTTCAGACCGTCAATCTTCAACTTGGCCGTAGCATAACGAGTATTCTCCAACACAAAGCCCACCATGTGCAAGGCATATCCCGAGTCACTTCCCGGCAAAACTCCGCCTGTAAATAAAGTTCCCTGCTGCAATACGTCCACAGAAAGATGAGTATCTAACAAACGTCCGGATACAAAAGTCTTTGAATTCACATCCACGCTGTCTACCTGAAAAGGAGCCTGTACAATGTAGGGTCCGGCATAACGGAAAGTAGTAATGTCAATCGTTTCAGCACCTGCCATCACAGCCCAGGCAAGAGCACAAGACAATAAGATTTGTTTCTTCATATTTCTAACAATTTGTGTTACACAAAGATACGAAATATAAAAGAAACAAAAACCTTTTTCTACGAATTTCAATGCTTCCTACAACATATTATTTCACCTCTCCCGGCAGATAGCGCAACTGCAAATACTGTTCTCCCGGTTTCAGATACCCCCCTTCGAACATTTCTTTCCTGATCCGGTAAACTGCCACCCTTTTCAATAAGTAATTTTCTACCTTCATCGGCTGCTTTTTACACCAAGAAAGCACTTTCAGACTTCCATCGGCATGAACATCCGCATAGACTTTTACCGTTCTTATCGGAGTCCCGTCCGCTATCTTACGTCCTCTTTTATAATCCACCCACAAAATAGCTTTCGCTTTTTCCCCCTCACATGTCCCAGCATACTTATCCGTTTCGGATGCGGTGAAGGTGAAGAAGTTCCCTTACAACCTACAACCGCACATAAAATCAAAAGATATAAAATATAGCCCCCTCGTATTTTCATATCAATCGGATTAGTCTTTTATCTCTTCTATAGGAGTAATATCCTCTATTTCAGGCATACCCGGTTCTTTCTTCTGACGGAAGCGGATGATGTTTATCAAATCGGACAGTCCGTATACAATGCTGCTCACTCCCAGAATGATGAATGGAACAGCCGCCGCCGTAAATGGATTAAATAATACCACAATACCTGCAATCAGCACCAACACAGGTATCACAAAGAAACCTCCCGGTACCACCGTCCAACTACGCGCAGCAGACAAATTCACAATCTGACTGATTCCCGCCAGTACCAAAACAGCACCCAGCACATACATCAGAATACCGACAAAAATGCCGGCATAATCATCAACCATAATCCGAACAAAAGGCTACCAAGCCCGGCAATAGGGAAACTGCTGCCATCCTGCTTGCCACGAATCAAATACCCAAATACAGAAAAGAGTCCCGGTACTAGAAACAGGACACCGATTGTAATAACCAGATAAAGAATGGCAGCTTCAGGCCATGCCACCAGCAACACACCGATGACCAATGCACAGATACATCTGATTATAGAATAATTCATTGTTTTCATATTCAATCATGTCTAATTGGTTAATGAAGCGAATATACTGATTATTTCTGAGAAGACAGATGCAAAATGGATATTAATTTTTCAGACAGAAGAACAAAAGAAGAAAGCCGGAACAGATTTTCCTGTCATAAGCTTAGAACTACATTCTATTGTTCTATAGACTTTAGCAAACAGAATATTCTACCGACTATTCCAATATGTTCTTTCGTACCCATGCCTGAAGATCATCCTTTTATCATATGGCAAATCACTCTATCTGTTCTGTTTCAGGCAGACTTTGTTCATTCTCGTCCTCATCGATCAAAATAGCCCAAAAGAGCCACCATAACAGCAATCCTGCCAACAACACGGCACCTATCCTTATCCAAAGTTTACGTTTCATACACTTCATTTTAATGATTTATTAACTGATGTATTAAAACCATTCCGCCACCCGAAATGTTCATTTATAAAACCAATTTAAAGTAATAAGATTATGAATAATGGAAAATTCTTTGCCGGACTGGCACTAGGAGCGCTGGTCGGCAGTGCATTAAGTTGTTTTGCGCACAGCAACAGAGGCCGCAAATTGAGAAGAGACGTGTATGATGCCATTCAGGACTTACAAGAAGATGCAAAAGACCTGGCTCATCATGCAAAACATAAAGCAGAACAAGTAAGCAGTGAAGTAGCCGGAAAAGTAGGTGAGAAAGTGGAAGAAGTGAAAGGGAAAATACACGAGGCTGCAAATAAATAAAAAAAAAGTAAGTTTTTCTTTGGAGTTTAAAACAAAACGCTTACATTTGCCCCAAAATAAAAACAGATTTTATGAATAGAATCATGGTAAATACATATTGGTGGCGTTTCTTACAACTAAACAAGTCGTAAGGGAACCAGACCATGTATATATACCTGACATTCTAATAAGGATATTCAAACTGAAGGCCTGTCGTACTTACGACAGGCCTTTTTTCGTTAGTGCAATTAACAATCAAAATTTAATATAGAACGACAATGAAAACTTATCAGGTAAACAAAGAAGGTTATTATGGCGAATTTGGCGGGGCCTATATTCCCGAAATCCTTCATCGCTGTGTGGAAGAGTTAAAAAATGCCTATTCCAAAGTATTGGAAAGTGAAGGATTCAAAAAAGAATTCCACCAGTTACTACACGACTATGTGGGACGCCCTTCACCTCTATACCTGGCAAACCGGCTAAGCGAACAATACGGCTGTAAAATCTACCTGAAACGTGAAGATTTGAACCACACCGGAGCACACAAAATCAACAATGCCATCGGCAGGTGTTACTGGCAAAACGTATGGGGAAAAAACGTATCATTGCAGAAACCGGAGCTGGACAGCATGGTGTGGCCACCGCCACGGTATGCGCTTTGATGAACATGCAATGCATTGTTTACATGGGCAAGACCGATGTAGAACGCCAGCATATCAATGTAGAAAAGATGAAAATGCTGGGAGCCGAAGTCCGCCCGGTCACTTCCGGCAACATGACACTGAAAGATGCTACAAACGAAGCCATCCGCGATTGGTGTTGCCACCCTGCAGATACTTACTATGTCATCGGCTCTACCGTAGGCCTCATCCCTACCCTGATATGGTGGCACGTCTGCAATCCGTTATCAGCGAAGAAATCAAAAAGCAGCTGAAAGAACAGGAAGGAAGGGAATATCCCGATTACTTGATGGCTTGTGTAGGAGGAGGAAGCAATGCGGCAGGAACCATTTATCACTATATAGATGATGAACGTGTGCAGATTGTCCTGGCCGAAGCAGGAGGCAAAGGCATAGACACCGGTTTCTCGGCCGCTACCATCCAACTGGGGAAAATGGGAATTATCCACGGAGCAAAGACCTTGGTTATCCAAAACGAGGACGGACAAATAGAGGAACCTTACTCCATCTCTGCCGGTCTGGATTATCCGGGCATAGGCCCATGCATGCCAATCTAGCCAAACAGCAACGCGCTTTGGTACTCGCCATAAACGATGATGAAGCCATCCGTGCCGCATTTGAACTGACCCGGCTGGAAGGTATTATTCCTGCATTGGAATCGGCTCATGCATTGGGAGCACTGGACAAAATGAGATTCAAGCCAACGGATATAGTGTTCTCACCGTATCAGGACGCGGAGATAAGGATATTGAAACCTACTTGAAAGAATCCAGCACAAGGGCCTCCTTGCAATAACACATAGAAACCCACGAGAGTAAAAATATTATACGGACAACTATAAACAGAAAAGAAACAATGAAAACTTTTACCTATACCACCCGATACAAAACCATACTGGGTGACCTACATACACCGGTCAGTACTTATCTGAAAGTACGCGACATTTTCCCACAGAGTGCGCTGATGGAAAGTTCCGACTATCATGGAAGTGAGAACAACCGTTCTTTCATCGGACTGAATCCTGTAGCCAGCATCGGAATCAACCATGCATAGCCACTGCCACCTACCTGACGGCAGCATGGAAGAACATCCCATCACCAAACATTTCCGGGCAGACCATGCGATCTCCGATTTTCTGAATCGTTTCAAGGTAAGCGGAGAATACAACAACTACTGCGGACTGTATGGTTATACCACGTTCAATGCCGTACGCTACTTCGAACATATCAATGTAAAAGACAGCCGTGACCCTAAGAACGATGCTCCGGATATGTTGTATATCTTATATAAATACCTGATCGTCTTCAATGACTTCCGCAATGAAATGTTATTACTGGAAATGTTGCAGGACGGTGAGGACAGCCATCTGGATTATGTGGAAAAAGCAATCCACAACCGTAACTATACCACTTACGACTTCCGTGCCGTGGGCGAAACTACCAGCACCCTGACCGATGAAGAGCATAAGGCGAACATCCGCAAAGGCATTGCCCACTGTATGCGCGGTGATGTTTTCCAAATCGTCCTTTCACGCCGTTTTATCCAACGTTACGAAGGAGATGATTTCAAACTTTACCGTGCTTTACGCAGCATCAACCCGTCCCCCTACTTATTTTACTTCGATTTCGGGGGCTTCCGTATTTTCGGTTCCTCTCCCGAGACCCACTGTAAAATAGAAAACGGACGTGCCACCATCGACCCTATCGCCGGAACCACCCGCCGCAACGGAGACAAGAAAATAGATGCTGAACTCACCGCCAACCTATTGGCTGATCCCAAAGAAAATGCAGAACACGTAATGCTGGTAGATCTGGCACGCAATGACTTGAGCCGCAATTGTCACGATGTACAAGTAGAATTTTACAAAGAAGCTCAATATTACAGCCACGTCATTCATCTGGTAAGCCGGGTCAGTGGCGAACTGAACCCCAAAGCCAATCCCATCAAAGCATTTATTGATACTTTCCCGGCCGGAACTCTGAGTGGCGCTCCGAAGGTAAAAGCCATGCAACTGATCAGCGAATACGAACCTCACAGCCGTGGAGCCTATGGAGGTTGCATCGGATTTATCGGGCTGAACGGCACATTGAACCAAGCTATTACCATTCGTACATTCGTCAGCCGCAACAACGAACTATGGTTTCAAGCCGGTGGCGGCATCGTAGCTAAGAGCAATGAAGAGTACGAGTTACAAGAAGTAAACAACAAACTGGGAGCACTTAAAAAAGCAATCATCCTGGCAGAACAAATGTAAAAACGAATCATCATGAAAACAGTAATTATAGACAACTATGACTCATTTACCTACAACTTGAGTCATTTGGTAAAAGAACTGGGAGCCGAAGTTACCGTATTACGTAACGATGCTTTCCAACTAGAAGAATTGGAAAAATTCGATAAAATCATTCTTTCACCCGGTCCCGGTATTCCATCAGAAGCAGGCCTGCTGCTCGAAGTAATTAAAAGATATGCCGGCAAGAAACCGATTCTGGGTGTATGCTTGGGAGAACAGGCCATAGGAGAAGCTTTTGGCGGCAAACTGACCAATCTGAGCGAAGTATTTCATGGCGTACAGACCCCCATCTCAATTAAAAAGAATCAATTAAAAGACAAAGGAGAGAAAACCGATTACATTTTCAACGGACTGCCGGATGAAGTGCCGGTAGGACGTTATCACTCATGGGTGGTAGATACGGACGGTTTCCCTGAGTGCCTTGAAATAACCGCAGTAAGCCGGGAAGGTCTCGTTATGGCATTGAAACATAAAGAATACGATATCCACGGCATCCAGTTTCATCCCGAATCCGTACTAACCCCCGATGGTAAAACCATGATAGCCAACTTTCTAAACGCATAAACCAAACCGTACATAATAAATATGAAAGCTATATTATCCCGCCTCTTCAATCACGAGGAACTGACCCGAAAAGAAGCAAAGAATTTGCTGCTCAACATAACCCGGGGAATGTATAACGACGCACAGATAGCCGCTCTGCTGACCGTTTTCCAAATGCGCGGCATCAAAGTAGAAGAATTGATAGGTTTCCGTGAAGCATTGCTCACCACCCGCATACCTATAGACTTTTCCGCTTACACCCCTATTGATATTGTAGGTACAGGCGGTGATGGAAAAAATACCTTCAACATCTCTACTTGCGCCTGCTTCATTGTAGCGGGAGCCGGATATCATGTTGCCAAACATGGCAACTATGGCGCGACTTCCGTCAGCGGAGCCAGCAATGTCATCGAACAACACGGCGTAAAATTCACTAATAATCCGGATAAGCTGACCCGTTCTATGGAAGAATGTGGAATGGTCTATATGCATGCCCAGTTGTTCAATCCTGCCATGAAAAGTGTAGGCCCTGTCCGCAAAGCACTGCAAGTACGTACCATATTCAACCTGCTAGGTCCGCTGGTTAATCCATGTCTTCCGGCTTACCAACTTCTAGGGGTCGCCGATCTGCCGCAAATGCGCCTTTACACCAACGTATTCCAGAAACTAGGCATTGGCTTTGCGTAGTAAACAACCTGGACGGTTACGACGAAATCTCACTGACCGATGAATTCAAAGTGATGACCAATCGCTACGAAACCATCTACAAGCCATCTGAACTAGGTTTCTCTCTCGCCAGACAAGAAGAGCTTTATGGTGGGAACACTCCCGAAGAAGCGTCAAAAATCTTCAATAACGTACTGGAGAACAAAGCCACCAAAGCCCAGACAGACTGTGTGCTGATTAATGCTTCTTTTGCCATACAAGCCATGGAACCGGCCAAACCGATAGAAGAATGCGTGGCCATCGCCCGTGAATCATTGGAAAGCGGAAAAGCATTGAATACATTGAAAAAATTTGTGGAACTGAACAGTTGATTACACACCCAGTATTCCACTACCAAACGCCTCATACAATGACAGATATATTAACAGAAATCATCGCCTGCAAGCAGATCGAGATCGAACTGCAAAAGGCTGCCATCAGCAAAGAAATGCTGATAAACAATTGTAACGAACCCATGCCACGTATCAGTATGCGTGCCAGTCTTGCCTCTTCTCCTTACGGCATCATCTCCGAGTTCAAGCGTCGCTCCCCCTCCAAAGGATGGATAAAAGAAGACGCACAGGCAGATACTATTCCTCCCGCTTACGAGGCGGCCGGAGCCTCCGCACTTTCCATCCTCACCGATGAAAAATACTTCGGCGGCACTCTGAAAGATATCCGTTCGGCACGCCCCCACGTGCAACTTCCCATTCTAAGGAAAGATTTCATTATAGATGAATACCAACTTTATCAGGCACGCATCGTAGGAGCGGACGCTATCCTTCTTATAGCCGCCGCTTTGAAGAAAGAGCAATGCAAAGCCCTGGCCCTCAAAGCCCATGAACTGGAACTGGAAGTCCTGCTGGAAATCCACAACGAGCAAGAACTGGAATATATAGACGAGAACATTGACATGGTAGGAGTCAACAACCGTAATCTGGGAAGCTTCCACACAGAGGTGGAAAACTCTTTCCGCCTGGCGGAAAAACTACCCGAAGAAATGCTCCGGATCTCTGAAAGCGGCATCTCCAGCCCCGAAACAGTTAAACAACTCCGAGCTGCCGGCTTCCGAGGCTTCCTGATAGGGGAAAACTTTATGAAAACACCCGCACCTGGAGAAGCCTTAAAAGAATTTATAACCAAACTAGAGAAATGTTAGGATGCAACAACAATGATTATCAAGGTATGCGGTATGCGCGAGCCCGAAAACATACGCGCCATAGAGCAAGCCGGAGCAGACTGGATGGGATTCATCTTCTTCCCCCAGTCTGTCCGCCACGTATCACATCGTCCGGAATACCTGCCGGAACAATGCCGCCGGATCGGAGTCTTCGTCAACGAAAGCAGCGAAAACATCCTGCTGAAAGCACAGGAATTCGGTCTGCACCATATCCAGTTGCATGGCAGGGAAACACCGGAACAATGCCGCAAATTAAAAGCCGCCGGATTAGGAATCATTAAGGTGTTTTCCATTGCACGGGAAATTGACCTGCGACCCGTCGGCTGTTATGAGGCATTTGCGATTACTTTCTTTTCGACACTGCCTGTTCCGGATATGGCGGTTCCGGCAAAACTTTCAACTGGAATATCCTGCAAGCCTATCGGGGAAAAACGCCTTTCCTGCTGAGTGGCGGCCTCCGTCCCGGCAGCCTTTCCTCTCTGTTGCAGTTCAAACATGAACAGTGGGCAGGCATCGACCTGAACAGCGGATTCGAGACTGCTCCGGCTCTGAAAGACGCCGCCGCCGTCCACACATTTATAAACCAATTAAAACAAAAAATACAATGAACAGAATCAACCAGTTATTCAGTATCAAGCAAAAAGACATCCTCTCTATTTATTTTTGCGCAGGCTTTCCTACTTTAGAAGGTACGGCAAGCACCATCAAAGTCCTGGAAAAAAAAGGGATTAACATGATTGAAATCGGCATTCCTTTCAGTGACCCGATGGCTGACGGTCCCGTTATCCAGCACGCCGCCACCCGCGCCTTGAAAAACGGCATGACACTGAAACTTCTTTTCGACCAACTGAAAGATATCCGTAAAAAAGTACAGATTCCGCTGGTGTTGATGGGATATCTCAATCCCATCATGCAATATGGATTCAAGGATTTCTGCCGCACTTGCCGGGAGACGGGAATCGACGGGGTGATTATCCCCGACTTGCCTTTCAAAGATTATATGGAGGAATATCGTTCCATAGCCGAGGAACAGGATGTGAGAATCATCATGCTCATCACTCCGGAAACCAGCGAAGAACGTATCCGCCTGATTGATGAACACACCGACGGTTTTATCTATATGGTATCTTCCGCCGCTATCACCGGTGCTCAAAAAGATTTCAACGCACAGAAACAAGCCTATTTCCAACGCATCGCCGACATGAATTTACGCAATCCCCGCATGATAGGTTTCGGAATTTCCAATAAACAAACCTTCGAAACCGCATCCGCTCATGCCGCAGGAGCCATCATCGGCAGTAAATTCGTGACCTTATTGGACGAGGAAAACGGGAATGCGGAAAAAGCGGCAGACAAGCTGCTGGAAGCTTTGAAAAACTGATCTTCCACAACCCGTAAACGCAGACGCAGACGCAGCAGACGCAGGCCCTTTTTTCTCACACACGTGCGCGTACATTATATATGTAAATGTGTATCTATTTTTAATAACCTGTTTTAACTGTCATCAGAGAGGGAGGTCAAAACGAAGATGAACGCTCTGAAAAAGATACAGATTGTAACTGAACAACATAAAAAAGTTGTATCCTTATTCCAATGTAGAGTGAATACGACTCTTTTATTGTCGGTTGAAAGTACAAGTTTCAGATTCAAAGTTCATTTTCTCTAAAATAGGGTCTTCCACCTTACGGTAGTTTATTCTATTTCCCCACCTTGTATTATACGCGCACGTGTGTGAGAAAAAAGGGCCTGCGTCTGCTGCGTCTGCATCTGCGTTTACGGCATTCACTCATAATGCCCTCCTCTTCAAAGCTCACCTGAAAGGCCAGTACGATGAAGGTGAAAGATACAGTACCTTGCAGGCATAAGATTATATATCTTACAAGCATAAGATATATAATCTTACACGTAATCTTTCCATATCTTCCACCCACCCTATCCGGGAAAACCAGCCTCGTCCATAGAGAAAACATTTTGTTATTTTTCCCTCTTATTTTTGTCATACTTATACATAATTACTATCTTTGTGCCAAAATTAAACAAGAGAAACGCATGATACAGAGTGAATATCCTTCCGTTTTGCTAATATACACAGGCGGTACGATCGGCATGATTGAAAATCCTGAGACAGGTGCACTAGAAGCCTTTAATTTCGACCAGTTACAAGACAATGTCCCCGAATTGAAGCGGTTCAACTATCGCATCTCCTCTTACCAATTCAATCCCCCCATTGACTCTTCGGATATGGAACCTGCCTTGTGGGCCAAGTTAGTCAAGATCATCAAATACAATTATGATAATTTTGACGGGTTCGTCATTCTGCACGGTACAGACACCATGGCATACACCGCTTCAGCGCTCAGCTTCATGCTGGAAAACCTGAGCAAGCCGGTTATCCTGACTGGCAGCCAGCTGCCCATCGGCATGTTGCGCACCGATGGAAAGGAAAATCTGATCACTTCCATAGAAATAGCCGCTGCCAAACATCCGAACGGCACTGCTATTGTACCCGAAGTATGCATCTTCTTCGAAAACCATCTGTTGCGCGGAAACCGTACCACAAAAATAAATGCGGAGAATTTCAATGCGTTCCGTTCATACAATTTCCCTTCGCTGGCGACAGCAGGCATCCACATAAAATATGAATATGACCGTATTCACAAAGCCGATCCCAATCTGCCATTAAAACCACACTATCTTTATGATACCAATGTAATTATACTGACCCTTTTCCCGGGCATCCAGGAAAACATGATCAGCAATATCCTGCATACACCGGGATTACGCGCAGTGGTATTAAAAACCTACGGTTCGGGCAACGCTCCGCAAAAGCCATGGTTCATCGAACTTCTAAGGGATGCCACTTCACGGGGAATCATCATTGTCAACATCTCCCAATGCTCTACCGGAACAGTGGAAATGGGAAGATATGAAACCGGACTCCATCTGCTGGACGCAGGGGTCATCAGCGGCTACGACAGTACGGTGGAATCCGTTCTAACCAAACTGATGTTCCTTTTGGGACACGGAAAAAGTGAAAGAGAAATACGTTACCAAATGAGTATTCCAGTAGCCGGAGAGTTTACGAAATCATAATTTATTGCGTTCCAATTATTATCCGGCGGGATGATTACAGAATCATTAAAATGGTGTAATCTACGATGAAAACTTAACGATTTTATAACATGTAATCTTTTTGTAATATTTGTTTCATCAAATAGTAATAAAAATGCTCCATCTTTGCAATGCTGATCAGAAAAGATTAGTTTTGTAGTATTAAAAAGATGGATATATGAACGATTACCGCATTTTAGTAGTTGACGATGAAGAAGATCTATGCGAGATTCTTAAATTCAATTTAGAAAACGAAGGGTATTTTGTGGATACAGCAAACTCCGCCGAAGAAGCCCTGAAGATGGAACTGACCCAATACGACTTGCTGTTGCTGGATGTGATGATGGGAGAAATTTCAGGATTCAAAATGGCGAACATGCTGAAAAAGAATAAAGCTACCGCTTCTATTCCCATTATATTCATCACTGCTAAAGATACTGAAAACGATACTGTGACAGGATTCAACCTGGGAGCCGACGACTATATCTCGAAGCCATTTTCACTGCGCGAAGTTATAGCACGCGTCAAGGCTGTCCTTCGACGTACCAGTCCCACACAGGGAAAAGAAGTGCAGGAACAATTGCAATACAAAGGGCTTTTAGTCGACATCACCAAGAAGAAAGTCAGCATAGACGGTATAGAAATTTCCCTGACAAAAAAAGAATTCGAAATCCTGTTGCTGTTGTTACAAAACAAAGGCCGCGTATTCTCACGCGAAGATATTCTGGCTAAAGTATGGCAAGAGGAAGTCTATGTGCTGGACCGTACCATTGACGTCAACATTACTCGCCTGCGTAAGAAAATAGGCGAATACGGAAAATGCATCGTCACCCGCCTAGGATACGGATACTGTTTTGAATGCGAATAACCTAACCTGTACCTTTCCATGACTATTGAATTATCCAGCCACGTCCTGTCATTCAACAAGAAACTATTCTTGTCGGTAATCTCCTTATTCATAGCATTCGCCATCTGTTTCATGGCATTCCAATATCGCAGGGAGAAGGAATACAAAATAGAGCTGCTGAACACACAACTCCAGAATTACAACGACCGCCTGAATGATTTTCTCCGTGGCAGGGATACGCTGAATATTCAACAATTGGACGACTATGTATGCGAACACACCTTTGAAGATCTACGTGTGACACTGATCAACAAGAATGGTACTGTAATTTATGACAATCTGGAAAAAGATCCCAGCCACTTCGAGAACCACCATAACCGTCAGGAAATAAAAGAAGCCATCACTTATGGCAGCGGCTATTCCATTAACAGACAATCGGAAAGCCTGGGCGGTGAATTTTTCTATTCGGCCAAGTATTATCCTAACCTGGACTATATCATTCGTTCGGCCCTTCCCTATAATGTCAGTCTGATGAGACACTTGAAAGCAGACTCCCATTATGTATGGTTTACACTGATAATCAGCCTGATATTAATAATTATATTCTACCGGTTCACACATAAATTGGGAATGTCTATCACCAAATTGCAACAATTCGCCATGAAAGCCGACCGCAATGAACCGATAGACACTGATATGCAGGATACCTTTCCCAAAAACGAACTGGGCGAGATATCCCAACATATCATCCAAATTTACAAACGTCTGCATCAGGCAAAAGAAGATTTATATATCGAACGCGAGAAACTGATCACCCATCTCCAAATCTCGCACGAAGGTTTAGGCGTATTCAACCACCGCAAAGAAGAGATTCTGGTAAATAACCTGTTCACACAATATGCCAACCTTATCTCAGACAAAAATCTGAGTTCTACGGAAGAAATCTTCTCCATCCCCGAATTGCAGCCCATCACCCGTTTCATTACAAAAAACAAGGAACGCAGTATCGGCAAAGGAGAGAAACGGATGTCATTAAACATAGACAAAAACGGACGTATCTTTGCCGTGGAGTGCATTATCTTTCAAGATGACAGCTTTGAAATCTCCATCAATGACATCACTCAGGAAAAGGAGCAAGCACTTCTGAAAAAACAGCTGACACAGAACATTGCCCACGAATTGAAAACCCCTGTAAGCAGCATACAGGGATATCTGGAAACCATAGTAAACAACCCTACCCTGCCCCGTGAGAAAATCAATGCTTTTTTGGAGAGAAGCTATGCACAAAGTAACCGGCTGGCACATCTGTTACGGGATATTTCCGTACTTACCCGCATGGAAGAAGCTCCGAACATGATCGAGACAGAACCGGTAAACCTCACCACCATGATGCGGAATATCCTGAACGAAGTAACTTTGGAACTGGAAGAAAAGCAGATCACTGCCCACAATATGCTGCCTGAAAGACTGACCGTACAAGGCAATTCTTCCCTGCTATATTCCATCTTCCGGAATCTGACGGACAACGCCATTGCATACGCAGGAAGTCATACTTCCATAACCATCCGCTGTTTCCGTGAAGACGAACGTTTTTACTATTTCAGTTTCTCGGACACAGGCGTAGGAGTAGATCCCGAACATCTAAGCCGTTTGTTCGAGCGTTTCTACCGGGTGGACAAAGGACGTTCACGCAAACTGGGCGGCACAGGCCTGGGACTGGCCATTGTGAAAAACGCTGTCATTCTGCATGGAGGAACCATTTTCGCCAAGAACACCCCCGGTGGAGGTCTGGAATTCATATTTACACTGAGTAAAGAATGAGAAGATGACAAGCACCTGTTTCTAAATTTTCTTCAAAATTTAAACAGGCTCTAAAAAATAAAGAAAGATAATTGTTTTCTTAAATATAAACTGTATCTTTGCGGTGCATCGGTTCATTTATCTCCCTCCGAGGTGAATGATTAAAAGGGAATCAAGGTGAGAATCCTGAACAGTCCCGCTGCTGTATGTTTCACTAAACGCATAAGCAAAATGCCAATAACCACTGGGATAATTTCCGGGAAGGTGCTTATAGCGGAAACGAGTCAGAAGACCTGCCTGTGCATTTATCAAATCTGAAGCTTTCGAGGAAAGAGCTTGGAACACTGAACGTAAGGGATGCCTTTAATCACATCCGCTATTTTCTCCGTTTCACTGTCCGGAAAAGAGTATCAGGTAAAAAGAACATTTATTTTAAAGTAAACTCTGCCAAGTTTATTTGGAATGCTCAGCCGAAGTGATTCGCCTGAGCATTATTTTATAATCCAAGTCAATACAAAATCGGGATGAGTGACATAACGGACCCGGTAACGTCCCTGCCGGCCTGTACGATATTCGCATGCCTCGAACTCCCCCTCTTCCGACAGGCTGAAAGGAAAAATACGAAGATGACGAATGAAATCCACCTCCTCTACTCCCATCAGTTTGAACAGTGCCTCCTTGGCCGACCAATGGAGCAACAAAGCATAAACTTCATCTCCTTCCATCATTGTGGACTCTTCATCGGAACGAATAAAACGGGAAGCTACTTTCCGCACTCTGGTTCCATACTGCTCTATATCCATTCCCACCTCACAGGAAGAATGAAGCGCCACCGCCACATAACCGCGAGTATGCGAGATGCTGATATACCGGCTTCCATCCTTTAGATAAGGCCTTCCCGAAGAGTAATAAGCTATCTCCTTTTCTTCTCCACACAAAGCCTTCAGCAGCACACGTACCGACAACCATTCATGCTTCCGTTTTTCGGAAAAAACAGCCAGTTTCTCCCTATACCAGTCTTTATGCTCCAACGATGCCAGCAGTTGTTCCGTTGTTTCATCAGACTTCCATATTCCAAGCAGAAATTCCCCTTCGCTATAAGTACGGTATAAAGGCATGATAAAATCTATTTCTTTCCTTCTTCCATTTCCATGGAGTGGGAAGGGTCAATGATAACTTTTACTTTCAAAATGCGGCGCGTATTCATTTCAAGTACCTCAAAATGATAATTCCCGTAATCCAACCGCTCGTGCAATACAGGAAACTCCCCTTTTATTTCCAGCAACAAACCGGCCAAAGTGTCCGCATCTCCTTCCACTTTCTCGAAAAGAGCGGGATCAGCTTTCATAATTTTATAAAAATCGGACAGTAAGGTTTTTGCCTCGAATATATAGGTACGGTCATTCAGTTTCACATACGTACGCTCTTCATCATCGTATTCATCATTAATCTCTCCCACAATCTCCTCGATGATATCCTCCATTGTAACAATACCCGAAGTACCTCCAAACTCATCGACAACGATGGCAATATGGATCTTGTTTGCCTGAAAATCACGCAAAAGGTCATCAATCATCTTTGTTTCAGGCACAAAGTAAGCGGGACGGACCAATGTTTGCCAACGAAAGTTGTCGCCTTTGCCCAAATGAGGAAGCAAATCCTTTATGTAAAGAATCCCCTTTATATTATCCCGCGATTCGGCATATACCGGAATACGGGAATAGGCATTTTCCACAATGCATTTCAACACTTCGGAATAAGGGGTATTGATTTCCAAGTCCACCATATCCAGCCGGGAAGTCATCACTTCCTTGGCCGTTTCCTCGCCAAAACGGATAATACCTTCTAGAATATTGCTTTCCTCTGAAATCTCACTCTTGTCCGTCAATTCCAAAGCCTGTGAAAGCTCGTCGACAGAAATATTATAATTCCTTTTTGCCACACATCTGTTCACCAAAAAGGAAGAACGGACCAGCAATGCCGACAAAGGTGAAAAGAATTTCTTTAAAAAAGAAATGGCAGGAGCTGCCTTACGGCAAAACTTCAACGTGTTCTGTGCCGAATAAATTTTAGGCATGATTTCACCGAAAAGCAATAGCAGAAAAGTAAGGACAACCGTTATTAGCAGGAATTCCAGAATCACGGAATTTCCAAAGTGTATGGTGCTGGCAAAAAAATAATTGCACAGCATGATAATGGTTACATTGACAAAATTATTAGAGATAAGAATAGTCGCTAACAAGCGTTCGGAATCATTCAGCAGGGCGCTGATACGCCTGTCCGAAGTATGTTTTCCTTCCTCTATCTCACTTAAATCAACAGGTGAAAGGGAAAAGAAAGCTATTTCCGAAGCAGACACAAAGCCTGAGGCATACAACAATAAAACAGCTAATAAGATAGCTATGATGCTCCTATGGTAGGAGCCGTTACGGTTACACCGTCAAATAAATCCGCCAAGCGGCATAAATACGAGTCAGGGTCCAAGGAATCTGGTTTTAGTTAAACATCAAGTTCTCTTACTTAAAAAGGTAAATCGTCTGTCAGGCTATTATCCGAAGTTTGCTGTTGTTGCGGAGCTACTTGTGCAGACATCTGCTGCCGGGATACCGCTTGTGCCTGCACATATCCCGTACCCGGTTGCTGTGAGGCGTTACGCGGGGTCAACATCTCCATATTATCAGCAAAAATCTCGACAATGGTGCGTTTTATACCATTCTGATCATCGTATGAACGGCTACGGATTTTTCCTTCTATGTAGAGTTTGTCGCCCTTACGGACATATTTTTCCGCAGTTTGAGCCAGCCCTCTCCATAACACGATATTATGCCATTCCGTACGTTCGGGAACCTGTGTTCCATTCTGCAACGTATAGGCACGATCGGTGGTAGCCAACGAGAAAGTGGCAACGGCAATGCCGGTATCCAAATATCTCACATCAGGGTCCTTTCCTACATTTCCAATCAAAATGACTTTATTTACTGACATTCTATTATTCCTTTTTAATTATTAGGCTCCAAAATTAGCGAAAAAAACTGATTCACCAAACGCGATACGGCAAATTTATGCAAATCTTCCACGCTTATTCTCTGATACTTCGCAAAAGAAGCCGAATTCTCAGGGAGAATCACTTCATAAAAATTTGCGTAAATCACCCGGTGGGACAACACGTGCTTCACCCCTTTCCGCACCAGCCGCACTATGGGCTCCTCTCCCCCGGACAGCATCCCGCGAAACTGTGGCGATGCATACAGTTCCTCTTCCGTCCATTCACGATCTGTTTCTACCAAAGGCGGTTCATACAAATTTTTCCATATATCATTTCCGCTGCGCTTATGTATAAAGGTATACGCGCCCATGCGTACATATATATAATTAAAATAACGATTGGTCACCTTGATTTTATGTTGCTTCACAGGCAAAGAGCTGGCAATCCCCTTCAGGCGCGCCACACAAGAATCGCTTAGCGGACAAAACAGGCAGTCGGGCGCCACCGGAGTACACTGCAAAGCTCCAAAATCCATGATAGCCTGGTTATAGAGACCGGGACACTCACAGTCCAGCAACTCATCGGCAATCCGGACAAACAGTTTCTTTCCTTCCGTCGAATCAATGGGAGTATCAATGCCCAACCAGCGGGACAGTACCCGGTACACATTACCATCCACCACAGCGTATGGCATATCGTAAGCAAATGAACAAATAGCCGCCGCCGTATATTCCCCCACTCCTTTCAAAGCACGCACCCCGGCGTATGTTACAGGAAACCCTCCTGCCTCTGCCATCCTTCTGGCCGCAGCATGCAAATTTCTCGCACGAGAATAGTACCCCAGCCCCTGCCAATATTTCATCACCTCATCCTCATCGGCTGCAGCCAGTGCGAACACATCAGGAAAACGAGTCACGAAACGTTGATAGTAATCATATCCCTGAGCCACACGGGTTTGTTGTAGAATAATCTCCGAAATCCATATCAAATAAGGATTTTTTGTCCTTCTCCACGGCAAATCACGTCCGTTTTCCCTGTACCAATCTATCAATTTTCTGCTAAAATTCTCCATATCAGTATTATATAAAAGTACATTCTATGCAATATTTCTGCAAAAGTAAACCAAGAAAATGGAAGAAGATGCTTTTTTTAGGAAATTTATTCTGAATATATTTCTTAAAGAGGGAGAAAAGCTATATATTTGCAGTCCAAAAAATTAAGATATAAGTATAACAATAATTATTTAGCGAAATGACTAAAGCAGATATCGTAAACGAAATTACGAAAAATACCGGTATTGACAAGGTGACAGTGTTAACCACACTTGAGGCTTTCATGGATACAGTAAAGGATTCATTGTCTAAAGAGGAAAATGTGTACCTGCGTGGTTTTGGAAGTTTTGTAGTAAAGAAAAGAGCTCAGAAGACTGCTCGCAATATTTCAAAGAACACTACAATCATTATTCCGGAGCACAATATTCCGGCATTTAAACCAGCTAAGACATTTACATTATCAGTAAAGAAATAATAAACAAGAGTATTAACCCATAAAATTTGAAGCTATGCCAAGCGGAAAGAAGAAGAAAAGACACAAAATGTCTACTCACAAGCGTAAAAAAAGACTAAGAAAGAACAGACATAAAAGCAAAAAATAATTTGTAGTCTGTCTGTGACGACAAATAAAGAACAAACCTTGCAAAGCAACAAAAGTCTTTCGGGTTTGTTCTTTGTTTAATGAGGAAAGTGAACAATTTAAGAATACAAAAGTGACAAGCGAACTAGTAGTAGACGTACAACCCAAAGAGATTTCCATCGCACTCCTTGAAGATAAAGCGTTGGTGGAATTTCAGAAAGAAGGGAGAAGTGCTTCCTTCAATGTGGGAAATATGTATTTGGGACGGGTAAAGAAACTGATGCCCGGCCTTAATGCCTGTTTCGTGGATGTCGGCTTTGAAAAAGATGCTTTTCTTCATTATCTAGACCTAGGTCCTCAATTTCATTCTTATCAGAAGTATCTGAAGCAAGTTTTAAGCGACCGTAAAAAACTTTTTCCCATCACAAAAGCTACTATGCTGCCTGATATCGAAAAGGAAGGGACGGTTTCAACCACCCTCCAGCAAGGTCAGGAAGTTATTGTGCAGATTGTAAAGGAACCTATCTCGACCAAGGGGCCCAGACTAACCTGCGAATTGTCATTCGCCGGACGTTATTTGGTATTAATCCCTTTCAACGACAAGGTTTCGGTATCACAAAAAATTAAATCGAGCGAAGAACGCGCCCGTCTGAAACAGTTATTGCAAAGCATCAAACCGAAAAACTTCGGAGTGATTGTACGCACCGTAGCGGAAGGCAAAAGGGTGGCCGAGCTTGATGCAGAGCTTAAAGTCTTGCTGAAACATTGGGAAGAAACAATCACTAAAGTACAGAAGGCTCCCAAACTGCCGGCATTAGTATACGAAGAGACCAGCCGCACGGTAGCCATGTTGCGCGATCTTTTCAATCCGTCTTATGAGAACATCTATGTGAACGATGAAACGGTGTTCCATGAGATTAAGGATTATGTATCACTTATCGCCCTGAACGGGCCGAAATCGTAAAACTGTACAAAGGTCAGCTTCCCATATTCGACAACTTCGGTATTACCAAACAAATCAAATCCTCTTTCGGAAAAACCATTTCGTATAAGAGTGGAGCTTACCTGATTATTGAACACACAGAAGCGCTTCATGTAGTGGATGTCAATAGCGGAAACCGCTCCAAATCTGCCAACGGGCAGGAGGCTAACGCACTGGATGTAAACCTGGGTGCCGCCGACGAACTGGCACGCCAGTTAAGATTGCGTGATATGGGTGGCATTATCGTGGTTGACTTCATTGACATGAATCTAGCAGAGAACCGGCAGAAACTGTACGAACGTATGTGCCAAAACATGCAGAAAGACAGAGCAAAACATAACATTCTGCCCCTCAGTAAATTTGGATTGATGCAAATTACCCGCCAACGCGTGCGTCCTGCCATGGATGTCAACACCAATGAAACCTGCCCCACCTGCTTCGGGAAAGGTAGCATAAAGCCATCCATCCTTTTCACGGATACTTTGGAGAGTAAGATTGATTACCTAGTCAACAAATTGAAGATAAAGAGATTTACGCTGTACATCCATCCGTACATCGCAGCATACGTGAACCAGGGACTGGTTTCCCTGAAGCGCAAATGGCAAATGAAGTACGGATTCGGAATAAAGATTATCCCCGACCAAAGTCTGGCCTTCCTGCAATATCGGTTCACCGATGTTCACGGTGAGGAGATAGACATGAAAGAGGAAATTGAAATCAAGTAAAAGAAAAGGGAGTGATCGTGAGTCACTCCCTTTCTTTATTTCACTACTATAATCCGCAAATCCAAATTTCCGCAGAATCCGAAACGAAGCGTTCGATTTTCAGGGAAAAGGACAAAACGAAGCGTTCAAAAAAGGAAAGCGCGCAACACTCAAAAAGCCGAAACAAAAGTTTTGTAATGACCTCTGTTTCGGCTTTATAATTTCATAAAAAATGGCTTTATAACGGCATTAAAATAAGGCTCAAAAGTTTGGCCTTCTACTTGAAAAATTGTATCTTTGTTCAGTGCTAAGCAGCTGTTTTATGAACTAATTTTTCCTGTTTCTTATACAGCATCATGTCTGTATATTCGGCAGAATAATTCATGTGGGCATTGAATTCCTTTTTTGTACAACCCTCAAAAGGATTGCCAATGGTTTTGTTTGCTCCAATCCATTCACACAGTTCAAGTATGGAGGATTTATTGGATGTGAAATAAACGAAGGAATGCTTTTCGAGTATCTTTAAAACATCCAAATAATCAGACAAGCGCCAATACATATTGTACGTACCAACATCAGTGGAAAGATAAGGCGGATCAATTAAAAAGACGACTCCGGGAATATCCTTATATTGGTTGAATACTGCTTTGTAGTCGCATGATACAATTTCAAGCCCTTTTAAGTAGTCAGAAGACTCCGGATAACCGGTCTTGCGAATGTTGTTATAAAGGACTTCCTTGCGCATTTCGGCTACAGACAATTTATACTTCATGGAGAACATAAGTGAGGATGATAAGGTTATAAAATCCACGTACCCAACATTTAGTTCTTCTTCCTCGATACGTTTAAAAATGCGTTCTCTAAGTTCCCCTTTAATTGGTTTATGTTTGGGTATCGAATTACCCACCAGCTCCCTAATATCGGCAAGCAGTTTATTTGTCTGTGGGATATTTTTCAGTCTGAACCGGTAGTTGTCGAAGTCATTGTAGACAACAGTAGCATCGGGCTTGCTTCTTTTGGCTATATGCGAAAGAAGTCCGGAACCGCCAAACAAGTCCACAAACACGGTATCTTCAGGGAACTGTTCCAAAACTTTAATAAACTCTTTAGCAAACATTCTTTTTTGGCCTACAAATGGCAGTGGTGCAGATAAATTCATATTCTTCATACGTTCAAGTCAAATTTAATGTTTTCAACTCCGGATAACAGTTCCAGAGTCCGGTCAATGTTATTTTCATATATATGCACATTTCCAAGGTCAAGGGTTATGGACTTCAGGGGAAGCTCCACCTGCCTTGCCATCAGATAAAGATGATAAATATCAGCCGGAAGCCCAAGGTTCGCATCAGAACTACGCTGATATGCAGATAGCACCAATTCTCCCTCATCAATTTGGAACTGCACAAGACTCAGGCAGGGTGCCTGGTTGCTTTCCACCCCGGTTTCTCCAAGAAACAGGACATAATTCTTGCTGTTGCGCTTTTCCCGGTTAATCCTGGTTATGAGGGTGGAAGCTTTTCAAAGTAAGTTGGATAGCTGTTTACAAGGGTATGGCCGCAATAATCCCACCAGGTAATCCCTGCCTCTTTGTATTTTTCCACATCCCGGACTCCTTGCATAAACAGTTTCAATTCCTCTTTCAGCTTTTTCCTGGCTATCCCGTGGCTTTCAAATATGTCAAGTAAATCAGCGGGGGTTAGCATGAGCCTTTCGTTTAATAGATACTTGATACGCCCTTTCCTATTGGTCTGGATTTTGCCCGTTTGGAGTATCTTGTCTAATGTCTGGTAATACTTATTCATGAGCTTTATTTTTGGTTGTACAAAGGTAGCTCTACCGGACAACACAAGGCATCCCCGGCACATCAATCACACTGCACCGAGCGTGCAGTGCTTTCCAAACCGTTTGATAACATCATACACCTTACGTTCGCTTACCGAATATTTATTTGCCAAAAACGCCACTGCATAAGTGGTCTTTTCACCTTGTTTTTTCATGACCTCATACTCCGTATATAAGTCTATGAATCGAAGGTCATCCTGCTTGCCGCCCAAACTTATAAGCATTTCAAGCGGTTCTCTGTTAAATTTAAGTGCTTCAAACAATGTCATATCCAATCATTTTTGTACTTTTGCAATGCCAATCATTTATTTAATGCGTAAAAACGCCACGAGAGTGCGGCAGAGGGCATTGCCCCCGGTCGCGCACTCTCGTGGCGTTTTGTGTTAATAAATGATTGGCGTCTATATTAACAGGCCGGGGGCTTTTTTTATCCCTCCCCCGAAGGGATTGTCAATCACTCAATCCGATATAATTCCAAATTGAACTTGTCCTTTTTTTCCCAGCCTTCAGCCAGAACTGTCTGAATGAATCCTACTGCTTTTGTATAGAAATCTTTCAGTTCTTCTAACTGAGTAAAAGTATGGTATTCCGGTTGTTCATCCGAACCGAACTTAAACGTCACTGGCAGGGTTTCTCCGCCCGTCTGAACGGCCAAATCGTATGCTGCCTTATAGTTGTACTGGTTCTCCACAGAAAGCCATACATGGGCACCATTATAGGCGAATCCGGATAGGATAGCCGCATCAGTCTGGCTGTTATACCAGGACATAACCAATGTGTGGATTTCCTCATCAGTAGGCTTATGCCCGAACTCCTCTTCCATGTAGGAGGCAGAGCCGTTCTCTTTTTCCTGCACATCCCATCGGATGCGCCCATTTGTCTTTAACCGGGTTCGTGCATTCCATCAGCGAAACCCCGGAACTTCCTTCAACTCTTCTCATGTAAACACGTATTTGGTTCTACCTTTGCCGAATGTCTCTGTCTTGATGGTCGTTTCAAACGGGAAACCATCCGGCATTTCCTTTACTTGTGCGAGAATATTCTTCATTTCCTCGCTGTTGGTGAAGAACTTCTTTGCCTCGCCGTTCACTTCGATGGCCACAATACAGCGGTCTTCTCCCTGCTCGGTTTTGATACCGGTCTCAAAGTCCTTCACTACAATGGGTAAGTTTACCAGTTCCCGGATGCTTACCACCACTCCGGGGAATCGCTTTTTACCGTCTTCCGGCTTGTAAGCGACATTCAAGTCTTTAAAACTTCTCATTTCTTTGCCTGTTAATTTTTTAAACAACTTATTACAGTCGGCGTGCTTCGTCATGCCGTAGAAACTGGCAATCAGTTCCCGCCGTCTTTTTCTCGATTTTACCTCGTGCATTTTCCGGGCAAACTTCTGTTTGATGCGTTTCCGCAATCTTACATAGTCGGGACGGATAACATAGCCAAGGAAATCAATGCCTTCTTCCACAGGGAACACCCGTTCATTCGGCTTTATTTCCAAGTCTATTTTTCCCATTTGCCCGTGAACAGCATCACGAATCTTCCACAATTCCGCTTTCGTTTTACCGAGTACCAGTCCGTCATCGCAATAGCATAGTAATAACGAACCCCGTACTTATCCTTCAGATAGTGGTCTAAAAATACAGACAGAAGCAGATTTCCTGCCCCTTGTGAACTGCGCAGTCCGAAACTGATACCTTCCGGCAGCAGCTTAACAAACCGCTCCAACAAGACCAACAGCCTTTTGTCCTTGAACACCCTCCGGAAGCACCACATAACAAAGTCCTGCCGCGCATTGTCATAAAACCTCCGGATGTCAAATTTGTATGCGTAAAGCGTGCCTTCCGGATTTTTTTGCAAATCGGTACGTATGCAGTTCATCAGGTCATGAGTACCGCGCCTTTTGATGCTTGCACCGGTTGTCCGGATATAACGTTTTTGCAGGTGGCGGTCCACCACATTCATGATGGCAAACACAGCGATGCGGTCTTTCATGGACAGGATCTGCAAAATACGTTTTTTACCGTATTCTTCAATTTCCCTCTCATGGTAGCCGCCCAGCCGGAATGAGCCGTCCGCAATGGAAGCCGTCAGTTCGGTGATAATCTTCTCCCTATGGGCAAGCAGGAATCGTCCTGCCTTGACCTCTTACGATCGGTTCCGCGAAGTACCGAATCGAATGCCTCCGACATATTGGAGTATTCGATGATTTCCTCGATAATATATCCTTCCCTGCGCATAAGCTATTGGTTAATAAACATGGAAGATGAGGGCCTTCCTTTCCCCGGGTCTGACTTCTTCGAACTGATAACAGCCTACCAAACTCCACCCGACGCGTGATTTTTCAGCTTTCCACCTTTTCTGGTGCTGTTGCTGTGGCTTGCTCCCCTCGGCACCGCTTCGGGGACACGTCCCCGCTGCTGTACGCCGATTTGTTAGATTTCCAGACGCGAGCCGACATTCGCATTCGTATTCGAAGCATCGTTATTCGCATTCGCATTCGACACACCGCCATTCGCATTCGCATTGTTGTACCCGCGATAGACCACACGGACTATTGGGGAACTCTACCGCTTGCAAAGTTACTGATTTAACAGGCAAAACAGATAAACGAATTACACTATCATCCAAAATAAAACGGATATACTGCCACCCGCGACGGTGAGCCCCCAATCAATCCAGTCCCAAGGACTTCCCCGAAGAGTATCTTTCAGTTCCAGACAGGAAGCTGCAATGGCCGCAGCATAAAAGGCCGTCCAAGGAGTAAATCCCAATAGACCTACCATCAAACCACCGATAAGATGCTTGTAACGGTTACTCATTTTTAAAAATGCGATAATCTTTTTCATATACCTCAAAATTCTATTTTTTCGACCGGCTTCGCCGGTATTTGAATACCTTTTAAATGGAATTCGGAAACCATCCGAATCCCGTTCTTTCGTTTTAGTCGCTTCGCTCCACGCTTTGGCGCTTTGCGCTTACGCCACCTCGCGTATCGCCTTGTACGCTGCCACGCTTTGCGCCCGGACGATTTTGCCGCGGAAGGCCAGACGCGAGCCGACATTCGCATTCGTATTCGAAGCATCGTTATTCGCATTCGCATTCGACACACCGCCATTCGCATTCGCATTGTTGTACCCGCGATAGACCACACGGACTGTAGCGGTGCTTATCCAGTACATGTCGGTATAGTAGGTGGAAGATGATCCGTTCAAATTACCTACCGGAACCATGTCCATATACTTGCCGTGCGCCACGCCTGTAATCCACTGACCGCTGTCCTTCTTGCCCTGTACCATACGGATACTGCCGTCAGGCATCCAGATGCGCCATTTGCCCTGGTTGCCGCTGTCATTCGGCAGATCCACGCCGTCCATCATGTCATACTTGTTGCCGTAGATGTCCTCGTAGCCCAGGCAGCAGATATTGTTCACCTGCACCACGGTCGCCTGTCCGTATTCGTCCCGGCTCTTATACCAGGCATACTGATGCACCAAGCCGTCAATCAGCGAATTCGTGATTTTGTTGTTGATGACATACGCTTCGTCATAGCCGATGGTGTCTGTCATTCCATGGTCGGCCGTTCCACCCGTTGTCCGGTTATTGTTATGCTGACCGGCACCGCATTGTTCCTGCATGTCCCTACGCCCGTACTTTGCATAGCTCAGGTTCGCGATGCGGCTGTGCATCAGGCATCTATCTGCTGCATGCCACGCTGCTGGCTGTAATAGTGGAAGTCCGTCCATGTCATGCTTGCCGTGGTCGAAGCTCCGGTTATGCAGGCACGCAACTTGCTGCCCACTACAGAACTGCCCACAACGGCACACAGATGTTCCTCATTGGCCACCCAATCCGGTTCCATGTCCTCTATCTTGTCGCTGTTGCTCAGCACCACGCAGTCAAACTCTGCCGTGTTCAGAATGGAGAAATGCAGGGCTGTAGCACGTTCCGGAACGTCTGCTATCAGATACATGCCGGCTTCAAATTTCAAGCCGATGGTCGGCACCACAATACTCTTCAGGATGTTTCCCTCCGCATCAGCAAACACACTGCCGATAAGCCTGTTCCTGGAACGCTCGGGAAGCGGACACGTCTGTAACCCGACACGTCCACTTTGCACACGGAATAAGCCTTGTCCGTCGTATAGGATTCCATCAGCGTGGGCTTGCCGCTCATGATCTTCCGCTCACCCAACCAGCCGCCCTGTGTCTCCTTGATGGCATCCAGTGTCAGTACTGTCGCATCTGGAATCGGGGGCATTTCGTCCTCCGGATAACTGCTGTAGCAGGCGTACTTCTTGTTGTTCAAATAATCGTTGATGCCTTTGCTCCAGTAAAACGGCTCATACATCATCCAGTCTCCCTCGCTGCCGTCCAGCTTCGCCACCGTGCAATCGTTCATATCCTCCGCATCGGCATAGAAGTTCGAGCTTTCGTCATGCAGGGGGAAATAGGTCATCTCCGTCCGGGTTGTTCACTTCCACCTGCTGCCCGGCTATCTCCACCTTCCGACTCGTGGGCATCCTGGTCACCTTGGCCAATACGCGGTGGCGCTTGGACAGGATGGCATTCACATGCCCGCTCATTTTGTACGTATTGCCGAATTTGTACCCCGTCTTGTTGTCCAGGTTCGAAACATTGGCATCGTCGGCCACACTGTCGTCAAACTCAATCATCGTATAGGGCGGCTGCTTGATGGTCAGTTCCGGATAACGGGCGGCATACTTCTCCAGTTCCTCATCAGCCAGATACTTCGTCAGGGTCAGCTTGCCCCTCAGTCCCGAATGCCGGTCATCCACGGCACCCGTCTGCGTATACGTTCCGTAGTCGTAATACTTCTTCAGCAGGGTTCCGTCGTCTTCCCGGTCTATCTCCAGCACGAAGCGTTCCAGCTTGCCGCTGCCGTTCAGTCTGGCCTGGTGAAGGCGTTCCAGCATAGCGAACCCGTCGATGCCGGGGCAGTTGGTGTAGCGGTAGCCCCGCACATTATTGATGCCTTCCAGTATCAGGCCACTGTCGGACAGCTTGGTCAGATATTCCAGGAACAGTTCCTCAATCGTGTCCGGCAGGCATAACTGCACAACGGGCGCACCGGTGGCCAGTTTCACACGGGTCAGCCCCGTACCCCTCACGTCCAGTTTCTTCAGGCGGCCCTGCCAGCTCAAGTCCAAAGTAGCCACATTGCCGTTGTCCCCGTTCCGGGCCAGCCGGTTGTTCCGCATGTTCACTTCTTCCAGAAGCAGCATGCCGTTCGTCGAAGCCATGAACGAGCCATTCCGGTAACCGCTGGCTTTCTCCACGCTCATGTCGAGTTTTACCAGTGAGGTCAGCAGACCGAAGTTGAAGCCGATTGCGAACGCATCCTCATGCCAAACCAGTTCCTTGACTTTCGCCGCACCGATGATCTTCAACGGGTCATTTTCACCGAAGGCACGGGTCAGCTGCAACGAGTGGAGCACGTCCGCATCCACCACGCCGCTGTCGGCCTGCACGCCGTTGCTGGTGGAAAGCTGCACACGGTACGGAATGGTCAGACGGTACTGCATCGGTTTCAGCGTGTAGGCCTTGTCCAGCGATGCCGTACTCTGGTAGAACTGGGCACCCAGCGTGGATACATAGCCGTACTCCACCTGCTTCAGGTCATACCGGCGTTGGATGAAGTAGTTTCGGTGTGCTTTCAACGAACCCTTCAGACCGTAGATTTGCGGATAGGTCTGTTTGGCTCCGTCCGCACCCACCGGCATTTCGTTCAGGAACGGATAGATGTATTTGAAGATGCCGGACTTGTTATAGAGGCGCGAGCACCACTTCTTCATCTGTTCGGTATCGAAATGGTCAATGGCTTTCTGGATACTGAAAGCACTCATGAAGCTTGCGCCCCCGTTCCATCCGCTCACCATAATCTCCACAATCATGTCCCAGCAATTGGCCACGATGAGGTTCCACAGCCACGAGTTATGACCCTGCATCACATAAGCCCCGTCGCGCTTCGTCTGGCGGTTGTCGTCATACTTCCCGGTCAGGAACGACTTGTTGTCAGAACCGAGCTGGCAGTCGCCGTCATAATAGTCAATCAACCATTTCACACCGTCCCATGTGCGGATAAGCATGTTCTTCGCAAGCTGGTCCACGCCGAGGTTGAACTGCACGTACAGATAGTAGGCAATCAGGTGGGGAAGGTCGAAATACTTCGATGCCTCTTTCCTGAACGTATCGCTCTGCCACTTGGCGGTAGGGAACTTGTCGCCGTCGTCCTCATAGTCCACCCCCTCGAACGAATGGGATTCCGTGCTGTAAACCATGTTCCTGCCCGCAGGCGTTTCCTTTACGCACCGGTAGACGAAACTCATCATGCGGTCGGTGGCCTTGTACATCTTGTCGTACTTGTCACCGGTACCGAGGTGGTCTTTCAGGTTCGGTTCTTCCTCCGCGTCACCGCCTCCGTCCGACCAGAAGGTATCTTTCGGATGATTAAATTCCAGTCCTCCGTCAAAGTTGTAGTCCATGAAATCCTTATGCTCCGGTTCGGTACTCGGCAACCAGTGGAACAGGCACAGCGGATTGGAGTTGTTCAGCGTCTCGAAGCAGACGGGCAGGTACTGCTTGTGTCCTTCCTCGTCGGCTTCCAGGTAGTTCAGCGTGTCGCCCTCGCCCCATTTCTCGCCGCCGATGGTCTCATCCTGCCCGAAGATGGGGTAGCTGTCGCTCTTCTCGTTGTTCATGTTGTACTGGCCGTAATAGGTCAGGTCTTCGTCGGCACTCTTCGCTACGAACAGGTCGCACGGCAGGCCGTCGATGGCCGAACGGTAATCGTCCTTCAGCCCATGGTCTTTGGCGTAACGCTGGGCAGGCGTAAGCAGCCCCATCTCTTTCAGTCCGTCATTGATAAGCTTCGCACCTCCGGTATTGGTGGTCATGGACGAGTCCGAGAAGTCGCATTTGGAACATGCCAGCTTCGCGCCTACCGAGTTCCTGCGTAACTTGAAGAGATTTTTTTTGCCGGTAGTTACCACCGGATTCTTCTGCCTGCCGTTTCCGTCAATCTCCCCGTAGCTCAATGTAACCGTCCAGCCGCTTGCCGTCTTCTGGAAGTAGAAACGGAAGTTCTTTCTGGCATAGTTCACGGAAGAAGTACCCTGAATACGGACATATACGTTGGTAAGGATAAAGTCAAGCGTCCTGTCCTCTCCGTTATAGAAACGGACCTCCCTTACCAGTTTGTTGGCCTTCTTGTCGTTCAGCTGGGCCAGTGCATCCACCACGTTCAGCGTGTCGCTGTCGCTCGGAACCTCACTGCCCACGCTGCCCGTGCCTATCAGTACCAGGATCGAGTTCCGGCGCTTCTTCATCAGCCCATCAGCTTCTCCATGCTCACCGTATCTCCTTCATTCAGCACGCGGTTGTCCTCATCCAGTGAGCGCACGCCCGGTTCCCCGTCGGCATCCTCCAGGTGGTTGCGGTCCACGATGTAGTTGTTCAGCACCTCGTCCGAGGTCAGCGCCTTGTTATAGATACGCACGCTCTTCACGTTCAGGTCGGCACCCGCGACTTAAATTCCAACTGGCTCTGAATGTCAAAATTCACCTTGTCGAGCCACTTGGAAGCAGCCGACTCTTCACCGTTCACATAGAAACCGATCAGCGTGCGCTGTTCGTTGGTCTGCACGTTCGGATAGAACACGTAGGTAATGCGGATATTCGTACCCGGCTGGAACTTGGTACCCACCGAGTCTTCATAGCGCAGCACCTGTCCGGCATCCATCGCCTCGGTCACCACACCGGTCAGGAACTTGGCCTCTTCCGGAGTCACAATCAGCCCGTACCGGTTGCCGTTGTCCAGCTGCCCCAGGCAGGTGATCAGCTCGGCATCCGTATCCGTCACGTTGGCCGTGCTGTATTCTATCTCCAGCGTCATGCCCACGTCACGGATGGCAAATCCCTCGGGCTTGTCCGCCTCGTTGAAGGGGCGGTAACCGCCGTCAGCGGTCAGGGTCATACCTGCACCACCGGCCAGCAGCAGGCGGTCCTTGTGCCAGCCGCTACCGGCACCATATTCGTTCACGCTCCACAGCACGTCCCGGAACTCCATACGCTTGTCACCGCTCACCCAGCTTGCCGGGTTGTTTTCCGTGTTGCTTCGCCCGAAGGCGTCAAACGTACACACGGCATCCGGTGCCAGCGTGGCTTCAATGTCCGGGTGCGATGTGGTGTTCACCTGCACCTCAAGCACGGCATCGCCGCATGACACACGGTAGTCCAACGGTTCCACGTTCACGTTCGTCCGTCCGTAGCTGCCGGTCTCACCGCGTTGCAGCAGGTCTTCCTTCACCACGCTGCCCCGGTCGGTCACTTTCACACGGGCCGTGTACGCATCGCGGTCATAGCCGGCATACGTGAAGTTCCATGCCGTGAACTGCTCTGCCTCCAGCACCGGGTGTTTCCAGTCACGCTGGAACCCCGCTGCCCGGTGGCTGAACATCAGGCCGGCATACGCTGTCACACCTCCGCCTGCCTTCAGCAGCGTAATGTAATGCACCCGGCTCACCACACCGGAGTTCTCATGCTGCGCGTAGGCTTCCACCACGTTCGTACCCTCCTGCATCTGTGTCAGGGGGATGGTCACGTTCTTCTGCTGCACACCGCTGCCGGCCGAAAGACCGAGGGTAAAGGCCTGTCCGCCGTTCACGCGGTAGTAGATGTTCTTCTCACCGCTCGTGCCCTTGGCAGTAAAGGGGATGTTCACGTCATTTTTATATCCCCCGTCGGCCAGCCCGTTGCCCGCCGAGTAGGTGGTCTCCAGCTCCATGGCCACCATGGTCACCTTGGCCGTGGCCGTCTTCATCAGCGTGCCGTCCTGGTAAGTTGCCTGCGCTTCCACCTGTACGGTATAGGCAGTGGCATCCTTCAGATAGGGCGAAGCGTCAAAGGTATAGCTCTGTCCGGCTGTAACGCCCACAAACTCCGCATCCCGGAACTCACTGATGACGGTCGAACCGCGTTTCACGATTACACGGGCTTTCAGGTCGCTGTAGCCGTCCACCGTACCGCCACCGGCAGTGCCCACACCTACGGAGTATTTCACCACAAAGCCGCTGCCCAGTGCCAGATACTGCGAGGCGGGAAGTCCCGCACCGCCGCTGTCCGTCAGGTCGATGTTCACCACCACCTTGTCATCGTCCGTGTACTTGGAAAAGCGCACTTCCTTCGAGCTCTCGCCGCCCTGGTCGTCCTTCTGCTTGACGGTCATCACGTACTGGGTGCCGTCCTCGCTGTCCTGCACATCCACGTCCGTCACCGTACCCACCATCGCATCGAACACCGTTCCGGATGTAGGAGGTTTCGTCTCGCCGCTCACCAGTTCCTCGGTAGGGGTACGGTTTGACAGTTCCTTCTTCAGGAACGCTTCGATGTCATCGCCTGCATAGGCATGATAGGTGCCGTCCGGCTGTTTCTGATTCCATGGTGTTTCAAGATTCATCGGATGCTCGGTCGCGTTGATGATTCCGCTTATTTTCCTTTTTGCCATAATACTGTCCTTTTATAATAATCATTCATTTATCAGTTTTACTGCTACCGTTCCATGCGTCCGATCCGTTCCACGGCTCGTCGCCTTTCCAGTATCCAAGTCCGAAACAGCTGCTTATCGCAGACCACACCAGTCTTGCCCCGGCATAGACTGCCGACAGGGCACGTTTCCCCACATACGCAGCCGTTATTTCCTTACCGCCTATGGTTATCATCGTCAATCCTCCTCATAAATCAGATACAGCGTATTCGCATCCTTGTCCTGCAGCGCCTCGTAAGCTTCCCCGCTCATCACCTCATGCCGGTAGCCAGCAGTCTCAGGCTGCCGCCTGTTCCGGTATATACGGCATCACCCAGCAGGTAGAGCTTGTCCGGCAGGATGGCTGTCCGGTCCGCATTCATGAATATGCCGGCAGGAGGCACACCCGCCACATCCCAGTCCCCGTACAGGGTGGAGTCCATGTGGTAGGCGAACTTCCCGGCATCCGCTACATACACTACGCTGCCGCCCGGTTTGGTACTCTTGTCAGGTAAAACGTTGCCTGTTTCCATCCATGAGGAAAAGCGTGCGGTAGCCCCGCCGATGGCTGCTGCCGTAGTCTGTTCCACCTTGGCAGCGGCGTTTTCTGCCTTGGCTGCCGCTTCGTTGGCCTTGGTGGCCGCTTCCGTGGCGACCTGGGTCTTTTCCTCCAGTCCGGCTACGGCTCCTTCCGCTTTCTTGGCGGCAGCTCGGCACGGGCGGCGGCATCGCTCGCAGGCTTCCCTATCAGTTCCAGGGGGACGTTCACCATCTTGCCGTCCTTCTCCCCGGGCAGTGATTTCACACCGCTCAGCGAGGTGACGGTCTCCAAGTCCTCCACGCCGGTAGAACTCTGGAGTACACGGTCCAGCACTTCCTGAACCAGTTCTTCTTGTGTCATTTCTGCCATACTCATTCGTTTTTATCGGTTTCTGACCCGCCCAGGATTTCGTTCAGGGCATCTATCACATTGGGAAGACAATAGCGTTCCACCGCCATGTGTATCATCCCGGTTTCCTCTTCGCTGAACTCGGTCTCGCCGGTACTCTCGAAAATCTTGAACGCAAGCCGATGGGCCTTGATGCCACTGACACGCGTATACAGCAAATCGGCTATCTGCTCACGTGCATCGAAAACCTCCCTCGTCTGACGGGTTATTCCGGTGGGAACGCTGAAATTCCTGAAATCTAACTTTTTCATATATATCTGTTTTTTAGGATGAATGATTCAATATCTGGTAACGGAATCCGTCCGCTTTTGTAATAAGTACCGTTACGGAGTCCCCGGATGCCATCTCGTAGTTTTGCAAATCTTCATTGTGGTTATAGATACCTTTTAGTATGATATTCTTTGAACCGGGTCTGACCCTGAACGTGACAATGGCTGCAAAATCGGTAGGCAAGTAACTCATGCCGAACTTGTATGCCACAGAACTTTCCGACGGCAGCGTAACCTCTACCTTACTGTAGTTGGGTTCATTGTAATACATCAAAATGATATTGTGTTGTGAGAAATCCACCGTGTAGTTTCCACTTCCGAAGGTAAGCAGCTTGGCTTTCGTATTGATAAACGCCGGGGCAAGTAATGCCGCATTGCTGCTGATACCGTAGTTCTTCGTACCGCCGGTAACATCTATAAACAATCCATAGTTCGCTTGGTCGAAGCCGTAATTCCCGTATATATTGGGGGCTGAGTTCACGATACGACCGACAGCGGTAAAAGCTCCTCCTGCAGAAGACGGTATCACATCATCACCGAACATCACATATCCTTTGCTGCCGCCGACACGGAAAAAATCATCATAAATGGCAAGACCGCCACCGCTCCCGTGAGAGTCGGCCACAGAACCGATACGGCCGTTCCCTATCTCAAAGCCGCCGATTTTCCCTTTGCTGCTGTCTATCTCTCCGGTAAACTTACCGTTGGTCGTTTCAATGCTGCCGTCTTCCAGTATCTTGAAGTTGCCGTTGGCCGTTACCAGTCCCTCCAGCTGTATATGGTCGGCTGTCAGCTTGATTTTGCTCACGGTATTTCCGTACTCGTCCTCTTCCTCCACGCTCACCCCGATAAGGGCAATCTTTCCTGTATTGTCCTGCGCATACAGACCGGAACCTTCAGGCTTTATGACAAGCCCGGTCTCTTTCAGCGCATTACCGTCCTTGTCGAAGACGCCGCTGAAATCTTTACCAGCCGGTCGCTCTGTTCGAACAGTGTACGGTACTTATAGGCCAGTGCGTCCGCCTTGTTGGTGCTGAACACCAGCAGCGAAATGTAAATCACGCCCGTAAACGACAGCTTGAAGTCGCCAGTGCCGTTCCAAAGTCCGTCCAACGTGAACATCTTCTCACCGCCAACGGGCAGGTCCTCTTCATGGCCGAACATGTTGAAGTTCTCAAACCCGGTCTTATCAGCGTTCACAAATTCTATTTTCAACCTTCCGGCTTGATAACCCGGTAGCTGAACGACAGATACACCACGCCGGGCACCCGTTCGCCCTGGCTGTTCGTCTGCCGGTACTCCGGTACCAGCCGGAAGTCCTCCAGTTTCTGCATGATATAGCTGTTCCGGATATAGGCATAAGGCACCTTGCCTTCGGTCCGTATCTCGGCATGGCCGTCCGGCTTCGTACCGTAAGGACCGCCGTTCGCCAGATCCAGCGTCCGCCCAGGGTGAACAGCGTAGCCTTGCTGCCCGTCTTCCATTTGTCCATGCCGTCGGCAAAACTGCTGTTGTCCAGATAACTCTGTTCTTCGCGTATTTCCTTGCGCAAGCTTTCCACGGCTGAATGGATTTTCCCCTCGGTTATCTCAAACCGCGTCAGGATGTCCTCGCCCGTCATCAACACGAACGTACCCTTCAGCCACACGTTGTCGGCATACAGGCCGTTTCCTTTCGGCTGTTTGTCTGCCGGGAAAGCGCTGCTCCTGATGCCGTCCAGCTTACCCAGCCGGCAACGAAGGCAGCCGTTGAAGTTCTTGGCCTTCACACCGTCCAGAATGTCGATACGGGGCTGCCCGTCCTCCGTGGCCGCAATGGATATAAGGTTCTGCCGGAGCGGGTTTTCGGTGTTGCCCATCAGCACGCACTCATCGCCAGCCTCCGGCTTCACCCCGCCAAACTCGCTTACCGGAACCAGCACACCATCGGCTATTACAGAAGACACCTCCACCCAGTAGGATTTGAGTTTTGTTCCGCCTGTAACCGCACAGCGCATCAGGTCATGGGCCACAAAACCCGATTCCTGCTCAAACACGATGCGGTAGTTGTCGCCCTGCTTCACCACGTCCTTGATCTTGCCGTTGGCTGCCGACACCACCAGCTGGCCGCACACGCTGCGCACCTTCTCGATCAGCAGTTCCAGCGCCACCAGGCTTTGCCGGGCAGTCACTTTGTCCACCGTCAGGTTTGTCAGTCCGGTCAGCTGGTCAATCCACAGCTGCCAGCCCTCACCGGTCAGCCCGTCCACAAACTCCGTGCTGCGCAGCAGTTCGCGGATCACGGCAGTCAGGTATTCGGCATTGCCTCACCGTCCACGATGCCGCAGGGCTTGCCGCCGGCAGCCTCGCCAAAGCTCACACCCTTCAGGAAGCGGATGGACTCTTTGGCTGTGTCCGGCTGGTTCTTGCTCAGGAACTCTTTCTGGCTGCGCCGGGCGGAAAACAGGTTGTTGTCCGTGGGCAGCGTCTTGTCCCAGCTTCGTATGATGTCCGGAAGGGCAGCGCCTTCCGTCTTTGATTTCGTATAGCTTTTCAGCGCACCGATGCTGTCCGTCACCTTGTCGAACTTGCCCACCTGCAGCGCATCGCTTATCTCGATGTCCATCTGCCCGGGTTCGTTCACCTTGCGGCTGATTTTAGTGATACGGCTCTGACGGTAGCCTTTTTCCGGGAAATACTTCCGGCTCTCCAGCTTCACCCGTCTGCCCACGAACAGGTCGATGCCGTGCTCCTCGATGTATACCGGGTCTGTCGGGGCTTTGTAGGCGGCAATGTCCAGCCAGTGGTCCCGGTTGTACTCGTCCACCGCAACCGCAAACTCCTCTTCGGCCAGCCGGTAATACTCATCCGGCATCCGGATATTCCACAGGATATAGGTGTCGCCTGCTCGGGGCACCAGCTTGCCGCCCGGCAGCTGGGTGTCGTCATCGTAGGGCCAGATGGTGATCAGTTCGAATTCACGTGCCGCGCTGTCGTAGTTCACCTCAAAATAGTGGTCGTCACTCTCCCCGAGTCCGGCCAGGTCGCCTGTCTGGAACGACACACGTTTTGTCTCACCCGCCAGCTCGTACAGGTTGGGGTCAAAGTCCAGTTCCCCGTCCCGGAAATAATAGACGGTGAATTTGTTTCCTTCATCGTCTGCCACCTCCTCGCTGCGAACCGAGCTCACCGTACCGACCCGACGGGGGAAGATGCCGCTGAAGGCATCCTGCTCGTAATGGTCATAGATGCCATATTCCTCCACGCCCTGCTCGATGTACTTCCTGCCGCCGGGAAGCATCAGACGCGGGCTGCCGTATTTCTCCGCATCGATGTTGCGGGTCGAGCCTACCGGGAACAGGCGCGTATAGAATTTGGCCGTGTTGCTCGTATCTCTTTCCAGGGAGGTCAGCCCCTTGCCATAGCCAAGGGTGATTTCTTCCCCGTGTTCGCAGCGGCACACGTTCACAGTCTGCCCCTCAACCCACCATTCCACCTTGCCGCCTGCCTTTTCCGCGATGGCTTTCAGCGCTTCGTCGCAGTACATCCCCTCGTAGTCTATCGTGATCAGCTCCGTACCTTCCACCGTACCCGTCTTCCAGTCAGTAATGTGGCCCATGCCGTTATTGATAGCCTTCACCACCATCGCCACATGCTCGCGGGGCGTGGCCGTCAGGGTAAACAGGGGGTTGGTGTCCCCGTCCGTCGTCTCCAGCACCAGGAACCGCTTGATCAGGCTCTCGATACCGTACAGCTTCAGGTTATACTCCCATTCACCATCGCTCACCTGCTTCGGCGTGTAGCGTTCTGTCAGCCAGTACCGTTCGCCCAGATAGTCCGTGTAGTCGTTCACGTCCAGGGGCAGGAAGGCATAATAGCTGAACGACAGGGAAAGCACATTGTCTCCCTGAACCTCCTTGCTTTGCGTCGAGCTGTCGTTCACGGCCACATCCGCACGCTTGGTTCCGGCTTTATCATATATCGTTAGAAGCATATTCTAATAGCGTTTGAATGGTTATATAATCGGTTTCGGTTCCCGGAACTTTACCCGGAACTTTCCGGCATGCACACCTTCCGTCCACAGATAGGTCAGCGGGGTGAACTTCGTACAGTCGGCATACTTCACCCGCAGCTGCAGATCCAGCTGGGGGAAACGGATCTCCAGCCAGCCGTCCTTCCCTTGCTTCAGGAAATTCACAAAGGCAAAGTACTGCTTCATCCAGCCTGCCTGGGTCTTGTTGTAAAGCGCAAAATGCAGCGTCACGTCACGCGCTTCATTCCGTGGGGTCAGCACGGGGCTGTATTTTTCCCCGTGCTCTTCCCGTATGTCCACAGCCGTATCCTTCTTGGCCTTGCTCGGGGTCAGGATGGCCGTCAGGTTCTCCATGCCCCCGCGCCGGTCTTCCACCAGGAACACGCCGTATTCCGTCCAGATGTCCGTGCCGTTCACCAGCACCAGTCCGCTCAGTATATTGCCCATATCACTTCACTTTTAGTCCGTCACGTATCATTTTCTTTATCACTTCCTTCAGTTCGCCCAGGTGTCCGGCGCTCACACCGGTGTTCTCGGCTATCCGGGCCAGATGCCCTTCAGCCGTGTCCATCTTCTCCACCACGCTTTCCAGCCGGTCGTCCATGCTGCTCCAGTGCTGCAGCCCGCCGGTGAACATGCCCTCCAGCTTCGTGCCCTGGTCCTGCGTCATGGCCGTAAAGCCGCCCGCTTTCGCACTTTGGCTCGTACCGCCCTGCTGCGTCTTGTCATAACCGGTGGCTGCCGCCAGGTTGTCACGCAGGGCAAGGGCTTCATCCATATACTGCATGTACTCTTCCATCAGCGCGTTCCGTTCCGCCTCGGTCAGTTCGTTGTCCTCCATGGCCTTGCCGAACTTCTCCCACCAGCCTTTCAGTTTGTCGCTGTACATCTCACCGATCTTGTTGCTCAGCATCGCCCGCATGAAGTACTCGGATATATCCTCCGCCGCATCCTTGGCACCGTACTTCATGTTCATCAGGTTGTCGATGAAGCTGCTGTACATACCGTCGAACGAAATGCCCGTCAGCCCTTCATACAGCTGGTCGGTCAGTTCCTCCAGCTTGCCGGCCTGGTCTATGTAGTCATCCAGTTTCTCGGTCAGTCGCCCGCCATAGCCTCCCTTACCGGTATTCTGGATTTGCGTCCACATATCCACGTTGCTGCGCAGTGCCTTCATTTCCTCCGGGCTCAGGCTCCACAGGTTCCCGTCCCACCGGCGGCCGATCTGTCCGCTCAGTTTGTCTATCTGTGCCTGGTTGAAACCGCCCCAGTAGTAGTTCCAGCTGTGGTGACTTCCGCTGTAGCGTGCCTGTTCCTTTGCTATCTGCAGATAGTTTGCATTCGTTTCTTTCTGGTATTTGTAAGCATCCCGGTAAGCTTCCACCGATTTTGTCCCCTTGCTTGCCTTAATGGTATCGGTCAGGTCTTCGATGGAAGTCTGCAGTTTCTCGTTCCGGTCCGTAAGACGGTCTATAGCCGCCTGCACTTCCCTGGCGTTCCCGCCGATGCCGAACAGTTTGTTGAAACCTCCGAAAGACACCGTGTTCAGCAGTCCTCCGATACCATTCACAAGGGAACCGCCTATCTGTTTGAACAGGTCTCCGCTGAGGATATTGTCGAGTATTCCGGTTATCGCATTGAAAATGGTATCTATCAATGATGAGATAATCGGGCCAATACCGTCTTTCAGCAAATCCAGTATGGAGAGAATGGCCGATATGATCTGCCGATGACTCCGGCACTTGACAGGGTTTCGGACATCCGGCTGATGGCATCGCCGACCTTGCCTCCGATATTCAGTTTTGAAAGACCGGTAAGCATGTTCTGGATTCCTTCAAATGATCCCTGCAAGGTTCCGCTCGCAAAGCCGTGCAACCCGTCGGATACCATGTTCAACCCGTCAACCGTGTCCCGGGAGGCACTTTTCACCTCCCCGGCAAGCGCTTCATTTCAGAGGTGGCGTTCAGGTATTCTTCGTCAGCTGAAACGCTGGACGATTGGGCCGTTTGAAGAGCGATTTTGGTACGTTCTATTTCTGCCTGGTTACCGCTTTCAAGAGCCTTGTTGTAATCGGTCTGCGCCGCTTTTAACCGGGCGAATGCCGCTTCCTGCTGCAGTTCCGCATTTTGCACGCGTGTTACGGCATCCCCCAAAGCGTGCATCTGCGTTTGCAGCCGGGCAAAATCCAATGTCCCGTTGCCACCGGGGAGCATGCTTTGAATACGTTCAATGGCATCGTAAACGACCTGCTGGTCTGCGGCTCCCGTTTTTTTGAACTCATCCGTCTTGACATACTGTTTAAGTTCGCCAAGCAGGTTCTTCATCTGGTCTGCAAGCAGACCGGTCAAATCCCCGAACGCTGCTCCCCAGTCTATCTTCTGGGTAAGGGCTTCCATGTCCACTTTGTGCACAGCCGCATCACGCTGCTTCTCCAAAGTCAGCCTTTCTCCCTGGGACTGTGCCTTGCGGATTTTCTCGGCATATTCTTCAGCGATGGCCAGTTTCTGCTGCTGGAAGGTCCCGTATTCCTTCAGATAGTCACGCATGGCTTCCGCCTCTTCCCTGTACACGTCCGTCTCCGCTTTTTTCCGGGACGCGGTGTTTGAGGCACGGGCTTTTTCAAGTTCATCCTGTTGCTCCCGGGTAAGTCCGTTATCTCCGGTGGAAAGGCCGGCTTCCTTGTTCTCACGCTTCCAGTCGGTTTCCTGCCGGTTTATCTCTTCTTTCCGGGCGTTATAGTCATATTCGATTTGTGCCAGTTTCTTTTCGGTACCGGCTTGCATACGGTCTATCTCTTCCTTCCGGTTCTCGGCCTGCAGGGCGGCAAGATCCTGCGCCAGCCTGCGCTCTGTGGCAAGTCGTTGCCTGGCTTCCGCTTCCGGATTCTTTCCGGGCTGTTTGGGGTCGATATGCCCGCCGATATTTCCTTTCTTGGCTGCTTCTGCGGCTTTTTTTACCTCTTCTTCCGCTTTTTTCAGATAACCGTCGCGTTTGTTTTCGGCATTTTTCAACAGTATGTCATAAGCTTCCTGATCATGTTTCTTAATGGCAGCCTGTGCATCATAGAACTGCCCGGATTCTGCCATGCTTGACTGCATGATATATTGTCCCCATTTCCCGAAAAAACCCATGGCGCTTTCCGCCTCTTCCGGTTTCTGCGCCTTGATTTTATTCACCTCTTCATCGGCTTCTGCAGCTTTTTTTACAAGGTTCTGGACATTGGCCTGGTGCAGCAGGACCTGTACATAGTCCTCGCTCTTTTGGATAAGGGTATCATACCATTCGGAAAGTGTTTTATAATACCCGAAAGATTCCCCGTACTTGCGGTTCAGTTCCTCTACCTTCGCCTTTTCCTGTTCCTTGCTGCCGGTGAAGTTCTTTATTTCATCGATGACCGATTTCAGTTCGAAGCGGGTACGCACCATCTGGGCACGGCCGTCCTTCTCTATCTCGGTCATTTCCTTGACTGATACGTTGAATTCATCCACGCCTTTTTTGGCACTGAACAGGTTTTTCGTCCAATCCCAGATTTCATCACCGTACATTACCAGCAGCATGATGCCGGTGGTCATGGCCGTCTGCCAGGAAAAGAGCGAGGACAGGACCTGTTTCCATACCGGTGTGCCTTTCTTGCCTGACTTCTGCAGCTCATCATATTCCTTACGGGCACGGGCCAGTTCGTCCGTAAAAATCGGCAGGTTGTTGGATATGGCCAGAAAGAACATCTGCGGTCCCATGGCCAAAGAAGGCATTTCACGGGCCATCTGCTGGATGCTGTTGTGAAGCCCGTTGAACTGGCGCTGTGCATTGGGCATGTCTGCAGGGGTGACCTGCACGGATTCCGATTCCTCCTGCAGCAGTTTCAGTTTGCCGCGCAATTCCTCAAGCTGCTTCTCCAGTGCATGGATCTGCGCGATATTGGCACTCTGGTCCAGATTGGGGGCAGCCGTCTCCCCGGCAAGGCGCAGCCTTTCCAGTTCAGCCTCCAGCAGCCTGACGGTATTACGCAGTTCCAGCGCCTCACGTTCGGCCTTGTTCATGCCGGGCGTGAGTTTGTCCTTCATCAAAAATTCAACTTCTACAGGTTTGCTCATTCCAGTTTGCTTTGAAAAAATCCTACTATATCGTTCGCTTCATCCTCGGCGCTGTGTTCCGGTCTGGGAGCACCGTTTCCGCCGCCTTGCTTTTTCCGCACATACCGCGGCGCGTCGCTCAGCATCATGATCAGCGTCTGGTAATTCACCCCATCAAGGATGTAATCCACGCTCCAGCCGGTCGCCGATGCAATCTGCCACACGAAGCCGAAAGGGCTATGGGAACCTTCATACCGGGTTCTTAACTCCCCTTCCTTGCCTGGCTCAGTCTCGGAGTCATCGGGTTCGCCCGCGCTGTCGAGCTGATAATACGCATAAAATCCTTCGTGCCCATCAGACGCTCGAATGTTCGGAACATGGCCGTCAGATAACGCCACTCCACAAAGTTCCGCAGTACCCACGCTGTCACCCCGATGCCCACGTGCCGCGACACGTATCCCCGGCATACCGTATAGGCCAGCAGGCGGCTCACAGCCTTACCATGCTCCGCCACAAAGGCCAGTTCCTCGGTCTTGTCCTTCGGTTGCCAATCGGGTTTGACACCCGTCTTCAGGTATTCCCGCGCCAGCAGAATCTGACCCCGCAGCCTCGGACGCTTCATCGTCACACGCACCTCCACCGGGCGTTTCAGCCACGGAAGCTTCCACCTTTTAAGAGGTACGGACACGCCGCTGTCAAGCAGCGCGTCCGCACACTCCATCTCTATCAGTTGTTCCAAACGGTCAGCCATACGTTAGCCCTCCTCACTTTGGAGCGATGCTGCAGCCGCGGCTTCCGCCGGCGGCAGCTTGTACTGCCCCCACTCGTCCGGTATTGCTTCCGTATCGAACACGCCGTAAGGCTGCGAACCGTCCTCCGGCATCGCCACTTCGAGCGTAACCTCTATCTTGGAGGTTTCTGTAAGGGTCAGCTTGCCTGCAGGATTGGAAAGCAGCGTGGCGTTGGGAATCAGTACGCTCTGTCCGGACACGAGGGAGAGTTCCCATGGTCCCTGCATGACAAGCACCTCCGACGGGGCTGTCCAGCCGATCGGAGTTTTCTTTTCCGAGTCTTCTTTCTTATAATGCAGGCTGCCGCCAAGCAGTTTGTGCAGGTTCGAATAGTTCATCTGGATCACATTGAACGTCGGGGCGATGCCGCCGTTACTCTGTGGGATGACCAGCACCGGGGCACCCTGCACCTGTTCGGCCTCGATCTTCGCGGCCTCGGGTTTCTTGCCGCCCAGGTCAAACGAGTTCTTTTCAATATACCCGATTGTGAAATCCTTATACTTTACGGCTCCTATGCCGTACATGAAATTCTTGTTCATCGTTTATAAAGTTTGATGGTTAATAACACACCGGCCAATAAGCCGGCCAATACACCTGTGATAAACGTCCGCATCCGGTTCGGAGGGCGTTTTTCTACTGTTTGAACGTCATTTGAAATTTCGCTCTTGGTTTCGCTACGGATGCGCGCCAGCTCTTCTTCATACCATAGCACCAGCTGCTGCAGACTGTCACACGAGGCTTCGGCCACGATGTTCCCGCTGTCGTCGCTGCCTACGGTCAGATTCGCCTGTCCGCTCTTGCCACGGTACACGGCACCTTCAGGAAGTTTACGGAGGCTGTCCGCAGGTATAGACAGCTTCACCGAACTCGCCGGTATACCCGCCATCACCAGTCCCGCCCGTCGGCTTCCGCTCGCGCTGTCGGTGCTTGCCGATTCCGTCTGTATCTTCTCCACCGTCGTGCTCTTCCTGCTGCTTGCGCAGCCCGCCAAGCACAGGACAGTCATCATGATGGCGGCAACTGTTGGCAGTGTCAATGGCCTTGCGCAGTCGCGCCATTTCGCGCTTGTTGGCCTGCAGGTCTTTTCTTGTTGCATTCAGTTCTTCTTTTAAGGGTACCACAATATTGCTCACCAAAACGCGGGTGGCATGTTCTGCGTTATCCACACGCACACCCTCTGCGTCGGCTTCGGCTTTCATCGCTTCCGCTTTCGCTTTCCTCACCGTAGCACGCAGGGAACCGATGGCTGCTGCAGTGCCCACAAGGCCGCCGCTAAGAATAATGTTCATGATCTCGCTAAAGTCCATACCACCCGTTTTTTAGTCAGTCAACCTTTTATTCTGCTTCCTCGCGTTTCTTTCGGAATAGTCCGATAACCCATTGCACCAGTCCCGTGTCGGCTACCCCATTGGCTACAAGTGAGGCACCAAAACCATAGAGCAAGGCAATGTCCCAGCTCACATCACTCACAAATCCGGCATCAAGCCACCACAGTAGCATCGCGCACACCAAGCCCACACACCAGCTCACCAGCTGCGTCACCCAGCCTTTCATGTTGGGGAACAAACCTTTCAACCCTTCAGTAAGCACCACCACACCGCCGACGAAACCGGCAAAGGTGCCAATCATTGCGTCATAGTCCGTTGCCGGAACATCGGCCCCTTGGGCCATCACAGCCGATACTGTTCCCAGCATCAGCATCATAAACAGCATAATTCGTTTCATTGATTGCTTCTTTTATTATTGGTTAATACCTATTTCTTTCAGCCATTTCTGTACATCGAAACTGGGGCAGGCTTTGGCCGCCAGCTCGTTGTGTCCCACAATGCGCACATCCGGGAATCTGCGATGGAAGTCCTTCACATACTTCTCCAGTGCCTTTTTCTGGCAGCCGGTGCGGGTGTCCTTCGGGGTCTTGCCGTCCTTGGCCACACCGCCGGCATACACAATGTGGCGGCTCACGCTGTTGTACCCCTTGGCTCCGTTGGTCACTTCCCAGGGATCCACCTGCGCATCCTCGTTGTTGTTCACCAAGCGTTCCACACCGCCCTGCAGGTGGAACAGGTCGGTGTAGCCCACCTGTTTCCAACCTCTGCCACCCTGGCTTACGGGCGAAGTGTGCCACTTCCGGATGTCCGCCGATGATACCTCACGCCCCTCCGGGGTTGCCGTACAGTGAATTACCAGATACTTCAATTTTGCCATACCATCTTATCCTTTCTGGTTTTGGGTAATGGTAATCTTGGCCGTCTTGCTGCGGTCGGCATTGAGCGTAAGGGTCAGTGTACCGGTTTTCTGACTGCCACTGTTTGCACCGGCCGAAATCTTCACGCTTTATCCGTCGCTTCCACCTTGAAGCCGGCAGGGGCACTGCCTATCTCATATTCTCCGCTGGCGGTCACGGTCACTTCTTTACTGCCACCGGTTGCCTCAAGGGTCACACTGGCAGGGTCAACTGAAATCTTCTTCTCGCTCGCCTTGAACACGGGGTTGCTTCGCTTGTCCAGCACCACCACTTCTTCACCGAAGGCAATGTTCGTGTCAGCCTTCATCAGCATCTTGAAGAAGTACAGTTCGCTCGCGTTCGAGATCTTGTCAATCTGAATCACGTCTTCATCGTCCTGCAGGTTCACAGCCGCAAACAGGTTGCCGCCGGCATCGGGCGAACAGAGGGTGCACACAATCAGATCATCGGCCAGGCCGCAAGCGTCTCAATGGTAATGCCTTGTAGCGACGGGCATTCACATCGGTTTCGCTCGTGTTCTTGGACTCGCGCTGGGTCAGCTCGTCATCATACTTGTCAAAGTCGTTCACGCTCATCAGAATGCGGAGGTCCGGGTTGTTGCGGATGGCCACGGGAATCTTCGCACGCATGGCTTTCAGTCTGCCCAGCATGGTCGATTCTGCGCTGTCCACCACAATCACCTCAGTATCCTTGGCCATCTGGGTCAGGATGCCGTTAAACAAGTGGTCGTCATCATCCCCATATTCACCGTTCACATAGTGGTCACCCAGTTCAAACTGTACCCGCTTGGCCAACTCGGCAAGCAGGGCGTTCTGCGCTTCGGGCGGAAGTTCCGAGAATACCAGGTTGCCCTTCGGCTGCCATTTGCGCCAGATGTTCTCGAACGTGCGGGGGTTAAACACCGTAAAGGCCATGAAGTCCACCGGGTCAAGACTCTTTTCGTCGTAGTTGAAGTTGCCCTTCGAATCCTCCACGCCGGGGTTCTCCTTGCGCTTCTGGAGCATCTTGCCGGTCTTCAGGCGCGGCAGGCTGATTTTCTTCTCCACACCGGGAATCACCATGATCAGCCCCTTTTCCACAATCTCATTGCTCGTAGCGGCAAGCGTCAGCAACTGTTCCAGTACCTCGCCGCTGTAATTCGTGTTTCTTACAATTATTGCCATAGTTCAATCACTTTTTACGTTTGTCCTTAATTTCTCGCATACGCCTGTTCCAGGGGCTTTCTTCACCATTCGGTTCCAGATGCAGGTCTTCCATCACACGGCGCTTTACCGGCAGTTGGGCCAGGGCCTTTTCGCCGTTCTCGCGGTCATTGGCCAAAAGGTTTTCGTAGATGGGGCGGGTAGTCGCATCAATGCGACCGTCCTGCTCGGCTGCGTCAAGCAGCTGCTTGCGGGCGGCAAGGTCTTCGGCTTCAGCCTTGTCTTCGTAGGTCTTCACCTTGGCCTTCAGGTCGGTGTTCTCTTTCGTAAGGATAGGTACCTTGCCTGCCTCTTCCTCCAGTTGGTCCATCAGGCGGAACACATCCGCATCACTCGCGCAGTCCTTGAAGCGCGGGCGTTTCTTTACGTCTTCCAGATTCATGTCTTCTCTGTTTTTTTGTGGCTCAACGAGCCGGTTATTGAATAAAGTATATATCTGCGCCGGTGTACTGTCTGCCGGCACGGGGTCTGCATCATAGATGTCGTCTATGAAACCAAGGTCCAGGGCTTCCTTGGCGGTCAGCAATGTCCTCGCCGTCAAAATAGGTCTGTTTCACTTCTTCCTTGCTCATGCCCAGCCGCTCGGCATAGATTTCACTCAAGCTGCCTTCCAGGCTTTCTATCTCTTCCATGCAACGCTGCAGGTCCTGCTTGTTGCCGTAACACCCGCCGCTCACACTGTGCAGCATCAGACGGGCATATTTGCTCATTTCTACGGGCTTGCCGCAAAGGGCTATCACACTGGCCATGCTGGCGGCTATGCCATCCACATAAATGCGGATGTCGGCCTGGCTATGGCGCAGGGCGTTGAATATCGCAATGCCGCTGTACACTTCCCCGCCGTTGCTGTTGATACGCACATGGATGCGTCGGCTCACGCGTTCGGCTTCCATCAGTTCCTGGGCTATGCGCCCGCTTTGCACCTCCGTATAGTCTCCGATGTCCCCGTACAGGAATATCGTACTGGTGCCGTCGTCACTCGTTGTAATATTGAAAAATCTGCTCATCGTCATGTCTTTACCAGCGGTTTCCCCGCCTTTCGATGGTGCGAAAATAGAACATTCCCATGGCACCAAGAAACCGCGTCCGCATCATAACGTTTTCTGGCGTTATCATAACGCTGTAACCCGTCATCATGCGTACGCGCTTTTACAAACCCCGCTTTTTCATGCAATTTTGTAACGTGATTTACAACTAAAAAGGACGATTTATGGCAGATTTGACGAATGCCCAGAAAAAGGAATGGGCAAAAACTTTGTACCTCAAGGAAAACCTCACACAGCAGGAAATCGCCGACCGGGTGGGCGTGTCACGGGTGTCCGTGTCCAACTGGGTACGGGCCGGGAAGTGGGAGGAACAGAAGGTGGGGCTTACGCTCACAAGGCAGGAACAGGTGGCTAACCTCTACCGGCAGGTGGCCGAAATAAACAAGGCCATCGCCGAACGGCCCGAAGGGGAACGGTTCCCCTCATCCAAGGAGGCTGACATCCTCGGGAAACTGTCGGCGGCCATACGCAACATGGAGCAGGAAGTGGCATTGCCGACATCATCAGTGTCCTCACCGGGCTCATCGACTGGGTACGGGCGGCCGACCTCGAAAAGGCAAAGGAAATTACACGCCTGGCCGATGCGTACATTAAAGACAAATTATAAAGGGATAGACAATGAAACAGACTGACAGACTCGCTCTCCTCGATTGGGAGAAGTACAAAGAAGACATCGCAAGGGCTACACCGGTCGATAGGAACATGACGGCAGCCGAACGGGAAAAACACCGGGAATATCTTGAGAAACATCCCATAGAATGGATCAAGTTCTTTTTTCCGAATTATGTCAAATATGAATTTGCCGACTTCCAGAAAAAGGCTATCCGGCGGATCATTGCACACGATGAATGGTTTGAGGTGCTTTCTTGGAGCCGTGAGCTGGCCAAATCCACCGTCACCATGTTCATCGTCATGAATCTCACGCTTACCGGACGCAAAAAGAATGTGATTCTGACCTCCAACAGCAAGGACAATGCGGTGCGCCTGCTCGATCCCTACCGGGCCAATCTCGAAGCCAACGGACGCATCATGGCATACTACGGCAAACAGGAACTGCCGGGCTCATGGACCGAGGATGAATTCACCACCAAAGGGAAGGTCTCTTTCCGCGCACTGGGTGCCGGACAATCTCCGCGTGGTTCGCGAAACGAGGCCATACGTCCCGACGTACTGCTGGTCGATGACTTTGATACGGACGAGGATACCAAGAACCCGGACATCATCCAGAAGCGCTGGGACTGGTGGGAAAATGCGCTGTATCCCACAAGGTCCATTTCCGAACCTACACTGGTCATCTTCTGCGGAAACATCATCGCCAAGGACTGCTGCGTGGTGAGGGCGGGCGAAATGGCCGACTCCTGGGACATCGTGAACATCCGCGACAAAAACGGTTTTTCCACATGGCCGGAAAAGAACTCGGAAGAGGACATCGACCGCACACTGTCCAAAATATCCAAAAAGGCGGCACAGGGAGAATATTTCAACAACCCGATTTCCGTGGGAGAGGTATTCGAAAACATTGCATACGGCAAGGTTCCGGCACTCTCCAAATTCAAGTTCCTCGTGGTGTATGGCGACCCGGCACCGGGCGAAAGCAAGGGTAAGAAAGGCAAATCCTTCAAGACGGTTTCGCTCTGTGGCAAATTGGGTGGCAGGCTTTACGTCATCAAGACTTTCCTGGCACAGGCGCTCAATGCGGAGTTCATTGACTGGTATGTCCGGATGCTTGAATTTGTCGGGGGCAAGACCAATGTCTATTGCTACATGGAGAACAACAAGCTGCAGGACCCTTTCTTCCAACAGGTGTTCAAACCGCTGGTGGCAAAAGTACGCCGCGAACAGAAGATTGCGCTGTTCATCCGGGGCGACGAGGAGAAGAAGACGGACAAGGCTACGCGCATCGAGGCCAACCTTGAACGCTCAACCGCGAGGGGAACCTCATCCTCAACGAGGCTGAACGGGACAATCCGCACATGAAGGAACTGGAGGATCAGTTCAAGTTGTTCACCCTGACCATGCGCTATCCGGCCGACGGACCGGATGCGGTCGAAGGGGCGAACCGTATCATTGACGAACTGATCAGGCGCATTGAACCGCCCGTATTCCGATCACGGAAGGATGTAAGAAAACGGAATAAGAAAAGATTATGACAACTCTAAAACAATAGGACTATGAGCAAATTTGTTGAACTTACCGATTACGATGCGAGCATCCACCGAGACATCCTCGACGCACTGGTTCGCGAAGACGAAACGGTCATTGAGGTTTGCGAGGACAGGGCCATTGCCGAAATGCGGTGTTATCTGGGCAAACGCTACGACTGCAACAAGATTTTTGCAGCCACCGGCGAGAACCGTAACCAGCTCGTGCTGATGATGGTCATCGACATGGCGGTCTATCACATCTTCTGCATCCACAACCCGCAGAAACTTTCCCAGGTACGCAAGGATCGTTACGAACGGGCGGTGGAATGGATGAAGGCGGTGGCCGACGAGGACATTTCAATCGAAGGGGCTCCGCTGCTGCCCGAGGAACAAAGGGCGGGCAGGTCGGATTTCCGCATTCAAAGCAACCGCAAACGAACGAACCACTGGTAAAAAGCAAGCATCATGAAAAAGAAAAACAGAAAAAACAACAAAGCCGGCATCATCACCGTAGGGGGAAACTTCACGTTGCCGGGACAAAAGAGACCGAATGTGATTGTGCTCACACAGCCCAAACGCTTCGGGCTGGACATTTCCGACTACATGGCAGCCGTAAGGGTGGCCGAGAATGTCGATTTCTCGCGACGTTACAAACTTTATGACTCTACGAGGACATTCTGATGGATACCCACCTTTCCTGTGTGCTCGAAAAGCGAAAGAATGCCGTGCTGTGCTCCAACATGGAATTCCGGGTGGACGGGAAGCCCGACGATAAAATCAACGAACAGATACAGTCGCCCTGGTTCAACCGGCTGGTGGGTGACATCCTTGATGCGAAATTCTGGGGCTTCTCGCTCTGCCAGTTCTACAAGCTGCAGGAGTGGGTGGATTATGACCTGGTACCACGCAAGCATGTGGATCCGGTCAGGGAACTCATCCTGCGCCACCAGACGGACATTACCGGCCATTCCTGGAATGAATATACCGACCTGCTGTTTGTGGGTTCACCGTCCGATTTGGGGCTGTTGGCCAAGGCTGCACCTTGGGTCATCTACAAACGTAACACTACGGGCGACTGGGCACAGTTCTCCGAGGTATTCGGCATGCTATCCAGGAATATATCTATGATTCCGACGACGACGAGTCACGCCAGCGGGCCATGGAGGATGCGGCCAATGCCGGAAGTCTGGCGCAGTTCTTCCATGCCAAGGACACGGAACTCAAACTCACGGAAGCCGGAAACAAAACAGGGTCTGCCGATGTCTATGAACGCCTCTGCGAGCGGTGCAACAACGAAATTTCCAAACTGATACTGGGCAATACGCTGACCACCGAATCGTCCGAAAAAGGCACGCAGGCTTTGGGTACGGTTCATAAGAAAGTAGAGGACAAGGTACTGGAGGCCGACCGGAAGTACGTGCTCAACGTGCTGAATTACGACATGACGGACATTCTGCTGCGCATGGGCATCAACACCGAAGGGGGTACGTTCTGTTTCCCCGAACCGAAGGAAACGGATGCCGGTACCAAAATATCCATCCTCACGCAGCTGAAGAAGAACTTCAACATCCCCATCGACGACGACTATCTCTATGAGGAATTCGGTATCGACAAACCGGCCAATTACGAGCAGCTGAAGGCGGAACAAAAGACGGCTGAACAAGCGACCAGATTCCAAGCCCGAAGAAGGAGCCGGAGCCAGCGAATAAGGGACGGGATGATGAACCGACACCGAAACAGAAAAGAAACTTCCGGAACTGGCTCAAAGGTTTTTTCGTGAAAGCCCCGGCAGACGGGGCAGCTTTAGACTGGTAGTCGACAGACTGTATGCGGCTGATAATGGCAGCATCTCCATGGAGTTTGACTTCTCCGAAGAGGTGCTGCGGCGTGCCTTGCTGAACATATACAGCAGGGACTTTCATCCGGCAACCGAAATCGAAATCAACCTGTTCAATGAAATATGGGCAAAGATGGACAAGGCGGCAAAGGAAGGGTTCAGCAAATCCAAGGCCATTACTCCGGACGAGGATTTCAGAAATGCCATACTCCGGAACAATGCCGTATTCTCGGCATTCAAGGTACATCGTATGCAGAATGACATGGCACGACTTTTATTGGATTCAAACGGCATTTTAAAACCGTTCGACAAATGGGTACAGGAAGTCTTGCCCATTGCTTCCCATCAGGTTCGTCACTGGCTGCGGACGGAGTATGATACGGCGGTCATCCGGGCGCATCAGGCGGCTGACTGGCAACAGTTCCTGCGCGAACGCGATATTCTGCCCAACCTCAAATGGCTACCGTCCACCTCCATTCATCCGGGGGCTGACCACCGCCCGTTCTGGAATACCATCCGGCCGATTGATGACACGTTCTGGAACATCCACCGACCGGGCGACCGGTGGAACTGCAAGTGCGACCTCACTGCCACCGACGAGGAGCCGACACCACTTCCGGACGAAGACGACAAGAACAAGCCCCAGCCCGGACTGGATAACAATCCGGGAACGGACGGCAAACTGTTTTCCGACAATCATCCATATCAGGCAGAAGCCACAAGGGTGCCCAAAAAGCGGTGGATAAACTTATGGCCCGTATTGACGAGATGATTGCGGAAATGCCGGACTACCTTACCGGGGAGGAAAAAATGGCCATTGCCCGGAACAACCTCGAAATGGAAAAGGCTCTTAAAATCAAAAAAGGAAAACCTATGGATGTGGATAAGGCGGACAAACAGAATGCAAATCCCAAACATGTGGAAGAGTATATTTTGGATTCCAAAGGAATATACCGCGATAAAAGGGGAAACAGATACCGGAAGAACAGCGATTACGATAAAAAACGGGATACTCCATACAGTATCAACTGCCAGACTTGCGCACCGGCATACGCTTTACGATTACGTGGATGGGATATTACCGCCAAAGGCAATGTCGCAGGGTCTAAACTTGAATATCTGAGTAATGGACGTGCTTTTGAAGTCTGGAAAAACACCGACGGTACTCCGGCGCAACATATAAGTATAAACAGCTGGCTTGCGCACAAAGGATACCTGAAAATGACCCCTAAAAGGTACATGGAGTATTTCAATGAGGTATGTAAGGAAGAAGGCGTGTATGAATTGTGCATCGGCTGGAAAAGTGGAGGAGGTCATGCTACAATCCTGCAACGGTTTGCGGATGGTGAACTAAGGTATATCGAACCCCAAAGCGATAATTCTGCCGGTTCAGGAATGGAATGGAAAGACGTAAAATATTTATGTGAAATAGGAGCTGCGACTTCCCACAACTGCAGGGGAGTCCTGAGAATTGACAATAAGCTATTCGATGTCTCCTTCCTCGATATTTTCGATACATGAATCGATAACGTCAAGGGATAACGGACCGGTTATTTCGGTTGCGTCTTTACCGTCATACAGATAGACGAAAGGATAACCGGTACAGGAGTCCCCCGGAAACTTGAACACATAGGCTTCCTGGCCTTCATAAATACCAAGGTATTCGAAGGTGTCACCGTATTGCTCAATAAGTACACGGGCCTCGTTCTTTACTTGTTCCGGTATATTCATAACGCATAAAAGGCATATTGGAAGCCTCGGTTGCAAAGTTATAAATTATTCTTGAATTACTGATGATTATGGACATAAAAGATTTTACGGAAATGATAAAGCGGAAACGTGACAGGCTGGACAGTATGATGCGCCGCAAAATGCCAGTCATGGTAGGACGAATGGCCAAAGACCATTTTCAGGATAACTTCCGGCAGGGTGGATTTGTCAATGGCGGTCTTCACCCTTGGCCCAAAGCCAAACGGCTGTCCTCGGGAGGTTCCGATGCCGCCAGCAATTATGGAACGCTGCTCTCCGGCAGGAAACATCTGTTCAAATCGGTCGGATATACACCTGCAGACTACCGGGTAAGGTATTCAACGAGGTGGTCTATGCACCCATCAACAACTGGGGCGGGGAAATCGATGTCACCGTCACAGACCGCATGAGGCGCTTTGCATGGGCCAAGTTCTACAAGGCTTCGGGAAAAAGAAAAAAAGCCGGCACAGGCAAAAGAAACGCGTCAAACGACGTTCCAAGCCGAAGGAACTGAATCCGCAGGCACAGTTCTGGAGGAACATGGCGCTTACCCAAAAAAAGAAACTGCACATCCGCATCCCGCAGCGCCAGTTCATGGGCGAAAGCGAAGAATTGAACCGGCGTATCCGGGAAAAGGTGGACCAGGAAATTACCAACATTTTAAACCAATAACGATATGGACGAAATTTTTATCGCAATCATGGAACAGATTGCACAGGAAATGCCGGAACTCTCTCTCATCGACGAGGACTACGGACAATTGGAAATGGGAGCAGAAGAAGACCAGTACCCGGTCACTTTCCCTTGTGTATTAATCGGAAATACAAACTCCGACTGGCACGACCTCGGATACGGGGCACAGAAAAGCGAATCCGCACTGACCGTCCGGCTGGCCATCGATTGTTACGACGATACAAGCTACGCATCCGGCACGTATGACAAGGTGAGGGAAAGGCAGCAGCTGGCCAAGAAATTATACAAGTCGCTGCAGTGTCTGCAATGCACGGACAACGCTTCGCCGCTGGTACGCGAGAAAAGCCGTTCGTATGCCATGCCGCATTACATCAAGGTCTATGAAATGACGTTCTCATTCACACTGCACGATGAATCGGCCATGCCGTCATCTTATGGGGAATAGTTCCAGCTGGGCGGCAGTCAGACGGGGGGCTTTCACCTTGGGAACAGGCTTCAGATTGTAGTCTGTTCCCTCACGTGATTTCCGGCGGATGATGGTCATGATACGTTCCTCGGATATAAAGAATTCGCGCTCCGACAACACTTTTAAAGCATCGTCGAACCGCAACCGCTGTATTTCTGTCCAATAGTAGTAACGACGGCATAGTGCCTCGTCACGCAGCTTGATCAGTTCTTTATCCCGTCCTTTGCCCATACATTTTATTTCTCTTACAAAAATAACTGATTTCCATCTATTTTAAGAACAAAAGCGCCGCAATTATAACAACTGCGGCGCTTTCTGTTTATAGGGTTAACGGGTTTCGGCTACAAACGGCAGAAACTGGGTTCAATGCGGGTCCATACGCCGTTTTCAGGGTTGCGGCGGCTGAAGTAGTAGTTGGTGGCATTGCGCTGCACTACATTAGCTTCCTTGAACAGGCGCATGATGTCTGCATACTCTTCATCGAACTTATCTTCCAGTTCATACAGCTTTGAAATGCTCTTGTAGTCCAGGTCGCCCATCTTGTTGCGCTCCAGCAGGGTCATGGCCATCTGATACATCGGATCATCAGAACCTTTCTCGCTGTTCTGCATGTAGCGCTTCAAATAGTCAATCAGACGGTCGGCTGCCATGTCGGCTCGTTCATCGAAGCCTTTCACCTTGTTGCTTTTCACTTCCAGACGGAAGTCTCCGTCCGTAATGGTATAGCTGCGCTGTTCGTCGCTTTTCACCTGGCCGTATTCCTTCATCACCTTGGTAAAGGCATCGGCTTCTTTTTCCAGCCATCCGCGGAACCCGGTCACGGCATTCACCATCTCAAGAACGTTGGTCTTTACTTCGTGCATAAACTCACCGCGTAATGCCTCGTAAGTTTCACGACGGGCGATGCGGTCTTCTTTCTCTTCTTGCTGCAGCTGGGCCATGAGGGCTGCTCGCTGTTCTTTACTCAGGGACTTGATGTCCACACTTTGATTGTTCTTTTCCATTTTAAATCATTTTAGTTGTTAATCAGCTATTACTTTGTCATCCTTCAGCAGCAAAGCGAATGTCCTGTCTCTTTCTGCTTTGGTTTCAAACTTCTTGTATGTCTTCCAGCCACCGTTTATGCCGGTACACATCTTTATCCTCGGGCCTGGATAATCATCCTTTCGTATTATACAGAACCCCGCTTTTATCAGCTTGTCTTGGTCATCTATCCTCATAATCATCCTGCTTTTCCGGTTCATCGTCTATCAGCATGGCCTCCCCATTGGCATACGCCCAGTCGGCCAGTTCGTTGAAAAACTCCGCTGCATCCTGGTTCTCCATATCGGATGTCGTAAGGGTCACGTCTTTTCTTATGCGCTCAAGCGCTTCATGTGCTTTTTTATCCATATTGCTCTATTTATCGGTTAAACCTCCTTTTCGTTGGATAGCCCGCAGTTTGATGGCCAGTTGTTCCAGCTCGGCTGTACTAACCTGAACAAAGGGCTTGCCGGCTATCCGGGGGTTGTTGCAGAATTCGTTCACCCGGTTCCAGTCGGTGGTGTCTATACCCAACTGTTGCATCAGCTTCAGGCAGACGCTGCGTTTCCGTCGCAGTTCCTCGCGAAGTTTCTGCCGCCATTCGTCTTGTCCGCTCAGTTTCTCCAGAGCAGTACAACAAACTTCATACTCCTTGGCCGTCATTTCCTTCAGACTGTCTGTCCGGTTCCACGTGTACTGCAGCACGATTTGTTTTTTGAATTCCTCCCGATCGCCCTGATAAGGCAGTTTGTTGAACAATGCATAGAACCGGGCGAAATTGGTTACTTCCTGTGCCATATCATCCTTTCACTTTTTTCTCCACTGAAAGAATTGCCAAACTTATCATCATAAGTTTTACAGACTGGCTGTCCTCTTCAAACAAATCAATATCCGCAACCACAGGCTCACCGCTCATGGTGTTCCATATTTGCTCTACCTCTTTCGTCTTCTTTTGATTCATCAAAAAGAGATACGCGTCATACTCGGAACGGTCAAATTCAAATACGACCTGAACTTTCTGTTTTTCTTCCATACATTCACTATTAAAAGGTTATTCAAACAATACTTTAATGCCACACGAACTGGCTACGTCAAGCTCCAGTTTGGCTCCCTTGCTCAGTTCCCAGTCCTTCAGCATGTAGATATAGTCACAAGCCAGCAACAGGGCAATGTCGGCCCGCATGTGGGCTCTCCAATGAGCTTCATCCGGCAATCCGTTCCTGAAAGGGTTTACAGGATCATAGCCTTGTGCCATCAGTTTCTCCTCGGCACGGCTGAAGGCTTCCTTGCGCTCATTCATATCATAGTGCGCGATGGCTCCGCTGATGTACACTTTCCCGGCACCGGTCGCTTCACCACGTTGAAAAGCCTTGTGTCGTTCCCACCGTTCCGGAACCACCACACTGTAGTTGCACGATTGGCAGCAGCAGCCTTCTTCTTTCACCGGGAACGGATTGTATCCGTAGCCTCATACTCTTTGCCGCAGATGCAGCACACTTTCTTTTCTTCTTTCTTTTCCATCACTTCAAATCTTTAATGTTTATTTGGCAGGACGGATGCCATACCTGAATATTCCGAGCAAACATCACATCCCTGGTTTCTATCACTACGTGTCCCTTTGTCTTGGCCCTGCGCAGACGGAGGTCGCTTTGTATGTTACGTTCTACACAATCGTCCACCACGGCCTCCGCTTCCTGTTCTTTCAGGAGTATCTGGTACAGCTTATTCTCCCATTCCATCATTCAAATAATCCTCCATATTATCGTCCTTCAATGTTTTGGCAGCACCTTCTTCCCATATCACGTAGGGCTCACCGGGCCGCTCCATAAAGCGGCTTTTGCACCAGGCTTTGAAACAGCTTACCATGATTTTCACATCGGCATCATATTCCACCTTGCGGGCGCTTCTACCTGCCGGATGAAGCCCCTCGGCATGGCTGATGAAGATAAACAGTTTCTTGGGATGACGTTCCTTGAACTCCTTGTAGGTTTTGTAGTTCAAGCCGCTGTATTGGAAGCTGTCGATAATCACGATTCCGGGACTGCCTCTGCGCCGTAACCGTTCCTCCAATTGCTCCATCGGTTCCCGGTCAAGGATAATCAGCTTCTTTTTCACTTCACCCATCTTGTGCCGTTTCAGGCTCATCTGGAACGACAAACCGGTACTTTCTTCCAAACTGTCATAAATTACGCGTCCGAAGCTACACAGGTACTTGGCCAGCTGCATCACAAAGCTGCTCTTACCGTTTCCGCTGGCTCCCCAAATAATCCACACGCCGCTCTTGGCCGGGTTGCCTATCGAGGTTTGCCAGTCCCCGGAAAACTCGAACCGGGGAATCTTCATGTTCAGCACCTCACCGGGACTGTAGGCTCTCTTCAGTTTCACGGTTACCTCCTTTCAATTCTTCAATAAGAGCATCAGCATAGTCCACAGCAAGTCTGGCAACTTGTTTTATAGACATTATACCTGATGAATTGCTTCTTACTACCGGAAGCATGCTTTTGGCAATTTCATATCTGCGCTGTTCCCAGTCTATCTCATTCGCTTTTCTCATCTCGCGATGGATACCGATAACAGCATCCATCGCTTGCATTTCTATCTTGCTTATCATGCCTGCATCCTCCTTAATTTTTCGATTTCGGTATATACGCGCCGCAAGCCGCCTCCGGTGCTATGAACAATCTTGGCAATGTCGGCACCGTCCGGGGCATTGATTTTTGCGACGATGGCAGCCTGTGCCTTCAGAAACTTTTCGCGTTCCTGCGCATCGTCCGGGGTCACCTTGCTGTAGGAGTCACCGTAGCGGCTCAACATTTCGGTATAGCCCACCTTCTTGCCTTCGATGGCGCGGTTGATCTTCTCCTTTAATCCGTCGGCACCCATCATATACCAGGCACAGCAGCGTTCCGTAGCGTTCCAAAGCGCCTTTAACTCCAGGAAGGCTTCATACTGCAGGTCCCCGGCTTCATCCAGGATAACCAGGGGCGTATCAATCGTGCGCAGGTAGGCCACCAGATCCTCATACACGTCGCTATAGCGTCCGTTGCTGGTCACACCGAATTCCTTGGCAATGTAGCGTATCAGCTTCAGTTTGGTCTTCACCTGGCTGCAGTCCACATATACGGCGTGCTTGTGCTGCTTCACGTAAGCTTTCGCTGTAAAGGTCTTGCCGATATTGGGCATATCGCACAGGATGGCACTCAGCCCGCTTCCCTGGCACACTTCCAGCTGCTTGCTCACAAACACGTAGGTCGGGGTCTGTGCTGCCAGCCAAGGTATTTCTGTACGCAGTTGCACGCCTAATCTTCGGGCTATACCTACCCAGTTGGCATCACTGACCTGCTTTTCATAATTGCCCCGCTTGATGGCATTGTAAACGCTGGGGGCTATGCCCAGTGCCGTGGCATGGCGGTTGTCACTGGGATAATTTTCACGGTCGGCGGCTATCGCTGCCACAATACGTTGCTTTACTTCATTTGTTATTTCCATTTGAATGCTGTTTTAAATTCGTTCTAACGTCGTTAATTATATCTTGGCTACTGCATCATGCTCGAAGGCACTGATGTCCATATAGGCTGAGTAATCTTCTTCCTCGGCTTGTGCAGGAAGGGGAACGGCTTCCGCCTGTACCTCTGTTATCAGCTTTGCTTCCTCTTTGGCAAGGATGCCCACACGCTTGATCTTGCCGTCCTTCATCATCTTGTCGAATTGAGCTACATACTTGGACTGTTCGGTATAGGCTGCCTTGTCGTACTCGGTCTGCTCGGCTGTATTCTCATTGTAACGGGCTACGGGCTTGCAGGTGGCGATATATCGTCCGTTCTGGTAGATATATACCTCGTTGATGGTTCCGTCGGCATCGGGCAGATAATAGGCATCTACCTTGTAGTTCCTCGGCTCCAGCTTTTCGATGATTTCCGGGCTGGGCAGTCCGTATTGGTTGTACATCACCGTGCAGTAGGTGTTCTGCCGGATGGTTGTTTCGGTGTGCTGTCCGATGAACCGGTAAAGAACGGCCTTGTCCCAAGGTGCAAGGTTCGGGTTCTGATGGGCGCAAAGCACATCCCAACGGCTCATGCCCGGATAGCGCTTTTGGTTGGGGTGAGGCTGTGCGTTGAAGGTCTCAATGGCGCGTATATCATCGGCTACCAATTCTTCATAACTATAGGTCTTCACCTTGTAGGTGTTGTTCTTTTCGTCATACACCTTTTCTTCCTTCGGGCGGTTGGCTCCAGCTTGGCATACCATCGGCCGATACCTACCTGCGTGCGTTTCTCCACACCGTATTTCTTTTCGCGGTTCTTGTGCTCGGCACGTTTTTCACGCGAGTTCCCGGGGTTACACCAGCGGATCAGGGGGAAGACGGTACCGGCTTGCATCAATCCGTCGGCAAAGTCGCTTACCAGGTGGTGTTCCACTTCTAACTCGGCGGGGATATACATGCCGTTCCGGTCCAGGGTCTGGAACATGTTTCGCATGCAGTCTAAAAATAACTCGGTAGTCTTGTACCGGTTGTAGGCATATCCCACCACAGCACCGCTCACCACATCGTAGGCATAATAGGCTTTCACTCGGTTGCCATCCTTCATTGGGCGCGGCAGGTCGCGGTCGTCAAGAGAAACCTTACTCAAGGAATATTCACCGATGCTGCGCAGATGATAAGGACGGTAGGCATTGTTGAAATCCCATTGGCTCATGTGCAGCTTACCGCGAAGGGCCTTGTTCTTGGGGTTGTTCAGGTAGTTGGCTACTGTGGCCGGGCTCAATACCAGCGGATTTCCATCCTTGTCGGTAAAGTCTGCCGGATTCAACACCTCGCCGGTTTCGGGGTCATATAGCTCCAGTTCTCCTTGCACAAATAGATTGTACTGTTCCCACACGGTGGTATTGAAGGGCTGCTCCGGTTGGGCATCGATGCTCAGCAGCAGGCGTTCAATGTCATAGGTCACTTTCCGGCGGTTCTGGTTCATGAACTTGCGGCTGATAAGGCTTTCATAGCCGTTGGCCTTGAAGTCATTCACACGCTTCTTGAAGCGGTTGGAACTGACAGGCAAGGTATGTCCGAACTCTGCTTGGTAGTAACTGATGGCTCCTGCCAGTTCGCCCCAGTTCACCGGCCCGGCTTCATGGCCTTTCGCATAAACGTGGCATCCTCCATGGCACGCATCACTGCCTCAATTACCGAAGCGTTTACCGTATATTCTTGGATGTGTTCCGGTGGCAGTGTATCTCCGTTGTCAAAACGGAACCGGGTGTAAAATTCCCGGGCTTTCGCATCGATGTGGTAATGGCTGCCGAGCCAGTTTCTTATTACGTCTTCTTTCATATCTCCGTATTTTAGTTTTATCCTTTCCTGAAACCGTAGGGGCATGGTGGCTATTTCTACCAAAACGTAACCTCCCAGACCTCTTCCGGATCGAACTACATTGATTTTCTCCTTTGCCGCTAACTTCTTGTAATTGGGTATCGACATGATGGGAGCAAGTTCTTCTTCGGAAAGAGTGGAAGGATGAACTCCTTTCAGCGTGCGGCTTCTGCTGTAGTCTGCCTTTCCGTTCACCATCACCGGTCGGTCATCGTAAGTCAGGTCATTGTAGGATATGCACAATATCTTTCCATAATACTCCATTTCATTTCTATTTATAAGGCAGATGCCATCTGTTGGGTCTCGTGCTGCAGCTGCATGAAATCCGATACAAATTCACATTGGTAGGTTTCAGTCCGTTTTCCGTCCACGTACACATCCACATCATTGGTCTTTCTGTGGACCACGAGTTTTACACGGGGACCGAAAGTGCAGGTCATGGTCTTCTCGCACTCCTCGAAGGTGGTTTCGCAGTTCGGGATGAAGTTCCCGTCAGTCAGTTTGCCGCCTCGCTTCAGGGCAAGAGTGCGTATCCGGCGCGCCTGATCGCTGTCACGGACAAAATTCAGTGCTTGCCACACAGCCTGACGGCTGCATCCGAATGTCTTCATCAAGAAGGTCTTGGTCTCGTTATCTGTCAAAATCTGCTTTCTCATATCGTCATACTTTTTAATCGTTATCGTTCGTTCAAAGGTTTTCAACGGCTTCCGCTATTTCCTAATCACCCGTCAGTATTTCATGAAGGCGTGTCCCTTTCTGCAGTTCTTCGACCAGCACCTGCATCGCTTCCTCACACACACAGCTCACATTCTCTATCACCCGGTAGGCATCCGAGTTGCTTATCTCATCCTCCGTCATGAATTGTCCAGCCAGCTCCATCGCCTGGTCGGCAATATTCTGCGTATGTGCCGTACTGCCTATCATCGTGCGCAACTTCTGTTTGAACAGACTCTCTGCTGTTCTCGGATTGAAATTCTTTGCCATAACTCTAAATTTTAAAAGTTTATATCGTGGGGCGCGGGGAATCGAACCCCGACGGCTTTCTACGCTTTCTTATTTCGATTTACCAACTCTCCGGCCGTGCCTGCCGCCCCTGCCCGTCTTTCCGGGCTGCCAGTTATCCGGCAATCTATTTGCCTTGTTCTTCTATCATCGAAAGGACAACCATCCTGTCTTCATCCCAAAGCGGAAGCCCCAATTCAATGGTCCGTTTCACCACTTCCATCTCACCGACCAGCCTACCGCTTCTTTGCGGAAATCGGTATCGTCATACGCATGCGCCTTTCCAATCAGGAAGTCGGTCAGGTTGCCGATAACTTCCTTTTGCCGTTCACATTTCATCTCATAGTTCAGCACCCGTACATGGACATCGCGGATAATCCGGCTGTCCCCATGTTTCTTGAAATCTTTGCAGAACTCATCCTTGTTCATCGAAGTGTTCAGATAAACCGCATGGATGTAATCAAAATCCTCTGCTGTAGGGGTTATCCCCGTCCGTTCCATAAATTCTTGCTGTGTCATAAACTCACTTATTTTATTGTATTATTCTGCATCTTCAATTTTGAAAGAAAAGCACTTATCCGCCAATACTCTTTTTACAAAGTCTAAGTCGTATCTATCAGCTGAAAAGAAAACTGCCTGATAATCCACACTGGGATAAGCCTTGATTGCTGTTGTATCTACCATCTTCTTGACCAGTCCGTAAAGAGCTTCGGCGGTCTCAGCTGTTGCTTGAGCTATAATTACTTTTGCTTTCATTTTCTTTAATCCTTAAAATTCGCTAATCACACGCCTTTTTTGTATATTTGGCGCGCTGTTTACATCTTAAACACGCTGCAAATATAGTGATAATTTTCAACCATCGAAATAAAAATGGGGATAATTTTCAATTATGGGCAATATTTTATCAAGAATACAAGAAATAGCCTCCAATGAGGGGATAACTATTGGCGCCATGGAAAGAACTATTGGCGCAAGTAAAGGCGTGCTTTCAAGAGCAATCAATAACGGGACCGACATTCAAGCCAAATGGCTTAGTATAATAGTTGAAAATTATCCCCGATATTCAACAGGATGGTTGCTTACTGGTGCAGGAAGCATGTTGAAAGATGATTTGAACGGCATTAAAACAATAGACGAAGCCAATCCTTCGTTCATGCCTACCACATCCATGAACCCATCTGTCGGCACACCATACTACGATGTGGACTTTATTGGGGGATTCGATGAGGTGTTCAACTCTCAGGTAAACATACCCGCCACCAACATTGTAATAAGGGGATTCGAAAAAGCCAGCCTCTGGTGCAATGTCACCGGCCACTCCATGGAGCCCAAAATAAACCATGGCGACATCATCGCCCTGCGACAATGCACACTCAACGACATCCAGTATGGAGAAATCTATGCAGTGGTATTGGACACCATCCGTACCATCAAAATCCTGCGCAGGTCGCCGGATCCAAGCAAGTTGCGCTTCATTCCCATTAATACAGAGGACTACGATGAGCAGGAATTCGACAAATCACGCATCATGAATGTCTTTGAAGTCATTGGAAGCATCAGCAAGTTCTTCTAAGTGGTACACGCATGCCTCCTACAGAAGGCTAAAAAAGGACGCACGCACACACTTTTGAAGGAATTTACCTGAAGCAAACTCGTAAATACACTGTAAATCAAAGGATTTATTTTATTATAATAAGGTATATCACACAAACAAGTGTCGTTTTTCCTCTCTGAAAACAGAGAAAAACGGCACTTGCTTTCATTTATAACATAGTTCCTATTTCGGGCGTACCCTCTGAGAACTGAAAAAGTAACCCCTAAAGTAACCCCTAACTTAAAGAAGTAGTAACCCCTAACAGTAACCCCAATAGTAACCCCTAACCAAATAAAACCAACCGTAGGGGCATAAAAAAAGGGAGCCATAAGCTCCCCAATCAGCATTCAAAGAAATAACGCCTACAAGCCTTTCTAACGGCGCTATTATATCGTTCTAACCATTCCCTTACTACCACCCGAGATGAGCGTAGATTGCTTAATTATAGCCTTTTTCGTGCATATTGTGCCGTTACCAGACAGCCCGGCATGAAGCAGGTAATTCTTGGTTGCCCCCACCTGATCTGCCGTCAGAACCGTATAAACAGCCGATATACTGCTGAAATACCAATCTTTCTGCTTCGTCCCGTCTATTTTATGCAGCAAATGCACATGAATCACTTTTGCCATATTCGTTTCTATTATGCTGCAAATATACCAAATAATACTTATTTAGAAGAATTTTAAGGCAACATCTTTAAAAATAGGCACAAAAAACGGCCACACAGCCGTTCACACCATCATATAACAAAATCCATCAACCCAGCCATAAAACGGCCACACAGCCGAAAATAAAACCCTTCCAGGCCGTTTTAGCCCCATCTGCAAGCCCGATGTAAAGCAATCCCCCGAATATCCGAAGAAAAGCCCCTCAAACGTAAAGCAGATGTAAGCCATGTAAAGAGAAAAACCGCTTCGAAATATTCAGCCCATTTTCCCGATCATGCCTAAACCCTTTGGTTTTCAAAACCTTTCGCCCATTTTTCCCGACCATTGAAAAAACCGCTTCGTTCTATGCCCCATAAATATATGCTTATGAAAAACAGAATAGTAAAATTTGTGGTATTGGTGTGCTGCCTATGTAGTATGCCCGGAATAGTACGGGCACAGTTGTCCGTTCATCAGTTTGACCAGTTAATGAAAAAAATTGATGATGTCCTGTGGTACGAGAAAGTGGGTGATATCGCCCATGTAGATAAGGTAATATTATGTGGACCACCGCGTTGGAAGGAGTTCAACCCTACTTCGATGAGTGCCGGTAACGAACTTAAATTCAGAGCATACATTTTTATTCCCAAAAGCGTGGATGAAAACAAGAAATATCCGTTAATCGTATTTCCTCATAGTGGGGTACATGCCGATATGGACACCTATTATGCTCATATCATCCGCGAGTTGATAGCGCAGGAATATATTGTGGTAGCAGCGGATTACCGGGGAAGTACAGGATATGGTTCGGGTACATACAATAATATTGATTATGGTGGATTGGAGAATGAGGATGTATATATCAGCCGTAACTATATGGTGGACAATTTTGATATTGTGGATGGTAACCGTGTGGGTATCATGGGATGGAGTCATGGTGGTATGATTACGCTGATGAATCTTTTCAATTATCCGGGACAATATAAATGTGGTTTCGCCGGTGTGCCGGTTTCGGATGTAATCATGCGTATGGGATATGCCAGCGACAGTTATCGCAAAATCTTTTCGGCCAAGAATCATATCGGGCAGACTGCCAAGGATAATATTGCGGAATACAAACGGCGCTCTCCTGTGTGGCATGCGGAGAAGTTGAAAGACCCGTTACTTATCTACACCAATACCAGTGATGATGATGTAAATGTGATCGAAGTGGAATCAATGATTCGAGCTTTGAAAGCAGAAGGCAAAAAGTTTGAATATAAGATATTTGAGCGTGCTCCCGGTGCGCATAGTTTTGATCGGTTAGACACTTATGAGTCAAGCAAGATTCGTCTGGACATTTATAAGTTCATGGGTCGTTACCTGAAGCCCAATAAACCATTTGGTTCAGTGAAAGAGTTACGTAAAGCAGCTTATAAGTTTTGATAATTAACTAGGTAACAGGATAATGGATGGCTGGTTACTTCATGTAATGGGGTAACCGGCTTTTTATTAACCGCAGAGGTTTTATGCTTTAGGACATTGGTTTGCCGTTCCCTCCCGATTGGCGGTTGTGGCAGAACTGGAGCGCTATCTATATTTTTCTTTATTATTTCTAAAAGTAAATATTTAGTCTTTTCACTGGAAGAGTGAGGTCGTGAGGTAGAACTTGGCACAAGATTTCACAGAACTTGGTGCAGGATCCGGCAGAACTTGTATCAGGATTCCAACTACTATGGTAGGGAAAAATGTAACTTTTTGAAATCGGGCAAGAATTCTCGAATAATCTTTTCTCATAATTCTTGGATAAGTCTTCATTTCAGTTAACTGGTTACTATAGGGCATGATGAAAAAGGAGTGCATCGTTCATTACGATACACCCTCTTATCCTTTACAGTGTCGGAATGAGGCGACTCGAACGCCCGACCCCTACGTCCCGAACGTAGTGCGCTACCAACTGCGCTACATTCCGTTTCTGTTTTGCGAGTGCAAAGGTAAGGCATTTTTTTGAAATCAAAAAGAATTTCACAGAAAATTTGTAGAAAATTTGTAGAATCAAAAAATATGTCTACCTTTGCAACCACAAACGAGAAGCTAAGGTTTTTTATTGAATGTGCTGAGAAGTAAGTTCCTATGTGCTTAACCACTGACTTGGTGCCATAGCTCAGTTGGTAGAGCAAAGGACTGAAAATCCTTGTGTCCCCGGTTCGATTCCTGTGGCACCACCAAAGAAAGTACATAAATGCTTTTCACACATGAAAACCCTTGAATTAGAGATAGTTCAAGGGTTCTTTTTTTACCCTCACTACGCATTCCGCTACATATTTGTGAAGTTGGATTTCGCCAATTCAGTGGCTTTTTTTAAGGCTTTTGAAAAAGCCATAAATACGCACCATACTTCATTGTTTTTCAGCTGTTTGACAATTCCAATCTCCGGTGTGAAAAAGTAATTTTGCACACATGACCGGATGAAGTCGAAAAAGTGAAAGAAATTTAAAAATTCGGTATTTCCCATCGGGATAAAAAAAAGGAATCGAACCCGGGATACAAAAGGCAATTCGAACCTGAGAAAAATGGGATTTTTATGGCTTTTCCACAAGTCCCTCAAAAAAACCACCGAATTTAACATTTCGCTCCACGTCCTCATGCCATCCGGTTTTGACGAAACAATTGAATGTAACACCTCAAAAAACAAAAGTGATGAAACAAGGAACAATGAACATTCTGTTTTTCGTGCTTAAAACGAAATTGTTGAAAAACGGTGAGGCACCGGTATTGATGCGGATAACCATCAATGGAGACTATGACGATGTACGTATCCAAAGAAGCGTACCCCTGAACTTATGGAACGCCGCCAAAGGATGCAGTAAAGGCAGGGACAGGGCATCAGTGGCACTGAACGCCTATATTGCCGAACTGCACGCACGCGCCTTGGAAAAACACAAGGAACTGGTATTGGAACAGGCCCTGATTACCCCAAAACTGATTCTTAAACGTGTTTTCGGGAAAGACACCGAAATGCGTACACTGCTCGGCACCATGAGGGAAGGCATCAAGGAAATGGAAATACTGGCGGGTATAGACTACTCTCCCGTCACGATCAACCGGTATAAGAACGTGGTGAAGAAATTACAGCTGCTCATCCCCTCTTATTACGGAAAGGAGGATGTCACTTTCCATGAGCTGACACCGGAGTTCATCCGTGCGTTTGACATCTACCTGAAAACGGAGGCGGGACTGTGCCGGAACACGATAGTCCGTTATATGAAATGCTTCAAGAAATTTACCAATATGGCATTGGCAAAGGAATGGATGCGCAAGAATCCCTTTTACGGTTACAAGATGGAGCAGGACGAGACCGATCCGGTATTCCTGACCTATGACGAGTTGCAGACCGTAATGAAAAAGAAATTCACCATTCCACGGCTTGAACTGGTCAGGGATGTCTTTGTCTTCGCGTGTTTCACCGGTCTGGCATTCTCCGATGTTGCCAGTCTGAACAAAGAGAATCTGGTACAGGACAATCTCGGAGACTGGTGGATAAGAAAAGGAAGGGTCAAATTGGAACACCGTAGGAAGGCTTCTTCCATCAGCAATATTCCATTGCTGCCCGTACCCCTGGCCATATTGGAGAAATACAAGGAACATCCGACCTGCATTAAGAAAGGATGCTGTTTGCCCGTCATGTGCAACCAGAAGATGAACAGCTATCTCAAGGAAATAGCCGATTTCTGCGGCATTAAGAAGAATCTGACCACGCACGTTGCCCGTCACACTTTCGGGACTACGGTCACGCTTGCCAACAATGTGCCTCTTCAAGATGTTTCCGTCATGCTCGGCCATGCCTCCACACGTATGACACAGCATTATGCACGGGTCATGAACAGCAGCCTGAAAGAAGCAATGAACAACGTGAAGGAGCGTCTTGCACAATAAGTATACAAATTCAGTCATTAAGCCGTCCCCCTAGGGATGGCTTTTTTTGTAATCTATAATTCACAATATCCTGCCGTCCTTTCAATTTCTTACCTGCAAATATAGCCATTTGTCGGGTTGATTGCGCAAGGCGGCCCCTTTCAGGGGCTGGTTGGCTAAAAGAAAATCATCCTCGCTTCGCTGCGGTATTTTCTTTTGCCAAGCCTTGCTCAATCCCCGACAAAAGACAGCCAGGCAAGTAAGAAAACGAAAATCCGGCTCCATGGAGCCGATCATGTCAAACTTAAAAAAATAAAGGTATGAACAGAAAGACGACAAGCAAAGGACAGCAGGAAGCCAATCCGGAAATGACGATGTTGGTTTATCGGGAAATGAGCTATCCTGCACGGGAAGTGCAAGGCAAAGATGGGAACTATCTGGTTTCCGTAGAAAGACTGGAACAGGAACTGCTGGATGGCATCAGAAGCCTTGATCCGACAGCATTCGATTTGGACGAAGAAATCGCTTACTATTGTTCGGACGAAGAGATCCGCCTGTTGACGGACGATGAACTGGAAGAAATGATTTACGGCTGACATTTAAAAAAGTAATGATTATGAATGAAACAACAGCAAAGGTCTGCGAAGAGCAAGTAGCAGACCTTACCATAGAGAATGCACACAGGGTCACGATGATCCGGAAAAAAGGTACGGACTATCCCCCCGTACCGTTCCATTTCAGAAAGGAGCATCATGGAACGGGCAACTATGTACACCTGTACGGAAATCCGGAAGATCACAATGAATTGCATTCCAAGGACTTCAAAGACTGGGAAGCCGTAGCATTCAAACATCCTGCCTATTTGGATGATATGTGGAAACAGGCTTGCGACGCATACGCCTGGAGTTCCTTCAATCCGGAGATTCGCGGCGAGACGGACATCATGATTTACGGAGAGGGGCTGCACAACGACCTGCAACTCATGCCGGAAGAGGAACGGGATACATACATCGCCGCCTACCGGCAGAAGTTGTCCGCCCAGCTCTCGGTCCTCTCCCGCTGTGCCAACCCGATGGTGACGGGACGGAGCGGATTTGATTACTACAGGCAGGAAAAAACGAACAGAAGCTATCAGAACCGTTACGAAGAATTCCGCAATTGGCGGAAAAAAGTTCTTGAAACCGTCAGACGGAAAAAGGAAGCCGCACGACCGGAGGAAGAGAAACAGGAAAAGGCATGGCAGACGCTCAAACGCGACATCAAGAGCAGTGCCGATACCATCCACGGGATTGATACCGGACAATGCCGGGGCTATAGCCGTGCCCTGTTTGTCAGCAGCATCCTGAACAAGGTATCCACTTTGGCCAATCACGGGGAAGTGGAAATCGTCCGTAGGGCCGTGGACTTCATTTCCGAATATAACGCAAGGGTGAAGAAACCCGTCATCACACCGAGAAACAAATTCTTCCAATTGCCGGAACTGGCGGAACGGATGCGCGAAAAGCTGAAAGCGATGCAAAGCCGGGAAAACAAGGAAGTGCCGTTCGAGGGCGGGACACTTGTATGGAACTATGGGGAAGACCGCCTTCAGATCCTGTTTGACAGGATTCCTGAAGACAGCAGACGAAAGGAACTGAAATCCTCCGGATTCCGCTGGTCACCCAAAAACAAGGCATGGCAACGGCAGCTCACCTCCAATGCCCTCAGTGCCGCCAAAAGAGTGTTGAACCTTCAAAACATCTGAACCATGAATAACGACAAACTGAAATTCGTAGTCGATTCACGCAGTTTTGACGGCAGCTGCGTGACCACCATGTCTGACGGAATACACGGCGACTACCACCATGAGACACTGGAGGAACTGAGAGACAGGGAAAAGAACCCGTGTCTCACAGCCGTGTCCGGAAATACCGTCCGCAAAATGATACGCATCCACCTGCAATCCCTCTGCGCCCCGTTCAGTGAGATTACGGAAGAAAGATATTTCGACTACATGGATGTCTTGCCCCCCATCCGCCATACCCGGAATTTCTTTTTCCTGGGAGAGCCTTATCATGCGGACATCTACCGGTTCTGTTTCCGGGCGGGCGGACGCTACTTCACGGGACTCCGCTCCGTTACCACGCCAAGGAAGGAGCTGGAACGGCAGATGGACAACCATTACCGGAACATTACCTTCAAAGGAGACATCCAGAAAGAAAAGCCGATGGTCATCTCCGGCCACGCACGGCATGCCTCTATAATTATAGTTCCTTATCTGTTTCTTGACATAAATGGCGAGAAAAAGTTCATCTGCAACCTGATGAGAGGAACGGACGAATCGTCAGGCAGGGATGTGAGGCTGGAAACCGCCAAAATCCTGCGAAGCCTGCGCCGTCATCATTTCCTCTACTTCTCCGGCTATGAGGGAAACGACGATATGGACAGGTTCCTAGGCGAAGTGATGAAGAAAAAGCACACCCTGCTGGCAAACGGCAACTTCTTCCAATATCCCGTGAACCGGGAGTCCGTGTCGTTTACCGGAACGGTCAGGGAAACAGGCGAGCCGTTCTTCTTCCGGATTTACGACAGGGAGCTGTTCCTACACCTGTTGTACGTCCTGAGAGGCATCAAAAGGGAAAAAGCTAAAATATAACGTGACACATAACGACGGTATGGTGACTGTCTTTCCGATCCGTCACCATACTAAAAAACAATGAGATCATGAGAACTGTGACCGAAGAATCGTTGCGACGCAGGTTGGCCCGTCTGGAGTCGGCCTTGGAAAGCGAAAAGGCACGCCTGAGAAAAGTATGCGGCGGCATCCCCTGGGGAGCCGGGATGAGGCGTACCAAATGTACCCCCTCATTCCGAAGGGAGGACGAACTGATCGGGAAAATCAAGGCGGTGAGACAGCAACTCTCCCAAATGTCCGCAGGCGGTGACAATCACACGTTTAAAGAAACAAGCAGGTGAATTCCGACCAATTAACTTGCAAGTCAATAATTTTAAAACCAGTTACGAATATGAACACCCGATTGGCTATAATCCGTTCAGAGGGAAAAGAACATCTCTGTTACCGGGAAGAGGAATGTTTTGTCGATGTATCCTATCCGATGGTGACATTTACCAAAGGGGAGGATGATTTTGAAATTATCAAATGCGACCATCCGTCCATGGAAGAGACTTTCCTGTATCAGGAAAGCCGTCTCTCAATCGTGATTGAAATATACCATAACGGCTGGCCGGCATTGTCTCTGAAAGATCCCGTGACCCATGAGATATACACGGTCCTGACGGTTAACCTGGAAGATAAGGCGGCATTCTCACTGCCTGACAGGGCATTCGTGGACATCAACAACAATCCTGATGCCATGGAGTTCCTTCTGTCCAACAAATTGGCTGAGGATACAGGCTATAAACGTCAGAGCGGCTGGGTAAGCTACCCGATGGTCACACTTAACCTTCCGACGTTTTACAGGCTTGACCCACATGCCTTTAGCGCAATATTGAATATCCGGTAATCCTTCCGGGCAATGAATCTGGTATCAACAATCAAATGGAAAGAATCATGAAAAGATATGACATAAGAGTAAGGTATTCCTTCGAGGGCACTTACACGGTAGCGGCAGAAGACCGCGATGAAGCAAAAAGAATGGTAAATGACGATTGCGGTCTTGTTTTGGGCGGCGATATCCACACGACACGCGATGACGATGAAGTGTTGGAGTGGGATTTCTGTATCCATCCCGACACGCGGATTCTCTCCTTGCAGGAAAGAGGCGGAAAAGGAAGTTTACCGTCAGAAGCCGTTGATTTCAGCGGCAGGATCAAGGAACTGCGGGGGGACATCATCGACGCGATACGGCAGTTGCTCCATGCTCACTGCATGAAAGAAATTCGTCTTCCGGAAGAGGATTATGATCCGGTCTGGGTGATAATGGTTTGGCAAGAACGGAGAACCATATGAATGCAGGGTGACAGGACTCCGGGTAACGGCG
>ENA-OQBT01000027-OQBT01000027.1-human-gut-metagenome-genome-assembly--contig:-NODE-27-length-86919-cov-6.891511_pt1 | contig 86919 bp, 106 predicted proteins | sample MGYA00242749_ERZ504557 | MGnify/ENA primary metagenome ERZ504557 (study PRJEB26092, sample SAMD00036243) | human gut metagenome | host: Homo sapiens | study: EMG produced TPA metagenomics assembly of...
AAAAATCTCAAATATTTTTTCAAAAACCGTACAAGACTTAGTTTCGATTCTGACACCTAATGCTTTAATTAGTTCTAAAAGTGTAATCTCATCATACTCTATATCTAGTTCATTTTCTATACACTCTGCCATTATAATATCAGTAATTAATGATACCAAAGAATCTATTTCTGATCTAACTTCAGGTTTATCATTCAACTGGCTTACAATATCTGTGTGAAGCAACTTTAATACCTGAGAAGTATTAATATCGTAACCTAAAATATCCGTTATTAAAAGTAATTCAGAGGACCTTATACTCCTTATTTTACTATCAAATATTGTTAAATTCGATTGTTCATCATACTGATAGAATTCCTTGACTAACTGAGCAAACACACTCACATCCTCAATTACGAGAACTGTCCCCAGATTAACCTCCATAGGCTCATCCAAAAGTGAAAAATTAATCTTCATCACAATAATTATCTCCTAAGAACACTAACCTTTCCTCTGAATTGGCAATACTTGTGTTTTTATCTCCGTACAAATAAATCATACGGGCAAATTGCTTTTCAGTAACTGTTAGTATTGTTATATTTCCTTTTTTAGGATTATTAGCTTTAAGTCGTCCAACCATTGCTGTATTGGCGGTATGATTTAATAACAGTTTACTATATACCGAAAACTGGTGCATGATAAAACCTTCACTTAAGAGGAACTTTCTAAACTTACGATACGCTTTCCTCTCTTCAGCAGTATCTGTTGGCATATCAAACATTAATATCATTCGCATATATCTATAACTCATATTCTAAATTCAGGAATTTCCTCACCTAACTGATTTAACGCTTTTATAACTTTTTTTGTATAATCACTAACAATGTTTGATAAATACATCTCTTTTCCATTATAGAGATAGGTTTCTGAAAAGATCGAAAAAAGTTCTTTTTTGATTTTGACGAAATTATTATGTCGATTTTGATAAACAATTCTATCTATAATTGGCCTAAATGGCTCCATAATATCACTAGCAAGGTTAAATTGATTAAACTGGTTAGCATGTTTTAAACCAATTTGTGTCATACAACCACAGACGACAACCTCACGTGCAAACATACTCAATAACAAGGTATAACCATAATCCAGCGCTGCATTGATATCATTATCACTTTCCCTAGTAAAATCATTACCGAAAAGCGTATTAAAATAAATTCTGGCAGAGTGACCCTCACGATTACTAGGATCAAACCGTTCTAATCCATGATATAATTCCATAATAGATTGAGAATTTCTCAAAGAAGGAACATTCTCCCAAATAGTAAGATTGATTCAATATCTTTTGCGCAATAATAGCAGTCCATACCTCACATTTAACATTTTCCTTCCACGCAATTTGTCTAGCTATTTGCAGACTAGAATCATGACGTGCATAATACGGTGTAAGAAAAGCTGTCGGCAATCGTTTATCATCACAGAAAATAACTAGAATATTTTCATCAACTAATCTCTTCACTAACATAGTAGTCAATACAATGTCAGTTGTTTCCAATAAAAGTATATCAATTTCAGAAAGATGAATCATCTCAGTTTTATATGAGTTTCTAAAAATAAGGTGATTATTCTTATATGACAGTTTAGAATGTATGTTTACGACTACTGTTCTCCAACCTGCCATTAACCCTCTCCTAGTTTGGCAAGGTCTATTCGTGTTTCATAGAGGCCTGTAACAGATTGATGAATAAGTGTGGCATCTTTTAATAGGGATGATGGGGTATAGTCTCTATACCTTTGAATTTTAACACCTAAAAATTCAAAATCAGCAGCACTTCCACGAGAGGTTAATTCAAATAGCCCCTTTCTTTCACTTCCGGTAGGTCCTATAAAACTACTACAGAGTTCATCTATACTATGATTTTGCCAAGATTGAAAGGCAGAGTTTAAAAGTTTACCATTCTTTTTAGCTCCAACATAATTCTCATTAAACTCAAGAATGTAGTAAAATAATTCTTCAAACTCTTTTTTATGGTTCTCAACATATTTTCTATGATTCTCATTAATTGTGTTACTTATTCTCTTAGCATGATAAAGTAATTTCACAAACTTCTGTGAAAGAAAAATCTGATTTCCTTTGTGAATCTCTCCCCTCTTATTATTCGTTGACAAAATACTAGCCAACATACGACGTGAACCATCTGAAAGTTCAAATAAACTATATTTAGGTAGTTCAATAATTAACTCAATATCTTTATAACCTTTTTTCAAGTAAAAAATTAAGTTTATCTTTTCTATAATTAATCCTATCTAAAATAGAAATACCTTGAAATTCTAGTACATTTGTTATTTTTTTCTTAGCACCTTTTTCAATTGTCCCTTTAACAAGAACAGCAAAAGAATTAGAAATTCCAGCATACCCCCCATACTTTTTGGGGTCAAGATACTCTTTAGCACCTACTAAATTTTCATTACTATTTGGTTTTGGCTTTGAGGAAAGATTTGCATTAAACAATCCCTTTGGTTTTCCTCTATCCAATCCGTGATTCTGTTCCTCAACTTTTTTCACAACATTTACTTGCGGATAAGAGAGTACTCTCCTTACAGTTGCTAAATCAGATTCTTTATTCCAAACGGATTCGCCGGTCTCCTCATTTACCTCAATAAGTGGTCTTTCAATAACTCTACCATCAGCTAAAGAAATAGATTTTTTAAAGATATTCATGATATTTGAATAGAAATATACCTTTTCTGTAGCGGACTTTCTTTCTCTAAAACTATTGTATTTTGGATAATCACCGTACACAAATTCTGGCTCTAGTTTAGGGTATTTCTTAAGTAAAGCACTTGCTATAACGGCATTCAAGTAAGCATCATGAGCATGATGAAAATCATTGATTTCACGAACTTTATAAAGTTCAAAATCCTTACGAAATTGAGAAACTAAGGTAGATTTCAAGGTAATAATTTTTACTGTTCGTACCGCTCTATTATTTTCATCTTTTTTATTATTAAATTTCTCATCAAGTAAACGAGCTACATGTTTTGTTATTTGACGTGTTTCAACCAACTGGCGTTGAATAAAACCAGCTTTGTCCTCAGGTAACAATCCTCCCCGTTCAGCTTTTGTCAGATTATCAAATTTTCGTTGAGAAATTAATTTTGATTTCAATAATTGATACCAAAATGTCTTTCTTTTTTTGACAACCTCTAAACTTGGAAAATCATCTGATTTACCACGGTTACTAGCAGATGAAACAAGTACTTTATTGTCAATAGAATTATCTTTCAAAAAAGCTTGAGGAATAATATGATCAATATCATAATTACTTAATCTATCAATATCTAAATCATCTCCGGTATACATATCTTTTCCATTTTGAAGATAGTATAAGTAAAGTCGATCATTTTGAAGTGCGTTATTGTCTATTTTAGAAAGTTTTGCAGGAATATTTTCCTTAAGTATCTTACTACCTAACTCTTTGAGAGATTTTTCTAAACGTTTCAAGCGTTGTTGGGAATTAGACTTACCTTGATTGGTATATTGATTTTCACGAGCCATCTCAACAACAATTGACTCGGGTTTTCTTCCTCCCATTACTTTGACCAATTCATCTACAATTTTTATGCTTTGTAAAATACCTTTTTTAATCGCAGGACTACCTGGCAAAGACTTAACGACCTCTTTAATATTACCTTTATCTTCGTCACCAATAATTTGTGCTTTCTGTATCTTCTTTTTAAAAGAAAGAGCATCATCGTGAATAAGTTGCATGAAATTACGGTTAGAAATACCATCATCAATTAAGTAATCAAGAATAGTATTACCAGATTTTTCATCTCGAATACCATTAATAAGCTTAGCAGATAACTTACCCCAGCCAGTGTAATGTCTACGAGATAACTTTTTCAAAACGGATTTATCGAATATATTCTCAAATTTTGAAAGACGTTGTTTTATCATCTCTCTATCTTCAAAAATTGTCAAAGTATGGATAATTTCTTCGATAATCGCTTCATTTGAACTATCATCCAAAAACTCTTTATCATTAATAATATTTAAAAGATCGTGATAAGTAGATAAACTAGAATTAAACTGTTTCTCTATGCCTTTTAATTCAATTCCATCATACCCATAAATTGCATGTAAATATTCAATAATATCCTTATCAGTAACTTTCCTTTTATCTTTAAAATAAAGTCTAACAATATCTTTCTTCTGCTTACTATCTAAAAATTGATAATCTCTCATACTTTCGGCAATAAATCTAACTTTTGTTAATTCATTATATACATTAAAAGTTTCGTATAAGAGACTATGCTTTGGAAGTACCTTCTCTTCTGGCAAATACAAATCAAAACTAGTCATTCGATTAATGAAAGCCTCTGCCGAAGATTCTTTGTCAATAACGTCCTCAAAATTCCAAGGTGTAATTTTTTCATTTCGTTTTCTTATTGACCAGGCAAAATCACTATTCCCTCTCGCAAGTGGACCTACATAATAAGGAATTCGGAAGGTTAAAATCTTCTCGATTCTTTCTTTATTTTTAGCCAAGAAAGGATAAAATTTAGCTTGCTTATCAAGAATTGCTCTCATTTCTTGAAGATGAATCTGATATGGTATCGAACCATTGTCAAATGTACGTTGCTTTCTCAAAAAATCTTCTCGATCAATTTTTTCAAGAAAATAATCCGCACCTTCAAATTCAGCCAATAGGTTTTTTAGATATACGTAGAAATCTTCCTGATTTGTTTTTCCATCAATATAACCAGCATAACCATTTTTGGTGTCATCTTTAAATACTTCATTATACGTTTTTAGTGAAATATTTCTTATATATTCCTTTAGTAACGCTAAATCTTCTTTGTGTTCATTATATCGCTTTATCATAGCAGAAGAGAGAGGTGCTTCTGTCTCATTATCAGTTACAGTCAGAAAACCCGATAAAAGAATAGCATCATAAAGTTTCTTTGCTTTGAGAAAGACATCACTGTAATCATCTCCAATATAACCTAACAAAGTCTCTAAATCTTCATCATAGCTTTCTTTGGAAAAATGTAAGGAGGCTTTTTCGTCTAAATTAAAACATTTCCTAAAATCAGCTTGATTTCCTACAATCAACTTTAGAAACTCTGAAAAAATCCCCGAATTCTTCTCCCCAGGAAGAGTTTTAAAATACGATCTTTCTTTTCTAATTTACTAATCTTATCTTTAACAATTTCCTCAAGTTGTTTACTATTCTCAAGTGATAAATCCGATTCAAAAATAGCATTATAAGTGTCCAAAAAGTCTTGAAAATTCTTCTGAATATCATTATTTTTTGAATTAAACTCTCCTTCAATTAAGAAGTGACCTCTATATTTAATCATATGAGCCAATGCAAGATAAACTAGACGCAAATCTGCTTTTTTAGTACTATCTGCTAAATATTTCCTTAAATGATAGATAGTTGGAAATTCATCATGATAGGCTTTTTCTTCTACTAAGTTTCCAAATATCGGATACTTACTATCACGTTTATCATCAGGAACTAAAAACGAATCGTCAAGTCTTTGAAAGAAAGCATCATCTAATGTAGCCATCTCTGTGCTAAAAATTTCCTGCAAATAAAGGATACGATTACGGCGTCTAGTATAACGTCTTCTTGCAGTACGCTTCAATCTTCTTCCTTCTGCTGTGATTCCAGAGTCAAAGAGTAATACACCTAACAGGTTCTTTTTGATATACTTTTTACTCGTATTTCCTAAGACTTTCATTTTTTTAGACGGAACCTTGTAATTATCAGTTATTACAGCCCATCCAACACTATTCGTTCCAATATCAAGTCCAATTGAGTATGGCTTAGTCATACATTTCTCCTTATTTGAAAAATCTAAATTTATAGAAATTATTATACACTTATTAAACAACATTTCAACATCTAATAGAATTACTGATTAAATAGTATGACGTTGAAAATCTTGTAATCAAGAATAAAATTTTTTATACTTTACCCTATAGTAAATTGACATATTAGTTATAAAACTATATAATAATAATTGTGGTTTGAAACCATTCGAAACAACACAGCGAGTTAAAATAAGGCTTAGTCCGTACTCAACTTGAAAAGGTGGCACCGATTCGGTGTTTTTTTATACACAAAGAGTCCCTTGGAATCATCCAAAGGACTCTTTTATCTCTACTATTTTCCCACCTCATCCAAGATCTCAATGACCTTATACAAATCTGGTTCTGTGATCTGATAAGGAGCTTGTGCACGGACAATTGGTTTGGCACAAAAGGCGATGCCTATGCCGGCTGTCTTAATCATAGGCAAATCATTGGCTCCATCACCCATAGCAATGGTTTGAGAGAGTTTAAGTCCATTTTCCGCTGCCCAATCTTTAAGCTTAGCTACCTTGACATCTTTGGTAACAATCTCACCATAAACCTTTCCAGTTAAGAAACCATCGATCACCTCAAGGTGATTGGCCTTCACATAATCAATACCTGCCTCTCTTGCCAGTCTATCAACTGTCTCATGGAAACCACCAGAAACTAAACCTACCTTGAAGCCACGTGAGTGGAGTTCATCCACAAGTTCCTTGGCTCCCTTGTTGAAATGAATGCGGGCATAGACCTTCTCAAATATACTGTCAGGCAATCCCTTAAGGGTTGCCACACGCTCATTCAAAGCCTGTCTGAAATCTAATTCTCCACGCATGGCCCGCTCTGTGATTTCAGCGACCCCTCGACCAACACCAGCCTCTTCCCCCAATAAATCAATTACTTCTTCTTGGACCAGAGTTGAGTCTACATCCATAACTAATAAGCCTTTTACTTCTGACATAATTTCCTCTATTCTCTAATACCTATATAACTTTTATTAAGCTTCTCATTAACCTAAAAAGAGATAAGGTTCTTCAAAAAAGATTCTGGACCTAGGCCAGAATCTTTCTTCTACATACGAATTTGTTCGCGTGTTTTTTCGTAAGACGATACAAAACGATCTGTTACACCTGGTTCTACTTTTTCCAGGGCGTAAGAGATTTCTTCCAAAGATGCATCGTAGTCATGGTCGACTTCGAACAACTTAAGCGCATGCTCAAAGCTACTTTGAACAGCAGGTTCGAAAGAGCGGTAACGGTTTGAGTACTGCAAAAGTTGTTCAGTCAAGGTTGCATTTTGAACAACCAAATAAGCAGTCTTTTCCAAATGCTCAATAGCATTTTTTGACGTTTCAGTCAAACGCATTACTGCATCAATATTAATACGTCCACGGCTGAGCTCATCCATTAGAGCTTCAATTTGTGCACTTGTTGAGAAGAATACACTCAAGAAGGATTCAGGAATACCTGGAAGATTACGTTTTTCCATGTAACGCTTGATAACATGCAATTTATCAATATAAACATCAAGCTCATCACGCGCCTTAGCTTCATTTTTCTCGATATCTCGAAGATTTTCAAAAACCTCAACCTGTCCATTTTCAACAGCAGACAAGGTGTTGAGACTCTTTTCGAAGATCTTTTCAAGTTCTGAGAAGGGTTTCACCTGATTATCAAAGTTTTCAAGTGTTGGAAGAACTGCTGTTTCAACACTCGAAATATCTGAAGTAAAGCTACGTACAGCTGCTTCATAAGTTTCATCGAAAATGTAAGTCAACATGAGACGCTCAAGCTCTTCTTGAAGTTTCTTGTTGTTTTCTTTAGCATGCTTGAGATAATCTGGCAAAATTTTCTTTTGACGCATAACAACCTTGTATGATGCAATTTCACGTTCGAAAATACTATACAAGTTGTCAATCTTTTCTTGAATATCAGCATTTTTTTCTTCCGCACGATCCAGATCAAGAGAAACCAACTCACTTGAGTTTGAACGGATAGCTTCACGAATTTCCTGGAAGTGACGTTCGATATTTTTCTCAGGGAAGTGGTAATTTTGCTCAATCAACTTGCGGTAGCCAGATTCCAAATCATCCAACTGATCTGGGAAATCATCTTCCAACTTAGCTACAATGGCTGGAATCTTCTCTGTAATTTGACCCAAAGCAATGGTGTGCTCCTCTGCACGGTCCAAAATGCTCGATGCCTCAACAGGGTCACCTGATGAATTAAGAGTCACGAATTCGGCAAACTCCGATTCAATATTTTTAAGCTGTTTAGTGATCTCATCCAAAGTAGAGCCAAAATTATCAGAGTTTCCTTCAATAGAATTTTGCAACTCTTCGTACAAGTCAAGTGCGTGTTTAACACGAGCACTGTTCTTTTCTTCTTGTTCTTTCAAGCTTGAGAGTGCCTCACGGACAGACTTAATGTCTTCTTCCACAAGATCTAATTGACTCTCAATATTATTGATTTCAGCACTAGCTTTGAAGAAATGAAAGTTATCATTCATATTTTCAGCTTCAAAAATATGATTTTCAATATCTGCGAATGAATTTGTTGAGATATCTATCCATTTCTGATTCCATTCACGGAAAGTTGTTTGACTTTGTCCAATTAAATGAAGATTTTTAACTTCTTCAATTTCTTCGTTAATTGGCAAGTCAAACAATTTTTGCTTGCGTTCTTCAAGCTGTGCAATCCGCGAATCATTTCGTTTTCTAATAAGAATACCGACTAAGTAAGCGACAATTACAAGTATAACTGCCACTACAATCAGTAAAACAATTCCGCTAGACATAGTTTCTCCTTAATCGTCTATTATGTTCATAAATGTAGAGTAATGTTACGATTATAACATAGTTATCCTAGCATTGCACCCTTTTCTAAAAGAATATTAGATATCCAGAGTACTGTAAACGGCATTTTCTTCGATAAATTCGCGGCGAGGTTCAACCTTATCTCCCATCAGCATATCAAAAATCTTATCGGCCTCTGCAGCATCATCACAGAAACACGTGCCAATAAACGATTTTCAGGGTCCATGGTAGTTTCCCAAAGTTGGTGGTCATCCATTTCACCTAAGCCTTTATAACGTTGTACCGTAGGTTTTGAACGCCCCACACTGTAGTTTTCAAGAGCGGCACACAATTTTTCTTCTTGATCCGCACCTGGCTGGATATACTCTTTAATCTCAGAACCAACCTTAACACCATAAATTGGTGGTTGTGCAATGTAGACATAGCCAGCTTCCAAGACTGGACGCATAAAGCGGTAAATCAAGGTCAAGAGCAAGGTACGAATGTGAGCCCCATCAACATCGGCATCGGTCATGATAACCAACTTGTGATAGCGAGCTTTGCTGACATCAAATTCTGATCCAAAACCGGTTCCCATAGCTGTGAAAAGAGAACGAATCTCTTCGTTGGCTAGAATCTTATCCATGCTAGCCTTCTCAACGTTCAAAATTTTACCACGAATTGGCAAGATAGCTTGGAATTCACGATTACGACCCGATTTAGCAGAACCACCGGCTGAGTCCCCTTCGACAATGAAGAGCTCATTCATTTCGGGATTGTTTGACGAACAATCTGCCAACTTACCTGGAAGGTTTGAAATTTCAAGACCTGACTTCTTACGTGTCACCTCACGAGCACGCTTAGCAGCGATACGGGCCTTAGAAGCCAGAATTCCTTTTTCAACAATCTTTTTAGCAATAGCAGGATTTTCCAAGAGGAAGCGACTTAAGGCTTCACTGAAGAGACGATTAGTAATCTTAACCACTTCTGAGTTTCCAAGTTTGGTCTTGGTTTGCCCTTCAAACTGTGGGTTGGGATGCTTGACAGAGATTATAGCAGTCAAGCCTTCACGAACATCATCACCAGTCAGATTATCATCTTTTTCTTTGAGAATCTTATTCTGACGTGCATAATCATTGATAACACGAGTAAGAGCCGTACGGAAACCTTGTTCATGAGTACCACCTTCATGAGTGTGGATATTATTGGCAAAACTCATCACCGTTTCATGGTAGCCGGTCGTATACTGCATAGCAACTTCGACTGAAATGCCATCCATCTCACCATATGTGTAGATAGCTCATCAAAGATAACGTCTTTGTTTTCATTGATGTACTTCACATAAGATGTGATTCCACCCTCATAGTGATAATGTTTCTCTTGTTCAAGACCTTCACGCTTATCTGTAATAGAGATACGTAGACCCTTGTTCAGAAAAGCTAGCTCTTGGAAACGTTTAGCTAACTTTCCAAAGTCAAACTCCGTCGTTTCTTGGAAAATTTCTGGATCTGGAATAAAGTGAACAGTCGTTCCATGTTCTTCAGTTTCACCAATAATCCTTAAGTCGTCTACCACAACTCCTCGTTTATACTCTTGGAAGTGAATATGACCGTTTTTATAAACCTTAACATCAAGCTGAGTTGAGAGGGCATTAACGACCGAAGAACCAACCCGTGCAAACCACCAGAGACCTTATAACCGCCTCCACCGAATTTACCACCAGCATGAAGAACTGTAAATACTGTCTCAACAGCAGGACGACCTGTTTTTTCTTGAATATCGACTGGGATACCACGACCATCATCAACAACCGTGATAGAATTATCCGGTTCAATAAAAACTTTGATATGCGAGGCGAAGCTGCTAAGGCTCATCAATTGAGTTATCGACAATCTCCCATACCAAGTGATGCAAGCCTTCTTTGGAGGTCGATCCAATATACATTCCTGGGCGCATACGTACCGCTTCAAGTCCCTCTAAGACTGAATCTGGCTGGCATCATATTCTTGCGCTTTTTCTTCAAGATTTTTTAATTCATCAGTCATCTATGTCACAATCTCCAATAATGATTTATGGCCATCAACTAGCAAGGTATCCAAACCCGCTGCTTCTCCAGCCTCTATGTCTATCTGGCGGTCACCAATGACCAAGCCATGTTTAATATCGTATTTTTTAATTAAATAAAGGAAACTATCTGGACTAGGTTTTCTAGCAAAACCATTTTCAGAAGTTACGACCTCTGTAAAATAATGAGCAATCTCTACTCTATCAAGGATATCTAGCACCAAGTGATTGCGGTGGCTAACCAAGAAATTACGTCCACCCTCAGCCACAATCTTAGCGAGGGCATCCTTAGCACCTTCAAAAAGCACAGGTTCTTGCAAATGCTTGGCTTCCTCCTGCTTATAGAGGGTTCGAAAATCAGTTATATCAGGCGCAAACATGGCAATGGCCGTACTGGTCGACACCTTAAGGGCATCATAGACTGCTTGAAATTCTGCTGTACGCTCAAACCGTTCTAAAGTCGCTAGAAAGGCTTGGGTTGATATCTGGTAATTATCCAACAAGGTACCACCTAAATCCCAGATATAATCTCCATAATTCATAATCTTAATTATAGCATAAAAGGTCAGATTTTGCTTGTTTTTCATAGCTAAAAAGGCTTGGAAAACCTATCCAAACCTTAATTTTTTATCTCAGAATTAAACTAGCCACAATAGGACTAATAAAGACATATAAAATTCCTGTTACAGCGATTGATAGACCACCCATGGCACCTGCAACCTGACCATATCTGAAGGCAGTTCCAGTACCAACGGCATGCCCAGTTCCTCCTAGGGAAAGACCAATAGCAACTGGATCTTTAATACCAATCATCTTTAAAAAGACAGGTCCTAAAACTGATGTCAAGATTCCTGTAATAACAACTACGACCAAAGTCACTGTTGTAATCCCCTGCATTTTTTCCGAAATCCCTACAGCCATGGCAGTCGTTACAGACTTAGGAAAGAGTGAGATAGCAAGGAAATAATCCATACCAAAAAGCTTAGCAATCAAAGCGGTATAAGTAGTGTTAAGAATACAGGCAACTGTTGACCCAATTAAGATACTCTTATAGTGATGACGCATGAGGTGGAGATTTTTATAAAAAGGGACAGCTAGAGCAACCGTTGAAGGAATAATCAAACTATTAAGATAAGAACCACCTACATAGTAATCCCTGTAAGAAATGCCTGTATAGTGCAAAATGACAATAATTAAGGCAGTTGACACAAGAAGAGGCGTTGTCAAAGGATTAGGGAAACGGCGATAAAGCAAAAGCCCAGTGTGTAAGCCAATACTGAAAGAGTTAAACCAAACAAGGGTGTGTTAAAAAAATTAGCCATGATTAACCTCCTCATAATCGCCTTCAAAGTGCTTTTTGATAAAGACGACAACTACGGCAATCACAACAATATTAAGAACCAAGGCACCCATAATAATCAAAATAATTGGAACAATATTCGCCGAAATAGCATTCCATCGTTCCATAATACCGACACCTGCTGGCAAAAAAAGGATAGTCATATTGGCTATTAAAAACTCTGCTACAGCATGGATATGACGTAGACGAATCCACTTAAGCTGTAGAGCAATCAGAAGCAAGAATAAGCCAATGATACTTCCAGGTACAGGTAATTTAAAAAAGGTTGAAAGAGCTTCACCAATCACAGCAAACAAACAAATCAACATGAATTGAATGTAGTATTTCACGAGTCGCCTCCTAGGTTTAATCACCTATTAGTCTACTCCTTTTATTTTGAATTTCAAGAGTTTTCAGTAGATTTTTTTGAAAAATCAGCAATCGTTAATCAACTCCTTAACACATAAAAAATCCAACCCCGAGGCTGGATTCATTCACAGATGCCACCACCGAGAATTGAACTCGGAACGGAGCATTACCATTGCTCTATTATACCATTTAACTATAGCGGCAACTGTTTCTATCTTATCATATTTCCACTTACTGTGGCAAGAGTTTTTGCTTATTATTTATAAATTTAAGTCTTTGTAAGGACTACGGTAACCAACCTGTAAAACCTTTCCATCCTTAATCAAGATAGGACGTTTAATCAACATACCATCTGATGATAAGAGTTTTACGGCTTCATCTTGTGATAAGGTTGGAAGTTTGTCCTTCAATCCTAAAGAACGGTAGGATTGTCCACTCGTATTAAAGAATTTCTTAAGCTCTAAATCTGCCCCCTCTAGAAGCTCTCTTAAAAATTGAGCTGAGGGTGGATTTTCCTTAATGTTGACAGACTCGACCTCGAGACCTAATTGATTGAGTTCAGCTTTTGCCTTACGACAAGTGCTACATTTTGGATATTCATAAAAAGTGTACATGTTTTTCTCCTTTTCTCTAGCATAAGCAATCTATCTAAGGATTGTCAAACCTAAGACCTTCCAAACGAAGTAAGAAACACTTGACATCCTCTCCTACCGCATAATTTCCTAAGTGACCACTACTAGGCAAAACACGATGACAAGGGATAAGAATCAGCCAGGGATTCTTACTAACAGCAGTTCCTACAGCCTGTGCGGATTGACAAGAGATTGCCTTACCAATCTGACCATAGGTTCTGATTTGCCCCATAGGTATTTCACTTAAAGCCAACCAAACTCTTTGTTGGAAAGCTGTTCCTTGTTCAGCTAAAGGAAGGTCATCTGGACTTGGATTCTCACCTTTAAAATAGGCCTGCAACCACTTCTTGGTCACTTCTAAAATAGGATTTGAGATGTCTACTAACTCCTCTTCCTTAAAACCAGCCTAAAATGATTTTGTCCTTCTAACCACATACCATAGAGGGCTTGCTCACTTGCAACCAAGGACAGGCGACCAATAGGTGATACAAAATACTGACGATAAAACATATTTTAATTGTTCCAAAAAAAGACAGGAAAGCCTTGTTCCTGTCAGCTTATTTCTGAATTATTTACCTTTAATCAAACGTACTCGTACGATGTTATCGCTCGCCTCAAACTTAGCGACCAATTCATCAATCTTAGACTTGTCTGTCTCATCAAGGTCAAGAAGGGTATAAGCATACTCTCCCTTTGAACGGTTAATGATATTATCTATATTAATATTAAAATCAGAGACCGCTGTTGAAATACGGGCTACAATGTTAGGCACGTTTTTATTAATCAAAGTGATACGATATGGAGCACTCAAAACCTGTTGTACACGTGGGAAGTTAACAGAATTGACAATTTCACCTGTTCCATGAAGCGACGGATGGTCTGAGCAGCATAATAGCACAGTTAAGCTCTGCTTCACCCGTTGAACCACCAACGTGTGGGAAGACTGTCACATTAGGCTTGTTAAGTAGTTCTTCTGTCCCGAAGTCAGTGATATAACGTTTTACTACACCTGTTTCCAAAGCATCAAAGAGCGCATCATTCTCTACTAATTCTGCACGGGCAAAGTTGATGATTGTTGTTCCTTTTTGCATGAGGCTAAAGGCGTCTGCATTGAAAGTACCTTTCGTATCAGGTGTCAATGGAACGTGAACAGTGATATAATCACAGTTTTCAAAGATTTCTTTGAGATCAGAAACACGTTTAACGTGGTGAGAAATATTCCAAGCTGCTTCAATAGAAACATATGGGTCATAGCCATAGACCTTCATTCCCAAACGATAGGCATCATTAGCAATACGCGCACCAATGGCACCCAAGCCAATAACACCCAGTGTCTTACCTGCAATCTCGCTACCCGCAAACTGCTTCTTACCTGCTTCGATTTGTTTAGGCACATCATCACCGCTAAGTTTGTTAACCCAAGTATTGGCCGCAATATAATCACGTGCTGAAAGCAAGATAGAAGCTAAGACAGCTTCTTTAACTGCATTAGCATTAGCTCCTGGAGTATTGAAGACAACAATTCCTTTTTCAGTTGCTTTATCAACTGGGATATTGTTAGTCCCAGCACCAGCACGCGCAATAGCTTTCAAATTTTCAGGGAAAACTGTATCATGGAGATTTTGACTACGAATAATGTAAGCATCCGGATTTTCCGCTAAATCACCATCAATTTGAAAATGATTTCCAAGTTCCTTCAAACCAATTTGGTTAATATTATTATATGTTTTTACGCTAAATACCATAATTTTATTCCTCTTAAATTAATGAATTCCGTGGTGAGTAGCTTCATCAACTTCTTGATAAAAAGCCTTCTCCCTCTTGATTTTGATTTTCTGATAGGCAAGTCGTTCACCATCAATAGGAACCTTACCACAATAGACATAGCCAAGTTTCTCCAAAATGTGCTGCATGACAAGATTCTTTTCATGCGTGTCGCAACGAAAATCATGAGCGTCAGTTCCCTCAATAAGACCTTGAATAAAGGTTTGAGCATTTTTCTGTCCCGTAAATTCTCTTAAAACGGCAATTCGATGAAAGGTAACATAGCGATTATTATGATGCTTCCAATCTCCATCATAGATTTTTTCGTAGGCGGGCTCTCCATCAGTAACCACCGCAGCATAAGAAACAATTTGACCGTCAATGATACCGACATAGGCCTGTCCTTTAAGAACATCATCAAAGATGATTTCTTCTGTAAGATAACCATCAGCCTTGCCATTGAGAACTACCAGCTTCCGCTAAAGCAATTCTAGCACTCTCAATCACGGTCATGATAGCACCAATTTCATTTGGGAAAGCTTGTCTAATTTCCATCTCTTTCCTAATTATTTATTTTCATCTTCAAATTTCTTCATAAAGTCAATCAAATCAAGCACACCTTGACGCGGGAAGGCGTTATAAACACTGGCACGCATACCACCCACTGAACGGTGTCCCTTGATATTTTTGAAACCAAGAGCATCTGCTTCTGCTACAAATTTGGCATCCAAGTCTTTACTTGGTGTGACAAATGGAATGTTGCAGACAGAACGATCCTTGGCATCTTTAACAGGATTGGTGTAGAAATCAGATGATTCGATATAGTCATAAAGAAGACCTGATTTTTCACGTTGAATTTCCGCCATCTTATCTACGCCACCAATCTCATTTTTTACCCAGTCAAAAACGAGTTTTGAAATATAGATATTGAAACATGGTGGTGTATTGTAGAGTGATCCTGCTTCAGCTTGAATACGGTAGTCCAACATGGCAGACAATTGTGGTTGGTCGTTAAGGAAGTCTTCACGGACGATAACCACCGTCACACCCGCAGGTCCAATATTTTTCTGAGCACCAGCATAGATAAGAGCAAAATCCTCAACATTATAGCGAGCTGCTAAGATATTTGAAGACATATCTGCTACAATTGGCACACCATTAGTATCAGGCAAATCATAGATAGATGTTCCCTCAATTGTATTATTGGTAGTCAAGTGAACATAAGCGGCTTCTGGATCAATCGTTGAAGGATCAAAACTTGGGATATGATCGTAAACAGTATCCTCAGATGACGCCAAAAGAATTGGTTCAAAAGGAATAGTTTTTGAAAGCTTGACAGCTTCAGTATAGGCTTTTTTACCCCATGAACCACCTACAAGGTAGTAAGCTTTCTTACCTTGAGCAAGGTTCAGTGGAACCATTGTGAATTGCGTTGAAGCGCCCCCTTGCAAGAAAATAACCTTATAGTATCAGGAATGGCCATAAGCTCGCGAAGTGTCGCTTCCGCATCTTTAATGATTTTGTCAAATTCTGGAGAACGGTGGGACATTTCTAGCACGGACATACCGGAATCTTGATAGTTAAGCAATTCAGCTTGTGCTTTTTCGAGCACAGGTTTTGGTAATGTAGCAGGTCCTGCTGAGAAATTATAAATTGTCATAAAGACACCTCCAAAATTTTAATGGGCCCATTATAGCGAATTTACTGAATATTGTAAAGTGTTAATAGTAAAAAACGAACGGAATTGCCCGTTCGTCACAAAAAAGTTAGGTATTTTATGTATATTTTTGCAAGTAATCAGATTTACTATCCGTTATCCTTGCTTAAGAAAATAGGCAGCACCGATTAGATTTGTTCCATTATGATGACAGGCTACAATCTTTGGACGTTTAATAATTTTACCGATAAAATCAATCTCATGGTGAACCTTATCAAACTGGCGGTTGACTTCTTCTATCAGAATAGACTGAGCTGAAATACCACCTCCAAGAACAAAGGTTTCCATATCAAAGATAGTTTGAAGATTCAATATAGTAATAGCTAGGTTTCGACAATAGGTCTCAAAGATTGGATAAACTGCTTCCTTTTTAGCATTAATTGCCTTAAAGGCTAGCAAACCATCTTTTAAATCAAGACTAGCTAAAATTTCATTAACTTTAGTAATCAAACCAACAGCTGAAAGAGTTGTTCCTTGCATCAATGAAAGATCAAGTTTTTCCATTTGAAGAGGAAGGAGAAAGGTCAACTCTCCTGCCTCCCTGAAAAAGTTTACCATTGATTATTATACCTCCACCAAGGCCTGACCCTAAAACAAGAGCAGCACCGTTAGTCACTCCTTTCAGATGACCTGTGGCTAGTTCAGCCAAGGCTGCTGCTTTACCATCATTAAGCGCCGCTACTGGAAAATGATACTTAGCTTGCAGGGTTTCTTTGACACGAAAACCATGAAAAAATCTCAACAAACCGCCGTGATAAATCACACCCTCCTTCCGTATCAACAGTTTCAGGAACACTAATTGCACTGCCTGATAAAGCTACTTCAACCGAAGTTACTAAATGATCAATAACATCGAGAGCCTTATCCAAGGTCTGAGGGATGATTGCGTTGGCAAACTCTTTTCGAGGACAAGGTCCTCTGAAACAAGAGCAGACTTTACCTGAGTCCCTCCAAAATCAATTGCTAAAACTAGAAAAAACGCTATCAAAATGCTATAATGGTTTTAGAAAACTAGATAAAAGGAGTCTCTCACATGACTAAATTTCTACACACTTGTGTCCGTGTTAAAGACCTAGAAGCTTCACTACAATTTTATCAAGAAGCGCTTGGTTTTAAGGAAGTCCGTCGTAACGATTTCCCAGAATATAAGTTCACTCTTGTCTACATGCAACTAGAAGATGATCCTGATTACGAGTTGGAATTGACATACAACTACGATCATGAAGTTTATGATCTTGGGAATGGTTATGGACACATCGCTGTTGGTGTTGATGACCTAGAGGCCACACACCAAGCCCACAAAGAGGCTGGCTATAATGTTACTGATCTCTCAGGTCTACCTGGTAAACCAAAAATGTACTACTTTATTACTGATCCAGATGGCTATAAAATCGAGGTCATCCGTTTAGCTCAGTTCTTGGAAAAATAATGAAAAAGAAGTCAGATTATCTCAACTCTGGCTCCTTTTTTACTTATTTTTTATTATCGACCTTTAAGGATGACAAAATTTGGGTATGAATATCATCCACGCCATTTGGATTATTTGGCAAGAATAAAGTTTGATTACCTTTATCCGCAAAAGTATTAAGGGTATCTAGATATTGGTTAGTCAAGAGAATAGACATAATCTGCTCTTCAGACATCCCCACATTAGCCTCTTTTAGTTCTGCAATAGATTCAGCCAATCCATCAACGATAGCCTTACGTTGTTGGGCAATACCAACACCATGAAGACGATCTTTTTCAGCTTCGGCTTCGGCTGCTGTGACAATCTTAATCTTATCAGCTTCTGCCAATTCTTGGGCTGCCACACGCTTACGTTGGGCAGCATTGATTTCGTTCATAGACTGCTTAACTTCAGCATCTGGTTCAACTTTGGTAATCAAGGTCTTAACAATGATATAACCATAAGTTGTCATTTCTTCGGCTACTTGGTGTTGAACCTCAAGGGCAATCTCATCCTTTTTCTCAAAGAGCTCATCAAGCGTCAATTTAGGAACTGATGAACGAAGGGCGTCCTCAATGTATGATTTAATTTGAGCCTCTGGACGCATGAGTTTGTAGTAAGCATCTGTAACATTTTGCTCATTTACACGATATTGAGTGGCTACATTCATCATGACAAAGACATTGTCCTTGGTCTTGGTTTCGACCACAATCTCACTTTGAAGCAAACGTAGTTGAATACGAGCTGCAATTTTATCGATACCAAATGGCAAACGCATATGGATGCCACTCGTTGCGATTTTTTGATAGCGTCCAAAACGTTCAACGATAGCTACTGACTGTTGACGTACGACATAAAGCATACTGATGAGAATTCCCAAGATAATCAAGAATGAAATCAGTAAAAAGAGAAATGCTGCTTGCATGTTAAGTCCTCCAAAATAAACATTAAAAATTTCTTTGCTTTATTATAGCACAGTAATACAATTTTTTCAAGAAAAATAGCATATCTTTTTCAAGCACTTGGACAATCAGAAAAGAGGTTGAAACACTAGCGTTTCAGCCTCTCGTATTTTTTTGACCGATTTTAGAAGCTAAAGGTCAAAAGGAAACTTTTTATTTACGATACATCTTATCTTGAAGGTAAATGTCATTATAAATCCCAAGCCATTTTTTACCTAAGTTATTATAGACTTCAAGGTTTTTGATGGTTGATTCTGATGGGTAAAAGGCTTTATCATTAGTAATACTCTTTGGAAGTAAGGTTTTAGCTGCCTCGTTAGGTGTGGCATAGCCGATATATTCAGCGTTTTGCGCTGCATTTTCCGGTTTAAGCATGAAGTTGATAAAAGCATAAGCTTCTTTTTCATGCTTCACTGTTTTAGGAATGACCAGATTATCAAACCACAGATTTGAGCCTTCAGATGGAACAACATAACGAAGATCTTCATTTTTATCAAGCATCTCACTGGCTTCCCCTGAGAAGGTTACTCCAATAGCTGCATCACCTTGAATCATGTAGCCCTTCATCTCATCACCCACAATAGCTTTAATATTCGGTGTAAGGCTATTAAGTTTAGTTTCAGCCAGACGCAATTCCGTCATGTTCTTGGTATTCAAACTGTAACCCAAGCTATTGAGAGAAAAACCAATGACTTCACGCGCACCATCAACCATCATAATCTGGTTTCTGTATTCAGGTGACCAAAGATCATTCCAGTGCTGAGGTGCTTTTTTCACCAATTTCGTATTATAGACAATTCCGACTGTCCCCCAGAAATAAGGAATAGAATAGTCATTATTGGGATCGAAACTAAGACCCTTAAAGCTTGAGCCAATCTGATCGAAGCCATGGATTTTAGATTTATCCAACTTCACCAAAAGGTCTTCCTTGACCATCTTATCAATGGTGTAGTCCGAAGGTACAGCGATGTCGTAAGTCGTACCACCTTGCTTAATTTTAGTATACATAGCTTCGTTAGAATCAAAGGTTTCATACTGGACTTTTATTCCTGTCTCTTTAGTGAACTTGGTCAAGAGATCAGGGTCAATGTAGTCACCCCAATTATAAATAACCAGTTTGTCCGAAGCACTTCCGGTGCGACTTTGCATGTAGGCAGAAATTCCCCAAAGGAAGAAAATAATTGCTAAAATCCCTGACAGAAATTGATAGAGTTTACGCATCATGCTCCTCCTTTCTCTCCTGGGTAATCATATAATATCCAATGACTAGAAGAATAGAGAAGAGAAAGACAACCGTTGATAGGGCATTGATTTCCAAGGAAATCCCTTTACGAGCACGTGAGTAAATTTCCACAGCAAGTGTTGAAAAACCATTACCCGTTACAAAGAAGGTTACTGCGAAGTCATCCAAAGAATAGGTAAAGGCCATGAAATAACCAGCGATAATACCAGGTGTCAAGTATGGCAACATGACCTCGCGTAACATCTGCCATTGGGTCGCACCCAGGTCATAAGCTGCATTCACCATGTCTCGATTCATTTCCTTGAGGCGCGGCAAAACCATGAGAACCACGATTGGGATTGAGAAGGCAATGTGACTCAACAAAACCGATACAAAGCCAAGTTGGAAACCAATCCAGGTAAAGAGAATCAAGAAACTCGCACCAATCATAACGTCCGGTGCAACCATTAGCACGTTATTTAGGGATAAGATTCCAGTCTGCTGCTTCTGCTTGCTCTCATAGATAAAAATTGACCCAAAGGTACCAATAATCGTCGCCAAGAGGGCACTAAGAAAAGCTAAAAAGAAGGTTTGAACTAAAATCAACATGAGTCGACTATCTGAAAACATGCTCTGATAGTTATCAAGAGTAAATCCTGCGAAACTATTCATATCGCCACCACTATTGAAAGAAAAGGCGATTAGATAAAAGATTGGCAGGTAGATGATAACAAAGACTAGAGCTAAATAGAGATTTGCAAATTTTTTCATTGACGTCTCTCCTTTGTTAACCACATGATTGCAATCATAGTAACAATAAGCACAACACCAATGGTCGCACCCATTCCCCAGTTTTGTGTTGTGAGGAAATGCTGTTCGATAGCCGTTCCTAGTGTAATAACTCGGTTCCCACCAATCAAACGTGTTAGCATGAAGAGGCTAAGACTAGGAATGAAGACCGATTGTACACCCGAGCGTACCCCATTAAGCGACAAAGGAAAGATAATCTTGGTAAAGGTCTGCCAATCATTAGCTCCTAAATCCTTACTTGCATTGACAATATTTTCATCCAAATCATCCAGAGCATTAAAAATCGGTAGAATCATAAATGGAATTTCAATATAACTGGCTACAAAAATGAAAGAAAAATCTGTAAAGAGAATTTGCATGGGAGCAATCCCAAAGAAACCAAGAAAGGCGTTAATTCCACCTTGTTGGCCAAAAATCCCCATAAAGACATAAGCTTTTAGAAGAAGGTTGACCCAGGTTGGTAAAATAATTAACATCAACCAAAGTTGTTTATGCTTCAGTCTGGTTAGGAGATATGCGGTCGGATAAGAGATGAGGAGTGTCACTAAGGTTATGATGGCCGCATAAAGGACCGAGTTAAAGCTCATCCTCAAGTAAGTCCAACTGGAAAAGAAGGTTCCATAGTTGTCCAAAGTAAAATTGCCACTGATGTCAAAAAATGACTGGTAGAGCAGCATGAGTACTGGAGCAACTACGAAAAGTAGAAGCCAAAGAAGGTATGGTACCGAGAAGAGGCTAGCTGTTTTCTTCATGACGCTCCTCCTCAATGGCATTAATCAAGCCATCCTCAGGCTCTTCCATTTCCACATATTCTTCAATACGAGCATCGAATTCTTCCTCTGTCTCATTAAGACGCATGATATGAATATCTTCAGGCGTAAAATCAAGGCCAATAATCTCACCCTCAATCGCCTTACGGTTGAATGAATCATCCATTCATTGCCAAGATTATCATAGGCAATGATTTCATAGTGGACCCCACGGAAAAGCTGTGTTTCTACACGAACCTGAAGCTTACCTTCCTCAGGAAGCGTGATTTGTAAATCTTCAGGACGGATAACCACTTCGATAGGTTCATTTGGACGCATTCCTCCATCAACAGATTCGAAACGTTTTCCGTTGAACTCGACCAAATAGTCCTCAATCATGACTCCTGGTAGGATATTAGATTCTCCGATAAAGGTTGCAACGAAATGGTTGATAGGCTCGTCATAGATATCAACAGGCGTTCCTGATTGAACAATTTCACCATCGTTCATAACAAAAATCCAGTCTGACATGGCCAAGGCTTCTTCCTGGTCGTGGGTGACAAAGACAAAAGTAATCCCTAGACGTTTCTGTAGTTCACGCAACTCGTATTGCATTTCAGTACGTAACTTCAAATCCAGTGCTGACAAGGGCTCATCCAAAAGGACCACACGTGGCTGATTGATAATCGCACGGGCAATAGCTACACGTTGGCGTTGACCACCCGATAATTTTTGAATCGAGCGCTTTTGATAACCATCTAGTTGAACCATTTTCAATGCTTCTTTTACACGCTCTTCAATTTCCTTCTTAGGCACTTTTTTTAACTTAAGCGCAAAAGCCACATTGTCAAAGACATTCATGTGTGGAAAGAGGGCATAAGATTGGAAAACGGTGTGAACATCCCTTTTATTGATAGGGATATCATTAATACGCTTTCCATCCAAAAGAACGTCACCACTGGTCGCATCTAAGAGACCAGCAATGATGTTCAAGATAGTTGATTTACCAGAACCAGAAGCCCCAAGCAGGGTATAGAACTTACCTTCTTCCAGTTCAAAGTTGATGTCTTTTAAAACTTGTGTGCCACTGTCTTCAAATACTTTCGAGACGTTTTGAAAGGCAATAATCGGATTAGTCAATTGTCATAAATCCTCCATGGATATCAAAAATAGGGTTAGTATTATTAATTTAATTTGTCGCCAATGATGCGAACTTCAGGCTCTAGTGTAACACCCGAATTTTCCTTAACCTTAGCGATAACATCTGCAATAAGATCTTCATAGTCTTTCGCTGTTCCTTGATCGACATTGACCATGAAACCAGCGTGCTTGGTTGAAACCTCAACACCACCGATACGATGTCCCTTGAGGTTAGCTTCCATAATAAGCTGACCAGCAAAATGACCTGGCGGACGTTTGAAGACCGAACCACATGATGGGTATTCGAGAGGTTGTTTAAGTTCTCGTAAGTGATTAAGGCGGTTCATCTCATGTTTGATTTGTTCGTAGTCTCCTGGTTTGAGGTTAAATTTTGCTGAAATAATCACTTCACCTGTTTCTTGGAGCACCGAACGACGATAACCAAAACGCATATCTCTTGCATCAATCGTACGAATATCACCATCTTTTGTAAGAACCTGAGCAGAAACCAAGATATGTGCAATCTCGCCACCATAGGCACCCGCATTCATAAAGACAGCACCACCAATACTACCTGGAATTCCCGCCGCAAATTCAAAACCGGTCAAACTATGGAAACAAGCCACCTTGGTTGTTGCAATCAAATTAGCTCCCGCTTCTGCTTCAACTTGATAACCATTGACAGCGATACCATTAAGCTTGTCAAACATAATCACAAAACCTCGGATACCACCGTCACGAACAATCAAATTACTGGCATTACCAAGCACCATCCATGGAATGTTGTGCTTGTTGGCAAATTTGACAATACGAGAAAGCTCATATCGGTTACGTGGAAAGGCCAAATAATCCGCTGGACCTCCAACCTTGGTGTAAGTATAACGTTTTAAGGGTCGTCGAAACGAATATCAATCCCAACTAAATCTTCTTTAAGTTCATCTAACATGTTAATTCCCATACTTTTTCTATACATTTATTTCTTTGTAGGTATTGTGAAAAATTTCCCCTTATTACTATCACAACCTAAAAATGAGTTAGTATTTTCCCTAACAATTAAAAGAAAAATACCACAAAAAGCCAAAATTAATTATAGCAAAAAATCCCTATCTTGACGACAAGGAATTTTAGTAAAAACTAGTCCACTTGCTCCAATTTGCGGACATCACTAGTGTCTATTTGACTCAAATATTTTTTGTAGGCTTGACCAGTTTGAGGCTCAACTAAATTCTCGGCAATTTCTAGCAGAGGAACCAAAACAAAGGCCCTTTGAGTCATGAGAGGATGAGGCACTTTAAGGTGCTCAGTCCCCCAGATTTCCTGCCCATATAAAAGAATATCAATATCCACAGTTCGAGGGCCCCAATGCTCATGGCGAACGCGGTCTAAATCTTTCTCAATTGCCTGACAAGCACTCAGCAAGCTTTCAGCCGGCAACTGAGTGTCAAGTGCTAAAGCGAGATTCAAAAAATCAGCCTGGTCAGTTAATCCCCAAGCAGCCGTCTCATAATAAGAGGACACTGCTTTAACTTCCGTCTCAAGCAAGCGATCCAATGACTCCACCGCTTTTTTAAGATAGTCTTGACGATTTCCCATATTAGATCCCAAACTTAAATAAACTTTTGTCATCGACTACGCTCCAATTCAATTCCAACACTTCTATAGTGCCCATTAATTGGTGGATTTTCTTTAGTAATTCGAATTTTAATAGATTGGATTGGCACAAATTGATCAAACAAGTCCTCACAAATAGCACCAGCTAAACGCTCAATCAAAATATACTTTTCTTCTTCCACCTGTCTCTGTACGGCTTCAAAAACTAAACCATAATGAACCGTATCTGCTAGATTGTCACTTTGTGAAGCCCTGGTCAAATCAACAGCCAACTCCAGATCTACCACAAAAACTTGCCCTAGGGTTTGCTCCTCAACAAAAGCCCCGTGATAGCCATAAAAACGGCAACCATTTAAAATAATTTTATCCATATTTTCTCCTTAAGACGACTAAACTCATCTTTATTCTAGCACAAAAAAGTTGAAAAGTTGGGCTCTAATTAGTATGATATTTTAGACAAATCTGAAGTTATTGTTTTTCGGCCATACAATCGATTGCGTAATTCTTCTGATTTGGTAAAATAAAGGCACAGAAGTTTAAAAACTCCCTGATATCTAAACCAAGACTATGTTAACTAATAAGGAAAAAACTATGACAAATCAAACTGCAATGCAATACTTTGAATGGTATCTCCCAAGTGACGGCCAACATTGGAACAACTTAGCTGAAGATGCCCAACATCTAGCAGACCTTGGCATCAGCCATGTTTGGATGCCACCTGCTTTCAAAGCTACTAACAAAGATGATGTTGGTTACGGAGTCTATGACCTCTTTGACCTTGGGGAATTCGACCAAAAAGGAACCATACGCACCAAATATGGTCTCAAGGAAGAATACCTTAATGCCATCAACCAACTCAAAAATGTTGGTATCATCCCTATGGCCGATGTTGTGCTCAACCACAAGGCAGCCGCGGATAAACTTGAAACCTTTTATGTGGTAGAAGTTGACCCTGAGGACCGTACCAAAGTAATCAGCGAACCGTTTGAAATCGAGGGTTGGACTCATTTCACTTTTGACGGACGTCAGAAAGCTTACAACGACTTTGAATGGCACTGGTACCACTTTAACGGGACTGACTTCGATGCCAAAAGAAATAAAAAAGGTATCTATCTTATCCAAGGTGACAACAAAGGCTGGCACATAATGACTTGGTTGACAATGAAAATGGTAACTTTGACTACCTTATGTTTGCCAACCTAGATTATAGGCATCCTGAAGTTATAGAAAATATTTACGAATGGGCTGACTGGTTCGTCGAAACAACTGGTGTCCAAGGTTTCCGAATGGATGCCATCAAGCACATTGATTATTTCTTTATGCGTAATTTTATTCGCGACGTCAAAGAAAAACAAGGTCAAGATTTCTATGTTTTTGGTGAATTTTGGAATGCCAAGGAAGAGGATAATAATACTTATCTCGAAAAAACTGAAAACCGCTTTGATCTTGTGGATGTTCGCCTTCATTACAATTTATATGATGCCAGCCTCAAAGGAGCAGATTACGATTTGACGACTATTTTCGAACAAACATTGGTCAAAAATCACCCTGAGCATGCGGTAACCTTCGTAGAGAACCATGACACCCAACGTGGACAAGCATTGGAATCTACTGTTGAAGAATGGTTTAAACCATCTGCCTATGCCCTCATCCTTCTTCGTAAAGACGGCCTTCCTTGCCTATTTTATGGTGACTACTATGGCATTGATGGTGAGTTTGCTCAAGAAAGTTTCAAAGAGGTCCTAGACACCTTACTTTACGCTCGTAAAGATTTGGCTTATGGAGAGCAAACAGACTACTTTGACGACCCTAACTGTATTGGATGGACACGCTCTGGTAATGAAGACTGTACTCCATTAGCCGTAACCATTTCTAATGATGCTGCCAACAACAAATCTATGGAAATTGGAAGTGATTGGGCTGGACAAACTTTCTATGATATTCTTGGAAACTGCTCTGATACTGTAACAATTGACGAAGACGGGTGGGGAGACTTCCCAGTCTCTGAAAAATCTGTCAGCGTTTGGACAATTCAAGACTAAGAAAAAAGCTCGATTTGAGCTTTTTTTAATTTCATAAAATTCCTGAGATAGTCTTAACGACATCACGATTGGCTTCAACATTATGGACACGGACAATCTGACATCCTTTGCTAACAGCATAAGCAGATAAAGCAGCTGTCCCTTGATCACGGTCCTTGGCAGGAATATTTCCACCTAGGAGAAAATCCACAACACGCTTACGAGAAATCCCAAAAAGAACAGGATACCCAAGTCCAACAACTTTGTCCAAGCCCCTAAGCAGGTCAATATTGTGTTGAACATTCTTGGCAAAACCAAAGCCAGGATCAATCCAAATATTTTCCTTAGCTACACCTGCTTCCAAGGCAGCTTGCGTACGTTGACTAAGGAAAGTACAGACATTCTCTGTGACATCGTTGTATTTTTCTTCTTTTTGATTATGCATGAGGATAATCGGTACATTTTTTTCAGCTGATAAGGCTAGCATCTGACCATCATAAAGTCCTGCCCAGACATCATTAAGAATATCTGCACCTGCTTCAAGAGCAGCTCTGGCAGTGGCTGTCTTGTAAGTATCAATACTGATAAGAACATCATATTTTTCCTTAATAGCTTGTATAACTGGCACTATACGAGCAATCTCTTCTTCCTCGGTTACAAATTCCGCTCCAGGTCTTGTAGATTCACCACCTACATCGATAATGCTAGCCCCTTGGGAAATCATACGCTCAACCTGGGCTAATGCATCTTCAATTGTGTCAAAATCCCCACCGTCTGAGAAAGAGTCTGGGGTAACATTCAAGATTCCCATAATGCAGGCCTTACCTGCAATTTCATGTTTACCAATAAACATTTTAACTCCTATCAACTCCTAAAAATCACGCATCAAAGAAAGAATTTCCTTACGTTCTTCACGGTCTTCTTTATAGATGCCTTTAGCAACCGTTGTGATGGTCTTACTTCCTGGTTTTTTAATACCACGCATAGTCATACACATGTGCTCAGCTTCCACCATAACAAAGACCCCTCGAGGATTAAGGGCTTCTTCAAGCGCTGTAGCGACTTGATCTGTGAGACGTTCTTGCAATTGTGGACGACGGGCTGCCACTTCAACAGCACGTGCCAATTTTGATAGTCCTGTCACCTTATCCCCACTTGGCAAATAGCTACATGAGCCATGCCATAAAAAGGAACCAAGTGATGCTCACACATAGAGTAAAAAGGAATATCCTTAACAAGTACAACTTCATCATGAACTTCTGAAAAAACCGCTGTAAACTGATCTTTCGGGTCTTCATTTAAACCTGAAAACATCTCAGCATACATCTTAGCCACACGTTTGGCGTATCCAAAAGACCTTCACGCTCAGGATTCTCACCCAAAGCTTCCAATAATTGATAGACTGCTTGTTCTACTTTTTCTTGATTTTCCATAATTTCCTCTTGAAATCTTATAATACTATCTATTATAACTCATTTTGCTTGATTTTTCTTGCAAAAAATAAAATTGTCTAGCTGAATTCTAACCAAAAAAGCGAAAACTCCCCGTCACATGAGAACCGTTTTCGCTTATCTTTATTTAATCTTTTAAGTGGTAAGAATATGATGAAATGACAATATTTTCACGCCATTTGAGATAATATTTCAATCGTAAACTCGTCTGGTTGTGAAGTATATTTTGCCATGATTTTTTCGGAACAAACTGTGGAATCAAAACAGTCAGAGTCGCATTATCCTTATCAGCCTGAGTAGCCACTTCGTCTACATATTGAATAGTTGACTGTGTAATTGAGCTGTAAGGTGATCGGATATGAACCATCTCGATTTCTGGGAAATATTTTTTAAACTCTTGTTCGATTTCCTTATCCTTATTCTCTGTATCTTTAGTAGACACGTGCATAGCAATAACCTTATCACCAATAGAACGTGCATAAGAAATGGCACCAATATTAGCCTTTGTAACATTTCCCACCAAGATAAGGACAATGTTACCTTGATAATGATGTTCTTTGATTGGGCCATCAATACGCAACTGTTGAGCAACCCCATCGTAATGTTTCTTAATCTTAAGAAACATCCACATCAAAATAGCAATAATTGGGAAGAATGGCCAAATATCCCCTAAACGGAAGAGAATGAGAATGAGAACAATACCGTAACAAATTAAGGCACCTAAAATATTAGCTAAAGAATGCTTCCAGAAATCCTTGCCATATTCACGACTCCAATGAACAACCATACCTGTTTGAGAAAGTGCAAAAGGAACAAACACCCCTATTGTATAAAGCGGAATCAAACGTTCCGTATTTCCTCGGAAAATGAATAAGAGAGTAATGGCCCCAATAGCCAGCGTCAAGATACCGTTAGAGTAGGCCATACGTGCACCTTTTTCAAGATAGATATGAGGCATGTATTTATTCTTAGCCATGTTAAAGGACAACATCGGAAAGGCTGAAAAACCAGTATTTGCTGCCACTGCAAGAATCATGGCAGTTGAGAACTGAAAAATATAAAATAAGATACTGCCAAACCATGAATCACCAAGAATTTCCCTAGCCAGTTGCGCCAACATTGTCACACCTGAATGAGGTGTAATACCAGTCCACCAGTTAAGAAAGGTAATTCCAGCAAACATAATTCCCAAAATACTTGACATGATAAAGAGGTTGATGCCGCATTTTTAGACTTAGGTTTCTTAAAGAAAGGCACTGCATTAGAGATAGCTTCCACCCCTGTCAATGAAGCCGAACCTGAAGTAAAGGACCTTAAAATAAGAATCACTGACACACCTGTAATCGGTTGGCCTAAATGCGCCGTAGCCGCATAAGGCATATGCCCCGTTAAGATCTGTAAGAAACCATATCCTAATAGGAACAACGTTGAGGCAATAAAGAGATAAACAGGAACCATCAAAGACTTTGCCGACTCACGCATTCCCCTGAGGTTCAACACCATTAAAAAAAGCACCAAAATTATTGAGATTTGAAGATTATAGGGGTGAAGTAATGGAATGGCTGAGGTAATGGCATCTGCACCTGCGGCAACTGAAACGGCAACTGTCAACATATAGTCGACTAGGAGGCTACCTCCAGCTATCAAACCAAATTTAGGTGACAGATTTTCCGAAGTTACCATGTAGGCTCCACCACCTTGTGGATAGGCCTTAATTACCTGTCTGTAAGAATGGTAAGGCTAATCAAAAGGACTAAAACCAAAATCCCAATTGGGATAGACCACCAAATAGCAGCGCTTGATACAGCCATCAAGACCAATGCGACTTGCTCAGGGCCGTATGCGATAGATGATAGAGCATCACTCGACAACATAGCTAATGCCTGAACCTTAGATAATAAGTGATCATCACTGCTATTATCATGGGTCAAGGGTTCACCTATTAAAAAGTTTTTCAGACGTTGTAACATTTTTTCTCCTTACTTTTAAAACACATGAAGTATTATACGCCCCTAATTCTTATCCTTCAAGTCTTAAACAGCACTTTCCTGCTCTAAAATCCATTTTCGAACTTGAGAAATAAAATAAAGAGATCCTGTAATTACATAAAGTTTATCATCATTAGCAGTCACGTGTTCCTCAATCCATGTCTGGAAGTCTGACACTTGTTTATAAGTAACTGGGTACTTGTCCAATTTTACACTATTTGGATACTCAAAGCTTGTTACTGTCAAATCACCGACTGACTCTAACTGAGCCAACATACTATCAATAGGCTTAGTATCAATAGCTGCGAAAAGCAATTCGATATCCTTATCCGCATACTCTGACCTTAACAAATCAATTAAGACCTTAACACTTTCGTTATTATGAGCACCATCTATCATAAGATTAGGCATCAAGAACTCTGTCCGACCTAACCAACTAGCATGAGCCAGTGCATCCTTTATGAGTTCAGGAGTTACTTTAGGATAATCCTTTTGAAGCAAAAGACTAGCATGATAGCCAAACTAGCATTTGCCACCTGATGTTGACCAGCCATAGCCAAGGCTATACCCTCCAACCTCTGCTCCTTGTAAATAAAATCAAAGGAATGGCTAGACCCTTCAGCGGTGAAATCTTTACCCAACTCATAGGTCTTAGAACCTTCTTCATTCGCCTTCTGTTTAAAAACATCTCGAACGTCAGTACGGTCAGTCGCATAAATAAAAGATGCTCCATTTTTTAAAACACCAGCCTTTTCTGTAGCAATTTCAGCATGAGTATTGCCCAAGACCGCCTGATGATCTAAGCCAATCGATGGACAGATGACCGCTAGAGGACTAAATAGATTGGTAGAATCATGCAGCCACCCATTCCAGCTTCAATAAAAGCAATATCAACAGGATGGACTTGCCCAAAGTAGAGGAACATCAAGACTGTGATAATCTCAAACTCTGTCGCATTTTCGTGCTCTGTCTCTTTTGGGAGACGTTCAACCACCGGCTTAACACGCTCAACCAAGCCAAGTAGATTCTCTTCTGAAATCATTTGACCATTGATAGAAATGCGTTCTTTGAAATCAATAATATAGGGTGAGGTAAATGTTCCAACTTCATAGCCGGCTTGAGAAAAAATCGTTTGTAAGGCATTGACAGTAGATCCCTTACCATTTGTTCCCACAATATGCACAGCCTTAAGATTGTCCTGTGGGTTTCCTAGTTCTTCAAGCATCCAGGCCATACGTTCCAAGCCAGGTTTAATGCCAAATTTTAATTGACCATGAATCCAATCCAATGCTTCTTGATAAATCATAATTGCTCCTTTTTATGCTAATGCTTTGACTTAGCCATTAAACTAACCATTAAACTAGTTTTTCTATGAGCCTAATACCACTTTAACCCTCTTATTATACCAAAGATTGCTAACTACAACCAAAATATAAAAAAGGCAACCCTAGGGTCACCTCTTAAGCTTTCTCTTTTTCGTCAATAACAAGACGAACTTTTTTACCTTGAGTAGGTACCGAATAGACAATCGCTCTTATCGCCTTAATAGTACGTCCCTTTTTCCCGATAACACGCCCAATATCGGATGGGGCAAGATCAAGATGGTACTCCAAAAACTCAGGACCGTCAATAATCTTGATGGTCAACTGATCTGGTGAAGTAATTAAGGGGTTAATGATAGCGATAATAAGATTTTCAATGGTATCCATAGGCTAAAAAATTATTTTGAGAATTTTGATTCGTGGAATTTTTTCATAACGCCTTCTTTTGAAAGGATGTTACGAACTGTATCTGAAGGTTGTGCACCTTTAGACAACCACTCAAGAACACGTTCTTCTTTAAGTGTTACTTGGTTTTCTTCAACGAGTGGGTTGTAAGTACCAACTGTTTCGATGAAACGTCCATCACGTGGAGCACGTGAGTCTGCAACGTTAATACGGTAGAAAGGTTTTTTCTTAGAACCCATACGAGTCAAACGGATTTTTACTGCCATTTTAATTTCTCTTTTCTTTAGTTTTTTTATTATGGTGGAGGCACTTACTGCCTCTTTACCTTAACTAGTATACCATATCATTTTTATGTGTCAAGAAAAAAACTTGACAGATTTAAATTTTCTACAAAAAACTAGAGACAAGCTCTAACTTCCTTATAGGACTATTTCTTTGTAGTACTATTATGATTTTTTTCATAAGCCACCTTTGCTTCAGCATACTCGACTTCTAAGCCATTAACTGTCGCTTTAGAAGCTTTCTCAGTTCATATATTTGAACTTTATCTTCATAAATCAATTTCATAATAAAAACACCCCAAAAGTTAGACTTTCTCTATCTAACTTTTGGGGTGCAGTTCAAGTTTGACTAGGCCTTTTTTCTTTTTCCATACTTTTGCTATAATAGAGCCATACCTATCAAAAGGAACTCAATATATGATAATAGATCAGCAACTTGTTTGCTACAAACGCCTTCCAAACTGGACAGCCACAACACTCCCAGAAATGGTGACTCAAAAACATAACACTAAGGTTGGAACCTGGGCTAAACTGACTATTCTATCAGGAACTCTTCACTTTTATGAATTAGATGAACAGGGAGAGATTACTGCAGAGCACCTCTTCACGCCTGAAACAGAAATTCCTTTTGTCGAACCACAATCTTGGCATCGAATCGCTGCTGCTTCAGATAATTTAGAATGCTATCTTTCCTTCTACTGCAAGCCAGAGGACTACATGGCTAAAAAGTATGATACTAAAGCCCACTCTGAGGTTCTTGAAGCCGTCCAGTCTGGACATATTAAACCTGGTCGTACCCTTGATTTAGGCTGTGGCCATGGTCGTAACGCTCTTTATTTAGCATCACTTGGACACGAAGTGACTGCCGTTGATATTAACAATGAAGCCACACAACGTATCCAAATGATTGCTGATGAAGAAAGTTACAATGTTAGAGCTGGCTACTACGATATCAATGTTTCTGCTCTTCCTGAGCCTGAAACCTTTGACTTCATCCTCTCAACAGTAGTCTTCATGTTCCTAGATCCTAATCAAATTCCAGCTATTATCCAAAATATGCAAGAGCGTACAGCCATTGGTGGTTACAACCTAATTGTTTGTGCTATGGATACAGAAGAGCACCCTTGTACCATACCTTTCCCATTCACTTTTGAAGAAGGCGAGTTGAAAAACTACTATAGTGACTGGGAATTAATCAAGTACAATGAAAATCTTGGTCACCTTCATCGTTTAGATGAGCATGGCAATCCAATCGCCCTTCAATTTGCGACCATGTTAGCCAAGAAGGTAACATAAGAACGAATGACTGTAAAAGAACTGATTACAGCTTGACTTATCTTCAAATTAAAAACTAGAAATCCAGCTAAATTTCTAGTTTTTAATTGTTTACAATATCTGCATCCCCTGATTTAAGGTCTGCGTTTTCTGTTTTTTTGACATAATACACGCGCTACTATTAGTAGTTGGTGAGTAAAGAACAATGGGCGTTTCGTCTTTTTTTAGTCGTAAAGAAACAGTGGTGAACAGAAGCATTTCCCCATCTCTCATAAACCGAAATAATGGTATACTCAGAATTGCTATTATTACCAGTTGTAGCCATAGGTTGCATCCAAAGACAGACCATTGTCCTACATCCAACGGATAGGCAAAGAAGAGGATTCATTGTAATTTCTTTGTATCTAGACTTATTCATCTACTTTCCCCAAGAAACAATCAAACTAGCAGATTGACTAGCCCTGTCATTGGACCAACTCAGATTTTCAGTCTAGGCTTCCTTGGCATGATTAGAATCAGGTGTATCAATACTTGCACTGCTAGATTCGTTTGGCTTATTATTTTCACTAGATGAAGTGATAGTATCCTCTGTTGATGCGAATATCAAGCTAGCCACTGTGAAAGATGACTTAGTCTCTTTATAGTTCAAGAGTCAGACTAATGGCTACTACGATTGCTACGAGGTATTCTAAGAGTGTATAGATATACTTATAATGTTTCGAGACTTCAATAAGGCCAAACTAATAAGCCAGTTGTAGTTCATCAGATTTTGGCTTACGTCCCTGAACTTACTCTTAGCAGGGGGATTAAAGACTTATAAGAGCAGACAGATTCAGTCAAAAGAAGGAAATCAGGAAACCCATGATCAGTAGGAGACTGATTAAGGTTGTAGTGTAAGAGATACCTTGGATAAATCAGGAAGAAGAAACTCATCCCTGGAAAAACGACAAGAGGAAGCACTAGCCCCTGTAACCACCAAATCATAACACTAAGAATGATTTGTACAAAGAAGAAAACCAAAAACAAATCATAAATGCATATTTATTTTTTCATTGATTGTCACCTCCATCTAGGTTAAGTATAGTCCTCCTATCTTCACTTATCAATCCCATAACTCGTCTGACATCCTATTTTCTGCTACAATAGAAAAAAACAATTCAAAGAAGGAAACTGTACATATGAAATTAATTTCTTGGAATATTGATTCCCTAAATGCTGCTCTTACCGGTGACTCTGCGCGTGCTCAATTATCACGCGCCGTTATCGATACTTTGGTCACTGAAAATGCGGATATCATTGCTATTCAAGAGACAAAATTATCTGCTAAAGGGCCAACTAAAAAGCATTTGCAAATCTTAGAAGACTACTTCCCTGACTATGTCATTACTTGGCGTTCATCTGTTGAACCTGCCCGTAAAGGTTATGCTGGAACCATGTTCTTGTATAAAAAAGAATTGACACCAGTCATCACTTATCCTGAAATCGGAGCACCTTCAACCATGGATTGTGAAGGACGCATCATAACTCTCGAATTTGACACCTTCTTTGTGACACAGGTCTACACACCAAACGCTGGTGACGGGCTCAAACGTCTACTCGAACGTCAAATCTGGGATGAAAAATATGCGGATTACCTAGCTGAATTGGACGCTCAGAAACCAGTCCTTGCTACTGGTGATTACAACGTTGCCCACAAGGAAATCGACTTGGCCAACCCTTCAAGTAATCGTCGTTCACCAGGCTTTACAGATGAAGAACGTGCTGGCTTCACTAATCTCCTCAATAAAGGTTTTACAGATACTTACCGTCACCTCAATGGTGATGTTACAGGTGCCTATACATGGTGGGCCCAACGTAGCAAAACATCTAAAATTAATAATACAGGCTGGAGAATTGACTACTGGTTGACTTCAAATCGTATTGCCGATAAGGTCATAAAATCAAACATGATTGACTCTGGTGATCGCCAAGACCACACACCTATTGTCTTAGAGATTGACTTATAAAATAACTCTAGACCTAACCCCCTAAAAAGAGTAGAACCGCTACTCTTTTACTTTACCCAACTAAGGAGAAATGATGAAAAATAAACTTAACCCTACACAAAAGCTTGTTCTCTCAGCTATTATCATGGCCCTATATATCGCCATTCTCTTTATTTCTCAAGCTATTTCCTTTGGTGCTGTTCAGATGCGTCTGGCCACGGCTTTGTATGGATTAACCTATATCTTTCCATTTTTGGTTGTCCCACTCAGTCTCGCAAATGCTATTGCTAACTCTTTTGGTGGCCTGGGATTGATTGATGTTGTCGGTGGTTTCTGTGCCAGCTTTTTAGCAACTGGTAGCATCTACCTCATCCGTAAAATTAAGCTATCTAGCTGGTTTATCGTACTCCCAATCCTACTCGTTCCATCCTTAGTAGTACCAATATGGCTTAGTGCCCTACTTAAACTTCCTTATGTCGCTCTCGTTATTAACCTTATCTTAGGGCAATTAGTTCCTGCAATCTTGGGAGCTGTACTTGTACACGAGCTAGCTAAACGCGGATACAAAGACTGACAATCAAAAACATCTCTGCAATTGCAGAGATGTCAGAATAAAGACAAACATCAAAAACGATGTTTGTCTCTTTTTATATTCACACTAAATTCTTCCATAATCGAATAATATTGGGGTATTTAGATAAAATACCAGGTCTTTCCTACCATCATTTTTACCAATTTTTTGATATTTAAACATGCCAAAGTAAGCCCAACCTTATCTTCCATTTTGGACTTTCCTTTTTCTCTGGTATAACGCAAGTGTGATATTCTTTAGATGTTCCGAATAATCATTCTATCGTTTCTTTACGGTGTTGATACCGCTCCTTCATCTCATTTTGATGACGAATATCTTCGCAGACTTCTAGGGCGTCTTTCCAAATATGACGCACAACAACTTTTTGGTTCTGGCGACTTTCAGTACAAATCGCTAACAAGAGATAGATCTTACAAATTTTGGAATTGCTTTTATATTCTCTATAACCTTCACGTGTCGTTGTACGATAAGTTAATACCTGGTTCTCTAGACAAAGATAGCAGTCAGAATACTCGTTATAGACAAAGTCTTTAAGACGTAGAAAGTCTCTCCTATCTCTTGGCCTAGTGTAAGGGAATACCGGTATAATCCAATTTTCTAAAAGAAACTTAGCAACACTAGGTGTTTTGTAGCCTGAATCCGCAATAATGAATTCAGGTGAGAAGGGCTCTAACTTGGCTAAAAGAGCAGGAAAGAACTGACTATCATGGATGTTATCTGCTTCAACTGTAAAATCCAAGGCCCAACCGTGTTTATAACAACCTACCTGAGCATTATAAGCAAAGACTTCCTTGTGAAACCTACCAACATCAAATACCTTTTTCTTTTATTATACTCCTTCAAATCAATAAAAGTCCCCAAAAGTATAACTTCTAAGGACTTTGTCTTCAATCTGAAGCAATCTGACCTAGGTTGCTTAAAAGATTAATATTAATCATTTTCGATTTTTTCAGCTTCTGTACTGAATTTTTGTACAATAGCTTCGAGAGCCAATTTGTCTGTATCGGGAAGCGTGATAGCATCATCAGAAATCTCATCAATATTAGCATAGAATTCAATGTGATTCTTAAGATTTTGGAGGTGAATTGGGGCATCGCACCGTATTCCCCATCCAGATTGATCATCATACGATCTTCACCTAAAGGCTCGATATCTAGCGAACTTGTTTTGATATAAGCAACTCTCTTATCGTAGATGTGCTTGCCACCTTGAAGAACCTGACGAATAAGGTCAACCAATTCAAAGAGGTTGGCCGTTTTAACCATAATTAGGGTAAATTGACCATCATCCAATTTAGCATCTGGAGCAATCATTTCAAAACCACCAACTGAATTGGTCAAGGCAACGAAAATCATAGAAAGGTCGCCTTCAAAGACACCTTGATCGTGCGTAATGCGGACCGGAACTTTCTTAACTTGAGGAAGTAATTCGGCTCCCTTAACAAGATAGGCCAAATAACCAAGGACTGTCTTAAGTCGACTAGGAACACTGTAGGTTAGTTCCGTAAATGACCCTGCAGCCGCAATATTGATGAAGTATTTATCATCATAGGCACGACCAATATCCATCTGAAGGGTTTGATTTTTAGCAATAACCTTGGCTGCTTCAACAGGATTTCCCCTTGGAATCTTCAAGGCGCGTGCAAAGTCATTTGTTGTCCCTGTGGGAATAACAGCCATTTGAGGACGTTTATCAAGAGGGGCGATCCCAGAAACAACCTCATTAATTGTTCCATCACCACCAGCCGCAATAACCAAATCAAAGCCTGCTTCTGCTGCACGAGTGGCCTCATTTTTGGCTGAGTTCTCATCCGGGGTTGTTTGAAAAGCAGATGTCTCAAAACCAGCACCTTCCAGGATATCCAAGACCTCAGCAACATTTTTCTTCATAATTTCTTGTCCAGATGTTGGATTATAAATTAAGCGGGCACGTTTTTGTTTCATATTGAACTCCTATAAATCCAGCAACCAAGCCTCATCTTTTACTTCAATTCCTAGGCTTTGTGCTTTTTCCAACTTACTTCCGGCATCACTACCAGCAACCACTAAATCTGTTTTCTTAGAGACTGAACCCGTCACCTTAGCACCCAGGGCCTCTAGTTTTGCCTTCGCTTCACTACGTTTAAGATGCTCCAATTTCCCTGTCAAAACAACAGTCTTACCAGATAGAATGGCATCATCTGTTACTTTTTGACCAAGATAGGATAAATTAACACCATAGGATTCCAGTTCTTTAAGAAGAACTTGAGCCTCCTCCTTGGCAAAATAACGCTGGAATTGACTTGGCGATAACCTCTCCCAAACCATCTACAGCAGCAATAGCTTGGACATCTGCACTTGCCAACTCCTTGATAGTTCCAAAAGATTCTAGCAATTGCTTACTAACTTTGGCACCAACATGGCGAATTCCCAAACCATAGAGCAGTTTCTCTGCAGAATTTTCTTTTGATGCTTGAATAGCTGCATATAGTTTTTCAGCTGATTTTTCCTTGAAACCTTCTAATTGGAGGAAATCCTGACTATTTAAACCATAGATATCAGCCACCTCTTTAACCAATTCAGCTTTAAAGAGTTTTTCAACCACTGAAGGTCCCATACCTGAGATGTTCATGGCATCACGAGAAGCAAAATGAATAAGACCTTCCTTAATCTGAGCAGGACAAGATGGATTGATACAACGTAGGGCTACTTCATCTTCAAAATGTAAGAGACCACTACCACAAGATGGACATTGACTCGGAACTGGCATCGCTTCTTGTGTTGTACGCTTACTTTCTACCACACGAAGAACAGCAGGGATAATATCACCAGCCTTATAAACAATAACGGTATCACCAATACGAATGTCTTTCTCCGTAATATAATCTACATTGTGTAGGGTAGCTCGGCTAACTGTTGTCCCGGCCAATTGTACTGGGGTCAAATTAGCCGTCGGCGTTACTACACCTGTACGACCCACCTGCCAATCAACCGAGAGAAGTTTTGCTTCCTTTTCCTCAGCTGGGAATTTATAGGCAATGGCCCAACGTGGTGCCTTAACGGTAAAGCCAAGTTCTTCCTGCATGGCCAAACTATTGACCTTGATAACAACTCCATCAATATCATAAGCCAAGTGATCACGATCTTGCCCAACAGCTTGAATAAAGTCCCAAATCTCATCCATCGATGATGTCACAATACGGCGTGGATTAACGGAGAAGCCAAGTTCTGCCACTTCATTCAAGACATCATTTTGTGTCAGGCGCTCAGTGGGACCAGCTTCTTGATAAAAGAAGGTGGCCAAACGACGCTCAGCAACTACTTTCGTATCTAATTGACGAAGAGTTCCTGCTGCAGCATTACGTGGATTGGCAAATTCGGCCTCACCATTCTCCTGGCGCTGGGTGTTGATGCGTTCAAACTCAGCTCGTGGCAAATAACACTCACCCCGAACGGTGATATTAAGCGGTTGATCCAACTTCAGAGGAATATCCGAGATTCGCTTAACATTTTCAGTGATATTTTCACCAACAGAACCATCACCTCGCGTTGCACCTACTTGAAGAATACCATCCACATAGGTTAGAGAAATTGAAAGGCCATCAATTTTGAGCTCGGCCATATAGTCAGCGTTAGGAAATTCGGACTTGATCCTCTTATCGAAGGCATCTAGCTCTTCTCGTGAAAAAGCATCCTGCAAACTATAAAGCGGATACTCATGTTGGTATTTCTCAAAACCATCAAGAACCAGGCCACCCACACGGTGCGTAGGGCTATCCGCCTGAACAAGTTCTGGGTGTTCAGCCTCTAAAGTTACTAACTCACGATAGAGCTTATCATACTCGGCATCTGACACCGATGGATTATCCTCGGTATAATACTCTTTTGCATACTGGTTAAGTTTGTCAACCAGCTCTTTCATTCGTTTTTCCATAGGAACATTTTAACATAAAAGCAGAAAAAAAACGCCTTTACAGACGTTAATTTAAGAAACAAAATCGATTACTTTGGCTAATTTCTTGATAAGGACCGCACCAACTAAGAGTGATGCCAGTTCTCCTAAAGCGACAGTGAACCAAGTAGCCCAAAATGGCGCTTGAGCAACTAAGGACAACTCTGCAGCGATGGTCACCATGAAGAATGAGAAATAAAAGGCAAAATAAACATGAGCTTTATCAAAGAGACCACCCAAAATATCTTGATTCTTAAAGCGGTCAAAGAAATAAACACCTGAACCAACAAAAACTAGCGTTGAGAGACTGCCAACAACCACATCAATCATGTTAAAACTAAAGAAATTAGCAATCACACATCCCAAAGTAACAGCAATGATATACTTGCGATTATAAAATCCTAAAAGATTGAACATTTCCGCAATACGGAACTGGTAAGGACCATACGAAATCAAGTTGAAAGGTGGCACAATGGTCAAGACCACGTAAAGTGCCGCCACAATCGCAATATGTGTTAAATCACGAACAGTTTTGTTTTTCATCTTTTCCTCCATAAATGAGATGTTTTTCTACTAACAAGGACCAACTAATCCATCAAAAGAGCCTGGGCTTAGCCAAGCTCTCTTTATGCTCTATGACTTATCCCTATCATTTTTTGTTTTTTTGCTGTCACTACCGTCTCCAGAAAAACTCTGAATTATGGTAAGTACGTCACCCCTCCTACTGTGTAGTTCACCTTGTTTAAGTTCCTGATAGGTCGCATTAAAGATGGCACCAAAAATCAATATTCTAGCTAGGAAGATGAACCAAAGCATGAAGATGAAAATCATAATCGATCCGAACAGCTTGATATCAACCAATCTACTCAAAGTATGAATCACGTAAGTTCCAAACAAATTGCTCAGATACCCAATCACCAAAGTCGTAAAGATAGTCCCTGGCATGATGTAGCGGATTTTTCGAATCTTTACATTCGGAAGAATGAAATAAAGTACCATCATTCCCAGGAAGACAACTGCAACACTCAAGGGCTGAATACTATTCAAAATCAGTTGAGTTAGGTTAGACCCAATAGGATAGGTCTGATTGATTATCCGAAGGACCGACTGAATAATTGTAGATAACATGAGCGCAAAGGTTAACAAAAACAAGATAACCAAACTCAAGAGTCCACCAATGATATGACTGATAAAGACATCACGGTGTTCTGAAGCACCATATACCTTGTCAATCGCTTTTTGAAGCGAAGATAAGACTTAATCATGGTCCAAAATCCCGTCAAAGAGGCCACTCCCAACAACCGTCCAGAAGGTGTGGAGAAGATATCCTGAACAACATTAGCTGCAGGTGCATAAAAATGCTTAGGAAGATGCTCATTCATAAACTTCAAGAGATCAGTCGTATCAATATTCAGATAGGGAAAGACATTGGCAGCAATGACAATGAGCGGAAAGACCGTCAAAATCAAATAATAAGCCACGGCAACGCTAGAAATATCTATCTCAGCACTACGATAATGACTAAGATAAACCTGAAAAGGGCGCCATTGAAGCTTATCTAGGAGACGGACCATTATGCCTTGTCGTTTCATATTAATAAGTTCTTTCTTCCCCTTGAGAAGTCAAAATTACTGGACCATCTTTAGTAATTACAAATTGGTGCTCATATTGGCATGAAAGGCCACCGTCAAGTGTCTTATGAGCCCAACCAGTTTCAAGGTCTGTATCGATTTCCCAAGTTCCTGTGTTAATCATTGGCTCGATGGTCAAGACCATTCCTTCTTTAAGGCGAAGACCACGTCCAGCCACGCCATAGTTAGGAACCATTGGTTCTTCATGCATTGTTGGTCCAACTCCGTGTCCGACCAAATCACGTACGACACCATAGCCTCGACTTTCAGCGTATTCTTGGATAGCTGCACCGATATCACCGATACGATTACCAACTACCGCTTGTTCAATACCAAGATACATGGCTTCACGGGTTACTTCCATAAGGTTTTTAACCTCATCAGAAGGCGTTCCAATCGCATATGCCCAACATGAGTCAGCCAAACCACCAGCATATGATTCTGTATATTTTTTTACCTGGGCAACATTATCAAAGTCCAATTTTGATACATCAAGCACTGACTTATCAATAGGTTCTGACAAGACCATATCAACTTTCAAGAGGTCTCCATCTTTCAAAATATAATGACGTGGAAAAGCGTGTGCTACTTCATCATTAAGACTACAACATGTCGCATAAGGATAGTCCATGATGCTTCCTTCAACCCCAATCTGAAGTGGCAGAACATTTTCTTCTTTACAACGACGACGAACATACTCTTCTACTTCCCACATATCCACTCCTGGTTTCAAGAGATCACGTAGGCCAATGTGGATACTTGCAAGAAAATCTCCCGCTCTATCCATCGCTTCAATTTCACGTGCTGATTTCAGTGTAATCATTATTTTCTCCGTTTTCTTTATTTCTTTAATTTTAAATGGCTTATTAAGTTTTCTTGACCACTACTACTGACTTACAAACCGTATGATTGCCATGAGTAACCATAAGGTCTAAATGAGCTCTGCGTCTGGTTTCCGAAATGATACTTGGTGTAATCTTCACCTTATCATCAATTTGAGCCGCCTGCAGAAAGTAAAACATCATCTCTTCAAACACCAGACTATTTTGTTCTTGTTTCTCCATCGTTCGGTAAACAACCTCTTTAACCATTTCTACAAGAACACCCTGTGTAAGGTTCCCAGAATTATCAATCATGGTCGGTTCTACCTCAAAACTAAAGGCATTCTTTTCACGATTAAGGTTAGCTATCATTTGATCGCTAAATGTATGGAGATCACCACGGTTATTATCTTGAAGTTCCTCTAAAATCTGACGACGAGTGATAGTCCCTAGATAATGTTTTTCGTCATCCACAACAGGAATCATGTCATAGTCTTCAAAAATCATCTTTTGTGCCACAGACGCAAGGCTAGCCTCCAAACGAGTTACTGTCGGTTTTGTCATAATAGCCTTAGCCATAGTGGTAGGAAGCTGATTAGCCACATCACGCATGGTCACAATCCCAATAACCCTATCATCCTCAGACACAATAGGAAAACGAACAAGGTTAGTCCGTTTAACCAAATTTTGAAAATCTTTGACTGTCATTTCTGGAGTCATATAGTTGTATTCTTCTCGTCTAGTATAGACTTGAGCAACTGTTTTAATTTCTGTTTTAATACGAACATTCGAAAGTGCCTGATTAATCATAGTCGCCACAGTAAATGTGTCGTAAGTAGTGACCATGACTGGAAACTGCTTCAAACGAGAAAGCTCTTTAACCCTATCAGAAACCCGAAAGCCTCCAGTTACCAGAATAGCATTATTGTATTCTAAGGCTAATAACTGGATATCTTCCCTGTCTCCAACAATGAGAAGGTCGCCTTTTGTTAGATAACGGGTGATATTCTCAATAGTCATGGCCCCAATGTAGAACTTACTGAAGACACGTTCTAAACCTTCATGACCCGAAATCACCTCAGACTCTGTAATCTCTGCAATCTCCGCAAAGGTCAGTTTGTCAAGCCGTACTTGAACTTTCTTTTCAATTCGAACTGTTCCACTTCGAGGACGCGTTTCAACTAGCCCTCGATTTTCAGCTTCTTTAATGGCTCGATAAGCAGTTCCATCAGAAACCTGCAAGTGGTTAGAAATACTACGCACACTAACTCGTTTACCGATGGGCAAAGCCTCTAGATAATCCATAATTTCTTGATGTTTACTCACAGTTCTTCTCCTTCTCAAAGCGGAGATAATCTCGCATGGTACGGGTGTATCGGTCTGCTCCTTTGAAACGAGACACCAGTTTAAAGCCAGACTTTTCTGCCACACGAATCGATGCCTTATTTTCCAAATGAGCAATAAGGATAATGCGTTCCATTCCCATAGCTGTCAATGCCAAATCTGACAAACAAGTAACTGTCTCAGTCATTATACCTCTACCCCAGTATAAAGCATTCAAAAAATAACCGAGCTCTGCAGTCCTTTTCTGGACATCTATCTTTTCAAAGCGAACAATCCCAATCAACTTATTAGACTCTCGATCTACAATTGCCCAAACACCCAAAGCCTCCTTCATGAAATAATGTACCAAGAGGCAATCTGTTTCATACTGAGTTTGCGTAGCAGGAAAGAAAAATTGTAAATTCTCTGGATTTGACACAATCTCATGTAAGTCAAAACGATCTAAAAAGACGAGTGGTCTAAAAGAAAGGCGCTCCGACTCAAAGAAGGCAAAAGCACCCAGACTAGTCCAAATATCCATGATAGTATTATAACACAGTTTTAGAAATGGAAAAAGGCTCAACCACTAGCGGTTAAACCTTAGACTTAATCTTCAATCAAACGAATATCCGCACCAAGATCAGAAAGTTTCTCAATGATATTTGAATACCCCCGAAGGATAAATTCAATGTTTATTATTTCAGTCTGACCATCTGCCATAAGTCCTGCAGTAACGAGTGCAGCACCCGCACGCAAATCACTAGCTTTCACAGGTGCACCAGAAAGTTGCGTTGGACCATTATAAACAATCTGACCACCAAGTACTTGAATATCAGCACCCATACGAGCCAGTTCAGGAACGTGATTTACACGCTTCTCATAGATCGTATCAATGATTTTTCCTTGGCCACTTGCTTTCAACAACAATGGTGTCATTGGTTGTTGTAAATCCGTCGCAAAACCTGGATAAGGTGATGTCTTAATGTCAACAGGTTTTAAATCACCCTGTTCTTCCACAAAGATTGCATCCTCTTCAACGGTCATGCGAACACCCATTGCTTCAAGCTTACAAATAAAACTTTCAAGGTGTTCATAGAGAACATTTTTAATTTTAATTCCCTTACCGATAGCTGCCGCCATGGCAATGTATGAGCCTGCTTCAATACGGTCTGGAATAACTTGATGGCGAGTACCATGTAGGCTCTCTACACCCTCAATCGTGATGACTTCTGTACCAGCGCCACGTACACGCGCACCCATATTGTTGAGAAGCGTTGCCACATCAATAATCTCAGGTTCACGAGCCGCATTTTCAATAACAGTACGACCGTCAGCCTTAGCCGCTGCCAACATGGTATTGATAGTCGCCCCCACACTAACCGTATCCATATAGATGTGAGCACCCTTGATACGTTGGCCGGCATCCGTAGCAATACGCATAGCTTCTTCTTCATAGAAAATGCTAGCACCCATAGCTTCAAAGGCCTTAAGGTGAAGGTCAATAGGACGCGGTCCTAAATCACATCCACCAGGCAAACCTACTATAGCTTGACCATAACGCCCAAGCAAACTACCATAGAAATAATATGAAGCACGAAGGCTGTTAATCTTACTAAATGGCATTGGCATATCTTTAACGCTCGAGGGTCGATTTCAAGTGTTTCGCCATCACGCTTAACAGAACCACCCATTACTTCAATAATCTCAATTAGATTATCGACGTCGCTGATTGCTGGTACCCCGTCAAGAGTAACCACTCCATCAGATAAAATGATGGCTGGAATCAATGCAACAACTGAATTTTTAGCTCCTGATACTGTAACTTCTCCTTGAAGTTTCTTACCACCATTGATGATAATTTTACGCATACTGCTCAATCTTTCTTATACTTGAATATTAACCTTTACATTCTACCATAGATTGAGGTGCATGACAAATTAAGAATCCAAACAATTATCGGACAGTTTCACTTGATAGTTGGAACCATCCCTTAAACCGAATGGCACCATCCTGGTCTGTGCGTAAAACCTTAATGTGACGTTCTTTGAAACGCTCTAATGTTTCATCATTTGGATGCTTATAACGATTATTTTCACCTGCTGAGACAAGAGCAAGTGATGGCTTTAGCTGGTCCAAAAAAGCTTCTGATGAAGAGCCTTTAGAACCGTGATGTCCTGCTTTGAGGACCCTTACTTTTAAATTTGGATAGCTAGCCATCAATTCCTCTTCTCCTTCTTTTTCCAAATCACCAGTAAACAGAAAACTGGTTCCCAATAACTTTCCATAGAGAACAAGTGAATCATTGTTACCACCATCACCAATTTTATTGGGATAAAGAACCTCTAGGTTACTTCCCATCATAGGCAGCTTATCACCAGCCTTTAAAGTGCGAACGGGACATTTAAGAAATCGAATACGTTTGGCAAAACTAGGCTTAGTCAAAGCCCCCTCACTGACACAAATTTTCTTAATCTTAAACCGTTTAGCCACTACCTCCAAATCACCAATATGGTCTGTATCCGTATGAGTCAGAACCAGATAGTCAATTTGAGACACTCCCCTTGCCTGTAGATAGGGAATTAAGGTTTTCTCCGCATTACTCGTCTGGCTCCCCTCTTGCCATTTTTCCTTAGAGCCGAAAGTCACCTTGCCACCTACATCTATTAGGACCGTTTCACCTTTCATACTCCTTAAAAAAATACTATCTCCTTGACCAACGTCGACCACCGTTACTTCATTTATTAAAGGATGTTTGACCCAGACCATCAAAAGACTAAAAATCATCAAGAGGGATATTCTAAACTGAGGCTTTTTCCAAAAATCAAAGAGCAAAACCAATACAAATATCATTGAGACAAACTGAAACAAGCTAGGTTTTCCTAAAATCAATGGCTGGACTCCCCAAGATTGTACCCAAGTCAAAAAGAACTCCATCCATTCAAAAAGTGGATTAAATTGAGAAAAAATTACCATTCCTGAAAGTGTAAAAAGTACTGTTAAGACAGGTAAGAGAAAGCTATCAAAAACTAGAGAGAAGATTGCCGTCAGAATCAAACTCAATGGTTGAGAAGTTCCATAATAGTAGGTCAAAAAAGGCAAAGTCCCAAGACTCAATACTAAACTCATATAAATTGACTTTTTAAAGGACGGCATCTCCTCAAAATTAAATAAACACAACAAGAAGGCATAAGAACAACTTAAAACACCTCCTACCGTTAAAAGAAAATGAGGCAAGACTAGAAAAAATAGAAGTAGCGTTATGCCCATATTGTTCAGTTTTTTAATACCACACTCAGCCAAGAGGCTTTGAATCAAAGAACGTAAGACTGAAGCCGTCCAACCAGTCATTAAGCCATAGAAAATCGAAAAAGGTAATAAGATAGCAAGGATATAATTTTTGGGAAGCCCCAAACGGAGAAGTCCATAGCGAAACCAGCCAAGAAAAAATCCAACCTGCATACCCGATAGCGCAAAAAGATGAATAATCCCCAAGCTAGTGTAGAGTTGACTCTGCTCATCAAACTCCTTGTCCAAATACCCAAAGAGTAGTCCTGTCATGTAGTGTCTCATCGGATTAGGAAAATGCGTCTGAATATGAACTAGAGCCTTCCTCCTCAATTGATGAAAAAAAGCTATTGGAGATATCGATTTTGGGGTTACGGCATGTTCCAGACGCTCAATCTGAGCAATCCTATAAATGCCCTGACTAGCTAGATAAGACTGATAATCAAAGCCTTGAAAATTACGTTGACCAGTTGCCGAGGACAACTTTATTTTCCCTTTTAAAACAAGCGTTTGACTCGTAGTCTTAAAAAAATGCTGCTCCTTATCAGATTTTAGCCGGTAAAAGACCTGATAGGTTTGTCCATTTGACTTCCCGATTGCTGATAATCGCTCACCATTAACTGAGAGCGTATCTGCAACCAGTGTCACCTGATGAATTTCAGCAGGAGCTTGTTTATCTTGCATGATAGCTATATGGTATAAAAATAAAAAGTAGACCAAAAAGAAACCACCTATAAGTCCCACCAACTTTAGAGCTGCTCTATTCTTCCAATGATGCCTCAAAAAACATATCATCAGAAAGACAAAAGTCCCAATAGCATAGAAATTAGATACAAAAATAGTAAAATAAAGAGCAACTATTAAAAGCGCTAGGGAAAAAAGATTGATTGGAGCTTTTTTAAGCCACATAGAGGGACTCTCTGATTTTATCTAATGTTTTATCACCAATTCCTGAGACATTTTTCAAGTCATCTACGGACTGAAAGCCGCCATGACTTTCACGATAGGCAATGACATCCTCTGCCCGCTTAGCTCCAATTCCAGAAATGGTTTGCAACTGCTCTGAGGTCGCTGTATTTAAGTTAATTTTGCCATCCTTAGATACAGCCTGCCCTCCTTTGTCAGAGACCTGACCAGTACCTGTTTGATCAAGGACAGAAACATTTTCATCTTTATTGGCTACATAAATAACCTCTTCATCTGACAAGCTTGCGGCTAAGTTAACACTCTTAGCGTCTGCATCTTCTGTCATTCCTCCAGCTTCCTGAATGACATCTGTCACCCTAGCGCCTGCCTTTAGCGTATAGACACCTGGATTGACCACAGCCCCCTTAACATCTACCGTTACTTTTGACTTAACTTTTTCACTTCCTTCGGTCTTTGACTGGGAAGACGCCTCAGAAAGAGACTGTGAACTTTGTTTGGATGAAGACGTTGACAAAGCTGTCACATCTGTATAAGACGTCTCCGCCTCCATGCTGTTGCCGGCACCACAAGTCATCCATAAAAAGAAGCAAAAAATCACCATCAGTACAGCGATGACACTCACAAACAGACGATTATCTTTGACATAGGCTAGAATCTTTTCCTTCACGCTATTCTCCTTAATTGATACATTTTCTTTCTTATTCGTAAAAAACTTGAAAAATATATCAAAAAGAAAAAAACTCCATCGCTAATGACTCCTAATAGTAGAAATTATAGAGCTTTTTGAGTGTACACAAAAAGTCTCATAAGAACTCTTTTTAAATATAGGACCTAAATTACTGAATGATAATTATAAGGCGATGATAATGATAATTTCAAGTAAAATCATTAGGAATCTTTTTATAGAAATATTCATGTGAAACCTCCTTGAATAAATTAATAAAAACTTTAATTATATGATATAATCTATGTATATTTTATCACATGAAGAGGCTTTATTTTAGAACTGTCCCATATTTGCTCATGGAGGTATAGAATGTTAACAAAATTTGGGGAAATATATAAATTATTTAGAGAATCAAGAAAAATTACTCTTAGAGACATTGAGCACAGAGGGATATCACGTTCACAGCTGTCTAGGTTTGAAAAAGGAGAAACAGATTTAACAACAACAAAATTTTTTTTTAGCTCTTGAACAGATAAATGTACCCATCGAGGAATTTATGTATGCTGTTAAGGATTTTAAAAGAGATTGTTTTTATCAACTAATAGATGAAGTCAAGCAGTGTTTTCTTAATAGAAATGTGCCTAAATTACATAAAATGTTGATTAAACGCATGGAAAATGATGATACTTCTATCTTTTCCACAATAGAAATTATTTTTTTAAAAATAAAATTACAAGAACTTTCTGGCGAAGAATATTTTAATGATACGGATATAAATAGAATAACTGATTACTTATTTGGTGTTAATTATTGGGGAATGTTTGAAATTTTATTATTTGGAAATATCATGTACATTTTTAATTACGAAACGTTCCTATTGTTATCTAAAGAACTGTTACATAGAACAGAATTTTATCATGATATACCTAGTTATAGGAGAGTGATTGCTAGTATAGCTCTAAATGCTTTTATTATCTGTATTGAAAGGGATTACCTAGTGGATGCAAAATACTTTGAAAAACAAATTTCTCGTTTTTATTTTGATGAATCTGAGATTTATGAGCGTTTAATTTATACATACGCACGATCTTTTTATGAATTTAAAAAAAAGCAGACAACACAATCAATCCTAAAAATGAGAAAAGTAATTGGATTTATGCGTGTAGTCGAATGTGAGAAACTTGCAGAAAGATATGAAGAACATTTAAATAAAATATTGTCTTCTTTCTCAGATGATAATTAAAAGAGCAGATTCGGGACAAAATAGAATTAGATTTATAAAGTGATATACTATACTCGTAAGCTTACAAATACAATTTGAAGTAAGGAGGGATAGTCATGTCTAGTTTAGAGAAACGTGAACTAATGGAAACTAAACTAACAGCAATCGATTTGTCGGTAGAAAAAATTGATTGCGGAAAGATTAAGTTATACAAATCATGGTCTAAATCACATGGTCATTAATGAGCTTTATATTGATTAGCGATGATATTTGTGAAGCAAAATGAGAGAATTTTAATTTCCTGTATGATTATTGGTATTGTTAAAATTCTCTCATTTTTTATCAAATTAAGAAACTTGGTGCATTTTATGAATGAAAGAACTTGGTTGGAAGTTTTTAATCGTTTGTATTTAACAAAAGATTTATCGTTAAATGATGCAATAAAACCTATCTATGTAGGTTATAAAATTATTGAGAGATGTAATCAACGTTGTGTTCACTGCTGGGCTGGAAAAAATGATGGGGTGGTACCGTCATTAAATGACGTTATATCAGGACTTGATAAACTTAAACAACTTCAACCTCTTCATTTAACCATAACAGGTGGAGAACCTTTAATGCATGAAGATTGGTTTTCAATAGTTCAATATGCAAAAAACAATTTTCCAATTGTTGAGTTATTCACTAATGCTGTTTTATTTACAGAAGAATCTGTGAAGAGATTATCAAAAATTTTTGATGAAAATGACTATGTTCAAGTGAGTTTGGACGGTTTAGAAAAGAGTTACATGAAACAGAGAGGTGTAGATAATTTCAAGCATGTGGTGGCAAATATTCAATTACTTGTGACTTATGGCATTAATGTTCGAGTCAATATGACTATTACTCATCTAAATGTTAATGATATGTTAGGAGTATATGAGTTGTTGAGAGATATTGGAATAGCTTCGTTTTCTATCTCTCCAGTTTATCCGTTAAGAAGAGGAAAGAACTTAATTCCGTTAGTTGATTACGATGAATACCTTGTAAATTCTGAAAAGATAAAAAAATTGTATTCTAAAACTAAAGAAACAATGCATCTTGAAATAATTTATCCAATAGAAATTCAATCTAGAGAAGCTAGAAAATTGGAGAATTCGAAAGATATTTCTCGTTTCAATTTAGATTTATTACATTGGACAATAGACGCAAAGGGAGATATATTTCATTTTATGGATCATTTTCCTATAAAAGAACTCAAGATAGGGAATATATATTCTAACACTACTGACGAGTTACTATCAAAGGATTATAAGATTCAAACCTCTATTATGTATCATAGTTCGGTGGGAACAAAATGTTCACAGTGTACCTTGAATGATTATTGTACGGGGTTTGGATATCTTAATTCCTACCCTGAGATTGCTTCAGATTTTAGGAGGTGTAGCTTTGAAATCTGAAAATTTGATCGAAACATGTAAAAAAATAGAGTCAAGTTTTGACTTGCCATTTTATATCTATTCAAAGATAAGTTCTAAAAGCAATGAAAAAGTAATTGCGCCTTTGAAGATTGGTCTGAAAATAACTAATGAATGTCATTTTAGATGTCCTTATTGTTTTGTAAGTAAGAATTCGGAATATTTGAGATATCAGGATTTGAAAACTGTTTTGTCCAAATTACCTCAATATCCATACGAAGTTTATTTGACTGGGGGAGAAGCAACTCTTCATCCGAAATTTGATAAAATTGTTGATTATATAGATAGTCTAGGTATTTTGATTAAATTACATACGACGGGTGTAGTTCCCCTTAATACAGAAAAATATATATTAAATAATATTGAAAAATTTTCATCGATTCAAATTAGTTTAGACTCAATAAAGAATTTTAATAAATTGAGACCAAATCTAATTGATGAAGATCCTTTGACTCAAATTGTTAATTTTTGTAAAAGATTACAACAAAAGAAATTTGAAAATATCATAGTTAATATTGTAATAAGCTCTTTAAATGTAATGGAGCTTCCAGAAATTTTTGATTTTTGTTTATCTAATAAGTTGAAATATATTCAGTTATCATCAATATTTACTACGAGTAAACGATTGTTAACTAATGATCTTGATTACTTGCTTTATTATGAGGAATTATTAACTACTTATCAAAAACAAGGAATAATTTTTAGAACAGCTCCTTTTTGTCATCCATGGTCTTTGGCTATTCAAAAAGGTTACGATTACCGATCCCCTTTATATTGTCCAGCACAAAAAACAGAGTTTGAGATAGATATGCATGGCGATGTTTATCCTTGCCCGTTTTTGCACGATGAAAAACATAAAATGGGGAATTTACTGAATAATGACTTTGATGAAGTATGGTATTCTGGAGTAGAAGAACTAAACCATACAAATTGGAGCAAAAATACTAAATGTAAGTCCTGTTCACTATATAAATTTTGTGGTGGAGGTTGTTATGCTCTGGCGAGTGTGTCTAATAAGGATTATGATATGAGGTGTAGTTTACATGCATATAAATAATAAAGTGTGGTTTATTCGTTTTGAGCCTAATTTTCAAGGAGATAAAAAGACAATATTATATAATAAGTCTAGTGGCGAACTATATGAAGTATCTGAAATATATTTTCATTTTTTAGAAAGTATAAGAAATAAGAAAAGTTGTCAAGATGCTCTAAAGCAACGATATAATACTGAAAATATAGATATTGAAAAAATAATTCAACAAATTAAAGAGAATCTTCTAAATCTAGGGGTTATCTTAAATGACTAACATAACATTTTCACAAGTTCAAAAGAGTTTTCACAAGAAGTTGTTGTTAGACATTCCTGATTTTCAAGCGGATTCAGGTGAAATCTTCTCCATCGTTGGTAGCAATGGTGCCGGGAAATCGACTTTTATCAAGCTCTTGGCAGGGATTTTTTTGCAGGATAAGGGCGAGGTTCGTGTCTATGGCGTTTCTAATCGCTCCAAGAAAATCCACTCGCTGGTCAAGTTTGTCTTGGAGAGCGGGCAGGGGTTGTACAGTTATTTGACAGCTATGGAGAATCTCCAATATTTTCTAGGCTTGAATGGGATTGCCTTGTCTCATATCAAGGCAGAGGTGGATGTCTTGTGTGACCAGCTGGCTTTTACCCCTTATAAGGACACGCTGGTTTCAGAACTGTCCCAGGGCAACCGTCAAAAATTGACCTTAATCTTAGCCTTGGTGCAAAAACCGAAAGTACTCTGTTTGGATGAGCCGACCAATGGGCTAGATTTGCTGGCAAAAAAACAGCTGATGACTCTTTTGCAGGATTATGCTCGTTACCATCAAGCCAGTATTTTTATCACCAGTCATGACGCTAGTTTTATCGAGAAGGTCAGCACTCGGGTGGTGGTAATTCAGGAGGGACGGCTTTATCGAGAAGGAACCTTTGAGGAGATTTTTGGTAATGTCCACCAGCATGAAGTCTATCACTTGCTGTTAGATAAGAGTTCAGAAAGTGTACTGAGACAAAGATTCTCTGAGCTGGACTACAAGATGCTTGATGGTGGGATTTCGGTAGAGACCAGAATTCCAGACCTTTATCGGCTATTGCTGGAAGAAACGGAAGTCTTACAGTTTACCCGAGAACCTGCCTCTTTGGAAGATTTGCTGTATGAGGTGCTCAAATGATGCTATCAGCGATTGGGAGAGAGTTTAGTCGTCAACTCAGCGAATACAAACAGTTCAAAGTCAATCTTCTCTTTGCTAACATGGGAATTTTCTTTCTAGTTACGGGTTTTCTGACCTATTTTGACAGTCAGAAAGATACTTTTGAGCTGTTTATCTTGCTTTTTACTTGGTATTTTTCTAGCCACAGTATCACTCATCCGACCTATTTTATCGAGGATGAGATTGCAGACCGCACCATTATCAACGTGATTCAGAGTCGGAGGAGCATCTTTGTCATGCTTTTTATCAAAATTATCGTACAGATTTTGTTGGACTTGGTCAAGGCCATTCCTTTGTTTTGCTTGGTTGCCTTGGTTCTGCAGATTGCCTTTCCTACTGACTGGGTCGATACATTTGTTACCTTTCTTCTGTCCTTTGTGGTTATTGCGTCCCTTTATGGTCTAGGCTTTCTCTTTGCCAGTTTTTCCTTTGTCTTTACAAAAATTTCCAGTATTACTAGCCTCCTTGCTTACGGGATTCTCTTTTTGGTTGGTTTTCAGGAACAATCGAGTCATTTGATTGCTACTTTAACTCGTTTCTTGCCTTTCCATCTCTTGGTGAGTTTTATCCGTCAGCCAAGTTGGTTCGTTCTTTTATTATTACTGGGATACGGTTTGATTTACTGGCTCTTGGGTTACTTGTGCTTTCAAACTTGTTTGACCTATGCCAAAAAGAAGGGAAGTTTGTTCCATGTATAATGAAGTGAAGCGATTTTATCTCTTTCGCAGGAGACGCTGGGCGGATACCCTGTTTGACACCCTCTACCACGTCATTTTCATTCTTGGTTTTTATAGCCTTTTGAGAGGAAATTCTGACTTTCAGTTGTCCTATTTCTATTATTATTTCATCTTGACTCATGTGGTTTCCTTGGGAAATGAAGAGTTGGAGTACGAGATTCGGTCTGGGCAATCTTTTGGTACCAGTATGCTTTGCAATCAGTGTATAGAATTTACCTGCAACGAGCAGTGGTTTACTTTGTTTGGTTGTCTTTGATCTTCTGGATTGCTCTGCTTTTGATTCATCAGGGTTTACCAACTCACTTTTCTTTGAAGGTCATCAGTTTCCAAGGACTGTTCGTGGTACTGATTGGTTTCCTGATTTTCCTCGGCTATTATCTTGTCATGATTCGACTGACTATCCGCTTCCAACGAATTTCAGTCTTGGTAGATTTTCTAAACACCGTACTCTTATTCTACTCAGGACTCGTCTTTCCAGTGGTGAGTTTTGGGAACTTGAAGAAATTATTTGATGGGATTATAAGAAATTAAGGATTCTTTTTCAATGCAGAGTCCTTTTTTATATTGAAATCTTCTTTCAATTCCTAACCTCTGAGACGGTGAAGGTGACATACTCCCCTTATAGTTGATAGCATTTACGAAATTTGGTTAAAAAAAATATAAAAAAAGTGAAATAAAGTGTCCTCTGAGCTTCGAATACAAGATCTATTATGATATACTTATATCAAGGTTAAGGAACGAGGTTTCTCCCCTCGCCTTGACCTAACCATTGTTGTTGTAAGGTTAGACGAGATTTCTCCTCTCGCATCTAACATAATCTATTAAGTTCTATTAAGTTCTATTAGTTATGAATCAGGGACCTTCCTAAAAGCATAACTATCCTTTCTGTTTTTAGTGTTATGAGGTTTCTCCCCTCGCTATTAAACTAAAAATAGTCATTGTTTTTCTTCTCCAGAGAAATTTCTCTTGGGAAGAGAGGTAGTCCATTGAGGGCTACCTCTTTTTTGTTGTCAAAGAACCACATTTAGACAAGAAAAACCATCGTAACAACAGGAAGTCCCAATAGTCACAACAATATTTTCTAAAAACAAAAACAGTGGTTAGGACTGCTCCCAAACACTATTACTATATAGCTTATTGACGGGGTTATTTCAAGGCTAGGAAACCAGAATAAGAGTATTATTATCACAAAAGTCAACCTATGTCACTAGGTTGCGGCAGCTATATAAAATAGCCTATCATGGCTTCATGGAAGAATTTAAAGATTATGAAAATACACAAGGGCTCGAAGAGCTAGAAGGTTGGCGGTATTTTCCGATTAGAGCAGCAAATAGGATAAAGTCCTTTTGGGAGAGCAACAGGGTTCTCTCTTACTTGAGGCGACATCGGTTAAAACGAACGATGATTATTAGCTATGCATTACTGGGGACTATGGTATGGACAGCTACAACTGCATATTTCTCTCCAACTCGAGTTACTTATTTAGAGTCACAACTTCAGGCAACACAATCATTTGGTAATGGTCTTGGAAGCATCACAGCAACCTCTATGACTTACTCTTCTTCAAATGGGTTGGTCGTTATGGAGTTAACAACAACAGATGCTACTAGTGCTATTAAAAAAGGGATTAATACTGAAAATCTTGATTGGCAGGTTTTCTTGCCAAGTAGTGTTAAGAATCCTGAAGCAGTGACCTTAGAAGTCATTCCGTTAACCGGAGATAAGGTGTATCTGGTCATGCGTAATGTGCCTTCAGATTATACACTCATGGTTATCCGTGCAACAAATAAGACACCAAACTCAAACAGTCTTAAGATTGATGTCCAAGAATACAATGACTACTTAAGATTTATGTCTGACAGAGTTATTAGCCTATTTCTGAGTTTCTTTGGCACGGTGTTTTTCAGGATTCCAAACAAAGCTAGCTACATATGAGAAAGCCATGGTCAAAAGTACCGCAATGATAGCCACAATACAGAGAGGTACTCGATAAATATAAGTCAAAGGATTGGGTTTCTTGCCTGTTTGATAGCTCAAAGCTTCCTCATCAAGGCGATCAAATTCAGACTGGATACGACGAGCAACCTCTTGGATATTTTCGTCATTCAAACGCTTTAAATCTGAAATATCAATAGGATTACCATAGTTCATATCCACACGTTCACCTGTCAAGAGCCCCTTAAGTTCACGAGGTCCTTGATAGACAACCGGCATAATCTTAACTTTAGCCATCTTAGCGATAACTGCAACCCCCCCCTTAACATCAGATGAATGGCGGCTACCACTTGGGAACATAATCAAACTACGGTTACTCTTCTTAAGCATGTTAACAGGGTACTTGATAGCTTCTTGACCAGGATTTTCACGGTCAATTGGGAAGGCTCCGCACATACGGATCCACCAACCAAAGATACGACTCTTGAAGAGTTCTTTCTTAGCCATGAAAATAAACTGCTTAGGACGAGCTGAAAATGCCATATAAACAGGGTCCCACCAAGTTCGGTGCGGAGCAACCAAGATATAGTTTTCGTCCTTGTTCAATAATTTATCGCGATTGTGGTAATGGGCATTCCCATTGATAATCCATAGAAGGAAGACAACAAGCCCACGTAAATAAGCGTAAAACACGTTTTTACCTCTTTTTCTACAAGTTTTTTCTTATTATACCAAAAAAAGGAGCGCTAGTTTCATCGAATTTCTTTGTAAACTATTGAAAATGGTGTGGCACTTTCTAATGGTTTGAGCTATAATGTAACTATGAAAAAAAAAGTCTTGAGATTATAGGGAAAAATAGAAAGGCACTTAATCTTTGCCTTATTATTGCAAACTTGGCTGTTCTGGCTATCCTAGGCTTTGTCCTATTCCAACGCCATAACACGAAATATAAACAAGTAACCAAGGCTGAAAAGACTGAACAAGTCGCTAATAGCACAAGCTCATCTTCAGAAAAAGCTAAGGAAGATGATGAAACACAACTCAAGAAAGGTAGTAACCACAGCATTGAGGAGTCTGACTACGCCTATGATGTCACTGCCGTTAATAACACTATCCGAGGGAAATCAGATGATGTTAAGAGTAAGGTAGTCTTTTTAACCTTTGATGATGGGATTGATCCCACTTTGACACCACAAGTCATGAATATTCTGAAAGAGTATGGCGTTCACGCAACCTTCTTCCACATTGGCTATACCATCACATCTGAAAATGGGGACATCCTCAAACGCCAAATTACTGAGGACATGTCATTGCCAACCACAGTCTTAGCCATAATTTCAATCTGCTCTATCCAGGACGTGTTCCAAATCAAAGTCAAATTATTTCTGAGGTTGACCAAACCAATGCCAATTTCCAAGCCATCTTAGGTAAGGATTTCAAAACAAGAATTTTCCGTTACCTGGTAGTCATATGTCATGGCAAGGCTAGAGGGAACCGACCAAGCTCTTGCTAAACAAGATGTCCAGTGGATTGACTGGAACACGCTCTGTGGAGATGCAGAACCACTCTCTGTTCGTCCAACCACATCTGAAAGCATGATGGCTTATATGGACGATTCACAGAAATATTTCCCTGAAACTACTGTTAAAGTTGTACTAATGCACGATACAGCTGGTAAGGAGCTGACTGTTCAGACCCTTCCACAAATTATCGAATATTTCAAAAATCAAGGATATACCTTCGGTGTCCTAGAGTAATCACTCGCAACAGTTCCTTTGGGAGCTGTTTTTTGCTACAATAAAAGTTATGACAAATCCAATTTTAAAAAACGGAGAACGCATTGACCAACTCTTCTCCACAGATGTAAAAATCATTCAAAACAAGGAAGTCTTCAGCTATTCTATCGATAGTGTCCTCCTCTCTCGATTCCCAAAAATTCCAAAAAAGGGATTAATAGTCGACCTCTGTTCAGGAAATGGTGCCGTTGGCCTCTTTGCCAGTACACGCACTGAGGCACCGATTATCTTGGTTGAGCTGCAAGAACGCCTGGCTGATATGGCCAAGCGTTCCGTAACTCTTAATCAATTAGAAGATCAGGTGACTGTTGTCAATGACGACCTAAAAAATTTGCTTGACCATGCCCCACGATCTCAGGTGGACCTTATCCTCTGTAACCCTCCCTACTTTAAGGCGACAGAAACGTCTAAGAAAAATCTGTCAGAGCATTACCTCTTGGCCCGCCACGAAATCACGACGAATTTAGAAGAAATTTGCCAGGTCGCTCGTCATGCCCTAAAATCTAATGGACGTATTGCATGGTGCATCGCCCTGACCGCTTTTTGGATATTATCGACACCATGCGCCAGTACAATCTAGCACCTAAACGCATCCAGTTTATCTATCCTAAGATGGGACGTGAGGCAAATATGCTCCTGATTGAAGCCATTAAAGACGGCTCGACAGATGGCTTGAAAATTCTTCCACCTCTCTTCGTTCACAAGGAAAATGGTGACTATACCGATGAAATCTTTGAGATTTACTTTGGAAAAAAGACTGAGGGTGAGTCCTAATCGATGACAGAAAAGGATAGCAAGGCCTACATGTATGTGGTTGAGTGTGCCGATGGCACCCTCTATACAGGCTATACTACAGACGTCGAACGCCGCCTCAAAACCCACAACGCAGGCAAAGGCGCCAAGTATACCAGAGCTCGCCTACCAGTTAAACTCCTCTACTCAGAAGCTTTCGCCAGCAAACCAGAGGCCATGAGCGCCGAAGCACTCTTTAAGAAAAAAAGCCGAGAGAAAAAATTGGCCTATATCAAAGAACACACGGAAAAATAACCGTGTGTTTTTTGGTCTTGAATTATCAAATTAAGTGCATACTTTCCTCTTATAAGACTTCATAAGATGTTTTTCCAGTTATGACATTTTCGCACCTTATTATTAAGTTTGTTCTCTCACAGCTGAATGATCTGATTATCAACCAATGTTAGATCACTTCCATTTGGAATATTGCTCTCATAGTAGTACAACTCACGCGCGTGAGTAATTCTACATGATCTAAAAAGCTTTAAAATCAGTAGTATTACTCCAAATTTAGTAAATAAAAAAGACACCCTGAAAGGTGTCCTGAATTATATCCGCAGTAAATGCCATAATATAGATAAACTCATCTTTAGGTATAAATAATCTTACAAAATGCTTCTAAGCTATCTTATTCTCTAATTAAACCTACTTTGATAAATTAAATTAAACAACCACTGAAGATTGATTAATGGTTTTGGTTGAGCATCAATCACTGGTTGGTTATAGAAAAACTTATGAGTTTTTATTATGTACTTATATTGTATATTCAAGGTATAGGAAAACGCTCTATTTTTTAGAGCGTTTTAATTCTTACTTATCACCCTTGTTACGGATAACAAAGCCATTTTTCTTTTCGCTTGAAGCACGGTGTGGGCGTTTGTTGCCACGATTTTCGAAGTCACGACTGTTATTCTTAGACTTGCGTTTGAAGTCTCGACGGCCACCGTCTCGATCATCACGGTTACGGTCGCCACGGTATCCACCACGGCGGTTGTTATCGCGACCACGGCCACGGCCACCTTTGCCACCTTTACCACCAAAGCCACCACCTGATGGTTTAAATGGCAATGGTTTTTCACGCGCAATTTCTACTTCTGGCATTGTCTCTGGATCTTGAACGGTCAAGCTCAAGATATAAAGCGCCAATTCTTCAGGTGTGAATTCTTGAGCCAATTTAACAGCATCGTCCTTAAACTTGTCAAAGTTAGCACGGATAGCTTCATCCGCAAAGTCACGTTCAATTTTCTTAAGGGCAACTTTCTTCTTAGATTGGAAGGCTTCTTGAGCTGTTGGTGGCTTAAGGCCTTTCATGCGTTTCTTAGTCAAATTTTCGATGATGCCCAAGTAACCCATTTCGTTTGGAGAAACGAACGTAATCGATTGACCTGATTGGCCTGCACGGCCTGTACGTCCAATACGATGAACGTAGCTTTCTGGGTCTTGTGGAATATCGTAGTTGTAGACGTGAGTAACACCTGAAATGTCAAGACCACGCGCCGCAACATCTGTTGCAACCATGATATCGATTTGGCCGTTCTTGAAGTCACGGATAATACGAAGACGTTTGTTTTGGTCAAGGTCTCCGTGGATACCTTCTGCACGGAAACCACGAAGTTTCAAACCACGTGTCAACTCGTCCACACGACGTTTGGTACGTCCAAAGACGATTGACAATTCAGGTTGGTCAACATCCATAAGACGAGTCATAGTATCAAACTTCTCTTGTTCCTTCACTCGGATAAAGTATTGATCAACGTTAACATTGGTCAATTCCTTAGCCTTGATTTTCACATGCTCAGGATCTTTCATGAACTGAACACCAATACGTTTGATGGCATCAGGCATAGTTGCTGAGAAGAGAAGGGTTTGACGTTCCTCTGGTACTCGACTGATAATTGCTTCAATGTCTTCTAGGAAGCCCATGTTAAGCATTTCATCAGCTTCATCCAAAATCAAAGTCTCGATATTGTTAAGTTTAAGGGCTTTACGTTTGATAAGGTCTAGGAGACGACCTGGTGTCCCTACTACAATGTGGGCACCTGAACGGAGGGCTTGATTTGTTTCTCGATGCTAGAACCACCGTATACTGAGCGAACCTTAACGCCCTTATCACGGCCAAAACGGAAAAGCTCTTCTTGAGATTGCACTGCCAACTCACGTGTTGGGGCAATAACCAGGGCTTGAATTGTATTTTCTTCTGTACGAATTTTATCTAGGGTAGGCAAACCAAAGGCAGCTGTTTTACCAGTACCAGTTTGTGCCTGACCGATGACATCCTTACCTTCAAGAGCAAGTGGAATTGTCAACTCTTGGATAGGTGATGGTTGTTCAAAACCGGCAGCTACAACAGCTGATTGGATGTCTTCTGATAGGTTTAAATCTGTAAATTTCAAAGTATTCTTCTTTCTATTGAAGGTAGTGCGAAGCTACCTTATGAGACTTGGATGAGCAGATAAAGCATCTGCTTGTATTTTACAGTCGTTAATTTAACAACTCATCTATTCTATCATATTTAAGGATAAAAATACAGAAAATAATGTTTTAAAACCGCCTCCAATTTGAGAAGACGGTTTCACTCACTGATTATTTTTTATGAACCAACCAAGCAGATAGCGGGCCAAGACCAAACAAAGAATGATACTACCAAAAACGATGAAAATCCAGGCTGAACTGACAGTCATAAAAGGTATAGGAACATTCATCCCAAAGAAACCGGTAATGACGGAAAGAACTCCCAAGAGTACCCCGATAATAGTCAAATTACTCAAGTTATTATTCAGATTGTTGTTTAGGATATTATTATAAGAACCTGATAGTTGTTGTAAGACCTTTGAAATAAGATCCGTCATGGCAACCAACTGCCTGGCTTCAATCATAGCATCATCAAACTGCTCTTTTTCGACCTCATTGAAACGACGATAAATGGCATGCCCATTAATGTATTCCAAAAGGAGACGGTTTTGTTTAGCTGCGGTCACCAAATAGACCATGCCTATTTCCAAATCTGAAAGATCATAAAGATTCTTACTTGTCGTGGTCTGCCTTAGGCGTCGACTAACTTCATCTTTTTGCTGATCCAAGCGTTCAATAACGGGATAATAAGCATTTGAAATCATCTCAAGTCCTGCAAAAAGCAACGTGTAGATAGACAAATCCTCATGGTTATCCACATAGTCTTGCATCTTTCTTATCACATAAGCGTTATCCTCGTTACTAATGGTCACCAAACGCGTATCTTGTACAATAAAAGTCAGAGGGATAGTTTCATAGTATTCCTTGTCCTTTTCAAGCGCCAGAACATTATAGATAAAGGTAATTGTCCCATTCTCACGGTTGTAATCCATGTGGGCTCGTTCATTTTTATCCAAGGCATACTCTACGGTTTCTTGGTCAATATCGTACTTAGTATAAAGGTAGGATTGCTCAGATACAATGTCTGAGTCAATATTAATCCAGTGACGCTTGTAACCAAGTTCCTTTTCAATAAACATAGTCAACTCCTCTTCACTCTAGCACTGCTGTTGCTAAAGCTTGCTGAATTTCAAAGACATTATTATCGCTCTTAAATTGAAGCACTTCTGCAGGCTCAAGTGCTGATGAAATCCAAATCTTAAGTTCAGCATCTAGGTCAAAGTTCCCCGAGCTTTCTACAGTGAAACGAGAGATTGAGTGATAAGGGATAGATTTATAGGAAGTCTTCTTTCCTGTAACACCTTGCTTATCTACTAAAATCAAGCGTTTCTCTGTAAAGACAATCAAGTCACGAACAAGGACATAGGCTAAGTCCACCTGTTCACCTGGAATCAAGATATTCTCCAATTGACGCTCAACCTTGTCATTATCTTTCTTAGACGCATTGCCAAGCAATCCTGAAAAAATTCCCATAGTTGTTGCTCCTTTTTTTACTTTAAAGATAGTTCTTGCTTTAACTATACCACATTTTAAGATTTAATACACTTGCAGAAATTGGTTTCTGGTAGTACAATAAAAGAGTCACAAGAGGAGCAATTGCTGAGAATGGCTAGCTTGAATCTTTTCTTCAAGACTCGCCTAAACTCTTACCACCTGATCAGGTTAGAACCTGCGTAGGGATGTGTCTCAAAATAGATTGAAATAGACTTCTATGACGTCGTTTTGATGTGGCAAAAAATAGCCAATCAAGACGATTGGTATAGGAGGTTTTTTATGTCGAAAACAAGTATTCGACCAATGATTGATATCGCCCTTTTGGCGACCATTGCTTATATCCTGGATCTAGTTACTCAGCCAATATCCCTAGGCCCTTGGATTTCCCTTTCCTTTAAAATGGTGCCTATCTTTCTCCTCAGTTTTCGCTGGGGGCTTAAAGCCGGTGCTATGGGAGGCCTTATCTGGGGGCTTCTCCAAGTGGCGACGGACAAGCAGCCGGTGGTTGGCTAACATTAACACAAGGTTTTCTGGAGTATTTTGTCGCCTTTAGCCTTATTGGGATTAGTGGTGTGGTCAAACCAGCCTTGATAAAGCCATCATACAAGGGAAAAAGCTCAAGTCTCTAGTGTATATCACTGGCGGTATTCTGCTAGGGGGCTTTTCACGCTATCTCATTCACTTTATTGCCGGTGTCATCTTTTGGGGAAGCTATGCTCCTAAAGGACAAAGCCTTATCTCTACTCATTTATTATTAATGGCTCATCTTTCTTAGGAGAAACATTAGCCAGCCTCATCGTTTTCTTCGCCCTACATCGATTCCTAGGCAGATTACTCAATACGGAAAAATAAAAGAAACCATAGGACAGTCTTAAGTGGAAGTCCTATGGTTTTTCATGTTTTTATGAGATATTACGACACGAAGTCAGACGAATCGATATTATTCGTCTGACGTAGTTAGTGAGACGCTAGCTAGCCACAAGATAGCCGCCAGTGTCAAAAGATGAACGATTTACATAAACTATACATAGTTGAGATATAGTTTCTAACAACTAAACAAATTATGCTAATAGCTACATGCCACAATAGTTAATTTGACACTCCATTACTCGTCTTTTCCTTAAATTCTAACTGAGAGTATTATTATCCAACTAAGATAACAATGATTCCTTCGCAAACTAAAACAACCAATAACAACAATTTTTGTTTCTTCATATGAATTACCTCACTTTTGTTTTACTGTATTTTATGTTAAGATACAAAAAAATACATATTCCCATATATGCAAACTGGAGGCTTCCATGAAAGAATTTGGAGCAATTTTTAAAAAATTTCGTAAATCAAGAGGGATACGATTAAAAGATGTCGCAAAAGCTGGTATCTCGACATCTCAACTGTCTCGTTTTGAAAAAGGACAGACAGACTTAACCATTACAAAGTTTATGTTAATATTAGACGAGATTAATATGCCTATTGACGAATTCATGTATGCTGTCCATGATTTTCATCGTGATGATCTGAATGAGCTATTATCAAAAATTCGACTTTTTGTATCGACTCATGATATCGATGGATTAAAGAAGTTACTCAGTTCTCAATTAGAATCAGAACCTAAACGAGAGAAGTTTCATCACATTAATACTATTTTATTAAAAATTCGCTTGCAAGATTTATCTGGAGAAAGCTACTATACGCAACAGGACCTAGCTGATTTAACCGATTATCTATTTAGTGTCGAGTACTGGGGTTATTATGAATTATTGATTTTTGCAAATACCTTAGATGTGTTGAACCATGAGACTCTTATGGTTTTGGCAAAGGAGATGTCTAGAAGGTCTGATTTTTACAAAGAGATTCCTAATAATCGACGCATGATATCAACCATGTTATTAAATGTTTATATTACATGCATAGAAAGAGAAGAACTCATTGATGCACTGTATTTTGAAAAACAATTAAACCAATGCTTTTTTATCGAGACTGAAATTTATGAACGATTGGTTTTTCAATATGCACAAAATTATTATCAATATAAAAAAGAAGGAAATAATCAGTCCATTATCGAAATGAAAAAATATATTGGGGCCATGAAATTGGCAGGGAGCGAGCATATTGCAAAGACTTATGAAGCACATTTGAAAAAATTGATAGAGGAAAATAGTTAGAAAGCATATATGGGAATTTATTAAATAAGATTATTATTCTTGTAAAATTATTTTGTTTAAAAAATATGTGAATCCAATTTCATTTCCAGATTTGGTAACCAATATGGAGAAACGATATGTCTAAATCCTTTCTGAAATTACTTCTCTCTCAATTATTTGCTAACTTAGCTGACATTTTTCTCAGGGTATCTCTCATTGCAAATATCTACGTCATTACAAAATCCGTTATTGCAACCTCAATGGTTCCCATTCTAATCGGATTATCAGCTTTCGTGGCAAGCCTTCTAGTGCCATTGGTGACTAAAAAACTAGCCCTAAATAGAGTTCTTTCATTCACTCAATGTGGAAAGACTTTTTTATTAGCAATACTCCTTGTAATGCTCTTTAAGGCTCAATTTGTTCCAGCCATAGGAATGTATATCTTTGTTGTCGCTATTTCTATCTTAGATGGCTTTGCATCGCCCGTATCTTATGCCATGATTCCTAGATATGCCACAAATTTGGGAAAGGCAAATGCTGCCTTATCAATGAGTAGTGAGGGAGTGCAATTGATTGGTTGAGGACTGGGAGGACTCCTTTACGCTTCGGTTGGCCTATTTTCTACAATGTTGATAGTCCTATTTCTTTATCTTCTTTCTACTTCTGTGATGCTCCTTCTCCCTCAGGCTAAAATAGAGCAGTTAGATGCGGAAACTAATCTGGATACTCTAGTAAAAGGATGGAAGTTAGTTGCAAAAAATCCTAAATTAAAGTTATTTGTCCAAGCAAATTTATTAGAGGACTTCTCCAATACAATCTGGGTATCATCAGTAATCCTTGTTTTTGTAACCGAGGTATTAAAACAAACTGAAAGTTACTGGGGCTACTCAAATACAGCCTATTCCCTTGGTATCATTTTAGGTGGAATAATTGTCTACAAACTATCCGAAAAGTTTTTAGCTCATAAGTGGAAAAGTATTCTCTTTCCACTCTTAGCAATGGCGACCATCACAGCCAGTATCCTCTTTTTTTCAAACACACAAACATTTTTAATTTTCTCAAGTTTAATCGGCTTCTTTTCTCAGTTAAAAGAAGTCCCTGAAAGTGTCTTTCTTCAGGAAACTGTGGATGAAAATCAGTTAGTACATGTTTATTCTGTATTTGAAGTCATTTAAACCCTTGCTTTTTCAGTTTTCGTCTTTCTGATGAGTTCTATTACTGAAAGTTTTGGAATTACAACAAGTTTCTGGCTATCAACAATTTGCATACTTTTGGAAGCTGGCTTGATTTATCATAATCGTGATTATCTAAAGTAATTAATTATAGCTATACTTGATAACTATTAGGTTTATAAAAAATATAGGACTATCTGATTAGATAGTCCTATATTTTGTGTTATTTTAGAGACGTGGCGTAGATATCATTATTAAGATATTACGACACGAAGTCAGACGAATCGATATTATTCGTCTGACGCAGTTAGTGAGACGGCTAGCTAGACACCTAATAGGGGCTAGCGTCAAAAGATGAACGATTTGCAAAAACTAAATAGTCATCGTGTTACGACATGAGAAAACGGAAACGATGTTTTTTCCGTTTTCGAGTTAGTAAGGGACTTAGCCACGGTCCCATAGGACGTGGTGTAGATTGCTTAAGCTATGAAATAGCCAAGCAATCTTAGTACATTACATCTTCTCTTCCAATGTTACATCTGGGTATTTATCCGCAAACCAACGAAGGGCAAAGTCATTTTCAAAGAGGAAGACTGGTTGGTCAAAGCGATCTTTGGCCAAGATGTTTCGGCTTGATGACATGCGTTCGTCAAGATCCTCAGGTTGAATCCAACGTACGGTCTTTTTACCCATTGGTGTCATGACGACTTCAGCATTGTATTCATTTTCCATACGGTGCTTGAAAACTTCAAACTGAAGTTGACCAACAGCACCAAGCATGTATTCGCCAGTTTGGTAGTTGGTGTAGAGCTGGATGGCTCCTTCTTGCACCAATTGTTCAATTCCCTTGTGGAAAGACTTCTGTTTCATAACATTTTTAGCAGAAACTTTCATGAACAACTCGGGCGTAAAGGTTGGTAGTGGCTCAAATTCAAACTTATTTTTTCCTACAGTAAGGGTATCACCAACCTGGTAAGTTCCTGTATCGTAAACCCCGATAATATCTCCAGCCACAGCATTTTCGACATTTTCACGGGACTCGGCCATAAACTGAGTGACGTTAGAGAGCTTAGCTCCTTTACCTGTACGGGTTAGGTTAACACTCATACCACGCTCGAATTCGCCAGACACGATACGAACAAAGGCAATACGGTCACGGTGACGTGGGTCCATGTTGGCTTGGATTTTGAAAACAAAACCTGAGAAATCCTTGTTAAGAGGATCAATCTCATCACCATCTACTGTCTTATGGCCATGTGGTTCTGGCGCGAATTTGAGGAAGGTATCGAGGAAGGTTTGAACCCCAAAGTTTGTAAGGGCAGAACCGAAGAAGACCGGAGTCAATTCACCAGCTAAAATAGCTTCTTCAGAGAATTCATTTCCTGCTTCTGTCAAGAGTTCGATATCTTCTTTAGCTTGCTCATAGAATGGATTGTTGGCAAATAGAGTATCACCATCTTCAATCTTGGCAAAGCGCTCGTTACCCTTGTAAAGCTCTAATCGTTCATTATAAAGGTCATAAAGACCTTCGAAGGCTTTCCCCATACCGATAGGCCAGTTCATTGGGTAACTGGCAATACCAAGCACTTCTTCCAACTCTTCCAAGAGGTCAAGTGGCTCACGTCCATCACGGTCCAATTTGTTCATGAAGGTGAAGACAGGAATACCACGGTGTTTGACAACTTCGAAAAGTTTTTTGGTTTGGGCCTCAATACCTTTGGCTGAGTCAACGACCATTACGGCAGCATCAACCGCCATAAGAGTACGGTAGGTATCTTCTGAGAAGTCCTCGTGCCCTGGGGTATCAAGGATATTAACACGTTTGCCGGCATAGTCAAACTGCATCACAGATGAGGTTACTGAGATACCACGTTGTTTTTCAATATCCATCCAGTCTGATTTGGCAAAATTTCCGGTCTTCTTACCTTTTACGGTACCAGCTTCACGGATTTCACCCCCAAAGTAAAGCAATTGTTCAGTAATTGTTGTTTTACCAGCATCGGGGTGAGAGATGATGGCAAAAGTACGGCGTTTTTTGATTTCGTCTCGAATGCTCATAGTTTTCTTTCTTCTTTAAAAATAATCTTTTTGGTACTTTTCCTTAGTGGTATCGAACGTTAGCAGCTTCCTTAGGAATCGCAAAACTTCTACGTTCCATAGCTACTGACAGTAATAGGTTTTAACCAGATTGAAAAGTAAGATAGTTGTAGCACTTCTTTCAGAAAATTTCTGTCTTTTAAAAGCTACATTTGTTGTCGAGGCTTGCAATAATTCTCGCAGGCATAACTCTTTTATTATATCCAAATTACAGTGTGAAAGCAATTTTGAAAGCGTTTTGTGTTAGAATAAAACAAATAAAATGACAAAACATGCTATCAGCTTTCTGATGGCGTGTTTCTTCATTTATTCAATACTTATCTTCAAAATATTCCAGACTCTTTTTCATAATTATCATAAGAATAATCAAAGTTGCTGAAACAGCAAGGTATTTGACAACTAAGGAGGGTCCCATAATAAATGGCGTGTGTTTAAGCATCCCATAGTTTCCACCGATGGTCTGATTAACTATTACCAGACCTAGATTTAGTAGGAAGGTAGCCACCACGATTAGTCCTAGGCTGATGGGATGGGTTTTATAACTGTTAAAAATGACATTCAGGCTATTGACGAGTAGGGCATAGTGACCAATTAGGAAAGAAAATCCTGTGATATGAGGAAACTCATAGGGATCAAATACTGGGTAAATCAATGCACAGTAGGTTCCGACGACTCCCATAATAGCGAAGTAGGTCTTTGTCCTACTATTTTTCAAGAGGAGAACAGCAAACATGGCCATACGGCAATGGTAAAGGGGCAGACTAATAAAAAGAGGAAAGCCTTGCCAGAGGTACCAGGTGTAAAGGGCAAAGAGTTGAATGGCTTGAATAGTGATAAAGGTCCAACGCCATACATTATTGTTATGCCAAAGCCAACTCAGGTAACTCAAGAGTACCATCGCCAAGAGCATAAGCAAATAATAGGGCAGAGGTATATGGGGGGATGAGTTGGGGTCATTGTCAAAAAATCCTTCATTCTCTTCTCCTGATGAAATTGCTATGCCTGCTATTATATCAAATTTCAGGGTAAATCAAAAACCTGCTTAGAGAGCAGGTTAGAGAACTTAATCCTTAGCTTGGAGTTCTTGCACAACCTTGGCTAGGTTCATAGAGTTAGAGCCCTTAAGCAAGATTTGATCGTATTCGCCTAGACTTTCTTTGATTTGTTTGACCATAGCATCAAATTGGTCTTCATCAGATGTCTTCTTGAAATAATAAACATGACCAAGTGGGAACATTTGACTGGCAAGTTGTGACAATTCTGCAATGTCTTCACCATAGAAAATCACCGTATCAATAGCATCTGGTGTCAGGCTTAAAATCATCTGTGTATGAAGTTGTACAGACTGTTCACCGAGTTCTTTCATATCAGCTAGGACAGCGATTTTCTTGCCTCCTTCATTCTTAGGAATGGCTGAGAAGGTCTCCAAAACGAGCTTCATAGCTGTTGGATTGGCATTGTAGACGTCAGAAAGAATATCCGCTCCATTAGCCGCTTTTTTCCATTCGGTACGGTTTTTTGTGAGTTGCAAGTTAGCAAGAGCTGAGAGGATATTTTCCTCAGTTACACCCAAGTGTTTTGCGACATAGGCAGCAACCATGGCATTTGTGGCATTGTATTTTCCAGTGACTGGCAAGGTAACTTGTCCGTCGAGGAACTTTGTTGAAAAGGTAAGATGATCCTTGTATTCCGTCAACTCAGAGACTGTAAGCTCTGCACCATCTCCAAAGCGTACCACTTCAAGATTGCTTGGCAAGAAAGGATCAACGATTGGATCACATGGCACAAGCAAGAGACTACCATCAGGCATACCGTCTTGCATTTGCATTTTACCTTGAGCAATCTTGTCACGGCTACCGAAGAATTCCAAGTGAGCCTCTCCAATTAAGGTAACAACGGCTGTTTTTGGCTTAGCCAAGTTTGACAAGAGATGAATATCTCCCATATGGTCTTGCCCCATCTCAAGGACAATTTTCTCCGTATCATCAGGCATGTGGAGGGCTGTATAAGGAAGACCAATCTCATTGTTGTAATTGCCTTGTGTCTTGTAAGTGCGGTAGGTCGTTGCCAAAATGTCATGAATCATGTCCTTGGTGGTTGTCTTACCGTTAGAACCAGTCACAGCAATAACATCAACACCAGTCTTTTCAAGATAGTAGGCAGCTAGTTCTTGGAAGGCTTCAAGAGTGTCATCGACTAGGATGTGGCTTGATCAGCCGGTAATTCTTTTTCTGTGAATGTCGCTATAGCACCGTTGTCAAAGGCTGTTTGGATAAAATCATGCCCATCACGCGCACCTTTGAGCGGCAAAAAGAGATCCCCCGCTGTGATCTTACGGCTGTCAAATTCAATCTGGTTTAGGGCGACATCTTTATAGGCAGTGACATCATTTTTAGCACCAACAACCTTGGCAATTTCATGGAGTGTCAGTTTCATCTTAAAATCCTCTATTATATTTTTTTACAAGTCTGACAAGAAATAAGATTTTCTTGACTTCAATCACTCCCAATTATATCACAAATCGGGCTAGCTTTTGCTTGGGAGATGAATTTGTTACAATGGTTGATGAAAGGATTAGGCATGACAAAGAAAAAAATCAATCAGTTTCTCTAACAAAGAGAAAGACAGAAGAAGTGACTGCCAAAGTATTGAAGAACCTAAAGCCAGCGCTTTAATTGGAGAATGGTAGTTCTACTAGAGCCAACATCTGGATTGATCATCTTATTAATACTAGCACTGCTATATGGTGGTTTATATTATTACAATCATTATACCGTCAACAAAGATAATATTTATGGTCTCTGGCAGTCTGATCATCATCAGTTAGCGACTTCCTGTAAGCATATTCGGAAATGAGGAAATATTGACTGGCAGGTCACACAGATGGTAAGGATGTTATCTATGCTACTAGAACTCGCCCAGTCAAGCTGCTTAATGACGGAGCTCTTCACATGGAGCTCTACACTGTGGAAGGCTACCTAACAGACCTCCCCACAAAGGACGGCTTCAGCTATATGGATTTCTATCTTCATAAAAACAATTATATTACCTATGATGGCGAGTCCTACAAACGAATAGACTCCGGAAACAGGTCCATCACTTGGAAAGATGATTCCACCAGCTTATGGTCAACGGAAAACCACTATAGATGAAGTTTTTGAATCCTTCTATTTGATACTTATTGGTATTTGCTCATTTCTTATCATTATAGAGGCTCGGCAAAAGAGGAGAGAGAAGCTCAATGAGACACCAAACAAAAAGAAAATACGCTGACCGAAAGAATCTCAATCGAAAATATCATCCACAAAAAGCATATCGGAAACAACAGAAACGCAAAACGGGATGGCGAGCACGCTGGGATAAATTTACAGACCGTTTAGCTAACATTTTTGGCATAGATTTCCTAATCCTCTTACCTGTAGTCATTATCTATGGTATTTTCTTTGGTCATGACGTTTATAAAGACGATATCTACGGTCTTTGGCAACCTGAAAGCCATCAGCTTGCCATATCCTACGAAAGAGGTGGCGAGGGAAGTAAGATTGATTGGGAGATTGTTCAAGATGGAAATGTCCTCATCAAAAATGCACGCATTGATGAGATTGAACGCTTTAATGGACGGTAACCTAGTTTATGCCAAGGAGCACCTTCTTTCAGACCTTCCCACAAAGAACGGCTACAACTATTTGAAGATGTATGTTCGTAAAGACAATTATCTGACCTATAATGGCGAATCCCACAAATTAGTGGATGATAAGGACAAAAGTATTACCTGAAAAGACGGTTCAAAATCCCCTTATGTCAACGAAAGACCTTGTCTGATCGTCTGAGACCTTATATCGTATTTGGAATGTTGGGTGGCTTTCTTATATATGTCCTTTTCGTTGAATGGAAGATCAAAAGAAACTATAAAAACAAGTAAAACCACTCCTGCTTCTAGCTAGACTAGATATAAGCAGGAGTGGTTGTTTATTTTTATTAAGCAAGACTTACCTCTCTAAGAGGGTGTTGGTCTTATTTCACTTGGCCACCTTCAACAACGAGGTCATCAGCTTTAGCAGCATCACCGTAAGTTGGGTGAAGTGTTTTTTCATAATCTTTGTGGAAGAAATTCTCTTCGCCAAGTTTCTTAATGTCTTTATTGATAAAGTCAAGGAGTTCTTTGTTACCTTTTTGAACGGCTGGAGCGATAGTATCTGGATCACCAAGTGATGTGATTCCGACTTCATAGCCTTTGTTTTCTAGAGCCCAAGCAAGAACTTCTGTATTATCTGTTGAGAAGCATCGCCACGACCATCAAGGAGTGCTTGGTAGGCATCGCTATATTGATCATACTTTTGCAATTTGATATTTGGGTAGTTCTTTTCAAAATAAGTTTCAGCAGTTGTCCCCTTAGTAACAATCAAGGTCTTGCCTTCAAGCTCTTTAACGTCCTTAATGACCTTGTCTTTAGGTGACACTACACCGATTGAGACTTTCATGTAAGGAAGGGCGAAGTCCACTTGTTTCTTACGTTCATCAGTTACTGTAAAGTTGGCAAGCGTAATATCTACCTTGTTTGAAATCAAGAATTCTGCACGGTTGGCCGCATCTACTGAGACGTATTTCGGTTTAACACCCAAGTCTTTGGCCAAACGGTTACCAAGTTCAATATCGTAACCTTGGTAAGCACCCTTGTTATCTACATAACCGAAAGGTTTCTTGTCCGCAAAGACGGCGATACGAAGCTCACCACTCTTCTTAATTTCTTCAATAGTACGTGCTTTGGCTGTTGATTTACCAGAGCTACTGTTACTTGAGCAAGCAGTCACTGCCACCAAGGCAAAGACGAGGGCTAATAGGGCAAAAATTTTCTTTGTTAGTTTCATAATTCTCTCCTAAAATAATTTACTTTCACTAAAAACAATGGGTTACAAATAGGCACCAAACTGACTGAAATCAAAGACATTGAGGAACTCTTGAGCCCGCTGTGTCTTTGGATGATTGAAGAATTCTTCAGCAGTACCTTCCTCAGCGATGACACCCTTATCCATAAAGATAATACGGTCAGCGATGGCACGCGCAAACTGAAGTTCATGGGTTACAATCAACATGGTACATCCTTCTTGAGCCAGGTCATTGATTAATTCCAGAACCTCACGAACCATCTCAGGATCAAGTGAAGCCGTCACTTCATCAAAGAGGATAACTTCAGGATGCATGAGCAGGGAACGGACTATGGCTACCCGTTGCTTTTGACCACCTGATAGTTGTCGCGCAAAGCTGTGTTTCTTATCCAAAAGTCCCACACGGTCCAAGAGTTTCTCAGCCTCTGCAATGACTTCATTCTTGTTACGCCCTTGAGCTTTGACTGGCCCCAAAATCAGGTTTTGCAGGATATCCAAATGCGGGAAGAGGTCATAGCTTTGAAAGACCATTCCGATTTTCTGACGAATCAGGTGGAAATCCTTTTTACTACCAGTGATAGACTTACCATCTAGGAGAATATCGCCTCCTTGGATAGTCTCTAAGCCATTGATGCAGCGTAGCAAAGTCGATTTTCCACAACCTGAGGAACCCAGGATAACAACGACTTCACCTTGCTTAACATCTAAGGAGATGCCTTTGAGAATTTGATTGTCCCCAAAGGACTTTTTCAAATCCTTGATTTGTAAAATGCTTTCTGTCATCTTAATTCCTCCAACGATTTTCAAGATATGTAGACAGCTTAGATATTGGGTAACAAATGGCAAAATAAAGAATCAAAATTGTACCATAAATCCAGAAAGAAGCTGTTGGAATAGTCAGGCGGTTACTATCGATAATCTGCTGACCAACCTTGGTCACCTCAACCACGCCAATCAAAACCACCAAAGATGTGGTCTTAATCATCCGTGTCACCAGGTTAATAGCCTGAGGCAACAAGCGACGCAGGACTTGCGGAATAATGACATAGGTGTAGAGTTGCCCATTGGTCAAGCCAAGAGCCCTTCCACTATCAAACTGGTGTCTCGGTAGCGACGTGATTGACCCACGCACTAAATCGCCCATCTCAGCCGTTCCCCAAAGGGTAAAGACGATAATAGCCGATAGCTCACCTGAGATATTGATGTTAAAGTTCCTAGCAAGACCAAAATAGACAATAAAGAGCAAGACTAATTGAGGCATGATACGAATAAATTCTAGATAAATTCGTGACAAAAACCGAACAATCTTAGACTTCGAAGTCATGACAATCCCAAAAAGGGTTCCTAGTAAGAGGGACAGAAGCACCGAAACGATGGAAATTCTAATAGTTACGCCTAAACCTTGTAAGATACGTAGGAAATTATTCCCCTGAAGAAGAACCTGAAAGCCCGAATCCTGCATAGCGTAACCTCCTTTCAATCCAACTAAAGACTAGAGAAATCGGCAGCAACATCAAGAGATAAGCCACCACCAACATTCCTAGAGCCACATCAGTTTCGTAGTAAAGACCCATCAAATCCTTGGCCACATACATCAAATCCGCCAAGGCTACCGCTGAGAAAACGGATGTTTCCTTGATAAGGAAGATGACGTTAGCACTAAATGACGGAAGCGCCACAGCCACTGCCTGAGGAAGGACCACATAGCGAAAGACTTGGAATGGCGTCAAACCAATAGACAAACCCACTTCATGCTGGGTCTGACTAACAGCCTCTAGACCACTTCGGAAGGACTCCGCCATATAGGAACCGCCCAAGAAAATCAAACCTACCACAGCACAAGTCTCTGAGGATAGAACCAAACCGATACGAGGCAAGCCAAAGTAGAGAAAAAAGAGCTGAATCAAGAGCGGCGTATTACGAGATAACTCAATATAAGCCGTCGAAAGCTGACTCAAAATCGGTACTCGATAATGGCGAATAACACTCACCACCAAGCCAAAAGAAAGGACCCAATAATCCCCATAACAGCAATATGTAAGGTTAAAAAGAATGCCTTCTGATAGAAGGGCAAATACTGTTGAACAATGGACCAGTCCAAAACTTACCTCCTCAAAACAAGATACAAAGGGCGTGTGAAATTTCATAAAGCAAATAGGAAACTGACGACGTGTGCTGGCACACTAGGAAGTTTATCCTTTGCTCTAGGAATTTAGCCTGTGTTCAATTCCACAATATACAAAGGGCGTGCAAAAATCCGTGAGCACCCACTGACATCTACTTCTGGCCCTTTGACCATCACTCGTCTCTGACGATATTTACGATAGGTGAATCTTCATCAAAAACGAACAAATTGCTTTATGTCATTTGAAACGTTAGCTTTATTCTACCACCGCTGAGTTTTTCTGGGTAATATGTATTTTTTATCAAGGTGATAAAGAAAAGATATAACTACAATCTGGATTTCTATAAAGAAAAAAAACATCTCAATCTCAGAGATTTCTCCGAGACTAAGATGTCTGTCTTATAAATCATCGTTCTTAAATCAAATGGCTTTCACGTTTGTCGAACATTTCTTGTCCCAAAACTACCAATTCCTTGATAAGATCTGAGTAAGAGAGTCCCATATTTTCCCAAAGTAGTGGGTACATTGACCATTGAGTGAAACCTGGCATGGTGTTGAGCTCATTAAGGTAGATGGCTCCATCCTCTGTCAGGAAGAAATCACAGCGGGCAAGACCGCAACCCCCTAGAGCACGAAAGGCCTTGGCCGCATAGGCACGCATTTGCGTCATGACTTCGACAGGTACGCGAGCTGGAATATCCATGGTAATCTTATTGTCAATGTACTTGGCTTGGTAATCATAGAAAGCCACGTCTTTGACCACTTCACCCGGATCAGTCGTTTTGACAGTCGTATTTCCAAGGATACCAACTTCGATTTCACGAGCAACTACACCTTGCTCAATCAAGATACGGCTATCATATTTGAGAGCAAGATCAATCGCTGAACGAAGCTCTGATTCATTTTCAGCTTTAGAAATCCCAACAGATGACCCCATGTTGGCTGGTTTGACAAAAACTGGGAAGGTCAATTTTTCAAGTGTCTCTGCTACTGCTGCTTCCAAATCTTCACCCTCGATGTAGCCTGTGTAGGCAACCTGTGGCACTCCAGCAACTTCAAGAATACGCTTGGTCATAATCTTGTCCATAGCTACACTTGATGAAAGAACATTGGTCCCCACGTATGGCAACTTGAGGGTTTCAAGGAAACCTTGGATAGAACCATCCTCACCCATAGGACCATGAAGCACAGGGAAGACCACAGCATCTTCTTCGTAGATATCGCTTGGTTTAATAGCCTGACTAGCCTCAACAGTGTCATTAGTCATGAGCTTCTCATCATCACCTGGGGTTTCTATAAATTCTTGTGTTTTGATAAAATCACCAGACTGAGTGATAAAGTAGGTTTTAACCTCAAATGCGTTGTAATCTACCGCACGCATAACACTCTCAGCTGATAGTACAGACACTTCACGTTCTGCTGAACGTCCACCATAGAGAAGGATAAGGGTTTGTTTAGACATAGGTATACCGTTTTCTTTTCTTGATTTTCTAGTCTCAGTTTTAAAGAGAGAATAGTCTCCTTTTTGAGAACATAATTACCCTAATCATATCACAAAAGGAAGAGTTTTTCAAAAAGATTATGGACAAAAAAAACAGCCTAAGAGCTGTTTCATTCCTGTCTTAAATTTCGTCACCAAGCTCGAACTTAGTGCCTTTTAGGGCAAGTTTGAGAGACCATTTCCAAGGTTTCCCTTCGATAGTGACTTGTTTGTTTTCGAGGTCAACTTGGACCTTGTCTACACCTTTGACAGCGGAGAGTTTTTCAGTAACGGTGTTAACACATCCTTGGCATTTCATTCCTGTGATTTTATAAGTTTTTGTCATTTTTCTTTCTTCCTTTTCTTTAATTAGTTTTTAATACACACCTTAAGCGGGCGGGAGTTGTAAGTAATCGACACTTAAATTTTGCAGCGCTTGAGACGCAGAGAATTAAGAACGACCGAAACAGAGCTAAAACTCATGGCAAATCCTGCTATCATTGGATCAAGAAGGGGAGCTCCAAAGAGGTGGAGGACACCCATAGCCGCTGGGATAGACAAGATATTGTAGATAAAGGCCCAAAAGAGGTTTTCTTTAATCGTTGTGATAGTCGCCTGACTAATTTTCAAAGCTTTGACCACATCCATGAGGTTGGGTTTCATAAGGACCATATCCGCACTTTCCATGGCAATATCTGTCCCTGACCCCATGGCAATACCGATATCAGCAGTCGCAAGGGCTGGGGCATCATTGATACCATCACCAACCATGATGACTGATTTTCCTTCTACCTGAAGGTCGCTAATCACTCTAGATTTTTCTTGCGGAAGCACTTGACTGATGACACGTTTGATGCCAACCTTTTGAGCGATGGCTTGGGCTGTTTGGTCATTATCACCAGTCAACATGATGACTTCCTTGCCCATTTGATGAAGAGCCGCCACCATATCTGCACTATCTGCTTTAACCTGATCGGATACACCAAAGAGTCCGATTAACTTGCCATCTTCAGCTAGGAATATAGGAGTTTCACCATCAGCTGTCAAGTTTTGGAAATCAGCTTGTGCTGAAGTCAAGTCGACTTTTTCCTCTGCCATAAGAGTTTGGTTCCCAGCTAGATAAGTCTTGCCTGCATAGCTGGCAGTAAGTCCTCGTCCAGTCAAACTTGAGAAATTGTCCATCTCTAACACGTCCAAGTTAGCATTTTCTGCTGCTACAAGAATTGCTTGACTCAAGGGGTGTTCAGACTTGGCTTCCAATGATGCCAGAAGTTGTAAGGCTACTCCACTATTGCCATAGGTATAGCTAGAAACCAACTGAGGTTTCCCTTGAGTAATGGTTCCTGTCTTGTCAAAAACGAGGACGTCAGCCTTGTGAGCTAGCTCGAGCACATCCCCACGCTTGTAGAGAATACCGTGCTCAGCGCCAAGCCCTGTACCAACCATGATAGCTGTCGGTGTCGCAAGTCCCAATGCACATGGACAAGCAATGACCAAGACACTAACTGCTACAGTCATGGCAAAAGTAAAGGTTTGTCCCATGATAAAGTACCAAAAGAGACCAGATACAAAGGCGATAGCCATGACAACAGGAACAAAGACTGCTGACACCTGATCGGCTATCTTGGCAATAGGTGCCTTGGTTTGTTGGGCATCTTCAACCAATTTAATGATTTGGGAAAGCAAGGTGTCCTTACCAATCTTTTCAGCCTCATAAATCAAGCTACCTTGACCATTAATAGAACCTGCAAACACTGGTTTACCAACAGATTTTTCAATAGGGAGGGACTCACCTGTTAGCATGCTCTCATCAATCGCAGAGCTACCTGAAATCACCTGACCATCCACGGCTATCTTTTCCCCAGGTTTGACCACAATATGGTCACCAAGAACAACCTTATCCACAGGAAGCTTGACTTCCTTACCGTCCCGAAGAACGGTTGCCTCCTTGGCTGACAAGTGCATGAGTTTCTTGATAGCATCTGAAGTCCGACCTTTAGAGAGGGTTTCAAAATACTTACCTAGAGTAATCAGGGTCAAGATAACAGCTACCGACTCATAATAAAGTTGGTGGGCGTGATGGACATGCCCCAAAGAAATGTGATAAGTACCAAAGAGACTATAAAGAAAGGCCGCTGAAGTTGCCAAGCTACCAAGGCGTCCATGTTAGGATGACCCTTGGCCAAAGTACGAAAACCATTACTATAGAAGGAACGACCCAACCACATAACGGGCACTGTCAAAATCAAAAGCACCAAGGCATAGGTCAAGGCTGCATGGTGAGGAGACAAGAAGTTTGGCACAGGCAAACCGACCATTGGCCCCATAGCTAGATAAAAGAGAGGAATGGTGAAGACCGATGACCAAATGAGGCGCTCACGCACCTTGTGGATTTTGTCTTCTTCACGTTCTTCCTGACTTTTAGCTGTATCTGGATTGTAGACTTGGGCTTCATAACCAGCGTCAGCCACAGCTTTTTCAATAGCTTCTGGACTAACCTTGTTCCCAGAGTAATCCACAGACATTTTTTCCGTGGTCAGATTAACAACAGCCTTGTCCACACCATCCAAATTATTCACAGCATTTTCAACATTGGCCACACAGGACGCACAAGTCATCCCATTAACCACAAAAGTTTCTTTTGACATTTTCTAATTCACCTCCATATGATGCCCACAAGCGCATTGGCCAGGCACACAGTCACAAACCACCTGATCCACAGGTGCTTTTGCTAAAAGCAAGGCCTGCAACTTATCCACATCAGCCTGCGTCATTGGTGTCTTTGCGATGAGTTGACCCAATAAATCGCTATGTTTGGTCAAACAAATCTTGTCAAAAACAGCCTCTAAAGCCTGAAAAATCGCTTCATCTTCACCTAGCTAGCTTGATAGATAAACCCGCGTCCTTGACGCTGACTGGTTAGGTAACCCTTATCCGCCAAACGTCCAATCAAGGTCTTGACTGTCGAAGCCGACCAGTCTAGCTTCTTAGCTAGAATCTCTATAATCTCTGAAGAAGTCGCTTGCCCCTTAGCCCAGAGCACTCTCATGACTTCCCATTCTGCAGATGAAATTGCCAGCATAATAGTTCCTTTCTGAATGCTTTTATTTGTTTACATTTGTAGATTCATTTTAACGCTATCATGAAAACATTTCAAGATTTTTATCTACATTTGTAGATTTATTTTTGATGAAAAATACTCACCATTTCTGGAGAGCATCATCTGCTATTTTTCAAAATGTGAACCTAATGTAACAAATTCAGCGACTTCTTCTTCCTTACCGTCGTGCAGGTCACGGACAATTTTTGATCCCACGATAACACCGTCTGACACAGCATTAAAGCGTTTAATGTCTTCCTCTGTTGACACACCAAAACCTGTGAGAACTGGAATGTCTGCATAGGCAGTCAAGTTAGATAAGTGTTTATCAAGGTCATCACGGTAATTACCAGTCTTACCAGTAACACCATTGATGGCAACGGCGTAGATAAAGCCTTCTGCACCATCAATCAACTGTTTCTGACGATCAATGCCTGTAGTCAAGCTGACCAAAGGCACGAGAGCAATGTCACTGTCTCTCAAATAAGGAGTGATAAAGTCAGCATGTTCATTTGGCAAATCAGGAATGATGAGCCCTTGACAGAAGTCTCTGCTAAATCTTTGACAAAGGCTTCAATACCATACTGATAAACTGGGTTGATGTAGGTCATGATAACCAAAGGAACCTGTGTCTTTTTTTCTTGAAGCTTCTTGATGATAGCTGTCAAAGTCACGTCTTTAGCCAAACTACGTTGTCCTGCTAGTTCAATAATGGTACCATCAGCCACTGGGTCAGACCATGGAATACCCACCTCGATAGCTGAAACACCGCTATTTTCTAAGAGAGTAATAGTCTCAAAGAGGCCGTCCAGACCTTTAGCGTGGTCACCAGCCATGATATAGGGCACGAAAATACCGCGTTTACTGTCTTTGATAGCTTGTAGGTGTTTTGTTAGTGTTTTTGTCATGGTTTATTTCCCTTCTGCTTCAGCTTCAAAACGTTCTTTAACCTGCATAACGTCCTTATCCCCACGACCTGAGAGGCAGACGATGAGGCTTTGGTCTGGCGACATCTTAGCTGCCACTTTTTGTGCAAGCGCAATGGCATGGCTAGACTCAAGAGCTGGGATAATACCTTCTAAACGTGACAGAAGTTTGAAACCTTCGAGAGCTTCTTCATCTGTGATAGAGTCGTAAGTCGCACGTCCAATTTCGTTGAAATAACAGTGCTCAGGACCAACTCCTGGGTAGTCCAGACCAGCTGAGATAGAGAAGGCTTCCATGATTTGACCATGAGCATCTTGGAGGACATCCATAAGGGCTCCATGAAGGATACCTGGACGACCTTTGGCAAAGGTTGCGGCGTGTTTTTCAGTATCAAGCCCCAAACCAGAAGCCTCAGCACCATACATGGCTACTGATTTATCATTAACAAATGGGTAGAACATACCGATAGCATTTGAACCACCACCGATACAAGCCATTACAGCATCAGGCAATTTACCGCCTGAAATTTCTGCATATTGACGTTTGACTTCACGACCGATGACAGATTGAAAGTCACGAACAATTTCTGGGAATGGTGCAGGACCAAGGCAGATCCCATGATGTAGTGAGTGTCATCAATACCTGCTACCCAAGCACGAAGAGCAGCATTTACAGCGTCCTTAAGCACGCGCGAACCATCTGTAACACTAAATACCTTGGCACCAAGCAACTCCATACGGAAAACGTTAAGCGCCTGACGTTTCACATCTTCCTCACCCATATAGATGGTACAGTCCATGTCGAAAAGAGCAGCGGCTGTCGCTGTTGCGACACCGTGTTGACCTGCACCAGTTTCGGCGATGATTTTCTTCTTACCCATACGTTTAGCAAGCAAGACTTGACCGAGGGCATTGTTAATCTTGTGGGCCCCTGTGTGGTTAAGGTCTTCACGTTTAAGGTAAATTTGCGCTCCACCGATATGATCTGTCAAACGTTTGGCGTGGTAAAGAGGTGTTTCACGGCCAACATAGTTTTTAAGGAGGTCATCCAATTCCGCTTGGAAACTTGAATCTTCTTTGGCTTCACGATAGGCCTTATCCAATTCAATAACGGCTGTCATCAGCGTTTCGGGAACGAACTGACCGCCGAATTTTCCGTAAAATCCTTTTGCATCAGGTTGTTGATATGTCATGCTTTCACTCTTTCTATAAATGCTTTAATCTTCTTTAAATCCTTGTAACCATCTGTCTCTACACCTGAGGACACATCCAAGGCATAGGGATGGAAGGTTTCCTTGGCCTCTGCCACATTATCCACAGCCAAACCACCAGCGATAAAGTAGTCCTGTTCAATCTGCTTGTCAGCCAAGAGTTGCCAGTCAAAGGTCTGACCACTGCCGGCAATAGGAGCATCAAAAAGAAGATAACCCGCCTGGCTCTTGACTTGAGAATCACCATCCGAAATCTGAATTGCTCGAATAACTGGTACTGATATCTTTGGAATCAGATCTTCATCAAAAGTTCCATGAATCTGAACGATATCTAAGGGAACCTGACTAATCGCTTCTTCCAGTTCCTTAAGGATTGGTGAAACAAAGACACCAACGATTTTTGTCTGGCCTGTCACCCCTTTAGCCAACTCGTGAGCTTGTTCAAGACTCACTTGACGCTTGCTTTTGGCGAACACAAAACCAATATAGTCAGCACCTGCTTTAACTGCAGTGGCTACTGCTTCTGGTGTCGACAGTCCACAAATTTTAACCTTTGTCAATTTGCAACTCCTTGACCTTTTTAGCTACATTGTCAGCCGTCATAAGGGCAGTTCCTACCAGAATCCCATTAAAATATGGGGCAACTAGGGCAGCATCCTGACCTGTAAAAATAGCCGACTCAGAAATATAAACAGGTTTATCCTTGAAATGCGTCGATAACTCAAGACTGGTATTGATATCTGTCTCAAATGTCACCAAATTACGGTTGTTTACTCCGATAATTTCAGCACCAATACGGTGAGCCACTTCCAATTCTGGCAGATTATGCGTTTCAACCAAGACTTCCAAGCCAAGGCTAGTCGCAAAATCATAGAGCTCCTTGAGACGAGCTTCTGGCAAGGCCGCTACAATCAAGAGAATGACGGTTGCACCCGCATTACGGCTACGCACAATCTGTTTCTCATCAATAATGAAGTCCTTAGCCAAGGTTGGAATCGCTACCTGTGTCGAAATTTCTTTCAAATAGGAAATATCACCTTTGAAGAAGACTTCGTCAGTTAAAACTGAAATCATGGCTGCCCCATTTTCCTCATAGGTCTTGGCCTGAGCTACAATATCCACATCTAGGTTAATATCACCCATACTTGGACTGGCTTTCTTCACTTCAGAAATAATTTGCAACTTGTTTTGATTTGACTTGAGAAAATCATAAAGGCGATAGGTCTGACGCAAGGGCTGTAAGTCTTCCATGACCAACTGGGCCACTTCTTTTTCTTTTTGTTCTAGGATTGTTGGAAGAAAAGCTTTACTCATACTTGTACCTCTTGGAGTTTGCGAAGTTTCTCTAGGCTGATCCGTCCGCAATTAATTGACGAGCAAGCTCAACACCTTCTTTAATGGTCCCAGCCTTACCATTGGCAAAGAAACCAAGACCTACATTAAGCACTGTTGTTTCAAGATAAGGACTAGCTTCATTTCTCAAGACACTAAGGAGAATCTCTGCATTTTCCTTGGCATCACCACCTGTGATATCAGACAACTCAACCTTTTCCATACCCAGATCTTCATAAGTAAAGGTGTGCTGGCTGATGTGACCATCTTCCAAAAGGATGTAGGTGTTAGTACCATAGAGAGCAGCTTCGTCCATATTGTCAGGACCTGTGATAATAACCGCACGTTTTCTTCCCAACTGTTGAATAGCATTAGCAACAATCTCTTGCAGCTCCACACGATAGAGCCCCATGAGTTGCGTCTCAAGGTCAAGCGGATTAGCCAGTGGCCCAACCAAGTTCATAATCGTTGGAATCCCAAGAGCTTGGCGAGCTGGACCGATAAAACGCATGGCTGGGTGCATGGTTTGTGCAAAGATAAAGGCCAAACCAACCTCGTCAAGTGCTTTAGATAGGATTTCTGGTGATGCCGCAACGTTGATTCCAAGGACTTCAAGGACATCTGCCGAACCAGATTTAGAGGAAATCGAACGGTTACCAGCCTTAGCCATACGAATACCACCTGCTGCTAGGACAAAGCAAGCCGTTGTTGAAATGTTAAAGCTATAAGACTGGTCTCCACCAGTACCACAGTTACACATAGCATCTGTGAAGGTCTCAGGCAAGACCGTCGCATGTGATTTGAGGGCACGCACGATACCTGTGATTTCATCTGATGTTTCTCCCTTAATTTTAAGCCCCATAAGGAAGGAAGCGATTTGGCTTTCTGAGACTTCATTTTTGAGAATGCGGTCAAAGACTGCTTGGACTTGGTCTTGAGACAAGTCTTGTCGGTTTGAGATTTGTAGAAATATTTCTTTCATATCTGTTTTCCTTCTAAAGACGGTTCAATATTTTCCGATGCACTAGGAGATGTTTTGAGCTAGATTTATCTAGTCAAAAGACTAACCAACTAGCCTGCAACAATTTTCACAAAATTTTCAACCATCTTGAGACCATCTGGACTTCCGATGCTCTCTGGGTGATATTGCAAACCATAAATTGGTAGCTCCTTATGTTGAATGGCCATGATTTCTTGATCATCAGTTGTGATGGCTGTCACATCAAAGCCCTCTGGCATTTGGTCAACAACGATGGAATGGTAACGCATGATTGGGACATCATTGTCAATATCCTTGAAAATTGGCGATGGCGTTTCAAAAGTAATATTGCTTTGTTTGCCATGCATGACATTCTTAGCCAAGCCAAGTTTACCACCAAAAGTTTCCGCAATAGCCTGGTGCCCCAAGCAAATTCCCATCATCGGTTTTTTACCAGCGAAATCCTTAATCAAGGCTTCCATTTTACCCGCATCAGCTGGCCAACCTGGACCCGGTGAAAAGACTAGCCCGTAAGCTTTTTCCGCCTCTTCATAGAGCTTCTCATCATCGTTACGTAAGACTTTCACCTCTGTAAATGTCCCTAGGTATTGTGCCAAATTATAGGTAAAAGAATCGTAGTTATCAACTAGTAAAATCATTGGACATCTCCTATTCTTGTCATAGCTTTCGCCTTATTAATCGTTTCATAAAATTCATTTTCAGGAATACTGTCATAGACAACACCTGCACCTGCCTGAACATAGGCTTTTTGATTTTTGAGAATCATAGTACGGATAGCAATAGCAAAGTCCATATCTCCTGTTGCAGACAAATAACCGATAGCTCCCGCGTAAATACCACGTTTTTCCTGCTCAAGCTCATAGATACGACGCATGGCACGAATCTTAGGCGCCCCGGACACAGTTCCAGCTGGTATGGTTGACTTTAGAGCATCAAGGGACGTCAACTCCGGTAAGAGTTGCCCCTTAACCACACTAGTAAGGTGCATCACATAGCGGAAATACTCAACCTCCATATACTTGGTCACCTTGACCGTACCATTTTGGCAATCTTACCAATATCATTACGTCCCAAGTCAACCAACATACGGTGTTCCGCAGTTTCTTTAACATCATGTGAGAGTTCATCCGCCAAGGCAGCATCTTCATCCTCATTGGCACCACGAGGGCGAGTTCCAGCAATCGGATTGGTGAACACCTCTCCATTTTTCACTGAAACCAGGCTCTCTGGCTGGCACCAATCACCTGATAATCTCCGAAATCATAGAAATAAAGGTAGTTTGATGGGTTGGTCACGCGCAAGTTACGGTAGTAATCCAAAGGATCTCCCTCAAAGTCCGCTGAAAAGCGTTGACTAAGCACACATTGGAACATATCTCCCTCACGAATGAGTTTCTTAGCCTTAGCCACCATATCCATGAAGACCTCTTTTTCGATATGATTCGAAAATTGCAAAGCTTGCAAGGCCTGAGGTGTAAACTCGTTTGGCGCCTGAGTCTGTAGGATCGTTACCACCTGACCAAGAGCTTGACGCACCGCATCGTTGTCACGGCCAGAGTAGATGTTGTCCTCAACCACATAAACCTTTTCCTTCTTGTGATCAAAAATCAAATAAGACTCATAGATGAAGAAATGCATATCAGGTGTCCCAATCGTATCTTCAGGAATCTCCCCGATATTTTCATAGAGACCAATCATATCATAACCTGCAAATCCGATAGCACCACCTGCGAAAGGTAGGTCAGACTTGATGCCCTTGACTGTTACTTGGTCCAAGTATTCGAAAGGATCCTGATCAATCGCCTTACCATTTTCATAAAGAACACCATCCTTGAAGGTTACTTCAAAGACCGGATTGTAGGCAATAATAGAAAAACGTGCATTTTCCTTCTCACGAGGAATAGATTCAAGGATAACCTTGTGTTCCCCTTGAACACGCATATAAGCCAAGATTGGTGTTAAGGTATCGGCTGGTAAAATTTTTCTCATAGTATTTCCTTTCAAACTGGTTTATCGAGAGTGATAAGACTAATACAAGACTCCTTTATAGGATGTATCGGCACCATTAGTGTTCTTTGTTCACTTTCTCTTCCAAAGCAATAAAGCTTGAATCATGCTTCGCCAAACACTTTCAGCCACATCTGGCGATAAGCCAAGCTCTAGTGCCTCCTTGCGACGGTTAGCTATGACTTGAGCAACACGATCATTCGCCCGGACTGCGGACTTATCTCCTTTTGGCTTCAGCCGCCCTGCCTTTTCCACAAGTATTTGACGTTGGGCCAGGAGTCGAATTAACTGACTATCAATATTATCAATATCACTTCGAATATCGTTTAATGCATCCATAATACCCAACCTTTCATTGAATAATGAAATAATACTCCTTTAAGGTAAATAGACCTTTAAAGATAAAAGTAAGCAAAAAACCTCACAGAGAAAAACTCTGTGAGGGCATTAAATCTAGTTTAACACGGTACCACCTCAGTTAATGGTCTCCAAAAAAACGACCATCATCTCTATCTCCTCTAACAAGGAGTTGCACGGTAAGGGGTGCCAACCGAGAAGGATATGTGTTACCTTCTCATTATCATCCAATCAGCCCAATGTTCACTCATCTCGATTACCTACTCACAATCACCGCAGGCTCCCTGAAAATCTAAGACCAGTTACTTTCTGATTTACTCACTATTGTACTCCTTTTTAAAAAGATGTCAAGAATTTTCTGTTAGTTTTGACAATTCTTCTCCTATAGGATTAGTCTATACCTAATCCAGATAGTGAGATAGTCTTGCCCCTAAGCTACACAAAATAAAAGGCTCTATAATTTCTGTAGTGGGTAAATCCTCTATGGAGATTATAGAGCCTTTTTGATTGTAGAAAAAAAGTCCCATATGACCTATAATGAAAAGCGACTAAACCATCATTTTAGAAAGACTCATATGGAACAACTAAATCTTATCACAAATTTTCTTGGAATAAAAGACAAAAATATTATCATCACTAA
>ENA-OQBT01000028-OQBT01000028.1-human-gut-metagenome-genome-assembly--contig:-NODE-28-length-86467-cov-5.036657_pt1 | contig 86467 bp, 72 predicted proteins | sample MGYA00242749_ERZ504557 | MGnify/ENA primary metagenome ERZ504557 (study PRJEB26092, sample SAMD00036243) | human gut metagenome | host: Homo sapiens | study: EMG produced TPA metagenomics assembly of...
TATTCAAAGAGCGATGAAAGTCAGATCAACATCTGGACTTTTAGTACATACGATGGGAAAAATTGCCATCGCATTCATTTATCTAATTTTTTAAAACAAGAATCAGAAATCAACTACTGATTCGCATGAATAATTATACTTGGTTGCGAGTAGACGATTCATTCGAAGATTTAATTCGTTTGAAAATATTACATTTGCAATAAGCTAGCTGGGAATCTGATGGTGATAGATATTGTTCCAATTCAGGATATAAATGTGTAATAAAATACACTAATGGTATTTCAATAACAGTTGATGATCGTTGGCCATAATTATTTTTTTAACCGGTTCGTTATATGGATATTTTCCTTTTATTTGATTGGAAACATTCTATGTAATGACCGGTTGCTTGTGAATTTAGTATGTTATAAATAATCTATGTATGAAAAAATGTATAAGAAATTTTGTTGTTATTCTGGGCGTCATATTCTTTGTGGCGTGTGGTAATAAGGTGGAATCGGTCTATCAAGATGAGACTTGTATAGAGTGGGGGGACTTCGAAAGTCAGGAACTGACTGGCTGTGAAATAGCATTTGATGAACCTGTGATGCAACCTAATCAATTGGTTGTAATGGATACATTGTTGATAACAATTAACAGGAAGACGGAGAAACTTCTCCATCTCTTTAACTTGAATACCAAGAAGAAGATAGGTGAACAAATGACGATGGGGGAGGGACCCAATGAGATGATTTCCCCTAGTTTCATTTTGGGGCAAGATTCAGTGAGACTATATGATATGGTGACTTCAGCAGTTTGTACGTATGGAGTCGGTGAGTTCGTTTCTGCTCCGTCTTTAGTTCCGTCCCGGCGATATAAATTGAGTGAGCTGATTTCTTTAGTGAGCTTGTTCTGCTGAAAGATAAACTGGTCGGCGTCTCTCATCGTCCGGACGCTCCTTGTTACATGTTCAATGCTGCCGGGCAGAAGATAGGAGCGGTAGGAAACTACCCCGAGGGTCCGGAAGCCTATACAGATTTGGAACGGGTGGATGCCTATCGTGCTATTCCCGCTAGTAATGGGAATGATCGTTTTGCTGTCTGTCATTTTTTTACTGATTTGATAGATATTTATAGTGACAGCGGAAAGCTGGTAAAACGACTTTATGGTCCGGAACATTTCTTTACACGTTTTACGGAGTTTAATGATGGTGTTCAGATAGGCAGTCGTCCTAATCCTGACTACTATCGTGATGCCTTTTACAGTCCGGTTGGTGTAGGAGATGAATTATGGGTGCTTTATAATGGAAAATTTGTAAACAAACCTGGATACAATTTGCTTGCCAAGGATATTTTGGTGTTCAGTTGGGAAGGGGTTCCATTGCGGCATTATATCTTGAACGATGGCGTTTCTCGTATTGCGGTGAATCCTGAAAAACGCAAAATATATGGCATAAGTAGCGATCCTGAATATCATATAGTGGAATATTCTTATTAAGTCGCATTTATTATGGATAAATGGAGATCATATTGTTCGGGTATTGGTATATGCTTGATTTTGATAGCTGTTATCGGTATATGTGCATTGCATGACCAGATTTATATGTGGAGTTTGGGGAATATTTCAGACAGATATCGGCAGGGCATGAATGCTTATAGAGAGCATGACTATGATGAGGCACGGAATAGGTTCATACCATTGGCAGGTATAGATTCGGCTTCATATGCCCAATATCTGTTGGGTGACATGTACTACCGTGGCCTTGGTGGAAGGGTGGATTATGAAAAAGCGTTTGCGCTATTTGAAAAATCAGGAGAGGCTGGTAATATGAATGCCTGTAATAATCTGGCTTTCATGTATGCCTATGGTCATGGCGTTTCCGAAAACCTGTCTAAAGCTAAAAAACATTTTCAGTATGCAGCCCAACAAGGAAATCCTCAGGCTCAATTGGGGCTTGGTACCCTTTATCGTTTGGGTCTTGGGGTGCAGCTTGATTACAGGAAAGCCATTCAGTGGTATCGCCGTTCAGCCTCTCATGGTGATTCTGATGCGATGAATAATTTGGGTTATATGTTTTTCAACGGTCTGGGTGTCCTTCCTGATGTGGAAACCGCCTTGTATTGGTTCGGGAAGTCGGCGGCTGTCGATAATCCTGTAGCGCAATACAATATAGGCGTGGCTTATAGCTTGGGCAGAGGGGTGGAAAAGGATTTGTCAGTTTGTGCGTCATGGCTTGAGAAGTCGGCTTTGCAGGGGAATGCCCCCGCACAATATAATTTGGGCAGAATGTATTTTTGGGGCAAGGGTGTCGCTAGAGATTCCGTAAAGGCTATGTTATGGTATAAGGAAGCGGCGGAACGGGGACATGTAAAAGCAGCCGAGTCTTTTGCAAGAATAGAAAAAAACATGCGGATAGAAGATGCTGATTCTATCTTTTCTCTAGATATGCAGGTGGGGCGATAAATCTAGTCTATGCCGGAAAGGTCAACTATGTGCTTTGTCTATATCCGGTATTTTTAATAAAAATAGTATGGGAAAAGCAATAAACAGGTTTTGTATTCCTTTTTTGTTTGCCTTATTGGCTTGTACTAATGAAACAAAGCAATTGGATATTGCTTTGCAACAGGCAAAAGATAATAAAGAAGAATTGGAGAAGGTGTTAACGCATTTTGAAAATGATAGCTTGAAATACCGTGCTGCATGTTTCTTGATTGAAAATATGCCTTATCATGATTATTATGAAGGAAAGGAACTGGAAAAATATTTGAAGTATTTTGAAGTTTATTCCGATGGAAAACATAAACCTCAGCAAATAGTCGATTCGCTAAAAAAGGCTGATGGAGCATTTTCTCTTCGTTTACTATCCCATAAGTATGATATACAAAATATAGATTCGGCACTGCTTGTTCATAATATAGAATGGGCATTCAAAGTCTGGCAGGAACAGCCGTGGGGAAAGAATGTTTGTTTTGATGACTTTTGCGAGTTTATATTGCCGTATAAGATAGGAGATGAACCTCTTACTGAATGGCGAGAGCAATTATACAATAGATATAATCCGTTGCTTGACAGTATACGCTATCTCCCAGAAGCCGAAGACCCGTTGTTTGTAGCTCAATTTTTAATAGATGAATGGCAAAAGAGACCCTATAATTGGACAATGTCTTTTCCTGAAGGGCCACATCTGGGACCTGCCACAACTGAATTAAAAGCCGGTTCTTGCAGGGAATTTACAGATGGGGTAATCTATATACTTCGCTCTGTTGGCATTCCTTGTGGTACAGACAAGACAATAATGAGAGGAGATAACAATGCGTCTCATTTCTGGGCGTTTGTATTGGATAAAGATAGAAAGACTTATGTGACTGAGCCTGTTATATGGACTGAGGCTACGAAATCAAGGATTATGATGCTAAGGCACATCGTGTCACTTTCGGGGTAAATAAAGAATGGATGGAAGAATCTGGGGATATTTCCCGGATATATCCTACTTTTAGAAATGCCTGTCTGCAAGATGTCACGTCTGTTTACAATGATAGTGCCAATTATCAAATAACGATATCTGCTGATGATATGTATAACAGAATAGATAGGAGTGAATTGCTTTATTTGTGCTTGTCTAATCGCAATCAGTGGGTGCCTGTGGACTTTGCATTGATGCAAGGCAATGAGGTATGTTTTAGAAATGTAGGGAGTGATGTGGTCTGTACGGTAGCTACATGGAATGGAAATACCTTGCAAATACAATCTGACCCGTTTTTAATAGAGAAAAATACCGGTAAACTGAAATTTTATCATGCGGAAAAGGAAAGGTTAAATGTAAACTTGTATAGCAAGTTTTATATTTCTGAAGGGTATGATTTGGTATATCGTATGAAGGGTGGCGTTATAGAAGGTAGTAACCGGGTAGATTTTGTGAATGCTGATACTATCTATTTTATGGAGAAAGCTCCTCAAAGATTGTGGACTACAGTATATCCGGAGAAAATAAAGCCTTATCGATATATTCGTTATAAGGGGCCGGCAGGAAGTTATTCGAATATTGCCGAATTGGCTTTGTATGATAATAAGGAGGATTCGGTGGCATTAACCGGTAAAATAATAGGAACACCCGGTTGTTGGGATGGTGACGGTTCCCATGAATATACAAATGTTTTTGATGGTGACCCCTATACATCTTTTGATTATAAATATGCTGATGGGGGCTGGACTGGTTTGGATTTAAAAAATTCTCATGTGATACGTAAAATAGTATATGCTCCTAGAAATCGGGATAATTTTATCCGGAAAGGAAATAATTATGAACTGTTTTATTGGAATGTGGGAAAATGGGAGTCTTTGGGAGGGCAAACAGCCGGTTCGGATGTCTTGCAATATAATGTTCCCAAAGGGTTCGTTGTTGTATTTGAAGAATCATACTCGTGGAGATGCTGAGAGAGTCTTTGAGTATGTAGATGGTGAGCAGGTATTTCGATAACACGTTGTACTTGAAAAAATAATCAAACAAAGAATTGAATATTGCTTTATCTGAAAGTATTGACAGGTGATAAAGTTATAAAAGTGGAAACACCGATGACGAAAGTTAGCTTAACTGTAGAAAGCATAGCCTTCGGTTCATTTCCTCAGTTGGAGAAGCAGGAACGCAAGTTCACGTTGACCAATACGGGGCAGCATGTGCTGGTGATATACGATGTTATCACTTCTTGTGGCTGTACTAGGGTAAACTATAGTAAGGAAGGTATCCGTCCGGGAGAAAAAGCGGTGCTGACAGTGATTTATGAAGCCGAAAAGGCTGAACATTTCAGCAAGACGGTCACCATTTATTGCAATGCAGACAATTCCCCACTTCGTTTGAAGATAACGGGAAATGCTGAATAAAGATGAAGTATAAGCTAATGAGAGTAAAAAGCGGATGGAAAGAAATCCTTTTTCTTTGCCGGAATCAGATTCTTTCCACCCTGCGGCTCTCTCCTAAAAGAAAGGAGGTTAAGTCCAATGCAAAAGTAATGTAAAAGATTGGAATGGGCAAGCGGTAGGTTTGCTTTTCCTGAGGTGGAACTTGTTTCTATAAAGAGATTACAATGAAAGTAACAATTCATCAAAAAAATAAAAGACGATGAAAGGAAAAATTTTGAAAGTAACTATAGTTGCTGCGTTTGCTTTGATAGCAGGAATGAATGTGTATAACGCTCAGAAATCGGATGTTATGTCTGATTTGGCTTTGGCTAATGTGGAAGCATTAGCCCAGTCTGAAGGTTCTGGTAGCAGTGGTTGTCGATATCGGATGGCTTCACGTTGTGGAGTGGTCGATTCTTCAATGCCTTGGAGACCGGTAATGACTATTTATGAAGATCATTATTTTTAGAAAACATAACGTTTATCGGTTACGAATTATTTTTGTAACCGATAAATCGAAAAATACGGAAAAGTATGAAGAACTATATATATTATTTATTATTACTCGCATTGAGCATATCTTGCACAGCTAATAAAAAAGGAATAGACAAAACAGAAAAACAGACAGATCAACTGGTATATACTCATGTTAGTGGAGAAAACCTGAAAAGTGATTCTACGTTATGGGGTATGAAAATTGATTTTGTAAAAGATGGCCATTTATTTATTCAGGAACTATCTAATGACTTATTGTATGGGGTTTATCGTATAGAAGACGACAGCCTAATAAAAGAAGGCGGGTTCTTAACCAAAGGGGAAGGACCTTTTGAGGTTGTTCATCCTGACTTGTGGGGAAATGAAGATGACTCGGTTTTCTATGTTTCAAACTATGCCGGGATAATAAAAGAAATATATAGCATAAAGATGGCTGACATCTATCATAAAGAGAAATGGAATATTATTCCATTTCCGGATCTCAAGGATGTCTGTTTTATCCTTCTATTGCTATAATGAATGATAGTATTTGTGTCGTTTCAGGCTCAAAGTTAAGCAGTGTCAATATATTATCTTATGTCAATTTGCAAACTGGAGAAATATCGGATTTAGATTTCCCTTTTCCCGGATTTGTCCTCCCCTCAGATTTTAAGACTGCGGAGCACATGATTTATTGTGATGCACAACTTTTAAAACATCCCAGTCAAAATAAGCTGTTATATGTTTGTCGTTTAGGACGATATGTGAAAATTGTGGAAATAGAGAACAGACAAATTAGCAGACAAATCTCTTTATACTCCATTCTTCCCCAATATGAAGTAGTAAATGGTGACCGAAAAATAAAAGATGATTGTTTGGGTGGAATTGTTGCAAAAATGACAAATGATCGGATCTATTGCCTTGTTTTACCTTATACAAGAAAAGAAGAAAATGAGCAGCCTTTCTATAAAGGTATGCCGAATTATTTTGCTGATGAACTGGTGGTTTTTGATTGGAATGGAAACATCATCGAGGCCTATAGATTGGATCAGCCTATTTGTAATTTTGGAGTAGATGGGACAAAAAATATCCTATATGGAACGACATTGGATGGAGAAGACTTCGTAGTGAGAAAATATAATTTGAAGAATGTTGAATAAATAATGTTCATTTATAATCGAATCGTATAGTAATAGATGATGTATTTTTTAATCAGTGGCTATATGTGTATATTGAAGTTTATGCTTTTTTATTGCGTTATATGTATTTTTTTTTCTTGTTCATCTTTGCATAAGGAACAATTAGAAAAATGCTTTGAGCTTTGCAACTTTTAATCGGTTGGAACTGGAAAAAGTACTGAAGCATTATGAACACGATTCTTTAAAATTGGAAGCGGCTAAATTTTTGATACGGAATATGCCTCATTGCTATTCCTACCAACAGGGAGGTGAAATGGATAGTGTGAAGCGTGTACGTACTTATTATAGTCCTTTCGGACAAATAGACCAGACTTATGCCAGACGTTGGGGGCATTATACCTATCGTAATCTTCTTAAAATATATGATGCCCATATTATCACAGCCGAATACTTGATAGACAATATAGACCGTGCTTTTGATAATTGGCAGAAACGTCCATGGAACCGTTCTCTTTCATTTGAAGATTTTTGTGAATACTTGTTGCCTTATCGTATAGGGGATGAACCGCTGGAAGAATGGCAGTGAACTTTATGAAAAGAAATATGGATATTTATTAGATTCCATATATAAAGGCAGTGATGTGGTGGAGGCCGCGAATTTGGTAAGCAAGCATCTACAAGAACCTGTCTTTATTTATTGTGAAGACTTTGAACTGCCTCATATCGGTCCCAGATATTTATTCAGCCATCGATATGGTAGTTGCGTGGATGCGGCGGATATAGTGACTTATGCATTTCGGGCTGTCGGCATTCCTTGTATGGAAGATACGGATGCCAGAGGGGGACATGTATGGAATGTTGTTCGTGACACGACAGAGAGCGATGTACCTATTTGGTATATAGCTTCGGAGGCTGTGAGGGGGAGTAGGGATACGGGAGGGTATAAACGTGGCAAGGTTTACAGGTCCATGTATGGTTTTCAAGAAGAAAAGGCGGCACATCTGGGAGATGATTGGAAATCAGTGCCGCTTTTATTCTATCACCCTTATATGAAAGATGTCAGTTATGCATATTATCCGGATACGTTACGCATACTTACCGGTATTCCTGATGGTGAGGTTTGTTATCTGGCCCATTTCCACGAAGCGCATTGGTGGAGTTGTGCCTGTGCACGCTCGGCAAGCGGCAAGATGGAAATACCTAATCTAGAATCGGAACTGGTATATCTTCCCATGAAATATACCAAAGGCAATTATTATCCTTCCGGCTTCCCCTTTTGGTTTGCAGGTGGAGAAATAAATACGTTTCTTCCGGATTGGGAGAAAACAGTAAAGGTTCGTTTGTATAGAAAATATCCGGTATATGGTTGGTTGCGCAGCTTTATGGGCCATGTGGTGGGAGGTACTTTTGAGGGAAGTATGACGAAAAATTTTGAAGATGGAAAGACATTATATGAGATAGCGGATACTCCCGTGATAGCAAGGAATAGAATCTTTCTGAATAAGCCGGTTAAGTGCCGTTACATAAGATATAAGGCTGACAATGATAAATGCGCGGAACTGGCGGAAATGACATTTTATGCCAATGGCAAGGCTGTTTCTCCGATAGCGGTTTGGGGGAGCCTACGGAAAAAGGAAATATGCATGTGCTGGCAAAGCACGTGGCGGATGGTGATCCTCTTTCTTATTATCTGTCTTTAGACAAAGGAGGGGAGGTTGTTGTTGATTTGGGTTGTGCCGCAGTTATAGATTGCCTGGAGTATATGCCCCGGAATGACGACAATTTTATTTCTCCGGGTGATACTTATGAGTTGTTCTGTCATGCCGGTACTGAAGGATGGAAGAGTTTGGGAAAACAGCGCTGATACTACCTGTTTGGACTGGATTGTGCCTGACAATGCATTGTTCTGGTTACGCGATCTGACCCGTGGGCGTGAAGAACATATTTTCTTTATGCAGAACGGGCGGCAGAAATTTCCAACCTTTTAAGATTTAAAATGAGGTATCTAAAGAAATACATAGGCGTTTTATATAACTTGCTGGTTTGTGTGGCCGGAGGGAGTTTGTTAATGATGATTATTTGGTTGTTATTACAGATATTTGTTTTTGCCTCATTTGCCATACCTTCTGACTCCATGGAGCCGGTTCTGATACCGGGTGACTATGTGCTTGTCAATAAAATGTTGAAAGGACCACGTATATTCAGCCTTGGTGATGCCCGGCAACATAAGCCGCTACACATAGATCGTTTGAAGGGATTCAGTGAATTTCGGCGCAATGAGGTATTGGTCTTTAATTTCCCTTATCCGGAACGATGGGACAGTATAGGGTTTAACCTGATGCTTTATTATGTAAAGAGGTGTATCGCATTGCCGGGTGATACTGTTGAAATAAGGGACGCCCGATATAGGGTCAGAGGTTATGATAAGGAATTAGGAAATATAGTTTCACAAAACAGTTTGGCGCATTTTTTGGAGAAACCGAGGAATGTGGAGAAAATGATACAGGAAAATTGTTTTTTTGCTTATCCCGGTGATACCATCTTAAAATGGAGTATTAAAGATTTTGGTCCTTTTTATCTTCCTTCCCGTGGGGATACTATTGTGATGGATGATAAACATTATTTGCTTTATCGCAACCTTATAGAATGGGAGCAACAAGATAAATTAATAGCAAGTAACGGGCATTTTTATTTAAATGGGCGGGAAGTGGAGCATTATGTTTTTATGCACAATTATTATTTCATGGGTGGTGATAATTGTTATAATTCTCAGGACTCGCGCTATTGGGGGCCTTTGCCGGAGGAATATATTGTAGGAAAGGCGACATTGATATGGAAGTCTAAGAATAGAGTGACGGATGAAATACGTATGGACAGGATATTTAAAAAGATAAAGTAGTATGAGAGTTTGTGGTGTATATTTTGTTTTTGTAATTCTTCTTTCTGCTTGTACGAATGGAGTAAGTCATTTGGATATTGCTTTGCAGCAGGCTAAACATAATAAAGCGGAGTTGGAAAAAGTGTTGAAGCATTTTAAACATGATAGCTTGAAATACCGTGCTGCCTGTTTTTTGATTGAAAATATGCCTGGTAAATATTCAATACTCCCTTATGATTCGTTGGATAGATATAAGAACTTTTTGAAGATTATCCCACAAAATGATCCTATAAGTTGGGATGTACGATATTCTAAGATTTGGCATGGATTTGATTCTATTTCTAAACGACAGTTGGCAGGCTTTAGTAAGATTGAAGATATAAAAGTTATAACGGGAGATTATTTAATAAAAAATATTGAATATTCCTTTAAGATATGGGAGAATGGAAAAATAAAAGATTACTGTTCATTTGATGAATTCTGTCATTATATTTTGCCTTATCGTATAGACCATGAGCCATTATCGGATTGGCGTGAGGAAGGTTTTCAAAAGTTTGGTCATTTATTGGATTCTTTAATGTCTCCACGAGAATTGGCCCTTCGTATCATAAAATTAGGTGGAATGCGTTATAATATAGGAATGACTAAATATCCTTATAAACAGTCTTATGCTGAAATGCTACAGACCCGTTGGGGTACTTGTGATGATATGGCGGCATTTTTAGCTTTGTCTTTACGTGCCATTGGAATCCCTGCTTCTATTGATTATGTTCCGGCATGGGCTAATAGGAGTTCTTCGCATTGTTGGAATGTGGTGAAAGATGCTACTGGTGATTTTATAGAAGTGGGATATGGTCCTGAAGGAAAAAATGAAGTTGTATACAAGATTTCTAAGATTTATAGGAAAAAATATGATATTCCACTATGTGACGTTACATCCGAATATGCTATGCCTCTTTCTGATTTAACCTTTAGAGTGCCTTCACAGAAAGATAAACAATTAATCAGTCTTTGTACTTTTAATAATTATGACTGGGTTCCTGTTGCTTTATCAAAGGTGATGAATGGAGGTGTTTTGTTTGAATCAGTCGGGAGAGGAATTTTATGGGGAGATAATCAAATAAGAACTTATTTAAACGAAGGAAAGGGGATCGTTTTCTTAGCATTTATCAGCCAAAAAGGGCGATTGAATAATAAACCTATAGGGTTTCCTGTAATTCTTTTAGAAGATGGAACCATAAAAGAGCTGTGTGCTAGTACAGAAAAAGAAAGTATTATACTTTACCGTAAATACCCATATTATGGAAGTAATAATGCAATAATATATGATAGTAATGAAATATGTGTCGATAATGAATATGAATTGTTCTATTGGAATATGAAATGGATTAGTTTAGGGCGAAAATTTGCAGTCGACAATAAACTTCATTATGATGATGTACCTAAAGGCGCTTTATTGTGGTTAAAAAATCATACTCAAGGAAAAGAAGAGCGGATTTTTACATACAAAGATAGGAAACAAGTTTGGTGGTAGAAATGGGATATAAATGGCTGAAATATGGAATGGCATTGGTTGCAGGCATACCGGTTGCGTTGTGCCTCAGTGTGGTGTGTTGTGGTACGTCTTCACTGCCTGCCGATATACTGGAAGATGACTGGCGGTGGATGTATGCTTGTGGTATTTTTTCATTGGCAGCTTTTACCCTGTTGATATTTCTTTTTCCGGCACGGATTAAGGAATGTCTGCCGGCTGTCGTATCATGGGTATTTATTCTATACGGAGTCGTTGAAGCCGTGTGGGGCATCCGTCAGGTATATGGTTTCACCTATTCCAACCATTCCCTCTATGCCTTGACCGGTTCATTCTATAATCCCGGTCCTTATTCAGGCTACCTTGCATGATATTCCCTATCTGTCTGTATGAATGGTTAAAGCGGAAGGAGGATAAGAAAACCATATCTTATTATATTGTTTTATTCGGAATGCTATTGATTCTTTGTGTGTTGCCTGCCGGTATGAGCCGCTCGGCATGGATAGCCGCATCGGCCTCTTCCGTTTATATTTGTGGTATGCACTATAGGATGGAAATTCAGCATTATATCAGGCATCATCGTAAGCAGGCAGTGTCTTTTGCCATAGTAACCTTTATTTTGGGCGGTATAGCATTGGGTGGCATTTATCAAATGAAGAAGGATTCCGCAGACGGACGTCTGTTCTTATGGAAAATTGCTGTCCGGGCTGTCAATGAACATCCATGGACAGGATGCGGCTGGAACAGTGTTCCGGCTGCTTACGGACAGGCGCAGGAGAATTATTTTGCAGCCGGAAATTATACGGCAACGGAGGAACTTGTGGCAGGTGCTCCCGAATATGTTTTTAATGAATATCTGCAAGTAGCCATTGCCTGGGGAATACCTGTGCTTTGCATCGGGTTGTTGATACTAAGTGGGAGCATGTACATAGGTCATAAACAAGGCATCTATGGACTATGCGGCGCATTGCTATCTTTAGCGGTATTTGCGTTTTCTTCTTATCCACTACAATTTCCAGCGTTTGTTTCGGCTTTGATTATATTAGTATTAGCTTGCGGTATCCGTGTTCTTCCTTTAGAGAAAGTTTGGCCACGCATTTTGTTTACTGTTTTATTGTTAATCGGAAGCTATGGCTGTTTCTGTAAATATCAGCAGAAATCCAAGACTGTAGAAGCTTGTAAGCAATGGACCAAAAGCCGTATGTTTTACCACTCGGGAGCTTATCAGCAAGCAGTAGAAAGTTATGCTGAAATTCAGAAAGAAATGAGAGAGAATGCTCGCTTTATGTTTGAGTATGGCCATGCCTTGCATAAACTGCATGAACCCGAACTGTCTAACAAGGTACTGAAAGAGGCCTTGAAAGTGAGTGGCGATCCCATGATACTAAATATTATCGGGAAAAACGAACAGGAAATGAAGCATTATGAAAGTGCGGAATATTGGTTTATGCGTGCCGTTCATCGGCTACCCGGGAGGATTTATCCTTATTATCTTTTGGCCAATCTATATGCGGATCCGTCTTTTTATCGGCGTGACAAATTGGAGCGGATGGTACAGACGGTATTGGAGAAAGAACCGAAAATTCAATCTACCGCTATCAAGCAGATGAGACGGAAAGCACGGGAATTATTAAAAAAAGTACCTGAAAATTAGTTTTTTCAAAATAAAAAGTTTTTATTTGTTATAGATATCACAAAATATGACCATGAAATTACACATCTTTGCATCGGGCTTATTGTTAGCTGTTTCTTTCACTGCCTGCTCGGGAGAAAAAAAGGAAACAACGGAAAAAGAAGGGGTGGAAACAGTTCTTCCTTCTTTACCCAATGAGGTGACGGTGATGCCGCTCAAAAAGCAGGTTTTCAATCATGAGTTGATCAGTAACGGGAAAGTGACGGCGCAGGATTATGCCGACCTGTATTTTCGTACCTCGGAAGTGGTGGCAAACGTATGGGTAAAGAATGGAGATATAGTGCGAAAAGGTCAAAAGATTGCCCAATTGGATTTGTTTAAGCTGAACAATACGCTGGTACAGAATAAAAATAGTCTGGCGCAGGCTACTTTGGAGATGCAGGATGTGTTGATAGGACAAGGATATGCTCCCGATAATCTGAAGGTGATACCTGCTGATGTGCTGGAACTGGCCAAAGTAAAAAGCGGGTATGAGCAGAGTAAAGCCCAATATGAATCTGCTCAATATGATATGGAACAAGCTACGTTGACTGCTCCTTTCGATGGAGTAATTGCCAACCTCTTTGAAAAGAGGTATAATATGCCCAAAACTTCCGAGCCTTTCTGTCGGGTAATCCATACAGGTAATATGGAGGTGGATTTCACCGTACTTGAAAATGAGCTGCCATTACTGAAAGTGGGGGATAAGGTGGAGATTACTCCTTATGCATCGGCAGCAGGGGTGCGCCAGGGAAGTATCAGTGAGATTAATCCGCTGGTGGACGAGAATGGAATGGTACGGATAAAGGCACGAGTGAACGGGAGTAATAAATTGTTCGACGGCATGAATGTAAGGGTAGGCGTGAAGCGTTCTGTGGGTGAACAACTGGTTATCCCCAAAACGGCAGTTGTACTACGTTCCGGCAAACAGGTGTATTTACACTGAAAGAGGGTAAAGCTATGTGGAACTATGTGCATACGGGATTGGAGAATATGGAGGAATATACCATAACAGATGGACTGGAAGAGGGCATGGAGGTAATAACTACCGGAAATGTGAATCTGGCTCATGAAGCACCGGTGAGGGTGATTAAAAATTGAAAGTATGGTTAAGTTCTTATTGCAACGGCCCATTGCGGTGCTGATGCTTTTACCGCCTGTTTTATTGTAGGGTTGGTAACCTACTTTTCGTTGCCTGTATCTTTGCTGCCCGATATTGCCATACCGCAGATTACCATACAGATGACGGGCGAGAATTCATCGGCACGCGAGTTGGAGAATACGGTGGTCACCCCTGTGCGCAGGCAGTTGTTGCAAGTAGCCGGACTGAGGGAGATAAAAAGTGAAACCCGTGACGGGGCGGGTGTGATCCGTCTGGAGTTTGATTTTGGCGTGAATACCGATCTGGCATTTATAGAGGTGAATGAGAAGATAGATGCCGCTATGAACAGTCTTCCCAAGGAAGTGACACGTCCCAAAGCCATCAAGGCAAGTGCGACGGATATTCCTGTACTTTACGTCAATATGACCTTGAAAAACGACGGTGCTTATCGGGAAACCGACGAGCAACAATTTCTGGAGTTGTGCGAATTGGCGGAGAATGTGGTGAAACGCCGCATCGAACAGTTACCCGAAGTGGCTATGGCGGATATAACCGGAGTGCCCGGAAGGCTTTTGCAAATTGTTCCTGATAAAGATAAACTGGCCATGACGGGGATCAGTGTGGAGGATATAGAGAATACACTTTCCGCCAATAATGTAGAGCCGGGAAGCATGTTGGTGAGGGATGGCTATTATGAATATAATATCCGTATAGCTACCTTACTCCGTACGCCGGAGGATGTGAGAAATATTTATATCCGTAAAGGGGAACGCATTATGCAATTGAAAGAATTTTGCAAAGTGGATGTTGTTTCGCAAAAAGAGATGGGACGCTCCGTTGCCGGAGGAAAAAGAGCGGTGACGCTGGCCATTATCAAGCAGAGTGATGAAAATATGGATGCCATGAAGGCGAAGCTGAAGGAAACGACCGATTATTTTGCATCCCTGTATCCGGATATCGAGTTCAGTGTGAGCCGTAACCAAACAGAATTGTTGGACTATACTATTTCGAATTTGCAGCAGAATCTTTCTTTGGGGTTCTTGTTTATCTTTATTGTAGCTGTGCTGTTTCTGGGGGATGTACGTTCACCGCTGATTATTGGTATCAGCATGGTCACTTCTATTGTTATTACGTTCTTTTTCTTTTATTTCTGTCATGTGTCGCTGAATGTGATATCACTTTCGGGCTTGATTCTGGCAGTGGGTATGATGATAGACAGCGCCATTATTGTAACGGAGAATATTTCGCAGTATCGTGAACGGGGATATTCTCTGAAACGTTCTTGTGCCGTGGGCACGACGGAAATGATTACACCGATGCTCAGTTCGTCCCTTACAACCATTGCGGTATTTGTGCCTCTGATATTTATGAGCGGCATAGCTGGAGCTATTTTTATGGATCAGGCTTTTTCTATTACGGTGGGATTGATGATATCTTATATTACGGGTATTATGTTGCTGCCCGTATTGTATCTGTTGTTTTATAAGGCTGGTATCCGTAGTAAGGGATTTCTTTCCAGACGTTTTGACAATCTGCTGAAAAATGAGTGGCTGGAAAGCTTTTATGATAAAGGGATTGACTGGGTGTTCTCACATAAAAAGCTTTGTGTGGCCGGCACGCTGGCAACCCTTCCACTGTGTGTGTTTCTTTTTTATGTCATGGAGAAGGAACGTATGCCGCAGATTGACCAGAATGAACTGGTGGCACGGATAGAATGGAATGAGAATATCCATGTGGACGAGAACAACCGCCGGGTGGATGATTTAATGAAACAGGTGGACGACCGGGTGACAGAGCATACGGCATACGTGGGTATGCAGGATTATATATTGAACGGGGGCAGCGAACTTTCATCTACCGAAGCGGAACTTTATTTTAAGACAGAAAGTCCATCCGGAATCTTTTCATTGCAGGAATTATTGGGGAAGGAGATAAGGGAGAAGTATCCGTTGGCAGTGGTTACTTTCTCACCCCCCGAAACTATCTTTGAAAAGTTGTTTGTGACAGGAGAGGCGGATGTGGTAGCGGAACTCCATACGGCGAATAAATCGCAGGCACCGGAGGCGGAGCGTTTGCAGCGGTTAGAAAAGGAAATCACGCAGGTGACGGGCAATGTTCCGACGGGCATCGCTTTCCGGAACCAGATGAATCTGATAATCAATAAAGAAAAACTGTTGTTGTATAACGTATCATACGATGAACTGACGCGGGTACTCCGCACAGCTTTCAAAGAGAACAAGGTTTCTACTTTACGCTCCTACCAGCAATATCTGCCTATCAGTATTGCCGGGGAGGAAAAGAGTGTAAATAGTGTATTAAGTGAAACTTTGGTGCGGACGATGGCAGATGGTAACGGAGAGGTGAATTATATTCCTTTGAATACCTGGTGACGGTAGTGCCGCCGAAGATTTGAAGAGTATTACGGCGGGAAAGAACGGAGAATATATTCCTTTAAGCTTTTATGATGTGAAGGATGCACCGGGACTGATGCGGAAGGTGAAAGAGGTGGTTAATGAGGAAAAGGAATGGGAGGTGGATTTTTCGGGTAGTTTCTTTTCGAATGAAAAATGATGGGGGAATTGACTGTGATTCTTTTTGTTTTCTTTGTTGCTGATGTATTTTATCCTTTGCGCGCAGTTTGAGAGTTTCTTGCAACCGCTGATTGTCTTGATGGAAATTCCTATTGATACGGCTTTTGCTTTGCTGGCATTATGGGTTTTCGGTCACACGCTGAATTTGATGTCCGCCATAGGCATTATCGTGACTTGTGGTATTGTGGTGAATGACTCTATTTTAAAAATGGATGCCATCAATGAATTACGGAAAGCGGGGATGCCTTTGGTGGAAGCCATTCATACAGCAGGCAGGCGCAGGTTGAGGGCAATTATCATGACTTCGCTGACAACTATTTTTGCAATGGTTCCGTTGCTGTTTACCTCGGATATGGGGTCGGAGATGCAGAAGCCTTTGTCTATTGCCATGATTGGCTCTATGGTGGTGGGAACTTTGGTCAGCTTGTTTATCATTCCTTTGATATATTGGTTTATTTATAGAAAACATGACAAGAATGAAGTACATTAGTATATGGATAGTGGGATGTATGCTGTCTTTCGGGGTAAAGGCGCAGCAGGTGGTGAAGCTGGATTTGCAACGTACGATAGAGATTGCGAATGATAGTTCCTTGTCCGCTTTCAGATATCAGAATCTTTATTTGTCGGGATATTGGGAATATCGTACTTACAAGGCGAACCGTTTGCCGAGTCTTACGCTGGATCTGACTCCGGCTAAATATTATCGCTATATCACCCAGCGTTATGATTCGAATGAGGATATGGATGTGTATCGTGAACAACAGATGTTCAGTGCATCAGGCGGATTGAGTATCAAACAGAATCTGGACTGGACGGGCGGTACTTTCTATATTGATTCGGAACTGGACTTTATGCGTAATTTCGGTGACTCAAAGTCTACACAATATTCCAGTATCCCTGTGCGTGTGGGATATCAACAGAGCCTGTTGGGATATAATGCTTTTCGTTGGGACCGGAAAATAGAGCCGTTGAAGTATGGAAAGGTGAAGAAGCAATTCATTTATAACACGGAAATGGTTTCAGAAGAAGCGGTGACTTATTTCTTTGCGTTGGCTATGGCACAGGCGGATTACCGCTTGGCGGAGGAGAATGTGGCGTCCAGTGATACCCTTTATAGCATCGGGCTCCAGCGTCATAAGATAGCAGCGATATCACGTGCCGATTTGCTGACATTGCAACTGGACAAAGTGAATGCGCATAATACGTTGCAGAATGCGCAGATTGCTTTGAAACGCGCTATGTTTTCATTGGCTTCCTTTCTGAATCTGGATAAGAATACCGTGATTGAATTGGATATACCGGGACGTCCCACAGGAAAGATGATTCCGGTAGATGATGCGTTGATGCGGGCCAAAGAGAATAATCCTACTTTCCTGGAACAACGGCAGAATGTGCTGGAAGCGGAACAGAATGTGGACAAGACAAAGAAAGAATCCCGTTTCAATGCTAGTTTTAATGCCAGTGTGGGTTTTAACCAGGTGGCGGATAAACTGGGAGATGCCTACAGACATCCTTTGCAACAGGATTTGGTTTCTGTCAGTGTTTCTATTCCTTTGATTGACTGGGGAGTGAGAAAGGGTAAATATAATATGGCGAGAAATAATCTGAATGTGGTGAGGATTGCCGCTCGTCAGGAAGAACTGAGTGTGGAGGAAGAGGTGATTATGACGGTGAATGATTTTAACATTCAGCAGAGTTTGATTGCGAGTGCGGAGGAGGCTTTGGACCTTGCCGTAATGGCATACGAGCAGACACGCCAACGTTTTATCATCGGAAAGGCGGATGTGAATAGTCTTACTCTTTCGTTGAACCGCCAGCAGGAAGCGCAGAAAAATTATATTTCGGCTTTGCAGAATTATTGGTTGAATTATTATAAGATACGTAAACTGACGCTGCACGATTTTGAGTCCGGTTTTTCTCTGGCGGACAAGTTTGATTTTAATACTGGAATTTATCGATGAGTAATCCGCGTAACCTCTCCTCGTTTACTCTGATAGTGACATTTGTCTGTCTGTCACTGATAGGGGTGGTATTAGTACCGTTGTTGCCGGTTAAGCTGGCGCCGTCGCGTACCTTGCCCGGTCTGACTGTTTCTTTCAGTATGCCCGGCAATTCGTCACGGGTTATTGAGGCGGAGGTTACCAGTAAACTGGAGCGATGATGGCCAGAGTAAAGGGAATCAGGAAGGTGAACTCTACTTCGGATAACGGCAGCGGCTCAATTTCTTTGGAATTGGATAAGCATGCGGATATTGACGTTACCCGCTTTGAAGTGTCTACCATCATCAGACAGACCTGGCCTCAACTGCCCGAGGGGGTGAGTTACCCTCAAATCAGTACGCGACGTTCGGATGATAAGGCGTCCAGACCTTTTATTACTTATACACTGAATGCGCCTGCCAATCCTATTTTGATTCAGCAGTATGCGGAAGAGAATATCAAGCCGGTATTGGGACAGTTGAAGGGGATTTATAAAGTGGAACTGAATGGAGCTACACCTATGGAGTGGCAGTTGGAGTATGACAGTGACCAGCTTTCACATTTGGGAATCACACTGCAGGCTGTGCAACGGGCCATTAACCGCCATTATGAAAAAGAGTTTCTGGGGATCTGTTCTATTGAAAAAGGTGCGGAGGCAGAGAGTGGATCAGACTGGTACGTACATCTACTGAAAAAGAAATGGAATTTGAACCGGGAGCCATTCAACTGCAAGCCGAAGATGGAACGATGGTTATGCTGGATAAACTGATAAAGGTAAGGCATGTGGAAGAACGACCGCAAAGTTATTACCGGATAAACGGGTTGAACTCTGTTTACCTGTATGTCACTGCCGAGGAAACAGCCAACCAATTAAATTTAAGTGGGGAAGTGAAGCACCTTATGGGTGAGTTGCAACAGAAGATGCCTCCGGGATATGAGGTGCATATCAGTTATGATGCTACGGAATATATTCAGAAAGAATTGGATAAGATTTATTTTCGTACCGGACTGACTGTATTGATTCTATTGTTGTTTGTAGCGTTGATAACACGGAATCTGCGTTATCTGTTCCTGATTGTGGCCAGTCTGGTGGTTAATATATCTGTTGCCGTCATTCTTTATTATACATTTGGTTTGGAAATGCAGCTTTATTCATTGGCGGGCATTACCATCTCATTGAATTTGGTGATCGATAATACGATAGTGATGACAGACCATATTCTGCATCGCCGCAATCTGAAGGCGTTTGTTTCTGTACTGGCAGCCACGCTGATACTATCGGGGCATTGGTTATTATCTTCTTTCTGGATGAGAAGATACGTCTGAACTTGCAGGATTTTGCAGCGGTGGTCATTATCAATCTGGCTGTATCTTTGTTTGTTGCCTTATTCTTTGTTCCGTCCATGATTGATAAAATAGGTTTGAAGAAGAAAAAGAGAAGAAAAAGAAGACGTTTTCTGCTCAGACCTACTTTTATGAAACGGTTGACTGTCTATTTTACCCGTTTCTATCAAGGGTTGATTTATTATTTATGCCGTTTCAGGGTGATAGCTTGCCTGCTGTTGCTGCTGGGGTTCGGTCTGCCTGTATTTATGCTGCCCGAGAAGATGGAAGGAGAAGGTAAATGGGTGGAATATTATAATAAGGTATTTGATAATTCCACTTTCAAGGATAAGGTAAAGCCGGTAATCAACAAGGCTTTAGGTGGTAGTCTCCGTCTTTTTGCAGAGAAAGTATACGAGGGAAGTTATTTCAATCGAGATGAAGGTGAAGTGGTGCTTTCCGTTTATGCTACTTTGCCTAATGGCAGTACATTAGAGCAGATGAATGTGCTGATAAAGAGGATGGAAACTTATCTGAGCGATTTTAAGGAAATTAGGCAGTTTCAGACGTATATCTATAATGCGCGTCAGGCTAATATTCAGATTTATTTTACAAAAGAAAATCAGCGGAGCGGATTCCCGTATACTTTGAAAGCTAATATAATCAGTAAGGCACTGACTTTGGGAGGTGGTAGCTGGAGCGTATATGGTTTGCAAGATCAGGGATTCAGTAACGATGTGCGTGAGAGTGCCGGCAGTTTCCGTGTGAAACTGTATGGTATAATTACGACGAACTTTCTTATTGGACGGAACGGCTGAAGGAGAAGTTGTTATTACACCGCCGTATCAAGGAAGTGACGGTAAATTCGGAGTTTTCTTGGTGGAAAGATGATTATAGTGAGTTTTATCTGGATTTGGACAAGCTGAGGATGGCGAAAGAGAATGTTACAGCCACGCAGCTGTTTACCGCTTTGCGCCCTGTATTCGGACGGGATATTTATTGTGGTAACGTGTTGTTTGATAATCAGACGGAACAACTGAAGCTTTCATCGCTCCAAGGGCAGCAATATGATGTATGGGGCTTGGTTAATATACCGTTTTTCATCAATGGCCGTTCTTATAAACTGGCCGATTTCGCTACTGTTCAGAAAGGACAGTCACCCCAGAAAGTTGCAAAAGAAAACCAACAATATCGTCTTTGCCTGCAATATGAATATATCGGTTCATCCGAACAAGGAAAAAAACTGTTGAAGAAGGACTTGGAGGAATTTAATAAGGTATTACCTATGGGATATACAGCCGAAAATGATCAGGATTATTGGTCATGGAATAAAAAAGATAACAAGCAATATGCATTGTTGTTGATTGTAATCGCCATTATTTTCTTTACGACGGCTATTTTGTTTAATTCTTTGAAACAGCCTTTGGCTATCATTTTTGTCATTCCGATATCCTACATTGGCGTATTCCTTACGTTTTATCTTTTCGGACTGAATTTTGATCAGGGTGGATTTGCTTCTTTTGTATTACTTTGCGGTATTACAGTGAATGCCAGTATTTATATTCTAAATGAATATAATGCGATAAGAAAAAGATATCCTCTGTTATTACCGGCACGTGCTTTTACCAAAGCATGGAATTCGAAGATTCTGCCTATTTTTCTGACGGTTGTTTCTACTATTCTGGGGTTTATTCCTTTTATGGTGGGGGATGGAAAAGAGGCTTTCTGGTTTCCTTTGGCGGCAGGTACTATAGGCGGGTTAGTTATGTCTATACTTGGAATATTTTGTTTCTGCCTATATTCTCATTGAAGAAACAAAAAAGATAATGAAGAATTTACTTTTCTTTCTCGATAGAAGTGTTTACTTTTGTTGTTACAAAAAGCATTAAATAAATATTATCTAATACTCGCTAATCATGTTAACTCAAATTATTAACGGCAAGATTTTTACTCCGCAAGGTTGGTTGGACGAAGGCTCTGTACTGATACGGGATAATAAAATACTGGAAGTGACTAACTGTGACCTGGCACTGATCGGTGCGAAACTGATTGATGCTAAAGGGATGTATATTGTACCCGGATATGTGTGTATGCATGCTCATGGCGGTGGTGGCCACGATTTTAATGAATGTACGGAAGAGGCGTTCCGTGCAGCGATAAAGCCCATCAGAAACATGGAGCGACCAGTATTTTCCCAACTTTGTCTTCTTCTCCTTTTTCTGAAATCCGTAAGGCGGTAACTGTGTGCGAAACTTTGATGAACGAGAAGGATAGTCCTGTCTTGGGGTTGCATGTAGAAGGCCCTTACCTGAATCCGAAAAGAGCAGGTGAGCAGTTTGCCGGGAAATTGAAGAATCCTGATAAAGAGGAATATACTTCTTTATTGGAAAGTACTGACTGCATCAAGCGTTGGGATGCTTCACCTGAACTTCCGGGTGCGTTGGAATTTGCCCGCTATTTGAAGTCAAAAGGAGTATTAGTGGCTGTGTCACATACAGAATCAGAATACGAGGGGATAAAAGCTGCGTTTGAAGCCGGGTTTACTCATACTGCCCATTTCTATAACGGCATGCGGGATTCCATAAATGTCGTGAATATAAATACGAAGGGACAGTGGAAAGTGTTTATCTGACAGACGGAATGACTATCGAATTGATTGCTGACGGTATCCATTTACCTGCTACTATTCTTCGGTTGGCTTATAAATTGAAGAGAGTGGAAAAAACTTGTTTGGTTACGGATGCTTTGGCATATGCCGCTGCTGATGGAATGGAAATAACAGATCCTAATGTAATTATTGAGGATGGTGTGTGCAAAATGGCTGATCATTCTTCATTGGCAGGTAGTATAGCAACCATGGATGTATTAGTACGAACAATGGTAAAAGCTGGTATTCCGCTGCTGACGCCGTACGGATGGCTTCTGAAACTCCGGCACGAATTATGGGAGTGGATGACCGGAAGGGGGCATTGCAGAAAGATATGGATGCCGATGTGTTGATTTTGGATAGAGAACTGAATATCCGGGCGGCTTGGGCTATGGGCAGGTTGGTGGAGGATACGAATACGTTGTTTTAATTTCTTATATTGATTGGCAAGATGCCTTGATTGTTATAGAAAACGGTCAAGGCATCTTTTTTATTAGCTCTTTTTATACGATATCATAAGAAAAAACATAAATTTGCTACACTTTAATCTTAGATTATTTACAATGATGAACATACGAGTAAAATTATTGGTCGCTATTATATTATATCAGTTTTTTTTGTTTGTGCACGCACAAGGATTAATTGATGTACGGCATTATTCTATAGAAGATGGTCTGTCACAAAATATAGTACAAGATATGCTTCAAGATGATGATGGATATATCTGGTTGGCCACTTGGAATGGGTTGGAAAAATATGATGGATATACTTTCAAAAATTATAAGTCATATCCTACAGATGCAATAAAATTGAAATATAATAGAATGGTGCAGGTGATTAAAGGTAGTGATCATACATTATGGTGCCATACATATGACGATAAGGTCTACCTGTTTGATACTCAACGGGAAAGATTTGAAGATGTCTTTGTTTATCATCCCCAAATAGAGGAATGTGATTTGGTGGAAAAACTAATTCCATTAAATAATGGAATTGTTTGGGTTGTTGCCTCTGATGGAAATCTGTGGCGTATTGATGAGGCTGATTATCAGAAAGATAATGGGGTTATATTTCTGTCGTCGGGTTCTGTTCCACAACATGGAAATCATGTTTATTCAGTTGTATTGGATGCATATAATAATGAGTGGATATTGACAGATAAGGGATGTTTTGTTTATGGGAAACGTGAACTATCGGACAAAAGGGATTTTAAGTATGCAGTATCTTTGAATCATCAATTTTATATGGCAACTTCATCTGGAGAAATTGTGTTATATACTTCGAAAGGTGGAATAAAAGAAGTGAATTTTGAAAGGATAGATTGGGATATTATGGGACTATTGGCATTGAAAGATGGAAAAATGGGAGTTATAACTAAAAGAGGAGTCATTGTGGTTGATACTTATAATAACCATGTAGAAAATATTTTGATAGATAAGAGTAGTTCCGATATATCACCATCCGGATTCTTTCAGTCGACAGATAATAAATTATGGATGTTTAATGGAAAGTCCAATGTCGTTTGTTGTGATTTGAAGCATAATAAAATAGAATTTGTGAGCTATCCATTTAGTCAGCGCGAGAAAATGTATAACTTTATTCATGAGGATAGCTATGGACGTATCTGGATTTTAGCTTCAAATGGTGAATTTTCATTTTATAATCCCACAAAAAATCTTTTTGAACAAGGTTATACTTATATAAATGGTGAAAAAGTGTCTTATAAGGCTACAGGTAGAAAATTTTTAGTTGATAATCAGAAGAATATATGGCTGAGTTGTGATTCTGGGTTGATATGATTACGTTCTTGAATGAAAATTACAGTTATTTCTCAATGAATCATCATGATAAAATACGTGGGTTGTTTGTTGATTCCAGACAAAGAGTGTGGATTGCCGATAAAAGTAAACGGATAGAAGTCTATGATAGAGAGCATCGTTATATAGGTAACTTGAATGAGGCAGGAGATTTGGTGCAAGACAGACAAGTTATTTTTGGTGCTGATATTTATTGCTTTTTCGAAGATGAAGCTCATCGTTTATGGATGGGGAGTAGAGAGAACGGGATTTATGTGGCTGTTCCCGAAGCTGAAAAATTCCGTATTTTTCATTTCAAACATGATAAGAAAGATAAGAGAAGTCTCAGTTCGGATGCTATTTATGCTTTTGGCAAAGATATGAATGGACATATTTGGATTGGTACTTATGGTGGAGGATTAAACGTTGTTGACGGGATTTTTCCTGATTTGCATTTTATTCATTCTGATAATGGATTAGATCTTTATCCTAAAGATGAATGTAGAAAAGTGAGGAGCATATACTGTACTTCAACAGGAATTATGTTGGTGGGGACAACTGATGGACTGTTATCTTTTTCAGCTAAAACTGATGAATATAGGAAAATACAATTTAATTTGAATCACTGTGAAACTAAGCGTGCCAATAGTCTTAGTAATAATGACGTAATTTATACTTTTGAAAGTAAGAAAGGAGAAATCTATATTATAACCCATAGCAGTGGATTGAATCTGGTAACGTCTAAAAATTTGTTGTGCGACAATATAGAGTTTGTGCATTTGAATAAACAGAATGGTTTGCCTTCGGATATGGCCTATACAATGATAGAAGGAAACAGAAATGAGCTATGGATTAGTTTTGAAGATCAGATTTGTAGGTATAATCCTGATAGAGGTAGTATAGAGTCTTATAATCGTTTTTATTTTCATTCTCATTTATTAGTTTCTGAAATACCGTTGGTCAGGGATGACAAAAATGGCATGTATGTGGCTTTAAACAGAGATGTTTTATACTTGCATTTAGATAAGTTGAATAAAAGTAGTTTTATACACATATTGTCTTTACAAATGCCAGTACTGGTAAAAATAACAAAATGGGAGATTCTTCTCCTATTGTAGATCAGACTTTGACTTTAGAAAAAAATGAGAGGAATGTTTCGATTACTTTTGCAGCATTGGATTTTGCCGCTTCGGGTAATTTACAATATGCATATCGTCTGAAAAATATAGATAAGGAATGGAATTGTATAGGTTATGGTCATTCTGCCAGTTTGGTTAATCTTCCGGCAGGGGATTTTGTGTTGGAAGTAAAATCTACTAATGGAGATGGATTATGGGTTGATAATATGGCCCGGTTATTTATTCATGTAAAACCGACTTTTTGGGAAACTGGGTGGGCATGGTTATTATATGTCATATTAATTCTATTGATAATTGTCGCTGTTTCTGTAACTTTAGCTTATATTTTTAATTTAAGACGAAAAGTGGACTTTGAGCAACAGATAACAAACTTGAAACTTCGTTTTTTTACAGATATATCTCATGAATTACGTACTCCGTTAACTTTAATTGCCAGTCCCATTGAAGAGGTGATCGATCATGAGAAGTTAAGTGAGGAAGGTCGGGAGAATATGTTGATAGCAAAAAAGAATACAGACCGTATGTTACGCCTTATCAACCAATTACTTGATTTTAGGAAAATACAGAATAACAAAATGAAATTGTATATTGAAGAAACAGATATAGTATCCTTGTCTAAAAAAATCTTTGAAACTTTTACCGCTTTGGCACATCAGCGGAATATTAATTTTCAGTTTATTTGTTCCTGTGATAGTTATGTGCTTTATACTGATATTGATAAATTTGAAAAAATAGTGTTTAATCTATTGTCAAATGCATTTAAGTATACTCCCGACGGCAAGAATATCGATTTTATTCTTGAACCTCAAAATGATGTTTTCTTTTTCAAAGTCAGAGATGAAGGTAATGGTATTGAACTGCAAAAAATAGATATGTTATTTAAACGTTTTGAAACTTTGGGATATACAGACCCTAATTTTTCAAGCGGGATTGGCCTTTCCTTGGTAAAAGAATTGGTTGATATGCTACATGGTTCTATCATGGTGGATAGTAAATTAGGACAGGGGAGTGTGTTCTCTGTTTCTTTGTCAAGAAGCTATGAAGTTTTCCAATCAGACAAGAATGTGGAATTCATTTTGAATGACAGCAAAACAATGCCTTCAATTGAGACACAAGTAGAACAAAAAGAAGAATTTATAAAAGATATAACAGTCTTGGTAGTGGATGATAATGAAGAACTAAGACATTTTATTGTAAGTATTCTTCGTAAGGAGTATCATATAATAGAAGCGGAGAATGGAAAAAAGGGACTTGAAATAATAAGGTTAGAATTACCGGACTTGGTACTTAGTGACGTGATGATGCCTTGTATGGATGGTATTGAATTATTGGAAGAAGTGAAAAAGAATCATGATACCAGTCATATACCTTTTGTTTTGTTATCGGCAAAATCTGCGTTGGATGATCGTATCAGAGGATTGGAATATGGTGCGGATGATTATATAACTAAACCATTTAGTTCCGGATATTTACGTGCCCGTATTTCTTCTTTGTTGAAGCAACGCGAAATGTTACATGATTATTTTATGAAACAAGCATTCAGGTCTTTTGAACAGGAGAATTTGGTAGCTTCGAGTGTTTCTTTGGATAGTTTCTCTCCTTCAATACCTCAAATAACTTCTTTTGATGAGGTATTTATTCAGAGAGTGATTCAGGTTGTGGAATCCAAACTCCAGGAACAGGACTTTAAAATTGAGGATCTGGCTGATACGATGAAAATGGGACGTACTGTTTTTTATCGGAAGGTAAAGTCTATATTGGGAGTGACCCCTATTGATTTAGTAAAGGATATGCGGGTGAAGCGGGCCATACAATTATTGGATTCGGGGAATTATAATATATCTCAAGTAGCCTATATGAGTGGTTTTTCTTCTCCCAATATTTTAGTAGGGTATTTAAGGAGTTGAAAAATTGTACTCCGAGTGAGTATAAAACAAAAGCCTTTGATTGATAAATCAAAGGCTTTTTTATGGTTTGGCATAAAAAGTACACAGAATAGCATAAATAATATACTTTTCTATCAAGTAGTTTAAAAAATACACGGAACGGCATAAATAATGCACGTTCCCTTTTTACCTCTTTGCTATGTTTGCAATGAAATAATTTTAGGTTGCCAAATGGAATTTTATATAATAGACTATTTAATATAAAGTACTATGAAGAAAATTTTAATCTATTGTGTGATTGCCTTTTCTTTTTGGAGCTGTAAATCAGAAATACATACTGGTGCAACACCGAAAAGGGGATTTTATAGTGACAGACCGGCTAAAATTTGGGAGGAGTCACTAGTTAGTGGAAATGGTATAATGGGGGCTATGGTGATAGGAGATCCATATCAGGAATCCATTGTTTTAAATCATGCTTTGCTTTATTTGCCTATTCATTCTGCAAGGAAACCGGTAGGTCAGGGAAAATATTTAGGTAAAATTCAGCAAATGTTGTTGGAGGACAAATATATGGAGGCTTCTCAGTTTGTTGTGGATTTGGCAAACTCAGAAGGGTACAAAGGGAAACATGCAACAGATCTTTTTATTCCCGCTTTTCAATTCAATCTTTTAGGAGATACTTCTACTGTAAAACAATATGAGAGATCAGTAGATTTTACTTCGGGTGAGGTAATAGTAAATTGGGAAGATAATAATGGTGTTTTCACCCGTAAATTATTTGTTTCAAGACCTGATAATCTTGTTGTTTTGAAATTTTCATCAGACGAAGGAGCGTCTATTAATACAACATTGAGCCTTTCGAAGATAATAAGGCATGATGTGGGCCGTATCGAGAAGTTTAATCTGGATGATAACTTTTGTATAAAGAAGGTCGAATCCGGAACAATGGATAATGGGCTTTATTTTAAAGCATGGTATGAAAGACCTTGGGAGTTTGAATCTAGAAAAAGTTTTAAAGGTTACGAAGGAGTGGTACAGGTTCTACGTTCGGATGGAAAGATAGAAATGGATTCCGACCGATTGATCCTCAGGGATGCCACTGATGTGTTAATTGTTGCTCGGATTGAGCCTTCTGATAATATGGAGGAGTCTCGGGTTCTTGAAATGAGTAATGCATTAAAATCATATGATGGAACTTATGATGAATTGCTGGCGGTACATAAGAAAATTCATAAAGAATTGTTTGAACGTGTTTCTATTGATTTGGATGCATCAGAAGAGGACCGGATGAAATCTTCTGAAGAATTGTTGAAGTTAGGAGGCTCTAATCCGGCTCTTGTAGAAAAACTTTTTGATGCGGCACGTTATAATGTAATTAGTGCGACGGGTATTAATCCTCCTAATCTTCAAGGTATTTGGGGGGCTACTATGACTCCTCCGTGGTCTGGTGATTATACGACCAATGGTAATCTTCCGGTTGTCGTTTCCCATTATCTTCAGGCTAATACCCCGGAGTTGATGTTGCCTTTGTTCGACAGGCTGGAAGCATATATGGAGGATTTTAAAGTGAATGCGCGTGAACTTTTTAATTGTCAGGGTATTCATGTCCCTTCACGTTTTAGTTCCCATGGTCTGAATAATCATTTTGATGCTACATGGCCGATGACGTTTTGGTTAGCAGGAGCCGCATGGTATTCATTGTTCTATTATGATTATTATATGTACACCTTGGATAAAGATTTTCTAAGAGAGCGTGCGCTTCCGTTTATGGAGCAGGCTGCTTTGTTCTATGAGGATTTCTTAAAAGAAGGTAATGATGGAAAGTATATTTTTAACCCTTCATATTCTCCAGAGAATAATCCGGCTAATAGTTCAAGTCAGGCATGTGTCAATGCTACTATGGATGTAATGGCTGCTAATGGGTTATTGCGTTCTGTTATAGAAGCCAGCCAGATTTTAGGGGTAAATCAAGATAAGATTCCAGTATGGAAAGCGATGCAGGAAAAAATGCCTTCTTATATGTTGAATGAAAATGGGGAAATCAGAGAGTGGATGTGGAAAGATTTGCAGGATAATCATAAACACCGTCATGCTTCTCATTTATTCGGATTGTATGATTTTCATGATCCGTTGATTATGGGTAATCAAGATTTGATAGAGGGGTGTAAACGCGCTATCAATCGCAGAATGGAAATACGGCGACAGGATAACGGAGGTATCATGGCGTTTGGGATGGTTCAGTTGGCATTTGCGGCATGTGCTTTAGGAGAGACAGAAATGGCTTATGATATGTTGGTCTGGCTTGGAAATAGTTATTGGAACAACAATTTAGTTTCAACTCATGACCCTAAGAAAACATTCAATTTGGACATTTGTGGGGGATATCCGTCATTAGTGATGAAGATGATGGTTTATTCTGAACCTGGTGTAATCTCTCTTTTACCTTGTAAGCCTGTTCAATGGAAGAATGGTACTATAAAAGGGATAGCTTTAAGAGGAGGAATCCTGTTACAAGAATTAGTATGGCACGAAAAAGAAGTAAAAGCAACTTTGTTGTCCAAAATAAATCAGACTGTGAAAATCCAGTTACAAGGTATAGATAAACAGGAAATAGCGTTGAAAGCAGGTGAACCTGTTACCGTGGTTTTTTAAATTAAAAGAATGTTGAAAAATTACCTTATTTACTAATTATAAAAACACTAGTTTATGAATCAAAAAGTTTGTATTCAAAGAATGTTTATGTCTTTGATATTCAGTGTTATGTATCTGTTATCTTTTGCACAGACCCGTCAGATTTCCGGTATGGTAAAAGATATGTCAGGAGAACCGGTTATTGGTGTTAATGTTTCTGTGAAAGGAACAGGAAATGGTTCTATAACGGATTTGGATGGTAAATTTACCATACCAAATGTGAAGGAAAAAGATGTTTTGGTTGTTTCTTACATTGGGTATCTCACTCAGTCTGTCTCTGTGGGAAAACAAACATCTTTCATAATTACATTGAAAGAGGACACTCAAGCTTTGGATGAGGTCGTTGTTGTTGGTTATGGTGTACAAAAGAAAAGAGATCTTTCAGGTGCAGTATCTTCTGTAAAGTCTCGGGATATTACTGCTATTCCTACTACAAATGCTTTAGAGGCTTTGCAAGGAAAAGTAGCAGGATTGGATTTAACAGCTTCTTCTGGTAAAGCTGGAGCAGATTTGAGTTTTACTATTCGTGGTGAAAGATCTTTGAAGGCTAGTAATGCACCTCTGATTTTAGTTGATGGTATAGATTATGGTACAACTTTGGATATTAATCCTTCTGATATAGAATCTATTGAGGTATTGAAAGATGCTTCTTCGACTGCTATTTATGGAACACGTGGTGCTAATGGTATTATTATCGTTACAACTAAAAAAGGTAAAGCTGGAAAATCAAAGGTTTCTTTGAACGCTTTTGCTTCCATTAATATGATTTCGTCTTATCCCTCTATTATGAACGGAGCTGAATATGCTCAGTTAAAGCGTGAAGCATATCGTGACCAGACAACTAATGAATATTTACCAGATGAGCAAGTCTTTACGGTAGCACAGGAATTAGAGTATGTACGAGAAGGAGTTTCTACAGATTATAGAGATTTAATGATGAGTAATGGATTTAATCAGAATTATGAATTGTCTATAACAGGAGGTACAGAGAAAACACAACATTCTATTTCTTTAGGATACAGAGGCGAAAATGGACTTTTTAAAAATGATAATTATAAACGCTTGAATGCTAGAGTGGCATTAGATCATAAACTATTAGAAAACTTGAAGATTGGTACTAATATTACTTATACATACAAAGATCAAAACACGCGTCGTGATCCTTTGAATATGTGTAATAAGATTGTGCCTTTGTCAAAACCTTATGATGAAAATGGAGAAGTAGTAAGATTTCCTGCTCCGGGATATAATTCTCAAACTAATCCGTTAGTGGATGATGTAGATGGAGCTGTAAAAGATAATACAAAAGCAACCCGTTTTTTCGGTAGTCTATATGCGAATTGGAATATCACAAAAGATTTGCTTTTTAGAACAACTTTAGGTGTGGATGTAAGAAATAAGAGAAGGGGATATTATTGTTCTGCAAATTCTTTGGATGGAGAAGGTAAGGATAGTAAATCATTAAAAGAGCATACTATAGAATCGGGTATAACTTGGGAAAATGTTCTGACTTATTCTAAAATTTTAGGTGAACATGATTTTCAGATAATGGGTGGTACAAGTACTATTTATAAAAGTAAGGAGTACACTTTGGCTTCAGGTAAAGGACAGACATATGGAGGAAATATCTATCATAATTTGGCATCGAATACCAAGGAAGTCATGATTGACAGCTATTTAAATGAGGAAAAATTAGCTTCTTTTTTCGGGCGTGTAAACTATAAGTTTATGGATCGTTATATTCTTACAGCGTCATTACGTGCGGACGGTTCTTCATTATTAGCCGATGGACATAAATGGGGGTATTTCCCATCTGTAGCGGTGGCATGGAGAATGAATGAAGAAAGTTTTTTGAAAGGTTTTGACGAACTGTCAAATTTAAAACTTCGTTTGAGTTGGGGAGAATCAGGCAATCGGCTATTGATCCTTATCAGACTGTCGGGCTTTTAGGTTCGTCCACTTATTCATTTAACAATGATTTGGCTAGTGGGCTGTATCCTAAAACGATGTCGAATAAAAATCTGACTTGGGAAACAACTTCTGTGTTTGATCTAGGTGTGGATTTCGGTTTCTTTAATAACCGTCTTTCAGGTTCTGTAGATGTATATAAATCATATACTAGAAATGTATTGATGAATCGTAAGATCCATCAACCAATGGGTATACCGAAGTTATGGAAAATATTGGTAAAACAGAAAATTTTGGTATTGATGTGGCGTTGAACTCTGTAAACATTCAAAAGAAGAATTTTACTTGGACTACAGATTTTACTCTTTCTCACAATAAAGAGAAAATTAAGGAATTGGCTTCAGGAGCACTGAGAGATGAGGCAAACTCATGGTTTGTAGGTGAAGCGTTTCAGGTCTTTTATGATTATAAAAAGATAGGAATCTGGCAACTGGATGAAGCGGATGAAGCTGCTAAAAATGGACAGAAACCTGGAGATATTAAGATTCAGGATACGGATGGTAATGGTGAAATAACTCCCGAAGACCGTGTGATTTATAGTAAACGTCCTAAAGTTACTTTTGGTATAAATAACTCATTTACCATTCATGACTTTGAATTTTCGTTCTTTATTTATAGTCGTTTAGGTCAATGGATTGATTACGAGTTCAATAGAGGATATAAACCGGATGGATTGGAAAATAGTTCTAATGTGGATTACTGGACTCCGGAAAATCCAACTAATAATTTCCCACGTCCCAATCGGTTTTATGGGTTTGGAAAAACTAGATATTCCTCAACTTTGAAATATGAAAAAGGGTCGTTTGTTAAGGTGAGGGATGTAACCCTGGCCTATAATATCCCTTCAAAAGTATTGGCTAGTTTAGGTTTGGGACGTGCACGTATCTATGCAACTGCAAAAAATTTCTTTACCTTCAGCAGCATTGATAATTACGATCCAGAACGAGGGGGAGGAATTTCATTTCCGATGACCAAACAGCTTGTTTTTGGTGTGAACTTGGATTTTTGATAGAGTGTATAATATTAAAAGAAAGTAATTATGAAGAAAAATATATTTGTATTGACATCTTTGATGCTAACTCTAGGATGTGGTTGTGATAGTTTCTTGGATGAAACGAATTATAGTGATGTGACTTCAGAAGGAGGTTATTATGACACGGAAGCAGGATTGAATGCTGTAGTTAATGCTTGTTATACTCCTTTACGCTTTTGGGCGGGAAAAGAGGATGCGATTGGGCTAAGTGAGACTGGAACTGATATTATTGCGGCTGGTTCGGGATGCGTGGATAATAATATGGCGGCATATACCCAGTCTTTGGATGGAACAAATTCTGCCTGTACTTTTTATTTTGACCGTTTTTATGCAGCGATAAATTGGTGTAATACAGCAATATTTCATGCACAAACAGTGCCGAATCCATCCAATGATGAGATATTGGCAACAACTTTGAATAAGCGTGAGGCGGAAGCAAGAGTTTTACGTACATTCTATTATTGGATATTGACTGAAACATTTGGAGATACCTATTATACGGACCAGCCTTCTACCAGTATAGTAATGAACCCGGTAAAAACTTCTACAGATAATATCTACCAATATATGTTTGATGATTTGGATTGGGCTATCAAAAGCAAGTTGTCAACTTTGCAAAATGATGGTGGACGGGTTACCATCTGGACTGCGAAAGCTTTAAAAGCTAGACTTTTATTAACTAGAGCAAGTGAAAAGAACGATGTGGACATGTATGGACAGGCATACGATTTGGCTAAAGATGTGATAGAAAATGGTCCGTTTGAATTAGCTGAAGATTTTGCTTCAATATGGGACATGAAGAATAGTGATGGAAACTCTAATAAAGAAGTGATATGGTATGTAGATTATTCGACAAATCAGTTGTATAATTCTGAATTGGATGATAAACCTGTTATCAGAAACGGAGGGAATAATGCACATTTGCTTTTTTGTATGAAGTATGATGATCAACCGGGTATGACACGTACAGCAGAATATGGTCGTCCATTTAACCGATATATGCCAACTCGTTATTTGGTGGATTTGTTTGATGAGGAAAAAGACCAGCGTTATGCTGGTAGTTTTCGTAATTTATGGATTATGAATAATGAGAAGGGAAAAGGTAAATATACTGCAATGACTGATACTGCTATTTATATAATTAAAGGGGAGGCAACTAAAGCTCAACGGGCATGGGCAGAAAATCGTTATCAGCTTTTTGATAGAAATGATGTGTATAATGCAGATGGTTCGACAAAGAATATGAAGCAATATTTGGAGTTGAGTAAATTTGCAGATCCTACTCGTGCGTCAAAAGATGAAGATAGAAGTACTCGTGACGGCTTCATGATTCGTATTGCTGAAATGTATCTTATTGCAGCAGAGGCGGGAGCTAAAGCAAATAAAGCGGATGCTTTGGATTATATGAATAAATTGCGTATGACTCGTGCCATATCCGGATATGAAGATGCGATGCGTGTTGAATTGTCACAAATACAAGATATTGATTTTATACTGGATGAACGTGCACGGGAGTTGGCTGGAGAGCAGTTGCGTTGGTTTGATTTGAAACGATTTGGTAAAGAACAGTTTGTAAAAAGAATAAAAAAGTGTAATCCTGATGCTGCAAATGTGGATGAACATCATTGGGTACGTCCATTCCCTCAGACATTCTTGGACGCTATTGAAAATAAAACGGAATTTACTCAAAATACAGGTTATAAATAATGAAGAAATATATTATAGCTTTTTACTTGGTGGGAATGAGCGGAGGATTAGTTTCTGCTCAAGACTATGTTTCAAAAGTATGGGTGTCAGACCAAGGTGATGGAACTTATAAAAATCCAGTACTTTATGCGGATTATTCTGATCCTGACGCATGTAGGGTTGGAGATGATTATTATTTGACTTCATCGAGTTTCGGTTGTTTACCCGGTTTGCAAATATTACATTCCAAGGATTTGGTGAATTGGAGTATCATTGGTGCGGCATTACCTTATGCCGTACCTCCCATAAACGATAATTCTCCCCAGCATGGAAATCGTGTATGGCTCCTAGCATCCGCTATCATAACGGGGAATTTTATATTTTTTGGGGAGATCCCGATCAAGGAGTTTATATGGTGAAATCCTCAAAAGTGGAAGGTCCTTGGAGTGAGCCGGTTTTAGTAAAATCAGGTAAAGGAATCATTGACACAACGCCTCTTTGGGATGATGATGGACGAGTGTATATGGTACATGCTTATGCAGGTAGTCGTGCCGGTTTAAAAAGTGTCATAGCCATTTGTGAATTAAATGCTGAGGCAACTCAAGCTATTACCCAGTCTCGTATCATTTTTGACGGACATGAAGCTCATGAAACTTGTGAAGGACCCAAATTTTATAAACGTAATGGATATTATTATATTTTCCATCCGGCTGGTGGTGTGGCTACTGGGTGGCAGGTAGTGTTACGTTCGAAAAATATCTATGGACCTTATGAGTGGAAGACTGTATTGGCTCAAGGAGAAACAAAGATAAACGGACCTCATCAAGGCGCGTGGGTGGACACTACTACAGGAGAAGACTGGTTTTTACATTTTCAAGATGTAGGTGCACATGGTCGTTTGCTTCATCTTCAGCCTATGAAATGGGTGGATGACTGGCCTGTCATAGGAATAGATAAAGATGAAGATGGTTGCGGAGAACCGGTATTATTCTATAAGAAACCAGATGTTGGTAAAAAGTACTCTGTTTGTACTCCTCAGGAAAGTGATGAGTTTAATAGTCAGAATTTGTCTCCACAATGGCAGTGGAATGCTAATATCAACGAAAAATGGATGTTTTGTAATGGACAAAATGGATATATACGTCTTTATTCTTATCCTGTTACAGATAGTTATAGGAATTTATGGGATGTCCCAAATTTGTTGTTACAAAAGATTTCTGCTCCTAATTTTACAGCAACGACTAAATTAACTTTTAAACCCACTAAGAAATATACAGGTGAGCGTACAGGATTAGTTGTAATGGGATTGGATTATGCAGGATTGTTCGTGGAGAATACTAAAGATGGGCTGGTACTGTCTCAGTCTGTGTGTGATGAGGCTGACCGGGGTAGTCTGGAAAAAACCAATGCATCCGTTTCTTTGGAAGGGAATACGGTTTATCTGAAATCAACATTCTCCACAATGGACAGAAAAAATGCTGGTAATGAAGGAGGATATGATTTGGTGGTGATGTGTAAATTTAGTTATAGTATGGATGGAATGACTTATAGATCGTTAGGTATTCCGTTCCGAGTGAAAGAAGGTAGATGGATTGGTGCTAAAACAGGTTTATTTTGTACTCGTCCGTCTATTCAAACGAATGATGGCGGTTGGACTGATGTGGATTGGTTTAGGATAGGCAAATAAGATAGGCAAGGGGAAAAGTTACAATGATAATTAGATTATTATGGGGACTTAAATGAAGCCTGCTAGGCTAAAATAGAAAAGTACTGTTTCTGTTTTGGGAATAGTACTTTTTTATATTGGCTATAGCAGAGAATATTGGAGAGTTTTCTTTTTTTCAAGTTTAACTCGTCATTATCAAGAGGATTTGCTACATTTGCAACTTGTTAAAATGAGAACCAAATAATAAAAAACGATATGAACGAAGATTTTAGAGAGGATTTGAAGAAAGCCTGTGAAGTGATGCAGAAGGGAGGAGTGATTCTTTATCCTACTGATACTATTTGGGGAATAGGTTGTGATGCAACTAATCCGAAGGCGGTAAAACGAGTTTATGATATAAAGAAGCGTGCTGATAGTAAAGCGATGCTTGTATTGGTGGACAGTACGGTAAAAGTAAATTTTTATGTTAGTGATGTACCTGCGGTAGCTTGGGATTTGATTGAGTTTGCCACAAAACCATTGACTATTATTTATGATGGGCACGTAATCTGGCAGAGAATTTGCTGGCTGAGGATGGCAGTGTTGGTATTCGTGTTACGGCTGAGGAATTCTCCAAACAACTTTGTTTCCGATTTCGTAAAGCTATTGTGTCGACTTCTGCCAATATCAGCGGTCAGCCTTCACCTGCCAACTTCAGTGAAATCAGTGAAGAAGTAAAACAAGCTGTAGACTATATTGTGGAGTATAGACAAGATGAAGTGGGGCATCCCAAACCATCCAGCATTATCAAACTGGGTAAAGGGGGAGAAGTGAAGATTATTAGAGAGTAAAAAAAGGAATGGACGCAATTATAGATGAAAATAAGAAAAGTTGGTTACAGCGCTTTATCTTATGGCGCGAAAAGAAGATAAGAGAGAAACACTTTATTCTTATATTAAGTTTTCTTGCTGGTATTTTTACGGCATTGGCCGCGTGGTTTTTGAAGTTTCTAGTAGAATGGATCAAGGAATTTCTGACTGAAAATTTTGATTCTACAGGAGTCAACTGGTTGTATTTGGTGTATCCGGTTTTTGGAATCTTTCTTACCGGATTGTTCATTCGTTATATTGTGAAAGATGACATCAGTCATGGGGTGACGAAAATATTATATGCATATCCCGTCGTCAAAGCCGCATCAAGCGGCATAATACATGGTCGTCTGTGATAGCCAGTGCCATTACTATCGGTTTTGGTGGTTCCGTAGGTGCAGAGGCTCCGATTGTGTTGACCGGATCGGCTATCGGTTCTAATTTGGGAAGTGTATTCAAAATGGAGCATAAAACTCTGATGCTGTTGGTGGGGTGTGGTGCGGCAGGTGCTGTGGCCGGTATTTTTAAGGCTCCTATTGCAGGCTTGGTTTTTACTTTGGAAGTCTTGATGATTGATTTGACGATGGCATCATTGTTGCCTCTTCTTGTTTCCTGTGTCACGGCAGCTACTGTTTCTTATATTCTTACCGGTCCCGATGCCATGTTCAAGTTCCATATGGATGAACCGTTTTTGATGGAGCGCATTCCTTCGGCAATTCTGTTAGGCATTGCGTGCGGATTGGTTTCTTTGTATTTTACGCGGGCTATGAATTCTGTGGAGAATATATTTCGTCGATATAATAATCCGTATATCAAGCTGGCTATAGGCGGTGCAATGCTGAGCATATTGATTTTCTTATTTCCTCCATTATATGGTGAAGGGTATGATACTATTAATTTATTGCTGAATGGCGTAACCAATCATGACTGGAATACAGTAATGAATAACTCTATCTTTTATGGGTTCGATAATTTGTTACTAGTCTATTTGGCCATGATTGTACTTTTCAAAGTCTTTGCTTCCAGTGCAACGAATGGCGGTGGTGGTTGTGGGGGTATTTTTGCTCCCAGTTTGTTCTTGGGGTGTATCACCGGGTTCATCTTCGCTCATTTTTGTAATGAACTGCATATAGGTCCTTATATTCCGGAGAAAAATTTTGCTTTGTTGGGAATGGCGGGATTGATGTCGGGAGTAATGCATGCTCCGCTGACAGGTATTTTTCTGATTGCAGAATTGACTGGTGGGTATGATTTGTTCCTTCCGCTGATGATGGTATCTGTCAGTTCTTATCTTACCATTATGATATTCGAGCCACATAGTATTTATTCTATGCGTTTGGCTAAGAAAGGTGAATTGATAACACATCATAAAGACAAGGCCGTATTGACTTTGATGAATATTGACAGTGTGGTTGAAACTGATTTTGAGAAAGTGCGTCCTGATATGGATTTAGGTGAAATGGTTAAAGTCATTTCGCAGGCTAAACGCAATTTGTTTCCGGTAGTGGATGTCAATGGAGAACTTTTGGGCATTGTGGTATTGGATGATATCCGTAATATTATGTTCCGTCAGGAATTATACCATCGTTTCAAGGTAGAAAAATTTATGATTTCTCCTTCGGCACGGATCAATGTTACTGATTCAATGGAAGAAGTGATGAAGAAGTTTGATGATACAAAGGCCTGGAACCTGCCTGTGATTGATGAAGAGGGAAAATACAAAGGGTTTGTTTCCAAGTCGAAAATATTTAATTCGTACCGGCAGGTATTGGTTGATTTCTCTGAAGATTAAATAATGTAAGTATATGGAAAAGAAAGATTTGCGGATCGTATATATGGGTACTCCCGATTTTGCGGTGGAGAGCCTGAAAAGATTGGTTGAAGGAGGCTACAATGTAGTAGGTGTGATAACTATGCCCGACAAACCGATGGGACGACATGGCAGTGTGCTACAACCTAGTCCGGTGAAAGAATATGCTGTTTCTCAAGGTCTGAGGGTACTTCAGCCGGAGAAATTGAAAGATGAGGCTTTTGTAGAGGAACTCCGGTCTTTACAAGCCGATTTACAAATTGTAGTTGCTTTCCGTATGCTTCCCGAAATAGTATGGAATATGCCGCGTTTGGGCACATTTAACTTGCATGCATCTTTATTACCTCAATATAGAGGAGCTGCTCCTATTAATTGGGCGGTGATAAACGGAGATACGGAAACTGGTATTACGACTTTCTTCTTGAAACATGAGATAGATACCGGTGAGATTATCCAGCAGGTGCGTGTTCCTATTGCTGATACGGATAATGTGGAAATAGTACATGATAAGCTGATGTATTTGGGGGGAGATTTGGTTTTGGAAACCGTGGATGCTATTTTGGATGGAAGTGTGAAACCTGTTCCTCAGGAAAATTTGATCCGGCAGGAAACGGAATTGCGCCCGGCGCCGAAAATATTTAAAGAGACCTGCCGTATAGACTGGAATAAAGGTGTGAAGCAGATTTATGACTTTATTCGTGGGCTATCTCCTTATCCGGCTGCATGGACCGAGCTTTGTGTGGCTGATGGAACACGTCAGGTTTTGAAAATATATGAAACGGAGAAAGTTTTTGTTTCCCATGAGATGAATATAGGCGATATCCGTACGGATATGAAGACTATTTTCAGGTGGCTGTAAAAGATGGTTTTATTAATGTGCTTACTTTGCAGCTGGCAGGAAAGAAACGTATGAATGTGGCTGATTTTTTGAGAGGCTACAGAACTTCGGATAATAATAAGGTGGAATAAATAATACGTTAGTATGTGTGTTGCTGATGTATTAACGGTATAATCTTAGTACACTATAAGTCGGTATAAATGATAAAGGCTGTATCGAAAGATTTTCGGATACAGCCTTTTCGTGTTACAATAAGACAGACAAGGAGTTGTTAAGAATCATTTAATTTTTGTGTTGGATATATCTTTCTGTATGAACGGAAAGTTTGTAGATTTACTTTTATTATAACTTACTGTAACGGTTTCTTCGCCATTGTTAATGGTATTCATTTTTATTTTAAATCCTTGTAGCTTACCCTCTTTATATCCGGGAACATCCAATAAAGGGAAGGATACATAACCGGGACTCGGATATTCCTGTCTGTCACCTTCGGCATTGTGGCGTAATTCTACGGCCATATATCCGTTTGCGTCAGGAACGGTTCCTTCTGTGGCTACAAGGCTGATCCGATGTTTGATATTAGAGTTGAAACCTAATATTTGGAACATAAGGGTCAGGTGTGTCTTACCCATAATGGGAGTGATGAGGTTGATTCCATCATGTCCGTAAATATCTTCATCGTTTTCTTTTAGTGTATCCATTGGTTTGGTTAAGATCTTCTGCAAGTAATCTATAGAAATAAAAGGTCCTTTCTTACTTGCATCTCCGGTCGGATTGGCTGCATTTATATAGGTATAAAAAATACGTTGTCCCGGATTATTTGTTTCAAAACGTGTTAATTTATCGGGATTCACTACGTATGCGATTCCATCATTATCGCTTTCTATCACTGCTTCACCGGGTACTTCACTGGGAGTTACTACGGTTGCTAAAGCGGCGTTAAAAGGCATTTCTGCTTGTATGTCGTAGATGTCATCATCATAGTCATTCAGGCAAGACTGAGTAAATGGAATCAGCATTACCATAATTATTACAAGAACTGTCGCTTTATATTTTCTCATATTTTCTGTTTCTAGAATTGTTTCTATCGCTTAAATGCGAAGATAGTAAGTTTACTGCTTGTAAAAATGTTAAATCTGCTTAAGCAAAAATTTTATTCTTCCGGATGCAGTATTTTTGCAGTCTTATCATTTATTCAATAAAGAAGTGTCACAAACAATGAATGAAACAGAATTGGTGGAACGTTGCGGCAAGGGCGATAACCTTGCACGCAAGCAATTGTATGAGCGTTATGCCGGGCAATTGATGGCCATTTGTGTTCGTTATACAGGTGATAGGGAAGTGGCACAGGATGTCTTACATGATGGATTTTTGAATATATTTCGTTCATTCAGTCAATTTACTTATAAAGGAGAGGGGTCATTGAAAGCATGGCTGGCACGTATTATGGTAAATGAAGCATTGGGCTATCTTCGCAAGAAAGCTTCTACCAATCAGGAAGTGATAGTCGAAGAGTTACCCGATGTGATAGATGGAGATGAGGATGATTTTGAGCAAATACCCCAATCTGTTTTAATGCAATTCATTAAAGAACTTCCGGATGGATATAGAACGGTCTTTAATTTATATGTATTAGAAGAAAAGGGACATAAGGAGATTGCTGAAATGCTAGGAATTACAGAACATACTTCATCGTCTCAATTATATAGAGCCAAAACCTTATTAATGAAAAAAATAAATGATTATAGAAAGAGGATATAGGAATGAAAGAAAAAGATAAATGGATAAAAAATTTCCGCACTCGGATGGAAGGCTATTCGGAACCGGCTCCTGCTGATCTTTGGGAACAGTTGGAAAAGGAGCTGGATACGGTTCCGAAAGTAATTCCGATGTGGCGCCGCTGGCAGGCTGCAGCAGCTGTTGCTTTGTTAGTGGTTGTGTCTTCATTGACTGTATGGTTTTGGCAGTCACCTTCAGCAAACTATTTGGAGCAACAATCGGCAGGGTTGAATGTAATGCACGAACCGATGAGTTGGTGCCGGGATCAATCACTCCTGAGCAACCTATGGCCTTGGTAGTTCCTGCTGCCCGTTCTGAGGAAAAGAAACATGTAAAAGTTGTTCGGTCTGTTACGGCAAAGGCGTTAGCCGCCGAACAGGAGGTTTTGCTAAATAAAGAGGTAGAAGAGATACAGATAGAGGAAAATTATATTGAAGAGCAAAAAGAGGAATCTGTTATAGTGGAACAAAAACAACAGAAACAGGCCGGCAGATCTTCCTATTCGGCTGCCAAAACGAATTACGCTTATGTGGCTCCTCATAGAAAGAAGGACAGAAACTGGTCGATAGGACTTTCTACCGGTAATGGAACCTTTTCATCCTCGACTAGTATGGATGGATATTTGCCTTTGCCTAATGGTGCAAGGAACGCAACAATGAATAGTGCTTATGGAGTGGAAACAAGGGCTGAAATTGATAAGCTGGTTCAGTTCAATAACTTGTCGGAAGGACAGAATGCGCAGTCTGATATAAAATATCGTATGCCTGTTACTTTTGGAGCTTCCCTTCGTTTTGATTTAAGTGATGATTGGGCTGTAGAAACTGGGGTGACTTATACCCAGCTTTCATCCGAAACACGTTCGGGAACTCAAAAAAACAATTATGGCTGGGAAGAGAAACTGCATTATGTGGGTATTCCTTTGAAAGTGAACCGGAATATATGGAGTAACAAGCGGTTTGAAGTGTATGCTTCGGCAGGTGGAGCGGTAGAAAAATGTGTATCTGGAAAGCGAAGCATTATCGGCAGTGTTTCTACATCAAATGCAGGAAAAGATGAACAATTTTCGGGAGGGGAAGAAGATGTCAAAGTGAAACCTTTGCAATGGTCTTTGTCCGCAGCGGCAGGTGCGCAGTTTAAGATTACAGAGAAATTGGGTATTTATGCGGAGCCGGGAGTTGTTTATTACTTTGATGACGGCAGTAATGTAAATACGATTCGCAAAGAACATCCTTTTAATTTTAATATACAGTTGGGTGTGCGGTTTACTTTGCCGAAATAAAATGAATTTTTTCACTGTTCTTATATAAAATATGGTTATCTTTGTTCTGTATAAAAAGAATAAGAACAGTGAACCATGAATAGACCTCTGATATCCCCTTCTTTATTGTCTGCCAATTTTGCTAATCTACAGGCAGACATAGAACAAATAAATCGTAGTGATGCCGACTGGTTGCATATTGATATAATGGATGGTGTGTTTGTACCGAATATTTCTTTTGGTTTTCCTGTATTGAAATATGTAGCCGAGTTGTGTGAAAAACCTTTGGATGTACATTTGATGATTGTTAATCCCGAGAAATTCATTAAAGAAGTGAAAGATTTGGGAACAATGATGATGAATGTGCATTATGAAGCTTGTGTACATTTGCATAGAGTGGTGCAACAAATAAAGGATGCCGGAATGAAAGTGGCTGTCACATTGAATCCGTCTACTCCTGTGGCTATGTTGGTCGATATTATCCGTGACGTGGATATGGTATTGCTGATGAGTGTGAATCCCGGTTTTGGTGGTCAGAAATTTATTGTACATACCTGGATAAGGTGAGGGAATTACGTGAGTTGATAACGAATACAGGTTCGCAGGCATTGATAGAGGTTGACGGGGGAGTGAACCTGGAAACCGGCAGACAGCTTGTAGAGGTTGGAGCGGACGTGCTGGTGGCAGGAAATGCTGTGTTCAAAGCTCCTGATATGTCAGACATGATACATCGGTTGAAATCTCTTTGAACTTAAAACCAAAGTGCGAAATATAGCGGCTGTAAAGCCTTGTTCCATGTTCCGGTTGACTATACCTCTAGTCGCCGGAATTTTTGTATCCGATCATTTTTTTCAAGGCGCCTTGCCTGTGCTTGTTTCTGGCACGGGAATATTGGGGTGCTTGATTGGCTTGATTGTATTGGTGAAATGGCAAGGCTACCTTTCCCGATGGTTATTTGGAGGCATGGTTTTTATGTTTCTATTTTGTGTAGGGGCATTGTTGGTACAGCAAAAATGGCAACAGGTGGACTATGAATGGTCATCAGGGAAGAATATGTATCAAGGGGTGATAGTAGATGTTCCGCAAGAAAAGGCAAAAACATATCTCTGTAAATTGCGGATAGGTAAAGAAGTGTCTGAAAGGGGGATGGTTCCTGTTAATCGCATGATACTAGTCTATATTATGAAAGATAGTCTTTCTGTAAATTTACGATGTGGAGACCATTTGAACTTTTATACACGTATCTCGACTTCTGAAAGAGAGGTGATTCCGGGAGAATTTGATTATGCAGCTTATCTTTTCAGGCAGCAAATTAGCGGAACAGCCGTAATCTTTCCAGGGTATTGGCAATGGACAGGCAAGAAATCGGCATTGACATGGAAACAGCGGGCAGGTGTATGGAGGGAGAAAATATTGGATAATTATCGGAAATGGGGGTTCTCGGGAGATGAATTTGCCGTATTGTCCGCTTTGACTGTTGGCTATAAGGAGGAACTGAGTGAGGATTTACGTGAAACTTATCAAGTGGCGGGAGTGAGCCATATCTTGGCTTTGTCAGGAATGCATATAGCTGTTTTGTGGGGATTATTGTGTTGGATATTGCGTCCGCTGGATAGAAGTTGTTTGCTGCGATGGGTAAAGTGTGGCATTATTGTGTTGTTGTTATGGACATTTGCTTTTTTAGTGGGGTTGCCCCCCTCGGTTATACGGGCGGTGGTAATGTGTATGTTAATGACAGTGGCACGTGCGGCAGGAGAACGGACTTTGTCATTGAATACTTTGGCTATAGCGGCATTCTTTATGCTGCTTTATAATCCTTTTTATCTTTTTGATACCGGGTTCCAGCTATCATTTCTGGCTGTATTTTCAATTTTGTTTATTTATCCTGTCATTTTTCGGTGCTGGCGGGTGCATCACCCTGTACCTCGTTATATTTGGGGGATAGTGGCGGTTTCGCTGGCGGCACAGTTAGGGACAGCTCCTGTGGTTATTTATAAATTCGCTTATTTTCCTGTTTGTTTTTTACCGGCCAATTTGATAGTGGCACCTTTAGTATTTGTTATAATTTATGGATCGGTAGCAAGTTTTGTGTTGTCTCCTTTTACGGTATTGCATATATGGGTGGTAAAAGGATTGAACGGGGTGTTGTGGTTGCTGAATAACAGTATGCAATGGGTGGGGGATTTGCCTATATCACATTCCGGCGATATACATTTGTCTTTGTTTCAGGTTGGTATTCTTTATGTATTATTATTTGTGTTATTATCTTATCTGTTATCTCCTTCACGGAAATTGTTGATTACTGTTTTGTGTGGAATCAATTTTTTTATAGGATTTTCAGGTTGTCTATATTATATGAAAGAGGAGTCTTTTCAGTTAATCCTGCTCATTCGCAAGTAAAAGTTTGTCCTCAAAAAGATGTTTGGCAACAGGATAGCATTTATCATTATAAAGGTCTGAATATATGTGTTTTGGTTGATAACCGCTGGCGGAGCAGATCGGTTGATTGTTTGTTGGATATTGATTATATGTACTTGTGTAAAGGTTTTAAAGGAAAAATTGCCCCATTACAAAAAATATTTAAAATTAGGAAGGTCATACTGGATGCTTCGCTCGGTGGGTATAGATTGAATTTGTTAAAGGACGAGTGTAGAGGTTTGGGATTGGATTATATTGATATATCTCCGAAAGGTTCTTACCATATTCTTCTGTGAATAAAGAATTAATTTGTAAATTTGCCATTTCAAAAGAAAAAGATTGAATATGTTATCAAAAGTAATTGCACAGGCTAATATAGACCATGCCGAAAAATGGTTTGAAAGAGCTGATAAAATAGTTATTGTTACCCATGTGTCACCGGATGGTGATGCCATTGGCTCCTCATTAGGATTATGGCATTTTTTAGAATCACAGGAAAAAACGGTGAATGTCATTGTTCCCAATGCTTTTCCGGATTTTTTGAGATGGATGCCGGGAGCCAAGGATATAATCCGGTACGATAAATATACTGAATTTGCCAATAAGCTGCTGAATGAGGCAGATGTGATCTGTTGTCTGGATTTCAATGCTTTGTCTCGTATTGATGCGATGGCGGATGCTGTGGCTCAGTCGCCGGCACGTAAAATGATGATTGACCATCATCTTAATCCGGAAGCCTTTTGTAAAATCATTATTTCTCATCCTGAAATATCTTCTACATCGGAATTGGTTTTCCGGTTGATATGCCGTCTGGGGTATTTTGAGGATATCACCAAAGAAGGTGCTGAATGTATTTATACGGGGATGATGACCGATACAGGTGGCTTTACTTATAATTCTAATGACCGTGAAATTTATTTCATTATTAGTGAACTGCTTTCAAAAGGCATTGATAAGGATGAGATTTATCGTAAAGTTTATAATACATATTCTGAGGGACGTTTACGCCTGATGGGATATGTGCTGTACGACAAGATGCAAGTATTCCCTCAGTTCAATTCGGCATTGATTTGGCTGACAAAAGAGGAACAAAGTAAATTCCAGTATGTAAAAGGAGATACGGAAGGGTTTGTGAATATTCCGCTTTCCATAAAGAATATTATTTTCTCCGTATTCTTGCGTGAGGATACGGAAAAGAATATGATAAAGGTATCTCTGCGTTCTGTAGGTACTTTCCCTTGTAATAAAGTGGCTGCCGAATTTTTTAATGGAGGTGGTCATTTGAATGCATCCGGTGGTGAGTTTTATGGTACAATGGATGAAGCTATCGATCTGTTTAAACAGGCTTTGGTGAAGTACGAGGAGTTGCTTCTGGCAAAAAAATAGTTATTTTAGTATAATTGCATACAAACAATATAAAAGTTAGGGCTTATTTATTAATTTTGCCCGAAAATAACAGAACTTAGAATGAAGAAATTAGGTATATTGTTCGCATCTGTGTTTCTTTTAGGGCTGGTCTTCCAGTCTTGCAATAATGGAAAGACCTATGCTGAAATGAAAGAAGAAGAGAGAGAAGCTATCAAACGATTTATTGAACGGGAAGATATCAATGTGATCAGCTTTGAACAGTTTCAGGAACAGGATTCTACAACCAATGTGGATGAAAACCAGTTTGTCCTTTTCTCGGAAACAGGTGTTTATATGCAGATTGTGGCAGAAGGAAACGGAGAGCGTTTGAAAGACGGTCGCTATGAGATTCTGGTCCGGTATGTGGAGGAACAGATTACTTCGGATGGAATAGATTCTTTGTCTTGGAATACAGACTATGGGAATTCTCAAATGGTTTATCCGGATGCTATGATGCTGACAAAAAGTGGAAAATCTTTTTCAGCTACATTCACCTCCGGTATAATGTATACAGTTTGGGGGACACCTTATGTACCTTCAGGATGGTTGATTCCATTCAATTACATAAAGGTCGGCAGAGAGATTTCCGGTCGTTCTAAGGTCAGACTGATTGTACCTCACAGTGAAGGACAATCTGACGCTTCTGCTTCTGTCTATCCTTGTTACTATGAAATAACTTATCAATTAGCACGATGACATTAATTAAATCAATATCCGGAATTCGTGGAACCATTGGAGGACACGTGGGGGAAGGTTTGAACCCGCTGGATATAGTGAAATTTACATCAGCTTATGCAACGCTGATGCGTAAAACAACTACAGTAAAGAGCAATAAAATTGTAGTAGGACGTGACGCACGTATCTCCGGCGAAATGGTGAAGAACGTGGTATGCGGTACTTTAATGGGAATGGGATTTGATGTGGTGAATATCGGACTGGCATCTACACCGACTACAGAATTGGCTGTAACCATGGAAGGAGCGTGTGGTGGTATTATTTTGACTGCCAGCCACAATCCCAGACAATGGAACGCTTTAAAGTTGCTGAATGAGCATGGAGAATTTCTGAATAAAGAAGAAGGAAATGAAGTGCTGCGTATAGCAGAAGCGGAAGCGTTTAAATTTGCCGATATCGACCACATCGGAAGTTATCGCGAAGACAATACCTACAATCAGAAACATATAGATAGTGTTTTGGCTTTGAAATTGGTAGACGTGGATGCTATCCGTAAGGCCAATTTCCGTGTAGCTATAGATTGCGTTAATTCAGTTGGCGGTATTATTCTTCCTGAATTGTTGGAACGATTGGGAGTGAAGCATGTAGAAAAGCTCTATTGTGAAGCGACCGGTGATTTTCAGCATAATCCGGAACCTTGGAAAAGAACCTGGGGGATATTATGGGGTTGATGGCCAAAGGCGGTTGTGACGTGGCTTTTGTTGTAGACCCGGATGTTGACCGTCTGGCTATGATCTGTGAGGATGGAAAATGTATGGCGAAGAATATACATTGGTGACCGTGGCAGACTATGTATTGAAACATACTCCCGGAAATACCGTTTCTAACTTGAGTTCTACCCGTGCTTTGCGCGATGTAACCCGTAAATATGGTTGCGAATACAATGCTTCGGCTGTAGGGGAAGTGAATGTGGTTACCAAGATGAAAGCGACTCATGCAGTGATTGGAGGTGAAGGAAATGGTGGAGTAATCTATCCTGAAAGCCATTACGGACGTGATGCATTGGTGGGAATTGCTTTATTCCTGAGCCATTTGGCACACGAAGGGAAGAAAGTCAGTGAACTGCGTGCTACTTATCCTCCTTATTTCATTGCCAAGAATCGCATTGATCTGACTCCGGAAACGGATGTGGACGCTATTTTGGCCAAAATAAAGGAACTGTATAAGGATGAAGAGATAAACGACATAGACGGTGTGAAAATCGATTTCCCAGACAAGTGGGTACATTTGCGTAAGAGTAATACTGAACCTATTATCCGTGTTTATTCTGAGGCTGCAACCATGGAAGCGGCAGATGAAATAGGCCAGAAGATAATGGATGTGGTTTATAGCTTGGCGAAATAAATACATTATTAATAGATAAATTAGCCGTATTGAATGAGATTATATTTCGTTTGATACGGCATTGTTTTTTTATCAGATAGAAATAAATACTATGAGAAAAAGCCTTTTATTTGTTTGGGCCTGTATGGGGCTGGTTTGTTTGGTGAGTGCTTGTAAGACATCGGTTAAAAGTAAAGAATGGAAGCTGGTATGGGTGGAGAATTTTGATCAAAAAAACAGTTTTGACGAATCGGTATGGACTAAGATACCTCGCGGAACATCCGATTGGAACAACTATATGTCTTATTATGATTCATGTTATGCTATGCAGGATGGGAATCTGATACTTCGTGGAATAGCCAATCATACTCAAAAAAATGATACGGCTCCTTATCTGACGGGAGGTGTCTATACCAAAGGAAAGAAATTGTTTACAGGGGGAAGAGTGGAGATACGTGCTAAATTGCAAGCCGCTAAGGGGGCATGGCCGGCTATATGGATGCTTCCCGAAAAAGCGGAGTGGCCCAAAGGAGGTGAGATTGATATTATGGAACGGTTGAATCATGATCGTATTGCTTATCAGACTACCCATTCTTACTATACACATGTCTTAGGTATAAAGGATAATCCGCCTCACGGAGGTATTAATAAGATAAATCCTGAGGAATACAATATCTATTCGGTAGATATTTATCCGGATAGCCTGGTGTTTGCTGTCAATCATCGTCATACCTATACTTATCCGCGCATTGATACGGACAAGGAAGGGCAGTTCCCTTTCTATCAACCTTACTATTTATTGATAGATATGCAGTTGGGCGGTTCATGGGTTGGCGCTGTGGACCCGAAAGAATTACCTGTGGAAATGTGGGTGGACTGGGTGAAGTATTACGAGAAACGCTGAATGCTGTTTGTCGGGAAACGGGGGGCTGTTCAATGTTGAACAGCCCCCCGTTCTGTTTAATTATAAGGTAAATAGGCCTGGATGTAACATCATCAAAGAAAAATGTTACAGGCGGAGCACGTCTGTTCTGCCTGTAAAGATGCGTGTATCATTGTGATTACAGGAATCATAAAGCTTTGTGTACTTTTGTTTCGTCTGGAATAAGATTCTAAAGATTGGAGCAGGGACAACATTTTGTTTAGCTCATTTTTGTTTTCAATAGGCATAAAGTAATTCCAGCCAATGGATGGAATTACTTTTTATGGAAGATATTTTAATGTAATAACCATGAATACACAAAGTCAAAAAGTTTCGATGGCCGAGAAAATCGGTTACAGCCTGGGGGATTGCTCGGCTAATCTGGTCTTCCAGATGATGATGATTTATCAGACAAAGTTTTATACGGACATATTCGGTCTGGAAGGTGCCATTGCCGGTACGGTGATGTTGGTGGCGCGTATCACGGATGCCTTTGTCGATCCTACAGTGGGGTTATTGAGTGACCGCACCAAGACACGTTTCGGGAAATATCGTCCATGGGTGCTTTGGACTGCGTTGCCTTTCATGGTTTTCTATGTGTTGGCTTTCTATAATCCGGCATTGAAGATAAAGGGCTGGTAGCATTGTATGCTACACTGTCTTATACCTTGCTGATGAGCCTTTATTCTTTTAACAATACGCCGTATGCTTCTTTGGGCGGAGTGATGTCCGGTGATATAAAGGAACGTACCAGTATCACTTCCATTCGTTTTGTGGCGGCTACCATTGCCCAGTTTGTGGTGCAGGGACTTACGCTCCCTTTGGTAAGCAAGTTTTCGGATGGTGGAGACAAAGCGCATGGCTGGTTATGTACCATCTCTTTGTTCGCTTGTATCGGGTTCGTTTTTCTGGTCATTACTTTCTTTTCAACTCGTGAGCGCATAGAGCCGCCTGCCAGTCAAAAGACAGATACGCGTCAGGATATAAAGGATGTGTTTGGAAGCGTTCCTTGGCGGGCTATGTTCATACTTACGCTTTTCATTTTTATTACGCTTGCCATGTGGGGTAGTGCCATGAACTATTATTTTGAGAATTATGTGGATGCCGGAGCATTGTATGCCTTTCTTGACCGTCTGGGACTGGTGGCAATGGAAACGGATGGCAGCGCGGGGTATGCTGTGTTGAATGCTTTCGGGCTGGTAGTCAATTCTTCCGATAAGGCATACGAGGTAGGATTTGGAGTGTTTAATATGTTGGGAGCACTTGTCCAGTTCTTTGGGGTGATTCTCTTGTCCGGCTTTTTGGCAAATCGTTATGGTAAGAAACGCGTTTTTATCGTTTGCCTCTCACTTACGGCCATTTTTACAGCTTTGTTCTATTTCCCGGGAAAAGCGGATGTGGAAACGATGTTTGTACTGAATTTCCTGAAGAGTTTGGCATACGCGCCGACTGTACCTTTGTTGTGGGCGATGATTGCGGATGTAGCCGACTATTCAGAATATAAAAATTACCGTCGCGCCACAGGCTTTGTGTTTGCTGGTGTAGTTTTTGCCTTGAAGGCCGGGCTGGGTATCGGTGGGGCCATCCTGGGGTTTCTGCTTTCAGGATTTGGGTATGTGTCCGGTATCGGGGCAGAGCAAAGCGGTACGGCTATAAGGGGGATTGTACTTTCCTCCAGTCTGATTCCGGCTATGATATTTGGAATGGGAGTAGCTGCCTTATGCTTCTATCCTATTACAAAAAAATACAACGAACAGATGCAGGCGGAACTTGCTGACCGTCGCAGTAAGGCCGGTTATTGTATAAAAAGAACAAGTTATTTACCTTAAAAACTTTGTAATATGAAAATAAGATATGTAACATTATTGGCTGCCATTGCCGGATTAATGGCCGCTTGCGGCAATGACCGGAAGGCCGGTATGCAGCCGGATCCTTCGCTGAAGGAAGCAGCTTCGGGCAAGTTTCTGATGGGGGTAGCGTTGAATGTACGTCAGGCAGCAGGTCAGGATACTTGCGCCTCGAAAGTGGTAAAACGTCATTTTAATTCTATTGTGGCCGAGAATTGCATGAAATGCGAAGTGATTCATCCGGAGGAAGACCATTTTGATTTTACGGAAGCGGACCGGTTGGTTCGTTTTGGCGAGGAGAACGATATGGCTGTTATAGGGCATTGCCTTATCTGGCATTCACAGCTGGCACCTTGGTTCTGTGTGGACGAACAAGGAAAAACAGTAAGTGCCGACATCTTGAAGGAGCGTATAAAAAAACATATCCAGACTATTGTGACGCACTATAAAGGGCGTATAAAGGGCTGGGATGTGTTGAATGAAGCCATTGAATCGGACGGCTCCTGGCGTAAATCTCCTTTTTACGAGATATTAGGCGAAGAGTACATCCCGCTTATTTTTCAGTATGCTCATGAGGCAGATCCGGAAGCCGAACTTTACTATAATGATTATGGCATGGACGGGAAGGCTAAGCGTGACAAAGTAGTCGAATTGGTAAAGATGCTGAAAGACCGTGGACTGCGCATCGACGCGGTAGGTATGCAGGGACACATGGGAATGGATTATCCGTCAGTGTCCGAATTTGAAGCCAGTATACTGGCATTTGCAGCTGCCGGAGTAAAGGTGATGGTAACCGAATGGGATATGAGTGCATTGCCCACGGCACGGATGGGAGCCAATATTTCGGACACGGTGTCTTATAAACAATCCCTGAATCCCTATCCCGACGGTTTGCCCGACTCTGTGTCTGTGGCATGGAATAACCGGATGAAGGAATTTTTCGGTCTTTTCCTGAAACATTCGAATATCATTACCCGTGTGACGGCGTGGGGGGTGACGGACGGTGACTCATGGAAGAATAATTTCCCTGTGCCCGGACGTGTGGATTATCCTTTATTGTTCGACCGTGATTGCCGGCCGAAACCTTTTGTGGAAGAACTGATTGGAAAACAGAACATTTAATAACGTAACGATATGGAAAAGAAATTCAGATACTTGGTGCCTGGAGACTATATGGCAGATCCTGCCGTACATGTTTTTGACGGAAAGCTTTACATTTATCCTTCTCATGACCGTGAGAGCGGAGTGGAGGAGAATGACAATGGTGATCATTTTGACATGTGTGACTATCATGTCTTTTCTACAGAAGATGTGATGAACGGAACAGTGACCGATCACGGAGTCGTACTGAAAGTTTCGGATATCCCTTGGGCCGGGCGTCAGTTGTGGGATTGTGATGTGGCTCGTAAAAACGGGAACTATTATATGTATTTTCCATTGAAAGACCGGAACGACATCTTCCGTATCGGCGTGGCGGTGAGCGATTGCCCCGAAGGGCCGTTCATTCCCCAGCCCGATCCCATGCGTGGAAGCTACAGTATAGATCCGGCGGTATTTGATGATGGTAATGGGAACTATTATATGTATTTCGGCGGTTTATGGGGCGGGCAGCTTCAGCGTTATCGCAACAACAAGGCATTGGAGTGTGCGGCTTTTCCGGCTGATGGTGAACCGGCTTTGCCTTCACGTGTGGTGAAACTTTCGGACGATATGCTTCAGTTTGCCGAAGAGCCGCGGCCTTTGGTTATTCTGGATGAACACGGACATCCGTTGACTGCCGGTGACAATGCGCGCCGCTTTTTCGAGGCTTCATGGATGCACAAGTATAACGGGAAATATTATTTTTCTTATTCTACGGGAGACACTCATCTGCTTTGCTATGCCACAGGAGATAATCCGTATGGTCCGTTCACTTATCAAGGGGTTATTTTGCAGCCTGTGGTAGGTTGGACTACTCATCATGCCATTGTAGAATACAAAGGAAAATGGTATCTGTTTCACCACGATTGTGTCCCTTCGGGGGGAACCACTTGGTTGCGCAGCCTGAAGGTGTGCGAATTGGAGTACGATGCGGAAGGGAAAATAAAGACCATAGAATCTGTCTAAAAATAAATCAGTGATACATCATCCGGACAGATTGGACCGGTTGCTTTGCCGGGTATTGTCCAAACAGACCGTTTGCAGAGATTCCGTTCGTCGTCCGGGACTTACAAACGGTCTTTTTATATCCGTGTTCTTCAATTACAGTATCTGGTGGCGTAATTATAATTTGTTGTAATATAGTATGTTATGTATGTATTGTAACGCAAATAAAGATTCATGTAACACGTTTGAAGCAAGATGTAACTCTACGAAAGATGCGTGTATCATGCAGAGAATTTATATTCGGCGACACTTTCTATATTTGCGTCTGAAATCCGTAAAGGAATTGGTCAATTATAATACTAGAAAGACAATGAAACAAAAACAAAAGCTGAAAAGATGGTCGGGCGTGCTGATCGCTTTAGGGGTGTTGGGCTCCTCCTTTACCTCATGTAGTTCGATCAAGAAAGGAAATGATTTGCCAGTTGTAGGAAAGTCTGTCGCTCTTTTCGATTACTTTAATTATAAAGGTGAGGATGATGTCTATATTTCCAATCCGCTTCCGGGAGATGATTATTTTTATAATCCCATTCTGCCGGGATGGTATTCCGATCCCAGCATTTGCACCAATGGCGAAGGCGATTATTTTCTGGCTGTTTCCACCTTTACTTATTATCCGGGTGTGCCTCTTTTCCACAGCAAAGACTTGGTGAACTGGAAGCAGGTAGGACATATCTTGAATCGTCCTTCTCAATTAGTCAACATGGAGGGGCAACACGTAAGCGGAGGAATTTTTGCTCCGGCCATATCCTACAACCCGCATAACAAGACTTATTATATGGTTACTACCAATGTAGGGGCCGGAAACTTCTTTGTGAAGACACAAGATCCTTTTGGCGAATGGTCTGATCCTATTATGTTGCCCGAAGTGACAGGCATTGATCCCTCTTTCTTTTTCGATGAAGATGGGAAGGCCTACCTTGTCAATAATGATGACGCGCCGGACAACAAGCCCGAATACAGTGGACATCGTACCATCCGTGTGCAGGAATTTGATGTGAATGCGGACAAGACGGTGGGACCGCGCAAGATTCTGGTGAACAAGGGAGCTCGTCCGGAGGACAAGCCCATCTGGATTGAAGGTCCGCACCTTTATAAAATAAACGGGAACTACTTCCTGATGTCTGCCGAGGGTGGAACAGCCGGATGGCATTCGGAAGTAATTTTCCGTGGTGATTCTCCGACGGGCAAATTCATACCGTGGAAGAATAACCCTATTCTGACCCAGCGTCAGCTGGATGCGGAGCGTCCCAATCCGGTGACGTGCGCCGGACATGCCGACTTGGTTCAAACCCGGGAAGGGGATTGGTGGGCAGTCTTTCTGGCTTGCCGTCCCATAAACAACACGTTCGAGAATTTAGGACGTGAGACTTTTATGATGCCCGTCAAGTGGAGTGAGGATGGTTTCCCCTATATGACGCAGGGGGATGATCTGGTGCCAGTCATTGTCCGCCGCGAAGGAGTGAAGCGTGACGAATCTGCCACCTTCGGAAACTTTGAAATGAATGACGGTTTCGACGGACAAACATTGGGTATGGAATGGATGACTTTGCGTGCTCCTGCTACCGGACTTTACTCGCTTTCCCAGACTCCGGGTTATCTCACTTTGAAATGTGATTCAGTCAGTGCTTCCGAAAAGAAGGTGCCGGCTTTTATATGCCGCCGGTTGCAGCATCATAAGTTCGAATGCAGCACGCGTATGTTGTTCTGTCCGCAGAGCAAGGCGGAGCAAGCGGGCATATTGTTGTTCAAGGACGAAAAGCATCAATATTTCCTGGCTGTAGGCAGGGATGACCAAGGTGAATGTATTTCCCTCAGGCAGATAGGCGATGGGGAAAGTAAGATGCTGGCTTCCGTTCGCTTGGACGACAGAGGAGTGCTTACCGACCTGAAGGTGGTTTCGCGCGGAACACATTATGATTTCTACTATGCTCGCCAGGAAGGTGTGTGGAACGTGTTGTGCAGGAACGTGGACGCCGGGTATCTGTCAACGGCCACTGCCGGAGGCTTTACCGGAACAACGATAGGCATGTATGCCACCTTAAAATAAATGACTATTTGATTTTTTGTATAACTTAAATTAATGTATTAATGAAAAATGCTATGAATTTTAGGCCGGTGGGGCTGATGCTTCTGTTCTGTCTCATTCCTCTGTGGGCATTTGCACAGAGCGTGATGGTAAAAGGTGTAGTAAAGGACACAAGTGGTGAAGCTATCATCGGAGCCAGTGTCTTGGAAAAAGGCACTACCAACGGTACGATTACCGATTTTGATGGTAACTTTGCATTGAATGTATCGAAAAACGCCGTGTTGGTGGTGAGTTTTGTCGGTTACAAGAACGAGGAAATCCCGGTAGCGGGAAAGAGTTCTTTAAAGATTACATTGAAGGAAGATTCAAAGCTTTGGAAGAAGTGGTGGTGATTGGTTACGGTAGCGCCCGCAAGAGTGACGTGACCGGATCTATTGCATCGGTAGGCGGAGAGAAGCTGCGTGAGATGCCTGCCACCAATATTACATACGCTTTGCAGAACCGCGTGGCAGGTGTGGATATGGCTCAGACTTCTTCCGCACCGGGCGCTTCCATGCAGATTCGTATTCGTGGTACCCGTTCGTTGAACGCCAGTAACGACCCGTTGGTAGTATTAGACGGAATCCCCTTTATGGGTAATTTGTCCGATATCAATCCCGGAGATATCAAGAGCATGGATATCTTGAAGGATGCATCTTCTACTGCTATCTACGGTTCGCGCGGTGCCAATGGTGTTATCCTGATCACTACACACAAAGGTGCACAGGGTAGTCCCGCCCGGTTTACTTACAATGGGTATGCAGGTATGAAGAAAGTATTCTCCAAATATCCCATGATGAACGGCAGCAAGTTTGCCGAAATGCGTAAACTGGCAGGCAAGTTCGAGAATTCGGTGGACGAGTCGGACGATGTGGATACTGACTGGCAGGACTTGATGTTCCGAGACGGTTATGTAAACAGCCACGATGTCAGCGTGTCCGGTGGTACCAACGGTGGAGGCTACAGCTTTGGCGCGGCTTACTATAAGGATCAGGGTGTCATTCCTACTCAGAACTATACCCGTTACTCTCTGCGTGGTTCTTTCGATCAGGGTGTGGGAAAATATTTCCGCTTCGGACTGGTGAACAATACCAACTATAACGTCACCAAAGGTTCCAATATCGGACTGTATGGTGTGCTTGCCATGTCTCCTATCGCTAACCCCTATAATGCGGACGGCACATTGAAACGTACCGTGAAATACAACAGTCAGGATGAGTCATTTGTATTGACCAGAGGCGTTGTGGAAGAATTGGAAGACAGTTGGCTGAGCAAGACCGAAGGCTTCGGTACGTACAACAACCTGTTTGCCGAAGTGAAATGCCCGTGGGTGGAAGGTTTGAAATACCGTGTCAACCTGGGTTTGAACTATCGTTCTACTAAAGGTGGATCGTTCACCGGCGAAGGCATCAACAGCACTACGGCCGACACTCCGTCTACCGCTTCGCTGAACCACTCGGAAACAACCAACTGGACTGTGGAGAACCTGCTGACTTACGACCGTACTTTCGGAAAACACCAGCTGAACGTTGTCGGTATGTACTCTGCCGAACAGACTGTCTATACACGTTCGGACGTTGCCGGACGGGATATTCCTGCCGAATATTTCCAATTCTACAACATCGGGCGTGCGGAAGGCACCATTACGGTGAACCCCGACAACTGGAACTATCAGAAGAGCGGTCTGATGTCTTGGATGGGCCGTGTGATGTACACTTACGACAATCGCTATATGTTGATGGCGACTGTACGTGCCGACGCTTCTTCACGTTTGGCAAAGGGACACCAATGGCACACTTATCCCGCCGTATCGGCAGGATGGAACATTCGTCAGGAAGAGTTTATGGACGAGGTGGACTGGATAGATATCCTGAAACTGCGTGTAGGTTACGGACAGACCTCCAACCAGGCTGTTGATCCTTACAAGACCTGGGGACGCTTGGCAACCCGTCTTATAACTTCGGTCCTACCGGCTATGTCACCGGTTACTATGTATCCGAACTGCCTAATGCCGAATTGGGGTGGGAATATTCTTCTACATGGAACTTCGGTCTGGACTTCACCTTGCTGAGAGGACGCCTGTCCGGTACATTTGAGTATTACATTCAGAAAACCACCGACTTGCTGCAAAGCGTAAGCCTTCCTTCACTTCGGGAGTAAGCAGCTATATGGCTAATGTGGGAAAGACGGAAAACAAAGGTTTTGAATTTACCTTGAACGGAACGATTCTGGACAACCATAACGGATGGACATGGGAGGCAAGCCTCAACCTGTCTGCCAACCGTAACAAACTGACCGAACTGGCTTCGGGCTCCAAAGATGATAAAGCGAACAACTGGTTTGTAGGACATCCCATCGACTGTATCTACGACTATGAAAAAGTAGGCTTATGGAACAGTGATGATCCCGATTTCCAATACTTGGACATTCTGGAGCCAGGTGGCAATGAAGGTATGATCAAAGTGAAATATACCGGTGATCGTGATGCCAGCGGCAAGCCGACTCGCGCCATTGGTCCTGAAGACCGTCAGATTATCAGCTTGGAACCTAAATTCCAAGGAGGTTTCAGCACTCGCGTGGCCTATAAAGGCTTCGACTTGAACGTTATCACCGCCTTCCGTTGCGGAGGCAAGCTGATCAGTACGCTGCACCACAGCAACGGTTACCTGAATATGCTGACCGGTCGTCGCGGACAAGTGGATGTAGACTACTGGACACCGGAGAACAAGGGTGCCAAGTACCGAAACCGGGTGGTATCCAGAGTGGTGACAATCCGAAATACGGAAGCACATTGGGTTATTTTGACTCTTCTTACTGGAAAGTGCGCAACATCACATTGGGCTACAACTTCGAGAAGCAGGCTTGGCTGATCCGCATGGGCGTACAGAGCCTGCGTGCTTACCTGTCCGTACAGAATCCGTTCATCATCTGTTCTCCTTTCCATAAAGAAACCGGACTGGATCCCGAAACCAACTCTTACGGTAACGAGAATGTAGCTGTGACAGAAGGTATTCAGAAACGATTCCTGACAGTAGGTACTAACTCACCGTCCACCCGTAACTATTTATTCGGTATTAACTTAACATTCTAAATGAAAGCATGACTATGAAACCTATATTTTCAAAAATAAGAGTTTTGGGAACAGCCGCACTGGCTTTGTTCCTGACAGCATCCTGTTCAGACATTCTGGACGAGCAGCCGCGCAGCAGTTATGATCCTACTTTCTTTAAGACAGAAAAGGGGGTGGAAGGCGGTGTGACCTCCATGTATGCACACTTGCGCTATATTTACGGACAAGCTTATTATTATAATTCCTGTCTGACGGGAACCGATGAGGCAACCTGGGGATGGAGTGCCGATGGTAACTTCAAGGATGCCGACCTGTCCGGAGTAGGCAACCTGACTGCCACGACTTGCCGTTCCGACGCCTTGTGGGGAACCGCTTTCTCGAACATCAACACCGCTAACGGAGTGATAGAGAACGGTGCCGAAGTAGGAGTCAATGAATCATTGGTTTCCGAAGCCCGCTTCTTCCGTGCGTTCGATTATTTCCTGTTGGTGCAGACCTTCGGCGGAGTGCCTCTGGACCTAGGTTCCGGCGAACTGAAGTTCAATATCACTCCTTCACGTACCTCCGTGCGCAATACCGTGCCCGAAGTGTACACCAAGGCCATCTTCCCCGACTTGCTGACCGCTATCGAGAACTTGCCCGCTAATCCTCGTGTGACGGGCGGAGTGACCAAGACCGTTGCCCGCCTGTACTTGGCAAAGGCTTATCTGACTTATGCCTGGTGGCTGAAGAATCCGAATAACATTCCTACTTATCCCGAGTGCCAGCGTACGGACCCCGACGGACACGATGCGGCATGGTACTTCCAGCAGGCATACGATGTGGCGGTTACTGCTATCGAGAACCCCGGTCCTTTCGGCTTGCAGGAAAGCTTCTGGATGGTGAATGCCGGACCCAATGACCGTAACATGGAAATCCTGCTCTATGCAGACCATACGCAGGAAGACGAGTATTATAATGGTGGCAGCCTGAGCTACGGTGGCGGTGGTGCTCCCGATAACTTTGCCGGATGGATGATGAACTGGAACTATACCGACGCGCGTTCGCTGATAATCAGGCTGTCATCAACCGTATTGCCGAGCAGTGTTATGGCCGCCCTTGGACCCGTATGGCTCCTCCGTTGGGTGTGTTTACCAAGACGTTTGCCGACAAGGTGAACGACTCCCGTTACGACGGTACTTTTACTACTGTTTATCGCGGCAACTGGTCTACAGCCGGACAGAACTGGGAATCGGTGACCAATGCCAACGGAATGAAAGTGAAAGAACGTGAACCTATATTCTCTTTCGTATTCCAGGATATGGATAAGATAGACTATGCAGGAGAAGGTTCTAAAAGCAATCTGGGAGCAGGTACGTTGCCCGGTCGTGCCGACTGGGTATTGGGACTGGATGCGGTAGGCCGCTATGTATATCCCGGTCTTTGGAAACTCGGCCCGTATCGTACAGACAACGGCTCCGGAGCAGGACAGCCCAATGCGGGAAGTACCCGTCCGTATAACATCGCCAAGTTCTCCGAACTTTATCTGGTTGCTGCCGAAGCTGCCGTAGAAGGAGCTGCCACACAAGCCGGCAAGTCTGCCCGTGACCTGGTGAACGTGCTTCGTGCCCGTGCCGGTCGCTGGACTTACAGCAATGCCGAGTACAAGGAAGTGGATCGTGATTTCAGTGCTGAAATGACAGCCGCCACTCCGGCAACCATTGACATCAACTATATTCTGGATGAACGCAGCCGCGAGTTCTATGGCGAAGGTTATCGTTGGTTCGACTTGGTTCGTACTCAGAAATGGAACGAATATGCTGACAGTTACGTGATTTGTGGAGGCAAGGGTGATCACAATCCGCAGACTTACAGCCGTACCATCGAAGCGTTCCATTATCTCCGTCCTATCCCACAAGGACAGTTGGATGGCATGGAAATGACAGAGGAGGAAAAAGACGCTTATCAGAATCCGGGATACAGAGATTGATTTTTTGTTTTTTAAGAGTACCCGCCGTTTCTTTCTGTTTCTGATGGAAGAAGCGGCGGTCTTTTTATGGTATGGACTGCTGGGTAGGTTATCATCTTCCCATAGAATATATGTTTTCAGTTTGATGAGTATGTGGCTTCCTTCTGATAAATTTACTGTTTCACTTAGGTGGGTAAGTTTTATCACTTAAGTGATGAGGATTCTTTACTAAGGTGATGCAATTTCATCACCTTAGTGAAACGATAAATTTATCAAGAGGAATTAGGGTATTCATCAGGCTGGTAAAGGATACTTGTACAGCTTGTTGCTGCTTGTAGTTTGCGATTGGTGGATATGGGGTCTGTCTGTTCCTGTCGGATATGTTTTGAAGTAAGGAAAGAGCTTGGGAAATATTTTTCCATCGGCTGAAAGGACTGATAGCAGACTGAAAGGACTACTGTCAGCCTTATGCATTGTGTAATAGTGAGTTATGCCGGCTGAATGGACTGAAGAAAGGTTCGTGAAATAGGTATATGTAAGAGTGTTTTGTAGGAAAAGTGTATTTGTTCATACCATTGTATCCGCAAAGTTTGCATTCGGCGGAAACTGGGTCTGTACTTGGTGGAAAAGAGAACCGGAAATTATTTTCAGTTCTCTTCCTTATTCTTATCCTGTTTCAAATGTTGTTCCATGTATATGCTGGGAGGCATTCCGTACAGATCCTTGAAAGCGGTCGAGAAATTGTTGGGATTGGTGAATCCGGTCAAGTCCGCCACTTCGGCTATGGTGTACCGTTTCTTCGACAACAGTTCTGCCGCTTGTTTCAGTCGGATGTTCCGGATAAAATCCCGTGTGGTCTGGTTGGTCAGTTCTTTCAGTTTACGGTGCAAGTGCACGCGGCTGATGCCTACCTCGGTGGTAATCATCTCCACGGTGAGGTTCGGGTTGCTCAGGTTTTCGTTGATGACCCGCATGATTCGTTCCATCAGTTTGTCATCGGGGGACTGTACTTCTATTGGTTGTACCTTATCTCCTTGGGTCTGTTGTCCGGTATAGGTATTGCGTAGCCGTTCACGACTGCGGATCAGGTTGGCGGCCGTTTTCCTCAATATCTCCATATGGAAAGGTTTGGTCATGTAGGCGTCGGCTCCTGTTTCCAGACCTTCCAGATTGTCTTCCTCCCGTGTCTTGGCGGTGAGCAGTATTACCGGGATGTGGTTCAGGTTCACATTTTGCTTTATTTTGTGGCATAAGGTAAGTCCGTCCATTTCGGGCATCATGACATCACTTATTACCAGGTCCGGGGTTTTATTGAAGATGCTTTCCAGTGCCTCCTTGCCGTTGCAGCTTTCCAGGGTATGGTAATCGCTTGCCAGTTCACGGCAGATATAGCGGCGTATATCTTCATCGTCTTCTACCACCAGTACTTTGTATTTCGTTTTGGTTCGTGTTTTTCCGTTTTCTTCTTCCTCGGTTTCATAAGGAACAGGAAGGACCGGAGCCGGAGTGTGGAAGAGAGGAGCTTTGTCGGCTTCCATTTCTTCTTTGCGCAGATGGGCGCATCCCAGAGGCATACGGATGATAAAGCTGCATCCCGGTTGCCGTCCGGATTATTTTCTACACGGATGTCTCCGTGATGAAGTTCCACCAGTGAGCGGGTGAGGTGCAGCCCGATACCGGTACCTATGTTTGAGTTGTTTTGGCTATTCCGTATCTGGTAAAAGCGTTCGAATATGTGTTCTGTTTCTTTGGGGGCGATTCCTATTCCGCTGTCGGTCACGGTAATTTCGGCATACTGTTGTAATGGTTTCGGCAGGGTGGAGTCCTTACCGGTGCGTAGCCGTATGTCCACACTGCCTCCTTCGGGGGTGAATTTGAAGGCATTGGACAGGATGTTCAGGATAATTTTGTCGAAGTTCACCGGGTCCACCCACAACTTTAAGTGGTCGGCGCCCTCGTGGTGGAACTGCAAAGTAATTTGTTTTTTGTTCGCTTGTTCTGTAAAGGTTTCACACAAATCATTAATGAATCCGGTCATTTCGGTTTCACGGAAAACGAGTGACATCTGCCCTTTGTCTATCTTGCGTATATCCATCAATTGGTTTACAAGCCGAAGGATTCTTTCGGAATTGCGCCAGATGATGCGGTAGTTCTTTTGCCGTTCGTGGTCTGTATCGTTTGTCATCAGTTTTTGCAAAGGACTGATGATGAGCGACATCGGAGTACGTATCTCGTGGGAGATGTTGATGAAAAACTGTAGCTTGGCTTCGTTTATCTGTTCAGCATGGATATGTTGCATCATTTCCTGCCTTATGCGGTAACGGTGTCTCACTTGCAGGATGATGCCATAGACGGCTGCTACTGCCAATAAGGCATAGATCAGCATGGCCCAGCCCGATGCCCACCATGCCGGTGCGATGTGAATGGTGATTTCATCGGTGTCGGATTCCAGCAGATAATCTTCGGCTTTGATCCGGAAATGATAATCGCCGGGGGGAAGGTCGCTGAATGACACTCGGTTGACTCCTTTGGGAAGCTTGACCCAGGGGGTGTTGTTTATGGTATATAGATACGTGATACGTTCGGAATTATTTAGTTCGCGGGTAGAGAACTCGATGCTGAAAGCGTTGTCGTTATGTGACAAGTGGAAATCCCGGGCCTCAAAGACGGAGGTGTTTATGATTTCTTTTCCGCCCGACAACATTCCTTTCCTTATGGGCTGGTCGTGCAGATAGAAGTCGATGATGCGTACGTTCCATTTTTTTGCGGGATTTGTAATCTCTTGAGGATTGAAATAGGTAATTCCATTTGTACCTCCAAACCAGAGTATGCCGTTGTGGTCGGCAAAAGAGGCGTTTTTGCTGAATTCATTTCCTTGCAGGCCGTCGTCTGCATAGAAATTGCTGAACGTGTGGGTATTCAGATTAAAACGTGACATTCCGGCATTGGTGCTTATCCATAAGTTGTCCTGCCCGTCTCCTTTGATGGCATATACGGCGTTACTGGATAGTCCGTGGGCGGTGGTGTAGGTCTTTAGTTGCCGGGTTTGGGGATTCCATTCCGCCAGTCCGTCGGAACTGCCTATCCAGATGTTGCCTTGGGGGTCTTCATAAAGGGAGTGGATGATGTGTCTGGACAGGATTTCCTCAGTCTTGAAGTCGTCGGTGCTCAGGTCTATACATCTTATTCCGTCATACGTTCCTACATAAAGGTGGTTGTCACCGGCATACAGAAGACAGCTTATCCATTTATATTTTTCGGTGGCAGCATTGAATTTAGGATCATATACAGACTGTCCTGTCTTCAAGTCATAATAGAAAAGTCCGGCTCCCATGGTGGCTATCCAGAGTCGTTTGTCCTGGTCTTCAACCAGATCATACACGCGTTGGATACGGTTTCCATGCTTGTCTGTCAGATTCTGCAGATAGCTGCACTGTCCTGTTTTCTTATCCAGTCTGCCTAGTCCGTTGGTATAGGATCCGAACCACAGATTACGTTCAGAGTCTTCATACAGGCCGAAAACGGTGGAAGGAACCGAAGAAGGGCTGTCATGTGGGGCATAATGGACTCTTTGCTTCAGTTCTGTGGTGATACCGTATATGCCGTCGTTGTCAGTACCTATCCATAATATGCCTTCGTGGTCGCGGCAGAGTGAGGTGATACAGTTGGAGCCGATGATATTCTTGTTTATTGATTTGTAGCCTATGTACTTGAAACTGTTGGGCTGTGCGGGAATCATCATAACCCCTTTCTGGTAAATGGCTATCCATAGGTTTCCTGCATTGTCTTTCAGGACGGAGTGTACTTTGGAGGTACCGGAGTCGAGGTAATTATTATCAAAAGGGTAATCCGTGATGAGCTGTTTGGGGATGTTGAAAATCTTGGCGCCTTTCCCGTCCGTGCCCAGACAAAGCTCGTTCTGGCTTATCTGGCAGATGGATTTGATAGGCAGGTTTTGTTTTCCTTTATAAAGGATAGGAATGAACTCTTCTGCCGGTTGGTTATATTTCAGCAATCCTTTGCCTATGGTTGCCAGGTAGATGTCTCCGTAGTTGTCTTCATAGAGGTCCACAATGGTCATTCCCTTCTCTTGTTTCAGAAAGTGCTTGCTTTTATTGTCCGCAGAGAGGCGGTAGATACCATTCTCACCCTGTGTTACCCAAAGATTGTGTTGTCTGTCCTCTATCATGTAGTCTGTCATTTGGGTGGGGATAGGTAAATCCAGTTTGTGTGCAGTCAGTTTCCCCTGTGTGATGGTTATGGTACACAAGTTGTTTCCCGATACCCATATTTCTCCGTTCCTACACTCCAGAATGGACATGATATTGCTGTCAAAAGTCTTTCCGTCTTCCCATTGCGCCTGTGTGCTGAAGCTGTCGGTGGCGGGATCGTATAACTGTATTCCATTATAGGTTCCTACGAACAATCGTCCCTTGCTGTCTTCATACAGGCGCGTACGTAGTTGTGGCAGAGAGAGTGCTCGTTTTCCGGATCATGCTTGTAGATGACGAATTTGGCTCCGTCGTAGCGGTTCAGTCCGTCTTCGGTGGCGATCCAGATCATACCGTTCCGGTCCTGATATATCTTGTTGATCAGACTGCTGGACAGTTCCCTGTCTGTTGTGAAGAATTTATATGATTGTCCGTGACATAATAAAGACAGGAACATAAATAGTGTAAGAAGTGTATGTTTCATCATAATATAATATCTCAGATTGATTCAGGCGCACAAAAATAATTCAAAAAAATATATATAGCCTAATAAAAAAGAGGTAATTTCTATACTTCCCGCCATAATAGGGTGAGTTTGTAACATGGGAAAAGGACTATGTAACATAGTTCCGCCCGAAAATAAAGCGGATGTCTTTATCTTTGCTCTTGTTGAGCCGTGAAGAACGGAAAATAAAAACAACCTTGTGAATTTAATACCATGAATATGAAACTTGAATGTGATTTATCCGGTATCCGGAAATGTATGATGAGTGGCTTGTCCCTGTTGCTTGCCGGAGTGTTGCAGGCGCAGAATCCGATTGTGAAACTGGCTATAGTTAAAAAATAGAAAGTAGAAAAAGAAATGAAGAAGATCATCATTATTATTACCTGCTTCATTGGTTTGTCGGGGGCGTTTGCACAACAACGGGGAATGTTCCATAATCCGGTGATTGAGGCGGATGTACCTGACCCTTCCATGATAAGGGTGGGAAACTACTACTATCTGGTAAGCACCACTATGCACCTGATGCCGGGTTGTCCGGTGATGCGTTCAAAAGACTTGGTGCATTGGGAAACGATCAGTTATGTGTTTCAACGGCTTACTGACTTGCCCCGTTATGATTTGAAAGAAGGCACGGTATATGGTCGCGGACAATGGGCTTCCAGCCTCCGCTATCATGACGGACGGTTCTATGTATGGTTCTCACCCAATGATGAACCCCATCGTGGTTATATCTATACCGCCGAAGATCCGGCGGGCGAATGGACATTACTTTCCCGTCCGCCTCATCATCATGATGCTTCTTTGTTTTTTGATGACGACGGCAAAGTTTATCTGTTTTATGGCACCGGGCAACTTCGTCAGCTCAAGAGCGACCTGAGCGATGTGGAACCGGGAGGTATAGACCAAAAGATATTCGAGCGGGACGCCGACGAGCAGGGACTTCTGGAAGGAAGTCAGGCATTCAAGCATAACGGCAGATATTATGTGATGATGATTTCCATGGACTGGAGCATTCCCGGACGGTTGCGTCGTGAGGTGTGCTACCGTGCCGACCAGATAACCGGTCCGTATGAGAAAAAGGTGATTTTAGAAACTGAATTTCAAGGATATGGTGGCGTGGGACAAGGCTGTATAGTCGATACTCCTGACGGAAACTGGTATGGCTTTATTTTTCAGGATAGAGGCGGTATAGGGCGTGTACCCACATTGATGCCCTGCCGCTGGGAAGACGGTTGGCCGATACTGGGTGATGCGGACGGACGTGTGCCCGAATGTATGGAGATGCCTGTTTACGGAGAGGAATGTAAAGGAAGTATCATGGGAAGTGATGGTTTCGACACCGATCAGTTGAGTTTGAACTGGCAGTGGAACCACAATCCGTTGGACGATTGCTGGTCACTGACGGAGCGTCCGGGTTTCCTGCGGTTGAGGACCGGAAAGGTGGTGGACAATCTGTTTCTGGCTCCCAATACCTTGACTCAGCGTATGAGCGGACCGAAGTGCAGCGGTGTGGTAGCTATGGATATCTCGAAGATGAAAGAAGGAGATGTTGCGGGCTTCTGCGCTTTCAATGGGTTGTCCGGGGTACTGGCTGTGGTCATGGAGAACGGGAAAAAGCAGTGGGTGATGTCACATCAGTCTGTCAGTCTTTCGGACCGGGAAAAAAGGGTGACTGCTGTGGAAGTACTGGAGAAGGAACGCATGGATTGTGAGAAAGAGGTGGTCTATCTTCGTATGGAGGGCGATTTTGCAGATAAAAAAGATGAAGCCACTTTTTATTACAGTTATGACAAGAAAACGTGGAAACGAATAGGAGAACCTTGTAAAATGGTTTTTGATTATACCAAATTCTTTATGGGAAGCAAGTTTGCTATTTTTAATTATGCTACTAAAGATTTGGGAGGATATGTGGATATAGATTATTTTGAATACGGTAACTAAAAAGTGAATAGAATGAAACTGAAAAAATGTGTGGGGATATTCTTGTTCTCCACCTTGTGCCTGAATGTAGGAGCTATAGATCATAAAGGGATTACTTTTGACCAGCTGGCTCCCGACCGTTTCACTCTGATGGAAAACGGAGTGGCCAATGAAATATTGGTGGACGAGCAGGAGGATGCTGGTGTGATGATAGCAGTAAGGAATCTTCAGAATGACTTTAAACGGGTAAGTGGCCGGGCTGCCGGGTTATGCTATACTCCCGGCGTAAAGCGCATGATTATGGTAGGTACGTTGAAAAGCCGCTATATCAGAGAATTGGTAAAAGCGAAAAAGATAGATGCTTCGTTGCTGGAGGGCAAGAATGAGAAATACCTGATGACCGTGGTGTCTGCTCCCTTGAACGGAGTGGATGAGGCGCTCGTCATTGTGGGAAGTGACAAACGCGGAACGATTTATGGGATTTATGAGCTTTCGGAGCAGATTGGTGTTTCGCCGTGGTACGACTGGGCGGATGTGCCGGTGATGTTCCGGCAGAATCTTTCGATGACGCGTGGAAGTTATACGGCGGGAGAACCGGCGGTGAAGTATCGGGGTATCTTTTTGAATGACGAGGCTCCTTGCCTGACCGGATGGGTGAAGCACACTTATGGCACGAATTATGGTGATCATCGTTTTTATGCTCGTGTGTTCGAACTGATTTTGCGTCTGCGTGGTAACTTTATGTGGCCTGCCATGTGGGGTTGGAGTTTTTATGCGGATGATCCGGAGAACAGCAAGACCGCTCATGAGATGGGGATTATAATGGGAACCTCACACCATGAACTATGGCACGCAATCATCAGGAATGGGTGAGAAAGCGCAGCGAATATGGGGCATGGGACTATGCTTCCAACCAGCAAGTGATTGACCGTTTTTTCCGTGAAGGTATGGAGCGTGCCGCCGGTACGGAAGATTTGATTACCATTGGTATGAGAGGTGACGGTGATACTCCGATGGGTGGAAAGGAGGGGGAAGATGACAAATATGTGCCGCGTGATGAGGAAAACATGCGCCTGATGGAGAAGATATTCCGGAACCAGCGTCGTATTATTAAGGAAGTGACGGGAAAAGTGCCGGAGAAACGTCCGCAGGTATGGGCTATTTATAAAGAGGTGCAACGCTTTTATGATATGGGACTCCGTGTGCCTGATGATGTGATTATGTTGCTGAGTGATGACAATTGGGGGGATGTGCGCCGATTGCCGGATGCAAAAGAACGGAAACGTGCCGGTGGCTGGGGGATGTATTACCATGTGGACTATGTGGGGCCCCCCGTAATTCCAAATGGTTGAATGTAACTCCCGTACAAAATATGTGGGAGCAGCTTCAGTTGACTTACAGTTATGGGGTGGATAAGCTTTGGATATTGAATGTGGGGGATTTGAAGCCGATGGAGTATCCTATCACTCTTTTTATGAATATGGCTTGGAATCCGGAACGCTATGCGGCAGGGGATCTGTTGGAGCATACACGAGTGTTCTGTGCGCAGCAGTTCGGTGAGGAACAGGCGGATGAGGCCATGCGTATTTTGAACCTGTATTGCAAGTACAATGGACGCGTGACTCCCGAGATGCTGGATAAGGATACTTATCACTTGGCTTCGGGGGAATGGAGGCAGGTGGCTGATGAATATGTGAAGCTGGAGGCGGAAGCCTTGCGGCAGTATTTGAAACTGGATACCGCTTACAGAGATGCCTACCGACAACTGATTCTTTTTCCTGTGCAGGCGATGGCCAATCTGTATGAAATGTATTATGCACAAGCCATGAATCACAAATTATACAAGGAGAATAATCCGCAGGCGAATGAGTGGGCCGACAAAGTGGAGCAGGCATTCCGGCGTGATGCGGAATTGTGCAGGGAATACAACGAAGAAATGTCGGGAGGCAAGTGGAATGGATGATGACGCAGAAACATATAGGCTATACTTCGTGGAATGATGATTTCCCGGCCGACGTTTACCGGAAGTCTACCGGATAGAACAACCGGAAGGGGCTGTAGGAGGATATTTGTTTACCGGTGACAAAGGGGTGGTTTCTATGGAGGCGGAGCATTACTTTACATCATCCGTTGCACCGAAGACCGCCTGGACAGTCATACCGCACATGGGACGTACGCTGAGCGGAGTGGCTTTGATGCCTTATACACAGTCTGCGGAGGGGGCTTCGCTCTCTTATAAAATGAAAATACCGCAAAAAGTAGATACAGTAAATGTGTATGTCATTGTGAAATCCACACTGCCCTTCCTCAGACGGGAAGGTCATCGCTACACGGTAGGTTTTGAAGGAGCGGAGGAGCAGACTGTCTGTTTCAATGCGGAGTTGAACGAACATCCGGATAATGTATATCGTGTACTGTATCCCACAGTGGCCCGTCGGGTAGTGAAGACCCGGGTGAAGTTGAGCCTGCCCGACTGTGCGGACGGAACCTATACATTGGTTCTAAAACCGGTGGAGCCTGCATCGTATTTGAAAAGATAGTGGTGGATTATGGCGGTTATGAGGATAGTTATCTGTTTATGAACGAATCTCCTTGCCGGAGAAATAAGCTGAATGAACAATGAAAAATATGAGATTGACAGTTTGTATAGGAATAATGTGCGGATGGTTGGCAGCAGGAATGTTGCATGCAGGTACACGGCCGGACCATGTTCGCCCGGTGGAAGAAGATGGTAGCCACTTGTGGCTACCGGTGATACGTCCGGTGGAAGGCGCGGAGGTGGAAATTACTTATAAAGGAAAAGTGTCACCCACCATAGCCATTGCCATTGCTGAATTGAAAAACGCTTGGAAGGGAGATCCTGTACTTTTAGAGAAAAAGAAAACAGGGCGTGGGGATGGGTTTGCCATCACTTCTTCAGAACATCAGGTTCGTATTCTTTCATCCACCGAAACTGGATTGCTTTATGGCGTTTATAGTCTGCTGCGTATGCAGGCGGCGGGGCAGCTCACTGTACCTCTGTCGGTTACTGAACAGCCTGCGTATGACTTGCGTATTCTGAACCATTGGGATAATCCGGATGGTACGGTGGAGCGTGGTTACGCTGGTCGTTCTTTGTGGAATTGGGAGGAACTTCCCGGAACTTTGTCGCCACGTTATGAGGCATACGCCCGTGCAATGCTTCTGTGGGTATTAATGGAACGGTACTAAATAATGTCAATGCCTCACCTCAAGTGCTGACAACTGGTAGTTTGGAGAAAGTGAAAGCATTGGCTGATGTCTTCCGGCCTTATGGCATAAAGGTCTATTTATCGGTTAATTTTGCATCTCCTATCCGGTTGGGCAAGTTGGATACGGCAGATCCGTTGGACAAGGAAGTCATTGGATGGTGGAAACAAAAAGTAAAAGAGATCTATGCGCTGATTCCCGACTTTGGCGGTTTTTTGGTGAAGGCCAATTCGGAGGGGCAACCGGGACCATGTGATTTTGGACGTACTCATGCCGAGGGAGCGAATATGCTGGCGGATGCGTTGAAACCCTACGGAGGAATCGTGATGTGGAGGGCGTTTGTTTATAGTCCTACCGACAGTGACCGTGCCAAGCAGGCTTATTTGGAGTTTATGCCTTTGGATGGACAGTTTCGCGAGAATGTAATTGTACAGATAAAGAACGGACCGATTGATTTCCAGCCTCGTGAACCTTATAGTCCTTTGTTCACGGCTATGAAGCAGACTCCCATGATGGTGGAGTTTCAAATTACTCAGGAGTATTTAGGCTTTTCCAATCATCTGGCCTATTTGGCTCCTTTATGGGAGGAGTTCTTTGGCGAGGTACGTCCGGACAGGTTAAAAGCTGCGGCGGGTGTGGCAAACATCGGTACGGATGCGAATTGGTGCGGACACCATTTTGCGCAGGCCAACTGGTATGCTTTCGGGCGTTTGGCATGGAATCCGTTGTTGACTTCAGACAGGATTGCCGATGAGTGGTTGCAGCAGACATTTACTTCCCAGTCGGCATTTGTCTGCCCGGTCAAGGCGATGATGTTGCAGAGCGGGAGGCGGTGGTAGACTATATGATGCCATTAGGACTGCATCATCAGTTTGCATGGGGCCACCACTATGGTCCCGAACCGTGGTGCAGTGTACCCGGTGCCCGTCCGGATTGGCTACCCTCTTATTATCATAGGGCGGACAAAGAGGGAATCGGTTTCGACCGTAGCAGCAAAGGGAGTATGCCGTTTCTCAGTATCCTGATTCACTTCGTCTGATTTACAATGACAAGACAACTTGCCCTGAAGTTTATTTGCTTTGGTTCCATCATGTGCCCTGGCAGTATCGGATGAAAAGCGGACGTACGCTTTGGGGGGAGTTGTGCCGTGCATACGATAGAGGTGTACGACAGGTACGTGGTTTTCAGGAAATATGGGACAGTGTGGAACCTTTTGTAGATGCACGCCGGTTCAGGGAAGTGCAGTCGAAATTGAAAATCCAGATGCGTGACGCCGTGTGGTGGAAAGATGCCTGTCTGCTTTATTTCCAGACTTTCTCAGGGATGCCTATTCCGGCTGGCATAGAACGTCCGGTACACGAGTTGGAGGACATGAAACGCTTCCGGTTGGAAATCTCGAACTATGAATGTCCTGAGAGTGGGTTTAATAAATAAAATACGGTACTTAGCTTTAGAAGAAACATGAAATATAAGTTAGCTTTAGTGATGTCAGCTTTTTGTGCGTTTTCCGTATGGACCGAAGCAAAGGTGAAATTGCCTGCCATCCTATCGGACGGTATGGTGTTGCAACGTGAGCGGTCCGTTAAAATATGGGGAAATGCCGATAAAGGAGAGAGTGTGACCGTTGTTTTTAAAAAGAAGAAATTCAGTACGGTAGCCGGGGAAGATGGAAAGTGGCTGGTGGAACTGCCTCCCATGAAGGCAGGTGGCCCTTTTGAAATGATCGTGAATGATATTCGGTTGAAAAATATTCTAGTGGGTGATGTCTGGCTTTGTTCCGGACAGTCCAACATGGAATTGACCGTCGGACGGGTGACTGATAAATTTGCCGAGGAAATAGCAAGGGATGAGAATCCGATGATACGGTATGTGAAGATTCCTTTAGGCAATGATTTGCATGGACCTAAAGACGATTTGCCGGGAACGGACTGGATGTCGCTGACTGAAGAAACCGCTCCTTCCTTTTCTGCTTTGGCTTATTTTTTTGCCAAGGAGATGTATAGGGAAACCCAAGTACCTGTGGGCATTGTTAACTCTAGTTGGGGGGGAAGCTCCGTTGAGGCTTGGATGAGTGAGGAGGCCTTGCAGAAGTTTCCGCGTCAGTTGCACGAGCGTGATTTGTTTAATTCGGACGAGTATCGTGAGTTGTGCAACCGTTCGGGACAGATGATGAACCGTTTTTGGGATGCTGCTTTGTACAAAGGAGACCAAGGACTTCATGACGGGATATGCTGGAATCGTCCGGAACTGGATGATACGGACTGGCAGACGGTAGATACGTTTTCCAAAGAATGGGGCAGGAAGAATGGATATCCGGTGAGTGGCTCTCATTGGTTCCGTCAGAAAGTGAATGTATCAGCGGAACAAGCCGGAAAAGATGCTGTCCTGCGTTTGGGATGCATGGTGGATGCCGATTCGGTATTTGTAAACGGTACCTTCGTAGGTAACACTTTCTATCAGTATCCGCCACGTATTTATCGGGTGCCGGCTTCTTTATTGAAACCCGGTGAGAATCTGGTGACTGTCCGGCTGATTAATTACGGAGGCGCCGCCAGCTTTGTGCCCGATAAGCCCTATTGTCTGGTATGGGGGACAGATACAGTCCATTTGTCTAGCCGATGGAAATATCAATTAGGTTGTGAGATGCCTGCACGCACTAACAGTGTCTCTTTTCAGAATATTCCTACCGGTATGTATAACTCCATGATTTCTCCTCTGCGTAATCTGGTCTTTACCGGTGCGTTGTGGTATCAGGGAGAAACGAATACGGGCCGTCCTAATGAATATGAGGAATTGCTGACTGCCATGATTGCCGATTGGCGTGAGAAACTGGCCGATAAAGAACTGCCTTTCTTCATTGTACAGTTGGCCAATTTCATGCAGACACATCCACACCCGGTAGAAAGTAATTGGGCGGCTTTGCGTGAAGCGCAACGGCGAGTGGCGTTGAAAGTCCCGAATGCAGCTTTGGCGGTGGCGATTGATTTGGGCGAGTGGAACGACATTCATCCATTAAACAAAAAAGAACTGGCAAGACGTATCTCCCTGTTGGTGAAAAGAAGGTGTATGGTGATAAAAAGAGTGTGCACAGTGGCCTATGTGTACGGGTATGACTGTCAATCATGAAGGAAAGGCTGTTCTTTCTTTCGAAGCCGGGACTGATAAATTATGGGCGGTAGATGAATTGAAGGGATTTGCGATAGCCGGTGCCGATGGGCATTTTCAGTGGGCGGAAGCAGTTGTCGTTAATGGGAATCAGGTGGCGGTATGGCATAAAGATATCCCTCATCCTGTAACGGTACGTTATGGTTGGGATGATAATCCGGTTCATGCGAATTTGAAAAATAGAACCGGACTACCGGCTTCTCCTTTTCAGATTTCATTGGAAGATAAATAATTTAACAGAGATCCGAAAGTGGCAAAGCTTTCTAATAATCTTCGATGGATTTTAAAGGAATGCTTGTTTCTGTCGGATTTTCTATGGCAAAAATACCTATTCCTCCTTTGATGTTATTGGGAAAGATGACAGGTGTTTCCAACAGGTTGCTACTGTCATGGTCGGCATATGCATTGGCGGCTCGTAAATATTGATATTCAGCCGGGGATATGCATAATATTGTATGATAGCTTTTCCAGTTATCTTTTTAATTTTATATAGTTTATTGTCTAATAGGAAACTATACCAACTGTCTAAAGTCATGGTATATTGGTTGTTGGTAAAGTAAGCATCATTGAATACATTATAATAGTTGTTTATAGTGGGGATGAAATTAATGATAGGATCAGAGTTGTTGGGAGTGCCAGGTTTTCCGTCCATTAATGCAGTGTCATAATATCCGCTACATTCCCATTGGGTGGAGATAGCAGTGGAGTCTTGTAAAGTTTTGCGGTTAGTAAGGTGGTAAGTATATGTTTGTTTTATGTTGACCCGGTAATATTGGGAATGGTTTGTGGTGGGAGTTTGTAATTTTATTTTCCACTTTGTTGCTTGATATATCCAAAGGCTTTCCGAAGTCTCTGATAGAGAATGATTAGATTCAATGGTGTCCGCTTTGATAATTTCAATGGGCTCATATACTGTTGCTTCTGCATTCGCTTTATATTTTCCGTCTTTGGTTTCTACTTCGATACGTACTTGATCACCGGTTTTAAAACGGCTGCTTATCTGGTAAAAATAATTTTGATAGTCTAACGGTGAATCATTGTTAGGACGATAGGTACATTCCGAAATTGTTTCCGATAATACATTATTGATATAAAGGTGAATAATTCCATTTTTTACTACTTGGGGTTCGTGATAGCCGGATAAAGCTAAAAAGATAGCATTGTTCGTTTTGTTTGCGTTTATCAGAGCGTTGACGATGAGCTTTTGAGATTCATCATTAGGCAATATTTCTATATCATTGGTACAGGCGGCCAATAAATGAACAAATGAAAGGAGTAAAAGTGCTTTTTTCATTATTGCTTAAAATTTATAAGTATATGAGAATGAAGGTAAGAAGGAAGGAGAGTGACTTTTTGTATCACAGGAATCTTTTTTCCTTCCGATTGCTCATCCGTGTAATAATCTATAAATACATGATTGGGATTCAAAGAGTTATAGGCATTCATAATACTGACGTTCCAAATCCGTTCTCCATGTTTTGTCTTTTTGTGAAAGTTGAATCCTAGATTCAACTGATGACTGGCGGGCAGACGGTAGTTATTTCGAGAAGAGCTATATTCAATGGGAAAAACAACCCCGTTGCCTGTATTTCCCATATGTCCCCATCCATAGCTTCCTTCGGGGAGAATGATGGTTGCTTTCTCTTTGGGCAGGGTGGCAGTATTTCCTGAAGCGTAAATCCAAGAAGCGCTCATGTATACTTTTTTGTTGAGGCGCCTGTTTATCGTGATGTTCACGGAGTGGCGTCTGTCGTATTTATAGGGAAAACGTTTCCCTCCATTTACATTTCCTTTACTGAATATACGGTCGGCTTTAGCCAAAGTATAATTTATCCATCCGGTAGTACGTCCGGTTTTCTTTTCCAGCATGAATTCTATGCCGAAATTGCGTCCTTTGCCCATTTCTACTTTCTCTTCCCAATGAATGGAATTACCGACTAGAGTATTACCATCTTTGTATTCCAATACGTTTTTCGTTATTTTGCTATAGCCTTCTACAGAAAACTCCCATCCTTGAATACCTGTATAGTAACCCCCGATAGAAAATTGGCATGCTCGCATCGGGCGGATCTTCTGTGTGACCGGTACCATAGATCAGTGGGGAGAGAGAGATTGGATGAAGAAAGTAAATGTACATATTGTGTCATGTGGGTATAGGCCGCCTTGAAAGTAAGGTTGGGACTGGTTTTGAAACTAACGGTAATGCGAGGTTCCAAGGAGGCATAAGTGTGCTTTTGTACTTGGAAGAGTGAGAAATGTGCGCCTATATTTGTTTTCCATTGTTCGTTCCATTTGAAATCATCTTCTACATAAAGGGAAATTTCGTGTGAGTGTGTCGCTTCATTTCCTCCGATGGTGTATGTTTTATCAGGTTGTTCTTGTTCATTCGGAGAGTGCACAAATGTATGTTGGGTTTCGGGGCGGAACGTATGGTAGAGATAGTTTCCTCCGAATTTGATGAAATGGGAGGGGGATGGATGAAAGTCGAAGTCAGATGTTAATCCCCAATCTTCTATACCGGAATAATATTGGCTGTCAAGGTGTTTGTTGGCGGACGTGAAATTGTTTTTTATATTGAATCGGAAACGGTTATAGGATAGGGTGATGTTATGGAACAGACGATTACTGACTATGTGGTTCCAACGTAATGCCCCTAATGTACTTCCCCAAGCCATGACTTGTCTCTCTCTTGTGTCTGTCTCCTTTTCTTCTTCAAAGTAATAAGAAGAAGTATTTGTAAAGCTGGCATGATCTTTGCCATGATAAAAGGAGAAAAACAGGCGGTCACGGTCACTGAATCGATGATTTAGTTTTGTGTTGATATCATATAAGTAGTAACCTCCTTTCGTATCTTTATCCATGAAAGGCTTGATAATTAAATCGGCATAACTGCGTCTGGCAGAAATAATAAATGATGTCCGGTCTTTCCATAGAGGACCCTCAAAGTGCATTCGGGAAGTCAGCAGCCCGATGGTCAGACTGCGTGATAATTCCTCATATCTCCATCGTTAGTGCGTACATCAATGACGGAGGACAGTCTTCCTCCGTAACGGGCAGGAAAACTGCTTTTATACAAATCGACTTTCTTGACCGATTCTGGGGTAAAGATGGAGAGAATACCTAGTGTATGGTCCACATTATATAAGGGTACACCGTCTAGCAGATAAAGATTCTGATCGGGACTTCCTCCACGTACATACAGGCCACTGGTACCGGTTATACCTCCTTGTATACCGGGCAGAAGCTGGATTGATTTTAATACATCTGCCTCACTCAGTAAAGCAGGGGTATTTTTAATATGTGTCAAAGGTATATTGTTTGCTCCCATACGGCTACTTTGAAAGCCTGTTTCCATTTTATCAGAAAGGACAACGATTTCTTCCAATGTATTATCGTTTTTAAGTTGGACAGTCAGCAGCGTATCTTTACATAAATACAATGCTATTTGTTTTGAACCGTAACCTATATAGGAAAAATTCAGTTCAGTGTTTCCTTCGGGCAGTGTGATACTGAAGAATCCGAATGGATTTGTGATTGTTCCTTGTTTATTTTGCTGGTCATAGATATTGGCACCTATCAGTGTTTCTTTCGATATTTCGTCCAATACATAACCGTTTAGTGTAAAATGTTGTTTTATAGGAAGTGACGTTGTTTTTTTCAATATGATATGGTGTTTGGTAATCTCGAAACTGATGTCTTGTTTAATGAAAGCTGTTTGTAGAATAGTTGTTAATGGGGTTTCTTTCAGATCGAGAGTTATGGGATGTTTGAGTACAACTTCTTCGCCATAAATAAAAGAATACTCTGACAGTTGTTCTATTTTAGCTGTAAACTCCTTTAAACTAGCCTGTTTCAGATAAATATTAAAAGGCATATCCGGAGTTTGTGCTGATATGAATGAATGGGAAAAGACTAGTAACAGCATTAAGTAAAAAAAAGTGATACTGTGTTTCTTATAAAGTGAAGAAATCATTTGTTTTTTAGTTTTCTTGCTTTAGTTCAATAAGATTGGATTGGGGCATGTGATAAGTAAAACCTACGATGGGAGCCAACATTTCTAGAATTTCTTCCAACGTTTCGTTTTGCTTGAAACGTGCATTTAATTTATAATTACGTAACTGTTCGCTTTTTATCTGTATGGTGACATTAAAATGATGGGATAGTTGACGAGCGATTTCTCCCATAGATATGTCATTAAAAGAAAGAACACCTTCACGCCAACTTATTTCGTTCTGTGCATTTGCATTAATGTGCATAGACAATATTCCAGTCGATTTACGATAAATGGCTGTTTCATTGGGCTTTAATATCATTTGTTTACCGTTGGCATTGTTACTGACGGATACACTACCTTCCAGCAGGGTTGTTTCTACTAAAGAATCGGAGGCATAGGCATTGACATTAAAATGCGTGCCTAATACCCTGATGGTAACTCCGTTTGCTTTGACACGAAATGGTTTTTTAGGATTTTTACTGACTTCAAAATAAGCTTCTCCATTCAGCTTTACGATTCGTTCCTTGTTGAAAGTTTCCGGATAGCTCAATTGGGAATGTCGGTTTAGGGTTACTTTAGAGCCATCCGGTAATTGGATGCATTGAGTTTGTATATTGGTGGAAACAATCAGTGTACGTACCGGACGTTGGTAAAAATAAAACATCCAACCGAAACCTATAAGCAGGACGAAACCGGCAGCCACAGCAACTGTATACCGAATGGAAAGTATTTTGTGCTTGCGGTATGCCGGTTGAAGACGTTGTTGCAATATATTATAACTTTTCTCCGCCGAGAATTTTCCCTGCGGTGAATGAGTGGAAGAAGATAATAATTCCAACCATTCGTCCAGTTCTTTGTCTGATTTCGGTGAATTCATGTTATTTTATTTGCTGGACAAAGATACTACTTCTTTTGCAGACGGATAGAAATTTCAGAAATTTTTGCGTCTTTTCCGTCAGGAGTACAGATCAACCGTATGATACGTTGTACGCTTTTTATTTGTTTAGGATAAAGAATGATATCTATTTTTACTGATTTCTTTCCTTTCAAGATGACCGGATGGGCATTTTGAATGTGGAAGCTATTGTTACTTGTAGAACTGCTAATGGTCAGTTTACGGTCTGTGTCTTGTTTTTCGGCAGCTATTATTTTTAAAGTAAGGGTTTCTTCCTCGTTCTTTGTATCATAGGTGTGTGATATGAATTGTTTTTCAAAGCCTATATACTCTTTGGGATAGTTGTCGTTGTTACTACATGCACTTATAAGCAGGGCATAAAAAAATGGTAATACTAAACGTGTATTTGTTCTCATGTCTTTTTAGTTTATTAGTTTCTATTGATAAAGACAGGAGAATCTGGAAAACTCCCTATCGTCTATTTCTAAAATAATTGTTAATTTTTTCTTTGAGTCGGGTTACAGCTTTTTGTAACTGGGCATCTACTGTTTTAGGGCTTATATTAAGTTCTTCGGCAACGGAAGCATAACTTTGTTTTTCTTCGCGGACTTTAATAAAGATTGTTCGGCAACGTTCAGGTAATTCATTCAGTGAGTTCTCATAAATGTTAAATAACTCTTCATTCATCATTTGTTCTTCAGGAGAAAGGTTGGAAGAAGATATTTCCGGCATATTTTCCAGAGGCGAGGCTTCCCTCCTTTGTTCTTTTTCCAAATAGTTCAGAGCGGCATTTCTTATTAATATATAGCTGTACTTATTAAAATCATCGGGAATAAGCTGACTTTTTCGATGATTCCAAAGCGTGGTAAAAACATCTAAAATTACTTCTTGAGCCCATTCATCCCGTTGAAGGTAATAAAAGGCGATACGAAAGAAACGGTCATAATACATATCGTATAAAGACCGGAAAGCCTGTTGGGAATCATGCTTCTGTATTTCTTTGAGTAGTTCAGTTGCCTCCATTGCCGTGTTGGGCATGTTTGTTAATGTTATAATCGGATGCAAAGCTACTAAAATGTAAATAGATGTGCTATTCATTTTAGAACTTTTAGTTTTGATTTATTGTATGAGAGGAACTGAAGCCTTCTTCTTAGTATCTGTCTTGGCAATTTTCTTCTTTCAATTTATATTCTACTTGGTTGGCAATACTGAATATACCTATTCCTCCTTTTATATTATTGGGAATAAGGGGAACTGCATAAATAAAATTTTCGGCATCAAAATCTAATGCAGAGGACATGGCATACAAATATCTATGTTCACTTTCTGAAATACTGTAAAACCGGATACTGATATATCGCTCTGCTTTCTGAGAATCTATATGTATATAGTTGATGTCTTCTTTTAAATCTATCGTCATGTTATATTCCCTGTTTTTAAAATAACAGCTTTTAAAAAGGCCAAAATAATTGTTCCATTTCTGAATAAGCTCGAATCCTTCATCTATAGCATGTCCGGGTTTGCCGTCTGTCAAGGCGGTGTCATAAATATAATTATAGTTATAAGTCGTGTCAATACTGAGAGTGTCCCTGCCGTCATGCCATTTATGAGAATAAAAAATCTGTTTTATTTCAAGACGATAGTATGTATTCTCTGCCTCTATATCGGGTTGTTTTAATTGAATGTTAAGCCGAAGATAATTGTCATATACAGGCTTGCCTCCTACCCAGCTGTTATAATCTCTTAAACTTATATAGGTTGTATCTACATTTATAATCTGTAAGGGTGCACTGATGCGTGTTTCCGCTTTTGCTTTATATTTACCATTTTCTGAAGAAGCCTCTATTTTCACTTTATCTCCTGTTCGGAATATGCTTTTTACTGGGTAGTAATCATCTTCCGCAGTGATTGTTTCTGACAGTTTTCCGTTGATATACAGGTGTATGATACCATCGGTGACAGGAGTGGTAGCTGTCCATCCTGTGTAATGCAGATAAATCCGGTTATCGTTATTTTCAGTTTGCATCATGGCATTTACGATCAGTTTTTTAGGTTCATCATCGGGTAAATAACCAATGGTATTGGTACATGCGCTTAAAATAACAAATACACAAAGAAATAAAAAGTATTTTTTCATTGGATTTTAAAATTTATAAGTGTATGAAAATGAAGGAATACATGGCAAGATTGTCATTTTTTTCAATATAGGCTTTCCTGTTTGTGCTTCCCTGCTGATATAGACAAAGTTGGGGTTCATGGCATTGTAGGCATTTAGGATACTGATATTCCATATCCGTTCTCCGTGCCGGGTCTGTTTATGGAAGTTGAATCCTATATTCAATTGGTGGCTTGCAGGCAATCTGTAGTTATTTCGTGAACTAGAATGATCCATATCTCCTTTGTTCAAATTATCCATAATCCAGGAAGGTGGTACATTGGTAGGTGGTAGTTCTGTATGTGTCTTCTCTGTAGGAAGTGTTGCCATGCAACCTGATGCATAAGTCCATGACATATTGAAGTCGATCCGTCGTGTCAATTGATAATTTAGAGTGAGATTCAAGGTATGTCGGCGGTCATATTGGTAAGGGAAACGTTTACCATTATTGATCCCGTCCGTACTGAATTGCCGGTCGGATTTGGATAGGGTGTAATTAATCCATCCAGTAAGGAGCCCTGCAGTTTTTTGTGCCATAAACTCCACTCCGAATGAACGTCCTTTGCCCATTTCTACTTTGTCTTCCCAGTTATGGGAAGAACCTAGAAAACTTTCTCCGTCTTTATATTCTAATACATTATACATATCTTTATAGTATCCTTCTATGGAAAATTCCCAATTCTTGATACCGGTATAGTATACTCCTACAGCATATTGAAAAGATTTCATGGGGCGGATGTGGCGTGTGACGGGCACCCAAAGGTCGGAAGGCATGGCCAGTGATGCAGTAGATAATAATTGGGTACACTGGCTCATCTGTGAAAAAGAACTTTTTAAGATGATATTTGAGGTCGCTTGGAAACTTATGGAAAGACGGGGTTGCAAAGAAAGATAAGTCTGTTTTTGTACATTAAAAAATGAAAAGTGCAATCCGGCATTTATTTTCCAATGTTCGTTCAGAATAAGATCATCTTCGGCATACAAGGAAAAGTCATGAGCATGGATATGAGAATTGTTCAAACTATAATTGTCGTTAGTTTGTGGATATCCATTGTCGGAATTGTGTTGATTTACGGTCTGCACTTCCGGAGCGAACTGATGATATATGTATTTCGCTCCAAATTTGATGTTGTGTGCCGGTAACGGATGATAATCAAAATCCGTACTAATGCTAAGATCACTGATGCCGGAGTGAAACAGATTGTTGGAACCATTGATGATTGTGGAACCATCAGGTTGTTGTATGCTGGAAGTTTCCTCTTGTCTGATATCAAAAACATAACGATTGTATGCCAGCGTAGTATTACTGAATAGTTGGGGTGTGAAAACATGATTCCAGCGTGTGTTCAGTAATATGTTTCCCCAATTGTGAGTTTGCTTGAACTTATCTTCATCTTTGTATTTATAGTAGACGTGGTCTTTTCCTTTATAGAAAGAGATGAAAAGGCGATCTTGTTCACTAAAGCGATGATTTAGCTTGGCGTTGATGTCATACAAACTATAACCGCCCCGTTCGTCCTTTGGCATAACTAGTGGGAGGAAACAGTCAATATAACTGCGTCGTGCTGAGATAATGAAGGAAGTATGATCTTTCCATATAGGTCCTTCAAATTGCAGATGTGAAGTGAGAAGACCGATAGTCAAGCTTCCATGATAGAGCTGCATGTTTCCGTCATTGGTACGGACATCGACAATAGATGAAAGACGTCCGCCGAATCGTGCCGGAAAGCTACTTTTGTATAAATCGACTTTTTTCACGGCTTCCGGAGTGAAGACCGATAACAGGCCCAGTGTATGATCTACATTATATAAAGGTACACCGTCTAATAAATAAAGATTTTGGTCCGGACCTCCTCCGCGTACATATAACCCACTGGTTCCGTTCATTCCGTTTTGTACACCGGGCAGTAGTTGGATGGATTTTAGTACGTCTGCCTCACTCATCAATGCCGGTGTGTTTTTTATGTGGGGAATAGGAATACTGCTTGCTCCCATACGACTGCTTTGAATACCCGTTTCGGGTTTGTCGGACAAGATAATGACCTCATTCAGTTGGTTGTCATTGTGGAGTTGGATGGTCAGCATAGTATCTTTCCATAGGTGCAAAGACACTTGTTTTACTGCATAGCCTATATATGAAAAGTTTAGTTTAGTGCCTCCCTCAGGCAATGTGATGCTAAAGTATCCGAAAGGATTGGTAGTAGTACCCACTCCGTTTTTCTGATCATAAATATTGGCACCTATCAATGTTTCTTTCGATATACTGTCCAATACATACCCGTTCAGGGTAAAAGATTTCTTGCTGGATTGTAGAGCGTATTTTTTTAATATAATGTGATTTTTGTTTATTTTGAAACTGATATTCTGTCCAGCAAAAGCTTTCTGTAAAATCAGGCTTAATGGAGCTTTTCTTAGACTGAGGGTTATAGGATGTTTAAGGATGATTTCCTCTCCATAAATAAAAGAGTAGCCGGAGGCTTTTTCTATTTCAAATATGAATTCTTTCAGATTCGCTTTTTTTAAGTGAATGCTGAAAGAAAGATCTGCTTTTTGGGCCTGTATGAATGTAGTGGAAATCATTAGTAACAGTATCAAGAAAATTCCCCTGATACTGTATTGATTGCAAGTTGAAGAAATCATTTAGTTTTTAGTTTTCTTTTATTATTCAATAATTTATATGCCTTTATTCAGAGTCTGTTATCCTCTTTGTAATATTTGGAGAAAGAGTTTCCAAAATTTGATTTGTGTTATGGTTGCATTCGGAACTCTTTTGTTCCGTTTTCCTGTGTTCTTCAGAATCGTTTTCGCTATTGTAAGCATAAGCTTCCATTAATGCGTAGAAGAATGGAAGAACTATGCGCGTACTTGTTTTCATATCTTTTTAGTTTATTGGTTTATATAAGTAAAGACAGGGAAACTTGAAAATCTCCCTATCGTATTTTATAAAATTATTCATTTATTTTTGGGGGATGCTTTTAAAATAGCATATGTGAATATTCGCTGAAGTATTAGTTACTCCACCCAAAGCATGTCGCTCATGATCCCGTCTGATATAAAAACGCCTTTACGGGTCAGTTTCAGCGTATCGTTTTTTATTTCCAGTGTTCCTTGTTGTAAATGTGGAGTGGCCATACGTAGGCAGTATTTGTACAGTTCTTCTCCGTATTGTTTCCCGAGTTTGGGCAGTGGCATTCCCCATTGTGTACGTATGTGGGTAATGACAAAATCATTGTAACGGGTATATAGGTCAAGTTCTTCTACTTCGAATGTGGGATTTCCGCTTGAGATCCCCTCTATATATTTATCTAGTGAAGCTACATTCCATTGGCGTGAAATGCCATTATAGGAATGTGCGGAAGGACCGCAACCTAAATATTGCTTTTCTGTCCAGTAACTGGAATTGTGCCGGGAATGAAGACCTGGCAAACAGAAATTGGATATTTCATAATGCTCGTATCCGGCAGTAGTGAGCTCGTCGATTAGTGTACCGAACAGGGAAACGCTTAAGTCCTCGTCTGCTTCTTCTACTTTATGTTGTTCGCGGAGTTTCCACAGGGGAGTTCCTTCCTCATAAATAAGATGATAAGCGGAAATATGTTCCGGGTGTAAGGAAAGGGCTTGTTTTAAATCTTTTTTCCATGAGGTGAGCGTTTCGCCGGGCAGCCCATACATCAGGTCAATACTGATATTTTGGAAACCTGCCGTGCGGCAGCCTTGGAAGGCACGAATGGCTTGGTCGGCGGTATGTCGTCGTTGGAGTTGTTTTAAAGTCGTTTCCTGGAAAGTTTGAATTCCCATACTTATCCGGTTGAAAGGAAAGGTGCGTAGCATAGAGATATACTCCGATGTTAAGTCATCGGGATTAGCTTCTAAAGTAATTTCGGCATTGGGGGTTACTTTATACACCTTATAAATATGGGAGAAAATAGCTTCGAAATCCTCTTTAGCCAATTGTGAGGGAGTACCGCCACCTAGATAAATCGTTTCTATGGGTTCTCCTTTCAGATAGTCTTTCCGGTTAGTTAGTTCGTGGCACAATGCACGGATGTATGCTGTTTTCTGTTCTTTACGAGTAGTAGAGAAAAAATCACAGTAAATGCAACGCTTTTTGCAGAAGGGTATATGTAGGTAGATGCCTGCCATGATAACTTATTTTGTGGCAAAGTTACAAAAAAATAATGCTAATATAGAATATCTGTCGTAAAACATAGTTTAGTAACACTATCCTTTAAGTTGTTTTTTTTCTCTTTATTTTCTAATTTGCGCTCCACATTTTTAGGAGATATGAAACACATATCCGTTTGTTAATAATTAAACCTTAGATATCATGAAAGTATATCAGACTAACGAAATTAAAAACATTGCACTTCTTGGCAATGATGGCTCAGGTAAAACCACCCTCACAGAGTCTTTGCTCTTTGAGAGTGGTATTATAAAACGTCGTGGCAGAATTACTGCCAAAAACACGGTTAGTGATTATTTTCCGGTAGAGCAAGAATATGGTTATTCAGTGTTCTCTACCGTTTATCATGTAGAGTGGAATGGAAAAAAACTAAATATAATTGACTGTCCGGGCAGTGATGACTTCGTAGGGGCTGCCATAACCGCGCTTAATGTAACCGATACTGCTATTTTGCTACTGAATGGACAATACGGTCCCGAAGTAGGCACTCAGAACCACTTCCGTTATACAGAAAAACTAGGCAAACCAGTTATCTTTTTGGTTAATCAGCTTGATAACGAGAAATGTGACTATGACAATGTACTCGAACAGTTGCGTAGTATTTATGGCTCTAAGGTAGTTCCCGTGCAATATCCTCTTGAAACGGGACCTAATTTTCATGAACTCATTGACGTGCTGTTGATGAAGAAATATTCATGGGGACCAGAAGGAGGTGCTCCTACAATTGAAGAAATTCCTGATTCTGAGAGAGAAAAGGCATTGGAGATGCATAAAGCTTTGGTAGAGGCTGCTGCTGAAAATGATGAGACATTGATGGAAAAATTCTTTGAATCGGAATCATTGACTGAAGATGAAATGCGTGAAGGCATCCGTAAGGGATTGGCTGCACGTGGTATGTTCCCTGTTTTCTGTGTATGTGCAGGTAAAGATATGGGTGTCCGTCGTCTGATGGAATTTTTAGGTAATGTTGTTCCATTCGTATCAGATATGCCTGTAGTTCATAATACTCGTGGTGTGCCTGTGCCTCCCGATGCTAATGGACCTACTTCTCTTTATTTCTTCAAGACTGCCGTTGAACCCCATATCGGTGGTGTGCAGTATTTTAAAGTGATGAGTGGAAAGGTACACGAAGGTGATGATTTAACTAATGCTGATCGTGGCTCTAAAGAGCGTATGGCACAGCTTTTTGTTTGTGCCGGAGCTAATCGTATTCCGGTGCCGGAGCTGGTAGCCGGAGATATTGGTTGTACTGTGAAATTGAAAGATGTAAAGACTGGAAATACCTTGAACGGCAAAGACTGTGAAAACCGGTTTAATTTCATTAAATATCCTAATGCTAAATACTCGCGCGCCATCAAGCCTGTAAATGAGGCTGATGTAGAGAAGATGATGGTTATATTGAACCGTATGCGTGAGGAAGATCCTACTTGGGAGGTAGAGCAATCCAAAGAATTGAAACAGACTATTGTGCATGGACAAGGTGAGTTCCATCTCCGTACCTTGAAGTGGCGTTTGGAGAATAACGAAAAATTGCAGATTAAGTTTGAGGAGCCTAAGATTCCTTATCGTGAAACAATCACTAAAGCAGCTCGTGCCGATTATCGTCACAAGAAACAATCAGGTGGTGCAGGGCAATTTGGTGAGGTTCATCTCATTGTTGAACCTTATTATGAAGGAATGCCTGTACCCGAAACGTATAAGTTTAACGGTCAGGAATTCAAG
>ENA-OQBT01000029-OQBT01000029.1-human-gut-metagenome-genome-assembly--contig:-NODE-29-length-86270-cov-3.902720_pt1 | contig 86270 bp, 126 predicted proteins | sample MGYA00242749_ERZ504557 | MGnify/ENA primary metagenome ERZ504557 (study PRJEB26092, sample SAMD00036243) | human gut metagenome | host: Homo sapiens | study: EMG produced TPA metagenomics assembly of...
ATTGAACTCCAACACCTTCTGTATAGGCCCCAGGATTGATGAGCCACGTTTCCGTCAACAAGCCATATTTTAAATCAGGTGCCAAGGCTTTCATACGCAGAACACTTTCATGATTGAACTCGAAATGATGACTTTATCTTCTAAATGATAGCGTTGCAACACAGGCCATACTTTAGCTTCAATCCCTGGATAAGGATAGACACCTGTCTTCAATTCAATGTTCGTCACCAAGGCGTCCCAGCTACCCATCGGCAATATTCGTCAAAAGTCGGAATGGTCTGAAAGCCTACTTCTTCTGAATAGATATACGAAGCATCGAGTTTCTGCAATTCTTCCAGCGTATAATCGCGGACATTGCCCGTGCCATTCGTCGTCCTGTCGACCCGTTCATCATGGATGACCACGAGCTCACCATCTTTTGTCAGCTGTACATCCATTTCAATTCCATCGGCACCACATTCTAATGCCTTGCGGAAAGCGAGCATCGTATTTTCCGGATATTTGCCGCTAAATCCGCGATGTGCAAAATTCTTCATAAAAAAACCTCCTAGTAATAATTCTGTGTCCATTATAGAGTATATCTGCTTGACGAATCAAGAAAATATTTTCATGATATAATTTACATCATTTTACAAATCATAATATTTCTATCATTTTTTATAATAAATAAAAACAGGTCCTTGCAAGATAATAAAAATATTCATGCAATGACCTGTTTTACAATAATGTTATTTTTTCAGCCACTAAGAGCTCCGACATTACAGCCTATAATGTCGACTAACCACTAGCTACTAGCCACGAACCACTAGCTCTTTATTTATGGATCAAGTCGAGCATGGCGTGGAGTTTATCGATGGTTTCTGCTGCTTCTTGGCGGACGTCTTCCGGGTCGCGGGTGATGCGGGCGACGCCGCTGTCCATGGCAGCTTTGGCGACGGCGGCGGCGACGGCCGGAGCGACGCGTTTATCGAAGGCGTCGGGAATGACATGTTCTTCGGCCAGTTCGTCATCACTGACCAGAGAGGCGATGGCATAGGACGCAGCCAGTTTCATGTCTTCGTTGATGCTGCGGGCCCGGACGGCCAGGGCGCCGCGGAAAATGCCCGGGAAGACCATGACGTTGTTGATCTGGTTCGGTGCATCCGACCGGCCGGTGCCGACGACTTTGGCACCGGCTGCCTTAGCGGAAGCATAGTCTGTTTCCGGAAGGTTGGCCATGGCGAAGACGACGGCATCGTCAGCATGGACTGGATGATTTCCTTAGTAAAGATATGCGGGGCCGATACGCCGAGGAGGAGGTCGGCGCCTTTGACGGCATCGGCCAGGGTCCCATGGGCATGGGACGGATTGGTCAGGGAAGCCAGTTCAGCCTGGACAGGATTGAGGCCTTCCATGCCATCATAGAGAATCCCCGGACGGTCGACCATAGTGACGTTCCGGCACCGGCGCGGACCAGGAGGCGGCCGATGGAGGCACCGGCTGCACCGGCGCCGTTGATGATGATGCGGGCCGTCTTCAAGTCCTTATGGACATAGCGGAAAGCACCGATGACGCCGGCCAGGGCGGCAATGGCCGTACCGTGCTGGTCGTCATGGAAGACGGGGATGTCCATTTCCTTCTTCAAGGTCTGTTCAATTTCATAGCACTTCGGCGAAGCAATGTCTTCCAGGTTGATGCCGGCAAAAGACGGCTGCAGGCGTTTCACCGTTTCGATAAATTCCTTCGGGTCCTTCGTATCCAGGCAGATAGGGACAGCATTGACACCGCCAAAGACCTTGAACAGGACCGATTTCCCTTCCATGACCGGCATGGCCGCTTCCGGCCCGATGTCGCCCAGGCCGAGAACACGGTCCCATCGGATACGACAGCAATCATGTTGCCGCGGCAGGTCAGGTCAAAAGACAGGTCCGAATCTTTCGTGATTTCCCGGCACGGCTGGGCAACGCCCGGCGTATAAAGGATACTCAGGTCGTCGTGGGTCTTGAGGACTTCCCGGGGGATTGTTTCAATAATGCCGTGTTTGCCGCGGCGGATTTTCATGGCTTCTTCATCAAAATTCATAACGCTAAAACTCCTCCTGTAACTGATTATGCATTAAAAATGGCCTGAGGTTCTGTAAATTCCAGCATCCCATCCTTGCCGCCTTCACGGCCGATTCCGCTGTCCTTGAAACCGCCGAAAGGCGCTGTGACGTCACGCGGGCTGTCGTTGACGTAGACATTGCCCGACAGGATAGCCGCTGCCACTTTGGAAGCTTCGGCTTTATCCGGGCCCCAGACGGCCGCATTGAGGCCATACGGCGTATCGTTGGCAATGGCCAGGGCTTCCTCAACCGTATCATAGGTAATGACGCAGAGGACAGGCCCGAAAATCTCTTCACGGGCAATGGTCATATCGTTGGTCACATCCGTAAAGATGACAGGCTTGACATAGTAGCCTTTTTCCGGAGCTTCCGGACGGCTGCCGGCCAAGAGGGTCGCCCCTTCCTCCATGCCTTTGGCGATGTATGTATCGACGGTCTGCCACTGGTCATACGAAGCGACAGGGCCGATTTTCGTCGTTTCCAGGGACGGGTCGCCGACCGTGTATTCCGGCAGTATCTTCAGCATGAGCTGTTCAATCTTGCCCTTTTCTTCCCGAGGGATGATTAGACGTGACAAGGCTGTACAGGTCTGGCCGCTATTGAGGAAAATAGAATTGAAGCACTGGCGGATGGCTTTTTCATAGTCCGCCCCTTTCAAGAGGATGAAAGGCGACTTGCCACCCAATTCCATGCTTATGCGCTTCATAGAGCCCAAGGCGCGTTGGGAGACCTTGATACCAGCTGCCGTCGAGCCGGTGAAAGAAACCATGGCGATATTCGGGTCATCACAGATGGCATTGCCGACCTGGCTGCCCCGGCCAGCGACGAGGTTGAAGACACCTTTTGGGAAACCAGCCCGGTCAAAGGCTTCGGCCAGATAGTACGCCGTCACCGGCGTGTGCTGGCTCGGCTTGAGGACGACCGTCGCTCCGACGAGCAGAGCTGGGACGACTTTCTGGATATCTGGCCTAAAGGATAATTCCAAGGGGTGATGCAGCCGATAACGCCTAAAGGCCGACGATAGACGACGGATTGAGATAAATGTTCGACCAGTGGCAATTCTGGTGCCAAGTCTATATACGACTGGTCCGGCACGAACTGGTAGCCGATATGGTTAGTCCGGGCAAAGGCCACCGGTGCCCCTAATTCCTTGACGACAGCGTCGACGAGCTGCGGTTCCAGTTTAATCATCTGGACCAGCAAATTTTTCATATACGTGATGCGGTCTTCCAGCGGCATAGCCGACCAGGCCGGGAAAGCAGCGGCCGCGGCTTGGCAGCCGCAGCAACATCATCGGCACCGGCCGCAGCGACCGTAGCAAAGACGCTCTTATCCGCCGGATTCTCGACCTCGATATATTGGCCGGATAAAGGTGCCACCCACTGACCATTGATGTATAATTTCTTCAAATCCATGAAACTACCCCCTTTTACTCGAGATTATTCTTTAATTATAGAGAGAAGTCCTCGATTATGCAAGTCAGAAAAATAGACTGCCCAAAAGGCAGTCTATTTTTAGTGGCTAGTGGTTAGTGGTTAGTGTTATTTCGCTTCGGCTTCTACCGGTTCTTTGCTGGAGACGAAGTGGCCGATGAGGGAACCGCCGATGAGGCCGATGATGAAGGGCACGATCCAGCCGAAACCGTAGGTCGACAGGGGCGTAGCCGTAACGATGGCCTTAGCAAAGCCCAGGCTGCTCAGGCCCGGCAGGGATTCCAGGAGAGCAAAGAGCGTGACCAGGTATACCGAGCCCTTGTAGGCGCCGTTATTGGGCATGAAGCGGCCGATGATGCCCAGGACCAGGAGGACCAGGCACGGCGGGTAGCAGACACCGAAGATCCAGCCGATGTAGGTGACGATACCGTCGACGCCGAGGAGGGCCGTCAGGGCCGACAAGATGCAGCAGACGACAGCCACTTGTTTGTAGCTGACGCGTTTGCCCGTAGCCGTGCTGGTGAACTCAGCTACGGCTGCAACCTGACCGATAGCCGTCGTCAGGCAGGCCAGGACGACGGCTATGCCCATGGGAACCATGACCCACGTGCCGACGCGCTGGATAATGGCGACCAGGAGTTCCGCACGGCCGATGGTCTGGGCATAATCGCCGCTGACGCAGGCACCCATGTAGAGCAGGCTGCCGTAGATGATGAGCAGCAGGATGAAGGAAACGATGCCGCAGTAGATGAGGACTTTATTGCGCTGGCCGACAGTCGTATAGCCTTTGCCGTAAATGGAACTGATGAAGACAGCAGCCATGATAAAGCTGACCAGGACGTCGCCCGTGTTATAGCCGCCAAGGAAGGCGTTGACGAAGGGATGATCCACAGCCGGATCGACGGGCGTCCCCAGGGGATTGAAGATACCGGCAAAGGCGACGATGACCAGGATCAGGGCCAGGAGGGGCGTCAGGTATTTGCCCATGCGGTCCATGACGTTATTCTGGTCAGCGACGAAGAAGAAGCTGATGACGAAATAAACGATGACCAGCGGGACGAACGGTGCCGACGGCAGGTTGCCCTGAATACCGAGCTGGATGGCCGTCGCGCAGGTACGGGGAATGGATACGAAGGTACAGACCAGCATGAGTGCTGCCAAAAGGATATTATACGTATTCTTCCCTACCCGTCCGGTAATGGCATGGACGTCGCCGTTGAGGCCGATGATGATGAGTGTAAAAATCGGCAGGAAAATACCGGACAGCGTCAAACCAGCCAAGCCGGACAGGAAATCACTGCCGCTGTTCAAGCCGAGCTGAGGCGGGAAAATCAAGTTGCCTGCACCGAAATAGGTAGCGAAGAAGGCAAACCCCAGGATGAGCACATCCAGTCCCGGATGGCCTTGCCGCCAGAAGAATTGTTGTTCATGAAGATACCCCCTAAGAATAAATGTGAAAATAAGTACGTAATACGCCAAAAGAAAAGAGGCGCTGCCTCCAAGCTGCGCCTCAGTCATAACGATATCTTTCAGGAATAGCCTGTAGGAATTGGCACCTTACCGCTGGCAGGTTGCCGCAGCGTCATCGGGCCCGTCCCTCAGCTGCTCTTGATATTACTTATGAAATTTTGTCTGTATTGGTAATATTTTATTAAATTTTTAATTACTTGTCAATGATTTTATTTTATTTCTGACAACTCGGACAAAGATCGGCTAAAAAGCAGTTGTCACACAAGGGCTTACGGGCTTTGCAGACCCGGCGGCCATGCCAAATGAGCCAATGATGGGCCCGGCTCCACCATTCCTTGGGAATAGCCTTCTGCAGTCCCTTTTCGACTTCCAGCGGCGTCTTGCCTTCCGCCAGCTGCAGGCGGTTGGATACGCGGAATACGTGGGTATCGACGGCAATGGCCGGCGTATCGAACAAGATACTGACCAGGACATTGGCCGTCTTGCGGCCGACGCCAGGCAGCTTCACCAGTTCATCGAAGGTCTGGGGCACTTCGCCGTGGTATTTCTCACAGAGGATGGCACAATTAGCAGGATATTCTTGGCCTTGCTGTGATAGAGGCCGCAAGTCCGTATCTTTTCTTCCAGGCCTTCCAACCCTAAAGTCAGCATCTTTTCCGGCGTATTATATTCCGGGAACATGCCAGCCGTCACGATATTGACCCGCTCATCCGTACACTGGGCCGACAAGATGACGGCAATCATCAGTCAAAGGGCGAGTTATAATGCAGGGCCGGCTTCATGATACCGTACTGGTCCTGAAAACGCTGTAACATTTCATCTTTTACTTTCTTAGAAATAGCCATATTATTTTACTTCCTCATCCGTATTGATCACGTCGTTCAAGCTCCCCATTTCATAGCCGCCCAAATCGAGGGTGACGTAGGTAAAGCCCGTATCTTTGATGGCCCGGACGATTTCCTGGCGATGAGCCAGGATCGACGGGATTTCATCGACAGCCACTTCGATGCGGGCTACATCCCCGTGATACCGGACGCGCAGAGACCCCTGGATATAAGGAGCTACCGCCGCTTCGGCTGCATCGATCTGGGCCAGGCGGTGCGGCGTCAGTTCCACACCGTAGGGAATACGGCTGGCCAGGCAGGCCGCACTCTGTTTATTCCAGGTCTGGAGGCCGAATTCCTTTGATAAGGCCCGGATATCGGCTTTAGCCAAACCCGCTTCGATCATCGGGCTGCGGACGAAGTCAGACAATTCTTGCAATGCCTTCATGCCGGGACGATAATCGCCGAGGTCGTCGACATTCCCCCCATCGACAACCCACTGATAGCCTTCGGCCTTGGCCAGCTCCACCAGTGAGGTAAAGCGTATCTTTTTGCAGATATAGCAGCGTTCTGGCGGATTCTTGACGAATTCCGTATCTTCGAATTCCGTCGAATGGACCAGACGGTGCTCGACGCCGATGACCTTAGCCATGGCTTTGGCGTCAGCCGCTTCACTGCCCGGCAGGGTTGCCGAAACAGCCGTCACGGCCAGGACGCGGTCTCCCAGGGCCTGGTGCGCTGCATAGGTCAGGAACGTGCTGTCGACGCCGCCGGAAAAACCGATGACGACGCTGCCCATATCCTTTAAAATCTGCTGGAGTTTTTCATATTTCTTGCCTGTCTCTGTTGAAATCAAAAAGAGTTCCCCCTCGAACCAATATAATCTTGATAGAATTGCCGGATGACGCCCTTCATTTCTTCGTCATCGACATAAGGCAGCGCCTGCTGCCATAACGCCTGAGGCACGCCATAATAGGCTTCGGCGATACTGCCGGCAATGGCTGCCTGCGTATCCGTATCGCCGTTGAGCCAGATGGCCTTGCGAATCGTATCTTCATAATCCATCCCTTCCAAGAAACATTCGATAGCTTCAGGCACACTGTCGTCCGTCGTACAGGTAAAGCCATAAGACGGACGGATCTGAGCCAGAGTCCGGGACAAATCATAGAAATACTTTCGGAGATACGCGGCGATCTCCGCTTTCCCCTTCCCCTGCCGGGCCAGGAAAATAGCCGAGGCGACGGCGACGGCCCCCTTGATGGCCTGCGGATGGTCATGGCTGACGACGGCCGTCAGTTCAGCCAGTTCCTGCGCTTCATCAAGGGAAGCGGCTACCCAACCGGCCGGGCTGACGCGCATTGCTGCCCCATTGCCATAACTGCCATAAGCCGGCGCTTCGTCGGCCAGGAACCAGCGGCGGAACATGCCGCCGAAACCGGCATTGGGATATTTCCGGCACCAGTAGCGGAGCTGTCTCCGAAGCGGCCCGACATAGCCACAATGAGAAGCCTTCCCCTCCATCAAAGCCGCCGCTACGGCTACAGTCGTCACCGTATCGTCGGTAAAGCGGCTGACCCTGGTAAATAAAGGGAAATCTAAGGAATCTGCTGTTTTATCAAATTCATAAACAGAACCGGCGATATCGCCAATGATGGCACCTTTCATGCAATCATCTCCTAAAAGAAATGGGCTGATTCTTCTTTCAATACTTTATCGCGCAAAGCCGACAGCTTCGTACTGCGCTGGACCCACATTTCTTCTGGGTTGACCAGGCGCAGGTATTCCGGCCATAAAGTCTGGATTTGCTGGTCGGCATAGGCCATGATTTCCTTGAGGTCCGGTTTCTGATAGACCAGTTCACCTTTCTGGAAAATCGGGATGAGCATCTTCTGGACGCGGTAGGTCCCGCCGGGAATGGTCCGCGAACGCCACGGGGCTTTGTCGCTCTGAAGGAGGAGGTCCTTCGATTCGTCGATGCTTTCGCCTTCGAGGATAATGATGTCGGCCTTCATCTTGCCCGTCTCTTTATCGTAAATACGCAGGACGTTCTTCAGGCCCGGATTGGAAATCTTTTCCACATTATCGCTCATCTTGATTTTAGGTACGAACTTCCCGTCGTCATACTGGCCGACGAGTTTAAAGACGCTCCCAGGGAGGGGCTGTCCTTAGCGGTAATCAAATTCGTGCCGACGCCCCAGGAATTGATGACACAGCCCTGGGCTTTCAATTCGGAAATGAGGTTTTCATCGAGGTCATTGGAGGCAGCAATGATGGCATCGGGGAAGCCGGCTTCGACAAACATCTTATGGGCTTCTTTCGACAAATAAGCCAGGTCGCCGCTGTCCAGGCGGATGCCATAAGCCTTAGGCAGGGTGCCGGCCGCTTTCATTTCCTTGAAAATCGTGATGGCATCTGGCACCCCCTGTTTCAGGGTATTATACGTGTCGGCCAGGAGAATGAGGTTGTTCGGATACTGGCGGGCATAAGCGCGGAAAGCTTCCAGTTCTGACGAGAAGCTCATGATCCAGCTGTGGGCCATCGTCTAAAACGGGCATGCCGAACTTAGCCCCAGCCAGGACGTTGCTGGTCCCGTTAAATCCGCCGATCATAGCCGACCGGGCACCGTAGACGCCGGCCGATTTCCCCTGAGCCCGGCGCAGACCAAATTCCATGAGATTATCCTTGCCAGCCACCGTCCGGACGCGGCGAGCCTTGGTGGCAATAAGGCTTTCATGGTTCATGATCATGGACATGCATGTTTCTAACAATAACGCTTCGTCTTTCTTCGTCTGGACGCGCAGGAGCACTTCCTGCGGAAAAGCGACTGTTCCTTCAGGCATAGCATAAATGTCACCTGTAAAGCGCAGGTCCTTCAAGTATTCGAGAAATTCGTCCTGGAAGAAGCCCGTACTCTTCAAATAGGCCAGGTCGTCCTCACTGAACTGTATATTGTGTACATAATCGATGAGATGTTCCAGCCCGGCGACGACCGTATACCCCCCTTGGAAGGGATTGGTCCGGTAGTAACGGTCAAACACGCATTGTTGTTCGTGCTTGCCTTCAAAAAATAAGCCCTGCATCATCGTCAACTGGTACAGGTCTGTCAATAATGCTTTCGTATACAAGATAACTCGCCTCCAAAAAGTAGTTATTCCTATTATACATCAGTTAACGATAAAGGAACAACGAATTACCGATTTTGCATACATTGAAAAATCCTATACGGACTTGGCATGATAAAAGGCGCTGTCGCATGAAGACAGCGCCTTTTTTTAGTGGTTAGCAGTTAGTGGCTAGTGGCTAGCGAATCACGAGCCACGAACCACTTCACTTCCTCTTCAACACTTTGTGGACAGCCTGGATGACGTCACTGGACGACAAATTATAGGCTTTCAGGAGATCGTCCGGTTTTCCTGATTCACCGAAGCGGTCCTGGATGCCGACGAGTTCTACGGGGACGCAGCAGTGCTGAGCCAGGGCTTCGCAAATAGCGCCGCCCAGGCCGCCCATGATCTGGTGTTCTTCACAGACGACGACGGCCCCCGTTTCGGCCGCACAGGTACAGACCGTATCCAGATCCAGCGGTTTCACCGTATGGATATTGACGACGCGGGCCGAAATGCTTGGCGATCCAGTTCATCAGCCGCCGTCAAGGCTTCATGGACCATGAGCCGTTAGCGAAGAGCGTCACGTCGCGGCCATCCCGGAAGATGGCTGCCTTGTAGAGGTCAAAAGGCGTATCCTTATCGGTAACGACGGGCGCCGGATTGCGGCCGAAGCGGACATAGGACGGTCCCTTGATGTCGTAGACAGCCAGGGTAGCCTTATACGTTTCCCACCAGTCACACGGCGTAATGACCATCATATGCGGGATGACCCGCATGAGGGCGATATCTTCCAAAGCTTGATGCGTAGCGCCGTCAGGGCCGACGGAAATGCCGGCATGGGCCCCGCCGAGTTTGACGTTGAGGTTATTATAGCAGACGGTATTGCGGATCTGCCCCCAGGCTCGGCCTGTCAAAAAGACGCCATACGTCGAAACAAAAGGTACGAAACCGGTCAGAGACAAACCGGCCGCTGTGCCGACCAGGTCTTGTTCCGAAATACCAACATTGATATATTTTTCAGGATATTCATGGCGGATCCATTCGGTCCGCGTCGATTTAGCGACGTCCGCATCGAGGACTAGGACATCGTCATGAAGACGACATAATTCCAACAGGGCCTTCCCATAGCCGTCGCGCATCGGTACTCGTTCCATTACGGCACCTCCGTTGTCAATTCATCCATAGCCAGGCGGTACTGGGCTTCATCCGGTGCCGCACCATGCCATTGAGCCTGATTTTCCATATACGATACGCCTTTGCCCTTCACGGTATGGGCCAGGATGACCGTCGCTTGCCTTCATAAGTTTTCGCCGCACTGTAGGCCTCATACAAGGCATCCGTATCGTGACCGTCGACGCGGAGGACATGCCAGCCAAAGCTTTCCCACTTGGCGTCCATGGGTTCCATATTTTTAATCGATACCAGGGAATCGACGAGCTGTAAGCCGTTGCAGTCCACAATCAGACAAACATTGTCCAAATGGTGCTGGGACGCAAAGGCCGCGGCTTCCCAGATCTGGCCTTCCTGCTGTTCCCCATCGCCGATGAGACAGAAGACCTGCGGCATTTCGTGGCGTATCTTCAAGGCCAGAGCGATACCGTTGGCAATGGACAGACCCTGCCCCAGAGAGCCGACAGCGCAGTCGAGACAAGGCAGTTTTTCCAGGTTGGGATGCCCCTGGAGCGCGCTGCCGACAGTCCGCAGCGTATCGAGCAATGCCAGGGAAAAATAGCCTTTATGCGCTAAAATACTGTAATAAGCCGGCGCAGCATGCCCTTTCGATAAGACAAAACGATCCCGTTCCGGCGCATGGGGCCGGTCAGGAAAACACGTAAAGACATCGGTAAAATAAAGTGTGGCCATGATTTCGACAGCTGATAGTGAACTGCCCGGATGGCCAGAACCGGCACGGTAAATAGACCGCACCGTATCCCGCCGTATCTGCGTACACACGTCATGTAGATCATGCTTCATGAAGCATAGCCTCCTATGTCAGGCCGTCAAGAAAAAAAACGCCGCGTACCCCCTATGTCTGGCGGCGATACGCGTGCGTTCGGACATACGACCTCTTTTGTTCGTTTCCATTTCTTGAGTTTATTGTACAATGATTATATACACAAGTCAAACGGAATATACCATTTAGCTATGTTTCATAACTGTATAGCAAAGGTCGTTTTCATTATATGAATGAATAGCATACTTTCCTATTCTTTCATGGCTTTGACGACTTCCGGGTCTACGGCGAAGCCGTGGGCTTCGTCAGGGAAGCTGCGGTCTTTGACGTCGTGGATGTACTGCCTACGGCATCGACGATGGTCTGATGGAGGTCGGCATAGGTCTTGACGAATTTCGGACGGAAGCCGCTGCTCATGCCCAAGAGGTCCGTGCATACCAGGACCTGGCCATCCGTGCCGTTACCGGCGCCGATGCCGATGGTAGCTGCCGTGTGGAGGGCTTTGGTGATTTCCGTAGCGATATCCGTCGGGACACATTCCAAGGTGATAGCAAAGGCACCGGCTGCTTCCAGTTTCAACGCATCGGCAATCAGTTGCTTTGCCGTTTCGCTGTTCTTGCCCTGGACGCGGAAGCCGCCAAGCTGATGGACGGACTGCGGTGTCAGACCGATGTGGCCGACGACGGGGATGCCGGCTGTCGTCATGGCTTTGACAGCTTCGCAGACACTGGCGCCGCCTTCGAGCTTGACGGCATCGCAGCCCGTTTCTTTCATGAGGCGGCCGGCGTTATGCAGGGCCTGCTGGGTGCTTTCCTGATAACTCATGAAAGGCATGTCACCGACGACCAGGGCCCGTTTGACACCACGGACGACAGCCGCCGTGTGATGGATCATATCTTCCATGGTGACCGGCAGCGTCGATGTATGGCCCATGACGACATTGCCCAGGGAATCGCCGACGAGGATCATATCGATACCGGCTTCATCGACATTCTGAGCCATGATGTAGTCATAAGCGGTAATCATGGAAATCGGCGTGCCTTCTTGTTTCATTTTCTTAATGGTCAGATTGGTTACTTTTTTGTTCATGATGGACTCCTTCTGCCATCGCAAGGATTCTTGTCAGCTCGTCGTGTTGTTGTGCTGTAATCGTTTCGTTCTTTAAGGCTAAGTCGGCGGCGGCACGGCCAAAAGCGCAGTACGGATGTATCAGTTCAGCCGGCATGACCGCCAAATGCTTGACGACAGTCCCGGCATCACCGCGGGACACAGGTCCCGTCAAGGCCGTCCGCCAGACCTTTCGTTCCCGGACATTCTGCAAAGTCCCATCGACGAGCGGCATGAGTGCCTTTGCCGCATCGCCGTCACTCTCTGTCCAGCGTCGCATAAGCTGCTGAGCCAGGGCCAGGGCCGTCACGACGTAATTGGAACAGAAACAGGCTGCTGCATGGTAGAGCATCCGTTCTTCAGGCGGCACGAAAAAAGGCGTACTTCCCAAGGTACGGACGATGCTTTCTGCAACTCCCCGGGCCTGTTCGTCCCCGTCGACAGCCATGTAAATCCCCTTCAGCCGTTCCGCGGACGGTTCGGCAAAACTTTGCAGCGGATGGACGCTCCCTGTATGGATTCCCAAAGAAGCCAGCGCTTCGAGGGGTGATAAATCCATAGCACCGCTGCAATGGAATACGCAGCGGTCAGACAACTGGCGCTCCCCTTTCAAAGAAGCCGCCAGCTCACGGCTCACGGGAGCCAGGACATCGTCGCGCACTGTCAGCAGCAGGACATCGCAGTGCCGGATGAGGTCAGCGCCATCAGTATAGGCCGTGGCATGGAGCCGGGCAGCCTGCTCCTGTGTATGTTCCGCTGTAGAACAAAGGATGCCTTCCACGGCAGAAGGAAAAGCTAAAACAAAAGAAGCGCCGACTCTGCCGGCGCCGATAATACCTAAACGCATGATAACTCCCTCAAAAAAAGCGCACTCCACCCGGGAATGCGCGTAAAAAGCCTACGTTTACAAGAATTCGTCCCGGTCTTTCGATCCAAGCGATATGCTATAAAATTATGATAGATTGATGACCCGGATTTTATACGGTACGGATCCAAAAGATTCCGTCCAACCCGAATCACATGTACAGGATACTACATTTGTGAAACTTTTACCAATAACTTTTAGGAATAGGTGAGTATGATAGTGGTTCGTGCCCTATAGGGCCGACCACGTGAGGCGCCCGTCCTGAAAATATTCACGAAAACGAGATACGCCAATTCTAATAACGGGCTCGCCACGTGCGGGCCCTACTGCTAGCCACGAGCCACTAACCACGAGCCACTAACCACGAGCCACTAACCACGAGCCACTAACCACGAGCCACTAAAAAAGGACTTGCCGCATAGCGACAAGTCCTTTTTCGCACACAATATGGTGGGCGGTAATGGATTCGAACCATCGACCCCCTCGATGTCAACGAGATACTCTAACCAACTGAGCTAACCGCCCATATTTCGTACTTCTCTGTGCGACTTGTTCATTATAACCTACTTCTCACATTTTGGCAAGGGCTTTTTTCAACATTTTTCACAGCTTGACTTGAACTCCACTCTAACCAGTATAATAAAGGCAAGGAGGGATTGTTTTGAAGATAAAAGATGTCAGTGAAAAATTCCAGATTTCGCCGGATACGCTGCGCTATTACGAAAAAATCGGCCTCATCCACAACGTAAGCCGTGATAAGAACGGTATCCGCAATTACAGCCAGGAAAACTGCAATACCATTGCCTTCATCAAATGCATGCGCGCAGCCAGCGTCTCCATCGACGGCCTGTCGCGGTATATGGAACTCTTTCAGCAAGGCGAGGCGACGCGCAAAGAACGGCGTCAAATCCTCACAGAAGAACGGGACCGTTTAGAAAGCCGCATGAAAGATATTCAAGAGGCCCTGCAGCACCTGAACTGGAAAATCAAGATGTACGATGAAGGGAAGTTCTAATAGCAGGCAGCAGTTCGCAAAGGCTCCCTTTTTAGGGGAGCTGGCCGCCTCAGGCGGTCTGAGAGGTTGCTTTATATTTTGTAGAAGCTGGCTTTAATTTTTTACCATTTGCTGCAAACTAAAAACTACAAACTTAAAACGCAAAAAGAGGCTGTCTTAATGCGACAGCCTCTTTTTTCACACAATATGGTGGGCGATAATGGATTCGAACCATCGACCCCCTCGATGTCAACGAGATACTCTAACCAACTGAGCTAACCGCCCATATTTTATACTTCTCTGTGCGACTCATTTATTATAACCTACTTTTCTCTTTTTGGCAAGGGAAATAGAAAAATTATTTTAATAACTTTTCCATTTCATAGGACAACTGTCGCGGCGTCAAAACGCTGTCGAAGGGGCGCGTCATCTGGCCACCGCGGGCGATGAAGATGAGTTTCGGTATGTCATGGACGCCATATTCCTTCAGCATCGGTTCCCGGACACAATAGACAGGCAGGCCTGCCCCGCTCTGCTTCATATAAGACAAGCTGTCCTCCTGGTCCGGTCCGACAGGGACCGTCACAAACTGAATGGCTTGCCCATACGTTGGATACACTTCTTCCAGTGCTGCGAGCTGGCGCAAACTGTCCTGGCTCCAGGAAGACCAGAAGAAGAGGCAAACCGGTTTCTCATTATACAAGGCCTGAAGCCGCACCGTACCATTAGGTGATTCCAGAGATTCATCAGGGGCCATCATTTCCGTTTCAGCCGTCGTCACGTCTTCCGCTTCCTTGATGACATCCGAACTATAAGCCTCTTCTTCCTTGCCAGGCCAGAAAAAAATCGTCAATATCAAGCAAATACAGGCAAGCCCTGCCAGGATTCTCGTTTTGATGGTCATGTCTCTCTCCCCTTTTTCCTTATATCCATTATAACTGAAAGAAGTGGTTCGTGGCTAGTGGCTAGTGGTTCGTGATTCGTCGCGATGGATTTTTTGTCCCTTCGATCTACGATGAACGACCTACGATGAACCTAAAAGAGGGCTTGTCGCCATACGACAAGCCCTCGAATCTGGGGATAGGATCTATTGTAATTGCGTGTTATGCGTGGATGTAGATGCGGACGGCCCGGTTGATGAGATTGATCTTGCGGCCGTAGAAGGCATGGTACATGATGAAGCAGGCAACAGCGACGATGGCTGCTACAGCATAGAGCTGCGGGAAGGTGAGCAAGCCGTGGAGGCTGCCGAGGACATAGGCCCTACGCCGATGCCGAGGTCCAAAGCGACGAAGTACGTCGATAAGGCAACGCTGATGCGGTACGACGGGGTCAATTTGATGCAGACAGCCTGACCGTTGGACATGAACGTACCATAGCCAAGGCCAACGAAGACGCCCGATAAGAGCAGCTGCCAAGAAGCACCGGTAATGCTGAGGAGGAACAAGCCGATAGCCAGGCAGATGTAGCAGGGATAGAGGACGTAGTTTTCGCCTTTATGGTCGAAGATGACACCCGTCATCGGACGAGTGATAGTGATGACAACGGCATAGACGACGAAAAAGAACGTACCGGCCTGGACCAGGTTGATTTCACGAGCATAAGCGGCCAAGAATGTCAGGACGCTGGAATAAGCGAAGCCCATGAAGAAGCCGATGATGGAGATGATCAGTACGCGATATTCGACGTAATTGTCGAGGGTCATGGCTTTCATGCGGGCAACCTGTTCCGACGTAAGCGTGATTTCGTCGATATGGAGGGCGATGCAGCCAATCATGCACAAGCCAACGAGAACGGCACAGAGGGTGATGATGAAGGTGAAGTTCGTGACGACGATGAGGAACATACCCAGGAAGGGGCCGACAGCGGCAGCCAGGCTGGTGCTCAAGCGTAGTAGTTGATGCCTTCGCCCCGTTTTTCTGCCGGAATGCAAGAAGCGACGATCGTATTGGTCGCCGTCGAGACGATACCATAGGCCATGCCGTTGAGGAAGCGGATGCCATAGAGAATAGCGAGATTCGGGATATAAAAGTATAATAAGGTCGTTACGAAATAAAAGAGGATCCCGCCATATAAGGACTTGCGGCGGCCGTATAATTCAATAGCCTTGCCGAATTGCAAGCGTGCCAGCAGGGTGCCGACAATGAAGATGCCCGAAGCCAGTCCGGCTTCACCGAGGGAAGCGTGCAATTGGTCTTTGGCGACGACGGCGATGATGACCATTAATAAGTAATAAATAAGATAGACTACAAAATTGATACCTGTGTCGAGAAGGAAATCTTTGTTCCAAAGTGATTGATTCGACATTGTGTATTCACTGCTCCTTTCGTATTTGCAAGCTAGATTCTACACCTTCTCTCCCGTCTTGTATAACGCAAAAAAAGATACCTGCCATCGTTTTATATGATGGCAGATACCTTTATCATTATTTTTTAATATGATAGACGCGGCGGATATAATCGACGAAAACCTGGATCGTCGCGTATTTCGGGTTGTCTTTCTTATACACGAGATAACACGGCAGGCGCAGGGGCGGTTCCAATTCGCAGTAGCCTTCGGCAATGCCCATGGCCTGGAGGAAGCGTTCCGGCAGGATAGCCCGATGCGGTTCTGCTGACAGTAGTTCATCATGGCATAAGGCGTCGAGAACCAGGCCTGCGTCTCCTGAGGTGGACAGGCGTGGGACGTGAAATAATGGTTGATGTAGCGATTCATCTCATACTGGGGCGAATACTGGGCCAACGGCTGGGACGCCACATATTGCGGCGTCACGGCATGTTCCGGCAACTTGAGGTTCGGCCCGTAATAGACGAGGTTCTCGATGCCGAAGAAGACCTTCTCATACTCTTCCAGATGCAGCGCCGGCAAGTAAAAGAGCGATACAATATCCAGGCGGTCTTCTTTCAGCCATTGGATCATCTCCCGGACTTCCAGGTTATAGACCCGGAACGAAGCGCCGCTGTGATGTTCCTGGAAATAAGCCAGGTGCCGGTTCATGTGGACATCCCCTAAGGACAGCATGATGCCTACAGACAGGGGCTGGGTCTTCCCCATCCGTCCGGGCAATTCGCTCATTGCTTCCTCCAATTCGCCCAAAATACGGGCTATTTTCGTATAGAACAGCTTCCCGGCCGGTGTCAGATGACTCCCCCTGTTCGAGCGTTCAATGAGGCGGACGCGACGAGGTCTTCCAATTTCTTCATCTGCGCACTAAAAGCCGACTGGGTGATGTTGGCAGCATTGGCAGCCGTCGTGAAGTTCCCATACTTCCCATAAATGACGAAATTCCGCAGCTGCTGTATCGACGGTAAATCCATGGGGCCTCCTTATGATAAAAGGCGCCGTCTACGAAGACAGCGCCTTTTAAGTAGTTAGTTGTTAGCAGTTAGTGGCTAGTAGATGGCTCTAAATTTAAGCCCTCTTCTACAAACTACAAACTCCGTACTACAAACAATAAAGAAAGGAGCATCACATGACGACAGAAGCCTTCCTGTGACGCTCTCTCCAGTCACTTATTCATCTAAGAGTTCATCGAATTTTGCATTGGCTGCTTCAAATTCTTCGTCCGTCGGTGCGACGTAGACGTCTTCACCATCTTCCTGGTCGACGCGGGCTATGATAGCATCGCCGCCTTCTTCGTCTTCTGTGACTTCGACGAGCAGGGCGAATACGTTGCCATCGAGGGAGATGCGCTGCACTTCCTGATATTCCACTTCGTTGCCTTCGTCATCAGTTGCGGTTACGATGATGACTTCTTCTAATTCGTTGTTCATTTCTTCCGACATAATAGTCCTCCTTAATGAGATTGAGCGTCTAAATAATTCTGTAAAATGAGGATGGCTGCCATTTTATCGACAAACTTCTTGCGCTTTTCGCGGCGTACATTGCCTTCCTTCAATACATTCTGGGCCATGACGGTCGTCAGGCGTTCATCCCAATAGACAATGTCTATATCCGGGACGGTTTGCTGGAATCGTTCGACGAATTCTTCGATTTTCTTCATATTCTCGCTGTAGTCACCGTTCATATGACGCGGTTTGCCTACGACGATGCGATGTACTTCTTTTTCTTTGATCAGTTCGCGCAGACGAGCAAAGTCTGCTTCATCGGATTGACGGCGGATCGTTTCTACGCCCTGTGCCGTAATCAGCAAGGCATCGCTGCAGGCAACGCCGATGGTCTTGGAACCGACATCGAGTCCTAAAATTCTCATATGTCTCCTATAAATTGTGCTGTTTGACGTATGAACGGACTAATTCTTCGATGAGCTCATCCCGTTCGATGCGCCGGATATTGCTGCGAGCATTGTTGTGGCTCGTGATGTACGTCGGGTCACCGGACAGGAGATAGCCTACGATCTGATTAATCGGGTTGTATCCTTTTTCTTCCAATGCATGGTACACATCTTCCAGAATCATGGATGCAACGGTCTTTTCTTCACTTCGGTTTTGCATAATCATCGTTTCGTCGCTTACTGCCATGTTCACTCACATCCTTTTTTATTCGATTGGCATGACTGCCAAAAATCTATGCTAAAATATCGCTTACGGCCTGGACGCCGGCTTTCAGGCTTCTGCCAATTTTTCCGGTTCTTTGCCGCCAGCCTGAGCCATGTCGGGACGGCCGCCGCCGTTGCCACCAGCAGCCTGAGCCGCTGCTTTGATGATCTTGCCGGCATGGAGTCCTTTTTTCGTATCGCCCTTGGCGACTTTGCAGACGAAGTTGACTTTGTCACCATGGGTCATGCCCAGGAGGACGACGCCGCTGCCGAGTTTATCCAGGACGGTATCGGCCAAATCGCGCAGGTTGTCCATGGAATCGGCCTGAGCCGAAGCTGCGACGACGGGGACGCCGCCGATGTCTTCCTTCGCTGCCAAGATGCTGTCCATATCGGACAAGGCTGCGTCTTTCTTGAGCTGTGCCAATTCTTTTTCCGTATCCTTTAACTGGGCCAGGAGAGCTTCCAGTTTAGCCGGTGCGTCGCTGACTTTGGCTTTCAAGAGGCCTGCCAGCTGCTGCAGTTCCTGCGATTCGTCCTTGGCCAGCTTGAGGGCTGCCGGCCCGGTGACGGCTTCGATGCGGCGTACGCCGGAACCCGTACCGGTTTCGCTGGTAATGCGGAAGGAGCCGATGACCGACGTATTGGTGACATGAGAACCGCCGCAGAGTTCGCAGCTGAAGTCGTCGACGGAGACGACGCGGACGACATCACCATATTTTTCACCGAACAAGGCCATGGCGCCTTTTTCCTTAGCGGCATCCAGAGCCATTTCTTCGATGGTAACAGGGACGTTCTTGAGGATTTCTTCGTTGACCAGGGCTTCGATTTTATCCAATTCGGCCTGCGTGACCGGCGAGAAATGGGTGAAGTCGAAGCGCAGGTGATCCGGCGTGACCAGGGAGCCGGCCTGATTGACGTGGTTGCCAGTACCTTGCGGAGGGCAGCCTGCAAGAGGTGCGTTGCCGTGTGGTTGCGGGCCAGGTTCAGATGGCGCTGCTTGTCGACGGCAATATCGACGGCATCGCCGGTACGGAGAACGCTTCTGTGATTTCAGCGATGAGGTATACTAGGCCATTCGGCAGAGCCTGGGCATCGGTAACCTTGGCCTTGCCTTCAGCCGCACAGAGGACGCCTGTATCGCTGAGCTGGCCGCCGCCTTCGGCATGGAAGGGGTTGTCATCGAGGATGATCGTCACTTCCTGGCCATCGCGTGCTTCGCTGATTTCGACACCGTCCTTGCCAATCATGCAATCGTCGCTTTGACAGCACTTTCGTCGTTGACCAGTTTGGACTGGTCCAGTTTCGTCGTATCCGGCGTAGCGACTTTTGCCGAAACCTTGGTATGCGCAGCGCGGGCCCGGTCCTGCTGTTCCTTCATGGCTGCCTGGAAGCCGTCTTTATCGACTTTGAAGCCCTGTTCGCCAGCGATTTCTTCAGTCAGTTCCATCGGGAAGCCATACGTATCATAGAGCTTGAAGACTTCTGCCCCCGTGAGGACTTTGTCGTCACCGACATGGGCCATCATATCATTGAGCAGTTCCATCCCCTGTGCCAGGGTAGCACTGAACTGTTTTTCTTCGGTATTGATGATCTGTTTGATGAGGGCTTCGTGTTCCCGCGTTTCCGGATATTCGTCGCCGAGGATGTCCAGGACCGTATCGACGAGGCCTGCCAGGAAGAGGTCCTGAATACCCAGAAGACGGCCGAAGCGGACAGCACGGCGCAGGATACGGCGCAGGACGTAGCCGCGGCCTTCATTGGACGGCAGGATGCCATCGGAAATCATGAAGGTAATGGCACGGATATGGTCGGCAATGACCTTCATGGCCATCTTCTGCCGGGGATCACTGTAATCGCCGCCGGAAATGGCGATGACTTTTTCAATGATCGGGAAGATGAGATCCGTTTCAAAGTTCGATTCTTTCTGCTGGATGACCGAAGCCAGTCGTTCCAGGCCGCAGCCCGTATCGATGTTCTTCTTGGCCAGCGGTTCGTACTTGCCGTCTTTGGTGCGGTTGTACTGGGTAAAGACGAGGTTCCAGATTTCCAGATAGCGGTCGCAGTCGCAGCCGACAGTGCATGTCGGTTTGCCACAGCCCCGTTCCGGGCCGAGGTCATAGAAGATTTCGCTGTCCGGACCGCACGGGCCTTCGCCGATTTCCCAGAAGTTATCGTCGAATTTGAAAATCCGTTCATCAGCCAGGCCGATCATATTATGCCAGTAATCATAGGCTTCTTTATCGTCAGGATAAATGGTGACATACAATTTGTCCGTATCCAGTTCCAAGACCTTGGTCAGAAATTCCCAGGCCCAGGAAATGGCTTCTTTCTTGAAATAATTGCCGAACGAGAAGTTGCCCAGCATTTCAAAGAACGTATGGTGACGGGCTGTACGGCCTACGTTGTCGATATCGTCGGTGCGGATGCACTTCTGGCTGGTCGTGACGCGGTACGACGGCGGTACGAGCTTCCCCGTGAAATACGCTTGAGCGGTGCCATGCCGGCGCCGATGAGGAGCAGGCTCGGGTCGTTTTCCGGAATGAGCGGAAAGCTGTGCAGGATCAAATGCTCCTTGCTCTTAAAGAATTGTAAATAAGCTTTGCGGATTTCATTACCCGTCATGTACTTCATATCGTAAACACTCCCTCTAAATATCTTTCTACATGGGAAAATTATACGCTCATTTCCCCCTGTTCGGCAACCTTTTCTTGTTATTTTTTATCCCACAGGCCGGTTGTATAAGGAAAGGCTAGAGGACGACTGTTCCCTAGCCAGTTTGCCTATCTTCGGACCCGTGTAGCACCGACATAGCGCGGCGACCAATAACCGCTGTCGAGGCTGTCTACGCGGATACCGCCACTGCTGGTGGCACTGATGAAATTGTTGTTGCCGACATAGATGCCCGTATGGGATACGCCTGGTTCATACGTCGTAAAGAAAACCAGGTCGCCCGGCATGAGTTCGCTCCGGCGGACCCGCTGGCCCACTTCATATTGTTCATCGGCCAGGCGCGGCAGGTTGATGCCATTATGGGAAAAGACATATTTCGTAAAGCCTGAGCAGTCGAAGCCTTCAGCCGGCGTATTCCCGCCGAATACGTAAGGAATCCCTAAATACTGATAAGCGGAATGGACCAGCTGGTTGCCGAAGGCATCGCCGCCGCTGAAATGGCGGTATTTGCTGATAGCACCATTGTTGAAGCGCGTACTCTGCCCTTTCTTCATGACCGGCTTCGGCGGCAGTTTGGAACGATTGCCTGTCAGGAGATAATACGTCCAGCCGCCGACCTTGCCGCTGACCTGGATCTTCTTATCTTTCTGATACTGCGATACAGCCTGTGCCGTATCTTTCGTATAAACGCCGTTGACATTGACCCGATAGCCTTTGCTGCGAAGGATCTGCTGAATGGAACGGACTTCATCGCCCCGGCTGCCAATGGTCAGCGGTGAAGCTGCCAGCACCGGCAGGGCGGCGAAAACGAAAAGTGCGGCCAATATCCAAACTTTACTGATTTTTTTCCACATAAATACTCCTCTCTGTCTCGAAGGCCATACAACGCAAGGGCTTACCTGTCTTTATGCTGGCCGAGTTCAGCCCGCAGCCAATACAGAGGTCTATGCTTTACCTCTTCAAATATACGTCCTATATACTCTCCGATGACACCGATAAAAATGAGCTGAAAGCCGCTGAACAGGCAGTCGACGATCATCGTCGTCGTCCAGCCCTGTACGGCTTCGCCCACGATATTACAGTAAATGACATGCAGGATCAGTAGCAGGCTCAATAAGCCGCTCAGCATGCCGACGTAAAAGGAAACCCGCAGGGGAATCTTAGAATAAGCCATGATCCCGTCGAGGGCAAAATGCAGCATCTTGCGCACGGAAAACTTGGATTTCCCGGCATAGCGCCTCGGCGCTACGAAATGAATGAAGGTCTGGGTATAGCCGATATCGCCGATCATGCCGCGGATGAAGCGGTCGTGTTCGCGGAACTGCTTGAATGTTTCCAGTACCTTTTGTCGATGAGGCGGAAATCGGATCCGCCCGGTGTGATGTGGACCGGAGATACAGTATTCAATATACGGTAATACCATTTCGACGTCATCCGTTTGAGGAAACCCGCATCGTCTGTCGATTCACGTATCGTCTGGACGACATCGTTGCCTTCGCGCCATTTCCGGACCAGTTCAGGAATCATCGATGGCGGATGCTGCAAATCACCATCCATGGTGATCACGGCGTCGCCAATTGCATGATCCATGCCGCAGGTAATGGCCAGCTGATGACCGAAATTACGAGCAGGATAAAAGCCCGTACGTGTCCATCCTGCTGGGTCAGGCGGCTGAGGATGAGGGGCGTCGCATCTTTGGAACCATCGTCGACAAAGATAATTTCATAGTCCATATCAAGTGTCGCTGCGGCTTTCGTCGCCTCTTCATAGAACTTCTCAATGTTCGGCTGTTCGTTATATACTGGAACGACAATAGACAATACCTGTCGTCCCGTCCCTCTCGTTTCTAAATTCAATTATATCATCCCAATATTTTTGTTGTCAAAACCGGCCGCCTTGTTTTCTGCCACGACAGATGCCAGGAACTTGCTGATTTCTGCCTGCGAGGCATAGCCGATAATGCGTTTCAGCGGTTTCCCGTCCTTAAAGAACAATAACGTCGGAACCGCCATGATTTCATATTTTTCGGCAACATTCCGCATGGTATCGACATTGATGCGTACCACTTTCACAGCATCGCCAAAATTCGCGGCTGCCTGGCTGATTTCTGAATGAACCATCTTGCACGGCTCGCACCAGGGAGCCCAGAAGTCTGCGATGACAATGCCCGGCTGGCGAAGGACCTTCACGGAAAAATCAGCATCACTGTCAATCGAAACTACCGCCATGATTATGCAACCTCCCATCTGGCCGACAATAAATCAAACTAATTATACCACTTTCGCTTAATGAAGCCAACTAGAAAGATTGTTCTTTGTAAAGGGAGCAAAAAAGGAGCTGTCCTTTGAAGACAGCTCCTTTTTGGGTTTGAAGTTGAAAGTTTGATGTTTGATGTGGATGGGGTAAAATTTAAAAGCCATCGCCTCAAACATCATACATCAAACCTCAAACATTAAACCGAAGCACCCGTTCGAAGAGGTTCTTGGCCAAAGGGCCGAAGCCGTCGCGTTTGAGCGACGAATAGGCCAGGGCCGGCCGGTCCGACGGGAAGAGTTTATTTAACTGGGCCAGGTTGCGGTTCTTTTCGTTGGCCTTGAGCTTATCGGCCTTGGTCCCGACGATCTGCAGGGGTACGCCGGCACTGGACAGCCAGTCATAGGCCTGCTGGTCGATGGCCAGGCCCGGGTGGCGCAGGTCGACGAGCAGACAGAGGACGCAGAGGTTTGGCGACTGCGTGACGTATTCGCCGATGAAAGCACTCCACATGTCGCGGTTCTTGCCGCCGGTCTTGGCAAAGCCATAGCCCGGCAGGTCGACTAAATAGAAAGGCAGCCGCTGCTCCCCTTCTGCTTCATCGCGCCGCCGCAGGGCGGCACTGAAATAGTTGATGGTCTGGGTCTTTCCCGGTGCACCGCTGACGCGGGCCAGGCCGCGGTGGTTGCACAGGGAATTGATCAGGCTCGATTTACCTACGTTGGAACGGCCGAGGAAGGCCACTTCCGGTACAGACCCTTCAGGTACTGGTCGCGGCGGACAGCCGTCGTGGCATAAGCGGCTTGATGATATCGTACGAAGCCATCAGGACTTCACCAGTGCCTGAGCCAGCACTTCATCCATATGATGAACAAAGACGAATTTGACATCCTTTTTGACCGACTGCGGCACTTCGTCCATGTCTCGCTTGTTTTCTTCCGGCAGGAGGATCTTCTTGATACCCGCCCGATGAGCAGCGATGACTTTTTCTTTGATGCCGCCTACGGGCAGGACCGTGCCGCGCAGGGTAATTTCGCCGGTCATGGCGACATCGTGGCGGACGGCTTTGCCCGTCAGGGCCGATGTGATGGCCGTCGCCATGGTGATACCTGCTGACGGGCCATCCTTGGGGATAGCTCCTTCAGGCAGATGGATGTGCAAGTCCATGTTGGCGTAGAAATCGGCATCGATGCCCAGGACATCGGCCCGGCTGCGGACGTAGGTCACGCCGGCTTCAGCCGATTCTTTCATGACATCGCCGAGCTGGCCTGTGAGCAGCAGGCGGCCCTTCCCTTTGACGGCAACGGCTTCTGTTTCCAGGACTTCCCCGCCGACCTGGGTCCAGGCCATGCCGGTGACGATACCGACTTCATCGTCCTTATGGACCGTTTCCGGCAGGAATTTGACCGGGCCGAGCAGTTTTTCCAGGTTCTTGACAGAAACGCTGAGCGGCACTTCATCATTCATGAGCAGGGACTTGCCGATACGGCGGCAGACCGTACCGATCGTCTTTTCCAGGTTACGGACGCCGGATTCCCTCGTATATCCTTCGATGATACGGCGCAGGACGGCGTCGGAGAACTTGGCCTGACTCGGCCGGAGACCGTTTTCTTTCACCTGCTTCGGTACCAGATAGCGCTTGGCGATCTGGACCTTTTCCTCTTCTGTATAACTCGTGAAGTCGATGATTTCCATGCGGTCCATGAGGGGCCGGGGAATATCACCGAGGACGTTGGCCGTCGTGATCCAGAATACTTTCGACAAGTCGAAAGGCAGTTCCAGGAAATGATCGCTGAAAGTATTGTTCTGTTCCGGATCGAGGACTTCCAGCATGGCCGACGACGGGTCGCCGCGCATATCAGAAGTCATCTTGTCGATTTCATCGAGGAGGAAGACCGGGTTCTTGACACCGGCCTGCTTCATGCCGGCCAGGATGCGGCCCGGCAGGGCTCCGATGTAGGTGCGGCGATGGCCGCGGATTTCGGCTTCGTCGCGGACGCCGCCCAGGGATACGCGGACGTACTTGCGGTTCATAGCGCGGGCAATGGATTTGGCAATGCTCGTCTTACCCGTTCCCGGAGGGCCGACGAAGCAGAGGATCGGCCCTTTCAGGCTGTTCGTCAGCTGTTTGACTGCTAAATATTCGATGATGCGGTCTTTGACCTTCTTCAGTCCGTAATGATCTTCGTCGAGGACTTTCTGCGCTTCATTGAGATCCAGGCGGTCCTTGGTTTCCTTCTTCCAAGGCAGGGCCATGGCCCAGTCGAGGTAAGTACGGATGATTGCCGATTCTGCCATCATGGGCGGCATGGAATCGAGCGGTCTACTTCTTTGAGCAGGGCTTTTTCGATGTCTTCATCGAGTTTCATCTTCTTGATCTTATCGCGAAGTTCCTGGACTTCCGTATCCTTATCGACTTTATCGCCCAATTCTTCATGAATGGCCTTGATCTTTTCACGCAGGTAATATTCTTTCTGCTGCTGGTCCATCTTGCCGCGGACTTCCATGTTCAGCTTCGATTCCAGGTTGGCAATATCGACTTCCGTATCCAAGAGGGACGCAATACGGCGCAGGCGCGCTTCGACATCGGCCGTTTCCAGGAGCTGCTGGCGGATGACGATCCGCAGGGGCAGCTGGGAAGCGGCAAAGTCAGCCAGGACACCCGGTTCGTCGATGTTCTTGGCATTTTCACTGGCTTCTTCTCCATCGCGGAGATTGCCCAGCCAATCGAGGAGGCGCTTGAGGACAACCCGGCGCAGGGCTTCTTCTTCCACTTCATTGCGGCTGATTTCGGCCACTTTGACAGCCGCCCCTTCGAGGTAATCGGCCTTCTGGGAAAAGCCCTGCATGCGAACGCGGGAAATCCCGTTGACCAGGATGCGGACCAGGCCACCAGGCATGCGCAGGAGCTGTTCTATCTTGACCAGGCAGCCGATGGTATAGACATCGTCGAAACCTGGATTGTCTTCGTTTTCATCGACCTGGGTAGCTACCAGGAGCTGCCGGTCGTGTTCCATGGCATAATCGACGGCTGCCAGGGATTTATCGCGGCCGATGTCGATGTGGCTGACCAGCTTCGGATAGACCACGATGCCCCGGAGCGGGACAAAGGGCAAAGCCAGGATATCTTGTTCATTGAGCACAACGTTTTCGTTCATACGTTTCACCTTCTTCTATGGAAAAATAAAACTCATTTCCGGTTCAAGAAATGAGTTTTATTGTACATTATATCATTTTGCCTCTTTTAGTACGAGGTCGGGCTCAGCGCCTTCTTTGACGCATTTTTCCGTCACGACGCACTTGCTGACATCGTCGCGGCTCGGTACATCAAACATGACGTCGAGCATGATCCGTTCGATGATGGAGCGAAGCCACGGGCACCGGTATTGCGCCGCAGCGCTTCCTTGGCAATGGCTGAAGAGCTTCTGGCGTAAATTCGAGATCTACGTCATCCATGGACAGCATCTTCTGATACTGCTTGACCAGGGCGTTCTTCGGTTCTGTCAAGATATGTACCATCGCATCTTCATCGAGAGGATTGAGGGTAACCAATACGGGCAGGCGGCCAATCAATTCCGGGATGAGGCCGAACTTCTGGAGGTCCGTCGGGATGATTTCCTTGAGGAGCGATTCCATGGAGTGTTCGGACTTGGAGTGGATGTCCGCACCAAAGCCCATGTTCTTATCGGTCATACGGTTGAGGATGGTCTTGTCGATACCATCGAAAGCGCCGCCGCAGATGAACAGAATGTTCGTCGTGTCGATCTGAAGCATTTCCTGATGAGGATGCTTGCGGCCGCCCTGAGGCGGAACACCGGCAACGGTCCCTTCGAGGATCTTCAAAAGGGCCTGCTGAACGCCTTCACCGGAAACGTCGCGAGTAATGGACGGGTTTTCCGATTTACGGGCAATCTTATCGATTTCGTCGATGTAGATGATGCCCCGTTCAGCTTTGGCAATATCGTAATCAGCAGCCTGGATGAGCTTGAGCAGGCAGTTTTCGACGTCTTCGCCGACATAGCCGGCTTCGGTCAGGCTCGTCGCATCGGCGATGGCAAAGGGCACATCGAGGAGACGGGCCAGGGTCTGGGCCAGGAGGGTCTTGCCGCTCCCGGTCGGGCCAACCATGACGATATTCGATTTCTGGAGCTCTACATCGTCATCAGAAGCGCTGAAATTGGTCTGGAGCCGCTTGTAATGGTTGTACACAGCGACGGAAAGAGTCTTCTTGGCTGCTTCCTGACCGATGACGTATTCATCAAGGGTGGCTTGATTTCATGCGGTGTCGGCAGGTCTTTCAGCTGAAGTCCGGCGTTTCTTCCGCCTTTTCCTCTTCCATGATGTGCTGCGCTACGGCAACACATTCGTCGCAAATGTAGACGCCCGGGCCGGCAATGAGCTTCTGTACTTCACTCTGGGGCCGGCCGCAGAAACTGCAACGCGGTTCATCATTCCTATCGTTCATCTTGTCTTCCTCCTGTCCTATTTCGTTTCATCCGGCAGCGGACGGGTCAGGATTTCATCGATAAGGCCGTAGGCCTTGGCTTCTTCAGCGGTCATGAAATTATCCCGTTCCGTATCCTTCTGGATGACGTCAATGGGCTGTCCTGTATGTTTAGACAAGATGCCGTTCAATTCCTTGCGCATGCGCAGGATTTCGCGGGCATGGATTTCGATTTCCGTAGCCTGGCCCTGGACACCGCCGAGAGGCTGGTGGATCATGACCTGGGAGTGCGGCAGGGCAAAGCGTTTGCCCTTGGCACCGGCTGTCAGGAGTACCGACGCCATGCTGGCAGCAGAGCCGACACAAATCGTCGAGACGTCCGGCTTGATGTACTGCATGGTATCGTAAATGGCCATTCCTGCCGTGACGACGCCGCCAGGGCTGTTGATGTATAAATGGATATCCTTGTCAGGATTTTCTGCTTCCAGGAAAAGGAGCTGAGCAATGATGCTGTTGGCAACGGCATCATCGATGGGACCGCCGAGGAAGACGATGCGGTCTTTCAAGAGGCGGGAATAAATATCATAGCTCCGTTCACCTTGCGCCGTCTGTTCGACGACAATCGGTACATACATATTTGTCAAAACTAACACCTCCGGAGAATGCGTTTCCCGGATTAGTCTTCAGCCTTAACTGCTTCAGCTTTAGCTTCTTCTTTCTTGTCTTCGTTCGGGTCGACGGCATTTTTGAGGATGAAGCTTGCTGCTTTTTTACGGCCGACAGACTGTACAAGCATGGGAACGCGATGTTCTTTCAAAATAATCTTGTAGACTTCTTTCGGGTCTGCGCCGAAGTTCTGGGCCATCGTAATGATTTCAGCCTGGAGATCGATGTCTTTGACTTCGATGTTTTCAGCTTTAGCGATAGCTTCAAGAACGAGGTCCATTTTTACGTTTTCTTTAGCCGGTTCAGCGTAATGTTCCTTGAGTTTGTCCATATCCTGGCCCATGTATTTGAGATAATCGTCGAGGCTCATGCGCTGTGTTTCCAGTTTCATAGCCAGTTCTTCGATCATCTGGTCGATCTTGTCGTCGATCATGACCTGCGGGATATCGACTTCTGCGTTGTTGACGGCTGTCTTCAAGACTTCAGAGTTGAATTTTTCCAAAGCCTGGAAGGAAGCTTTCGATTCGAGGCGTTTGCGGATGTCGGCTTTGAGGTCGTCGACGCTGTCGAATTTGCCGGCTTCTTTAGCAAATTCATCGTCGATGGCCGGGAGTTCGCTGCGTTTTACGTCGTTGACTTTAACGGCGAAGACAGCTTCTTTGCCAGCCAGGGATTTTTCAAAGTAATCTTCCGGGAAGGTGACTTTGACGTCTTTTTCGTCGCCAGCTTTGCAGCCGATGAGCTGATCTTCAAAGCCAGGGATGAAGCTGCCGGAGCCAATCTGGAGCGGATAGGATTTGCCTTCGCCGCCTTCGAATGCGACGCCGTCGACAGTGCTTTGAAATCGATGACAGCGAAGTCATCTTTTGCGATTTCCGTGCCTTCCGGAGCTACGACGAGTTTTGCATGCTGTTTCTGGAGGTTAACCAATTCTTTGGAAACGTCTTCGTCAGTTACGTCGACTTTATCTTTGGCAACGGTAATGCCTTTGTATTCGCCGAGTTTGACTTCCGGTTTTTTCGTGACCGTAGCTTCGAATACGACATCTTTGCCTTTTTCGTCAGTAATGACGTTCAATTCCGGTTCAGTTACAGGAACGATGCCTTCCTGATCGAGGGCGTCGCTGTAGGCTTTATTGGCAATAGCTTCAAAAACTTCCTGTTTGACAGCATCTTTGCCCAAGAAGCTTTCCAGTACCATGCGCGGTGCTTTCCCTTTACGGAAGCCCGGGATATTGACACGGCTTGCCAAGTTCTTGCAAGCGGCTGCAGCCTGTTTGGAAGCATCTTTAGCAGGCACTTCAATGTGCAGGGTTACTTTGTGCTGGTCTACTTCATTTACTGTTACGTTCATTCTAAGTATGTCCTCCTTATGGGCCGGTAGAGCCCTGAATATCTCTAAAATACCATATTACGCTCTACATCATACCACAACTTTACTTTTTTTACAATACGCGATAAAGAGGCTGTCCATGGAGACAGCCTCTTTATCTGTTTGATGTTAAAGGTTTGATGTTTGATGTAGAAGAGGTTAAATTTAAAAACAATCACTTCAAACTTCAAACCCCAAACTTCAAACACAAAATTCTACCGCAATTCGCAGCCGAATTTTTCTTTCAGGTCTTTGACGATGGCGTCGACCGGGGCCTGGATGTCGGCATCGGTCAGGGTCCCTTCTTCGGAACGGAAGACTAAGGAATAAGCCAGGCTCTTGTAGCCCTGCGGTACCTGTTTGCCCGTATACATGTCGAAGAGATGGACTGCTTCCAGATTTTCGCCGCCGTCTTCTTTGATGACATCGACGATGTCGGCATTGGTCGTAGCCAGCGGTGCCAGGAAAGCCAGATCGCGGCTCGATGCCGGGAACTTGGCGACTTTGTGATAATCCGGCAGGAGGTTGACCAAAGGCAGGATGGCGTCCATGTGCATTTCAAAGACGTAGACCGGGCCGGCGACGTCGTAATTGTCGACGGCTTTGGGATGGAGTTCGCCGAAGTCGCAGAGGACTTTGCCGTCTTTGACATAGCGAGCAGCCTTCCCCGGATGAAGCGGTGCCCAGTCGGAGACTTCCAGGTCAGCCTGGATGCCCAGTCCCTGGAGGACGGTTTCGACGAGGCCCTTGACGTCATAGAAGTCGTAATTTTCCGCTTTTTCCGGCCATTCGGCTGCCGTGCGCTGTCCATAGAGAAGGCCAGTGACATAGAATTCCTGTTCCGGCAGTTCCGTCAGGGGCAGCTGTTTCGGGCGATAGACCGGGGCGATTTCATAGATGCGACAGACGGATTCTTGACGGCCTGGTTGCGGACCAGGACATCCATCAGCGTCGGGATGAGCGTCGTCCGCATGAGCGGGAAGTCTTCCGTAATCGGGTTGAGGATCGGTACGGCATTGTATACGGCGTCACCGTCTTTGAAGAGGAGCTTCTTCAGCTGGTCCGGATGCATGAAGCTGAAGGTGACCGTTTCGTTGAGGCCGCTGCTGCTGAGGATGGACGAAATCTTTTCGCCTACATCGTGATGGAAGCCGGCTTCCCCTTTGGAGATAGGCGCTGCCGGGCGCGTAGACGGGATATTTTCGTAGCCGTAGACGCGGGCTACTTCTTCGGCGATATCCGGCATTTCCGTGCAGTCGCCGCGATAGCTGGGGACGACAGCAGTTAACGTATTGCCGTCTTTTTCGATGCCGAACTGCAAGGTTTCCAGGATGTGGACCATGTCGGCTTCCGTGATTTCTGTGCCCAGGAACTTGTTGACCTGAGCTGCCGTAAAGGCAATGCGCGTCGTAGCTTGCGGTTTCGGATAGACATCGACGACGCCTTTGGCTACGTCGCAGGCCCCCATTTCCTGAAGGAGCTGGGCGCAGCGGTCGATGGAGTTGATGCAGCTGTCCGAATCGAGGCCTCGTTCAAAACGGCCCGAAGCTTCCGAGCGCAGGCCGAGCATACGGCCGGTATGACGGATATTGGAGCCCTTGAAGGATGCACATTCGAGGATGACCGTCGTCGTCTGGTCCGTGACTTCCGAATCCATGCCGCCCATGATGCCGGCGATGCAGCAGGCTTTTTCTTCATCGGCAATGACCAGCATGTTGTCCGTCAATTTGCGGTCTACATCGTCCAGCGTCTTCATGGCTTCGTCAGCCTGAGCCCGGCGGGCAATGAGATGATGGCCGGCGACTTTATCGTAGTCATAAGCATGGAGAGGGATGCCCAATTCGATCATCGTGTAGTTCGTGGCATCGACGACGTTGTTGATGGGACGGACGCCGGACTTGCGCAGGCGCTGCTGCATCCACATAGGCGACTTGCCGATTTTGACATTCAGGAGCAGGCGGGCCGTATAGCGGCTGCACAGTTCGTCATCGTCGATGGAAACTTTGACTTTTCCGTCGATAGGCGTATCACATTCCTTGACGGAAATTTCCGGATAGCGGGCTTCTTTACCGCTGAGGACGGCAAATTCACGGGACAAGCCGACCATGGAGAAGCAGTCTGCCCGGTTCGCTGTCAATTCATATTCATAGACGACGTCGCGGACCTGGAGATAGTCGGCAGCGTCGACGCCGAGCGGCGTATCCGGCGGCAGGATCCAGATGCCTTCTCGTTCTTCCGGCAGGAGCAGGCTGTCATCGAAGCCAAATTCGTGAGCCGAGCAGAACATGCCGTTGGACAAGACACCACGCAGCTTCGAGCGCTTGATCTTCGTGCCGCCCGGCAGATGAGCGCCGTGGACAGCGACGGGGACGACCTGGCCGACGCGGACGTTGGTCGCAGCCGTGACGATCTGGAGTTGTTCGTCGCCCATGTCTACCTGGCAGACGACGAGTTTATCGGCATCGGGATGTTTATCGATCTGAAGGATCTTCCCGGTCTTTACTTTCTTGACTTCTGTACCCCAGTATTCCACCTGTTCGACAGGGATACCGGCAATGGTCAGTTTATCGGCAAATGCTGCATGTCCTGGTTCATGTCGACGTCGACATAATCCTGCATCCATGTTAAAGAACTTTTCATTATTCATACCCTCCTAGAACTGGTTCAAGAACCGCATATCGTTTTCATAGAACAAGCGCAAATCATCGATGCCGTATTTCAGCATGGCAATGCGTTCGACGCCCATGCCGAAAGCAAAGCCCGTGACGACATCCGGGTCATAGCCGTTCATGCGCAGGACGCTGGGGTTGACCATGCCGCAGCCGAGGATTTCCAGCCAGCCCGTGTGGGAGCAGACCCGGCAGCCTTTGCCGCCGCACATGACACAGGAAATATCGACTTCAGCACTCGGTTCCGTAAAGGGGAAGTAGCTGGCGCGGAAACGGACTTTCGTCTGGGCGCCGAAAATATCGCGGAGGAAGTCTTCCAGCATCCCTTTGAGGTCAGAGAAGCGGATGTCCTTGTCGATGATCATGCCTTCCATCTGATGGAAGACCGGCGAATGGGTCGCATCATAGTCACAGCGATATACCTTGCCCGGCGCGATGATCTTGAACGGTTCATTGGGCTTATGGGCCTGCAGCGTCCGGGCCTGCATGCCCGACGTGTGGGTCCGCAAGAGGATATTATCCGTAATATACATGGAGTCCTGCATATCCCGGGCCGGATGATCTTCCGGCAGGTTCAGGCACTGGAAGTTGTAATAGTCCGATTCGATATCGTTCCCTTCGACGATGGAAAAGCCCATGCGCAGGAAGGAATCTTCCATGAGGCGCAGCGTCTGATGGAGCGGATGTTCATGGCCCATGACCGGTTTGCGGCCCGGCAGGGTAATGTCGATTTTTTCCGATTCGATCTTGGCAGCCAGTTCCTGGGCCTTGACTTCTTCCATCTTGGCCTTTAACTGTTCTTCAATGGCATTGCGGGCCGTATTGACGAGCTGCCCGATTTTCGGTCGTTCTTCTTTGGAAAAATTCTTCATTTCCTTCATGATCGCTGTCAGTTCCCCTTTTTTACCCAGGAACTTGACGCGGATATCTTGTACGTCCTGAAGATGTTCGCTCTTGGCGAGCTGTTCATTGACGGCCGCTTTAATGGCCTCGATCTTATCACTGATCATATTTTTCTTCCTCCTACTGGCGAGTACAAAAAAATAGACTCCCGCCCCTAAAGGGGCGAAAGTCTGATTCGCGGTACCACCCTACTTGATTCTCGATTGTCCTGTAACGGGAACCCCCGTCCTGCCTACTCCGTTCAACAGGAGCTCTAAAGTGAACGCATGGAACTTCCGGCACCGGGCTCTCAATCCATGGCCCGGATTTCCTGTAGGCGGAGTCAGTTCCATCCCCTCTTTATCATTGCCATAATATACCTCTATGGGTTTGTTATCTATTGTATCAGTAAAGTGTCTTATTTGCAATAACCAAACGCTGAATTTGGTTGGTGCCTTCATAAATCTGCATGATTTTGGCGTCGCGCATATATTTTTCGACAGGATATTCCTTGATATAGCCATAGCCGCCCATGACCTGGACTGCATCGGTCGTGACCTGCATAGCCACGTCGGACGCATTGCATTTAGCAATAGCCGCTTCACGGCTGAAGTCCATGCCCTGGTCCTTCATCCAGCAGGCGCGATGGACGAGGAGGCGGGCGCCTTCGACTTTCATCGCCATATCGGCAATCATAGCCTGGACCATTTCAAAGGAAGCGATGGGTTTGCCGAACTGGACGCGGACTTTGGCGTATTCACAGCAGGCGCGGAAAGCCGCTTCGGCAATGCCGACGGAAACGGCGCCGACGAAAGGACGGGCAGCGTCCAGGGTATCCATGGCGATACGGAAGCCGTGGCCTTCCCGGCCGAGACGGTTTTCGACCGGCACGAAGCAGTCCTGGAAGATGAGTTCTGTCGTGTTGGAAGCGCGGATGCCCATTTTGTTTTCAGCTTTGCCGACGGTGAAGCCTGGCGTCCCCTTGCGGACGATGAAAGCTGTCAATCCGCGGATACCGCCGCTCTTGCGGGTATTGGCGAAGACGACGAAGACTTCGGCCAGGGCCCCGTTGGTAATGAAGCATTTCGTACCGTTGAGGATATAGCCTTTGCCATCTTCAGTCTTCATAGCACGCGTCGAAACGGAACCGGCATCAGAGCCTGTCCCCGGTTCGGTCAAGGCGAAAGCAGCCAGGTTGTCATCGTTGATGATATCGAAGTAACGTTTCTTCTGGTCATCGTTACCAGCAATGATGACGGATACGAAGCCAGGGCATTGGCAGCTACCGTCGTAGCGACACCGGCACAGCCTTTGCCTAATTCTTCATAAATAGCGGCAATGGTAATGGCGTCGAGGCCAGCTCCGCCAAATTCTTCGGGAATAGCGACGCCCAGCAGGCCCTGAGCAGCCAATTTTTCGAGGAGCCCTTCATGGAGTTTCCCCGTTTCATCCATTTCTGCAGCGTAGGGGACGATTTCTTTTTCCACCAGGTCGCGGACGACTTTGATGATTTCTTTCTGTTCGTCGTTATAAGCAAAATCCATCTTGTACTAACCAACCTTCCCTATAATTACATGACTATTTTATTAATCGAGTTTCTTCAAAATATAAAAAGACGACCGCCCTTTTACAATAATATTCCCGCTGGCGTCGTAGCACTTACATTCGACGACAATCGTCTTCCGGCCGTGGTGGATGACCTGGCCGATGCCGGTAATGTGCTCACCGCCTTTGACGCTGCGGATATAGTTCATATTGATTTCCAGCGTCGTCACCTGGAAGCCCAGGGTCCGGCTGGCCATGCCCATGAGGGTATCGCAGAACGCCGCCAGGACGCCGCCGGAGGCAATGCCCCGGTAATTGCAGGAGTGACGGCTGATATCAAAGCCGACGCGGACGCGGCCGACGTCGAGTTTTTCTACCGTACAGGGCATACTCTGGAAATAAGGGGTCTGGGAATAAATATTCTCAAACATCCGCTGCAGCCGTGCAGCTACTTCAGGACTGACCGTTTTTTCTGGTTCATTCATCGCCCTGTCCTCCTTCATCGCCAAACACATAAGGGCCGGTTACAAAGAACGTCCCCTTGCCATGAGCCAAATAGCGGTCATCATTATCATAAAAATCACAGAGAGCTACCATGGTCGTGCGGCCGTTGTGGATGACCTGGGCTTCAGCCCGGATCGTCGTGTTGGCAAAAGCCGGGCGCAGGTAGTTCATGCCCAAGTCCAGCGTGAGGACGGCTTTGCCACAGACTGCGCAGGCAGCTTCCATCGCCGAATCGGCCATGGAATAGAGGACGCCGCCGTACATGGTGCCATTGGGATTGTCCCATTTCGAGCCTTTATTCTCAAATGTAAGGACCGTACTCTCTGTTTTAGCCTTTTCCACATGGAAATCCATGAACAAGTCAAATGGATTTTTATGGATTTCTTCTTCCCATTGTTTATTATCCATCGATAACTCCACTCCTTGGCCAATAACATAAATACCCTTACATTTTACTATACGAACAATCATCCGTCAAACAATTTCGTGGTTCGTTTGCCGTTCGTCGTTCATCAAAGATGGCTAAAAAAATTGAACCCCCACTACAAACGATGAACGAACCACGACAAACGATATGCAAAAAGGGCTGCCGCATGAAGGCCGAAACCTCCATAGGACAACCCTTTATCCGACATGCCTGACCTGGTCTTTACCCCCACACTCGCCTGCTGGGACGTTCGCTCATAGACGTCTTGTCCCCCACTACTGGCCCTCTCGCGTTTTTTACGCGGCAGGTCTTACTTCTAGGCCGCACTATGATCAGCATCGCTTTGGATGCCTTACGTGGATCGCTTGGTCTGCGACTGACATCGACTTTCAACCACAGCACATGTCATTGGTACATTATACGGGACGGAACCGTCCATTGTCAATATCAGAACTTATAGCCCATGCCGACTTGCCAGCCTTTGACATCATCGTCGTAGTTATCGACGTCGACGCTGCTGCTGCGGTATTTGATATGGGCATCCCAATTCGGCGTGATATCGTAGCGACGCGACTTCATAGGTGTTGACGTCATCGCCGACGCGACAGAGGCAAAGCCCTGCCAGCGTTCTGCCAAAGGAAGCTGGCCTTTGAGGCTACCTGGTAGCCATAGGACTTGGTCGTGTTATACGTTTCGGTCTTGACGTAGGACCCGCCGGCATAGGCCGACAGATACGGCGTAAAGCGGTAATTGCCGACGAGGTAGTTTTCGTTGATCTTGTTGTCATTGTCCCCTTTGGTATAGTTGTTGACGTACTGGATATCCCAATGATTGTTCAGTACATACGTGACGTCGCCACCGGTCAGACGGCTCTTGGCACTGCGGCCGCCTTCTTTCTGGTCAAAGCCATAGTTGGCGTTAGCTTCAAGTCGCCCGGCTGGGGATCCCGGAGCGGGGCTGCCATAGCCGCCGAAGTCACGGTCAGGGCGGCCAGGGTCGCTGCAATAATAAGTTTTTTCATAACCTTCCACCTCCATAGAATTATAGGTTATCTTTTTCCATAATAACGGCTCAGGAGTTCTTCGCCGGCGGCGATGACCTGACTCATGGGAATAACCGAAATACCTTTATAATTACCTTCACGGATGATCTGTTTCATGCTCTTGCCCACTTCGTAATGGTTCGTCGATTCCAGGACGATGGCCCGGTCCGTATAGGGACCGTAGAGCTTGGGATTGCTGGGACCATACAGGGCGACCAGCGGGACGCCCTGGCTGACGGCGACGTGCATAGGGCCGCTGTCGTTGGTGATGAACAGGGAGCAGCAGCGGATAGCCGAAGCCAGTTCGCCAATGGTGAATTTCCCCGTGGCGATGATAGGATCCGATTCCATCTGGGATGTCGCTTCTTTGACCATATCTTCATCCATGGGACCGCCAAAGAAGACGCATTTGAAGCCGCGATGGGCAAAATAATCGGCAACAGCGGCAAATCGTTTGGCCGGCCAGCGTTTCTGCGGGACGGCACTGCCGATATTGAAGCGATGAGGGCGTCGCTGTTATGGACCCCCTGGGACCGGTAAAATTCCGTCGCTGTATCATCCCAGGCCTTGCAGGTGAAGAACTGCAGGCCGTCGCTGCGATAGTCGTCGATGCCCAGCTGGGCCAGGACATTAATGTACATATCGGCTGCATGGAGATGGATACGGTCCAGGCGGGTGTAGCGGTCCATCAAGGGACGCACCAGGAAGTGGCTCATGCCGACGAACTGTTTGGCATGGATGACCGCCGCCAGGAAAGACGTCCGTTCATTAGGATGCAGATTGATGAGGATGTCGTAGTGATGCTGATGTAAATGCCGCCCGATGCGCCATAAGGCCCGGACGGAGTTGTCCTTGCCCTTCTTATCGACTGTGACTAAGTGATCGATATTGGGATTATAGCGGACGACGTCGGCCACTTTCTCATCGACGACGAGGGTGATGTCCGAGCCCTGGGCATGACGGCGCAGGACCTGCAGGAACGGGGTGATGAGGATGAGGTCGCCTAGATGCATGAGAAAGGTGACGATTATTTTTTTGTTACGCAGATTAATCATAGTTTCACCTTCTTCAGGACGCCTTCATAGACCTGCCACAGCATGTCCGGCGTAATCTGGGCCATGCAGTCCGGATCATCGACCAGGGGCCGTTCCGGCGTCGCCTGGGACGTCGGCGACAGGACCATATGGATATAGGAGTCGTCGTTTCCGCCGTAAGGGCCGGTCCGCTGGGGACACGTCGGCCCAAAGAGGGCGATGAGTTCTTTTTTCAGGGCATTGGCAATATGCAAAGGCCCCGTATCGGCACTGATATAGAGGGTGCTCTCGGCAATGGCCGCCATGAGCTGCCGTAAATCAGTGCGGCCTGTATAATCGAAGACACGGCCCGACGAATCGTGGTCCTTCAGGGCCTTCCCTTTAGGGACGTCGTCGCCGCTGCCCAGAAGGACGGCAGCCATACCGGACGCCGTCAGGCGCTGCAGGAAGGCCTGCCAATGGGACAGAGGCCATTCCTTGACATTCCAGCGGGCCCCGGGCACGATGGCCACATAAGGACCTGTCAGGCCGTCAGCTGCCAGACGCTGGCGCCAGGCCTGTTTTTCGCTGCAAATATCGGGCAATGGAAATTCGACGGCATCGACGCGGCCGCCGAGGACGCGGACCGTATCGAGATAGCGTTCGATGACGTGGTCGTACTTATGGGGACCTGTAAGGCCCTTGCTGACCAGGAAACTGCCTTCGCGCATTTCCCAATAGCCATAGCGTTCCCTGGCACCGCTCAAAAAGGCGACGATGGCGCTCTTGGCCAGTCCCTGGAGATCGAAGGACACGTCGAAATGAAAGGCGTGGAGTGTCCGGCGCAGTTCTTTCCAGTACGACAGGGATTTCAGGCGTTTCTTGTCGACATAGATGACCTCGTCAATATAGGGCCTGCCCGGCAGGACCGGCGCAAACTGTTCATGGACAGCCCAGACGATGCGGGCATCGGGACAATTCTGCCGCAATGCATAGAGCGTCGGCAGGGCATGGAGACGTCGCCGAGAGAGCTCATCTTGATGACCAGTATATTCTTATATGCTTTCACGACCCTTCCTTTCTGCAACAATGGCCCGGACGAAATCGTCCAGCCTGCCGCCGGTGAACAAATAGCCATCCATGCCGGCCCGCTGCCCACATTCCACGTCGCGGGGCATATCGCCGATCATAAAGGACTGCTTCAAATCGATATCGTAATCTTTTGCCGCCTGCAGGACCATGCCCGGTGCCGGCTTGCGCCAGTCGCTCTTCTTATCATACGCCTTGACCGGCGCCCCTTCGAGATACGGGCAGTAATAGACGGCCGTAATGATGCCGCCAGCTTGGCCGCTTCCTGACACATCCAGTCGTGGAGGACCTTGACGTCGTCTTCCGTATAGTAGCCGCGGGCGACACCACTCTGGTTGGTGACGACGATGATGGCATAACCCTGGCGGGTCAAATAAGCCAGGGCCTCCTTGGCCCCGTCCATCCATTCAAAGTCCTTGATGAAGCCCAAGTAGGATTTATCGACATTGAGGACGCCGTCGCGGTCGAAAAAGACGGCCTTCCTCATTCGTAATACCCGTCGCTCTTTTCCAGGATGCTGCAATATTCCTTGACGGCTTCCGGAAGCAGCGTAAAGCCGCGGTCATAGCCGGCTTCCATGAGCTTCGTCGTATCGGCCTGGGTATAGCTCTGGTACTTGCCCTTGAGGATGTCCGGGAAAGGCACGTATTCGATATGGCCTTTGCCGCAATAGTCGATGACGCCCTGGACGAATTCATTGAACGTATGACCGATGCCGGTACCGCAGTTATAGATGCCCGACAGCTCCGGATGTTCCCAGAAATAGAAGATGACATTGACGACGTCGTTGACATAGATGAAATCGCGGATTTGGCCGCCATTTTCATATCCTGCCGTCCCTTCGAAGAGAGTGATCTTCCCTTTTTCCTGTAATTCATGATATTTCTGGAAAATGAGCGAAGCCATGCGGTCCTTATGGTTTTCCTGGGGACCGAAGACATTGAAATAGCGGAAGCCGACGATCTGGCTCTTGGCCAGGGGCAGGACGCGGCGGACGAAGCGGTCGAACTGGAGCTTGGAATAGGCATAGGGATTCAAAGCCTGTTCACACGACGGGTCTTCGCGGAAGCCATTCTTGCCGCTGCCATAGGTCGAAGCCGACGACGCATAGAGGAAGGGAATCTTGCGCTGCATGCAGTAACGCAGGAGATTCTTACTGCCTTCGTAGTTGTTCTTCATCATATAGCGTCCGTCGTAGTTCATCGTATCCGAGCAGGCCCCTTCATGGAAAACGACGTCGATGTAGCCGCAGTCGAAGGTATCGTCGGCCATCTGTTCATCGAAGTCGGCATAGTCCATATAATCAAAGAAATCGAGGCCCTGGAGGTTGCGGCATTTGCGGCCGTCCGTCAGGTCGTCGACGATGAGGATATCGTTGATGCCCCGGTTGTTCAATTGTTTTACGATATTGCTGCCGATAAAACCGGCACCACCTGTTACAATTTTCATAGTTTCCCCTTCTTTACTAAATCAGCTATTTTTTCAATCAGTCCCGTCGTAGAATAACCATCTTCAAAAGAAATGATTTCTACGCGCTTGACCGATTCCCGGCCGATGACTTCATCGGCTTTATAATCTCCGCCCTTGACCAGGATATCCGGCCGCAGGACCTGTAATAATTCTTTCGGCGTATCTTCCTCGAAGATGACGACTTCATCGACACAGGCCAGGGCGCTGAGCAGGATCGCCCGGTCTTCCTGTTTGACCAGCGGCCGCGTCTCCCCTTTCAGCCGTTTCACAGAAGCATCGGAATTGAGGCCGACGACGAGGTGCTGGCCCAGCATGGCGGCCTGCTGCAAATAGAGGACATGGCCGCGGTGCAGGATATCGAAGCAGCCATTGGTAAAGACGACGGTATCGCCTTTCTTCTGCCACTGGCGTATCTTTGCAGCCGCTTCTTCCCGGCTCAGTGCCTGGTACGGATGCCAGTGGGTCGGCTGCCATTCCTGCCACAGCTTGAGCAATTCGTGGCGATGGATGGGATAAGTCCCGACCTTGGTGACGACGATACCGGCTGCGGCATTGGCAATCTGCAGGCTCGTGCGGATCGATAAGTGACCGGCAATGGCCGACAAAAAGGCGGCGGCGACGGTATCGCCGGCACCGGATACGTCAAAGACTTCCCGGGCCGTCGCCGGATTGTTCCACACCTTGCCGTCTTTGCCGATGACGGTGATGCCCTTTTCCGACCGGGTCACCATGAGGTGGGCAAAGTCATACTGTTCATGCAGGAGTTCTGCTGCTGCCACGACGGCCTGGCCTTCATTGGCTACGGACCGGCCCAGGCAGTCGCTGAGTTCTTTCATGTTCGGCGTCACGAAGTCGGCCCCGTTGTATTTCGTCCAATCACTGCCCTTAGGGTCGACCAGGACAGGGATCCCGGCCCGGTTGGCTTCTCTGATGATGCTCTGGGCCAGGGAATCGGTGAGGACACCTTTCTTGTAGTCCGATAAGATGATGCCGTCCAGACCGGCAACCACACAGTTGTACAGCCATTTCATGAGCTGTTCTTCTTCCGTAACGGCCAAGGGCGTCACTTCTTCAAAATCCAGGCGTACCATCTGCTGACGGGCACCGAGGATACGCATCTTGGTCGTCGTCGCATGGTCCTGGCGCACGACCAGGCCCGAGCCGTCGATATGGGCATCTTCCAGCAGCTGGTGCAGGAGGACTGCATTTTCATCGTCGCCGATGAGGCCGGCCAAGAAGACGTGGCAGTCGAGATTAGCCAGATTCGAGGCTACGTTGGCAGCCCCGCCCAGGACGGACGTCATGTGATCGACTTTATTGACAGGCACCGGCGCTTCCGGCGAAATGCGTTCGACCTTGCCGAACACATAGCGGTCGACCATGATGTCGCCGATGACGGCAATGCGCAATTCCGGCAGGACATGGTTCAAAAAATGATCGATATAATTTTCTGTCATAGTGTTCCTCGATTCCAGTCTCTTATTTCTTTTCTTTCGTTCCCATGAGGTGCTGCAGTTCGGCCATGAAACTTTCCAAATCGGCAAATTCGCGGTAGACAGAGGCAAAGCGATATAAGCCACTTCGTCGACAGAGCGCAGTTCACCGAGGACCATCTCCCCTATTTTCTCGCTGGACACTTCCTGGGCCAGGGTATTGCGGATATTGCGTTCGACCTTGGTGACGATGTCTTCCAGCTGCTGCCGCTTGACTTCCCGCTTGTTGCAGGCCCTGAGCAGGCCGTTCAGCAGTTTGTTGCGGTCGAACAATTCATGGCGGCCATCCTTCTTGACGACGATGAGCGGCACTTCTTCGACCATTTCATACGTCGTGAAACGGCGGCCGCACTTCTGACATTCGCGGCGGCGGCGGATGGCCTTGCCGTCATCGGTAGCCCGCGAATCCGTTACTTTTGTATCTGCACATTGGCAAAAGGGGCATCTCATGTTTCTTCCTCCAACCTTGTTCTCGACGATATTTTTAAAAAAAAGCGGGTCCGCCGGGATCCGCTTTTTTCATGCTGATTATCTCATCCACGTAGGAATTTCTACGCCGCCGGCATTGTCTTTCGTATCGCCGGTTTTCGCAACCGTACCATTGCCCTGGCCAAATGCGGGAATCGAAGACGGTTCTTTGCCAAAACCAGTAGCTACGACAGTGATGCGGATGGAATCTTCCATATCCGGATCAATGACGGAACCAAAGATGATATTGGCTTCCGGATCGACAGCTTCAGCCACTTTTTCAGCTGCTTCGTTGATTTCGTACAAGCTGATGTCCGGGCCGCCGGTAACGTTGAGCAAGATGCTCTGGGCACCGTCGATGCTCGTTTCCAGGAGGGCGCTGTGGATAGCCCCATCGACAGCTTCGACAGCACGGTTTTCGCCGGAGCCGACGCCGATACCCATGATAGCTTCGCCCTGGTCGGACATGATCGTCTTGACATCGGCGAAGTCGAGGTTGATGAGACCCGTCGTCGTAATCAAGTCGGAAATGCCCTGTACGCCCTGGCGGAGGACATCGTCAGCGACGAGGAAGGCATCCTTGAGGGGCGTCTTCTTGTCGATGATCTGGAGCAATTTATCGTTCGGGATGGTGATGATCGTATCGACTTTTTCTTTCAAGTAGTCTGCGCCTTTATCAGCGACTTCCTTACGGCGTTTCCCTTCAAAGGAGAACGGTTTGGTAACGACAGCTACCGTGAGGGCGCCCATTTCCTTGGCACATTCGGCAACGATAGGAGCTGCACCGGTACCGGTACCGCCGCCCATGCCGGCCGTGACGAAGACCATGTCCGCACCCTGCAGGCCTTGACGATTTCTTCTTTGCTTTCCAGGGCAGCCTGTTCACCGACCTGGGGATTGCGCCGGCACCGAGACCGCGCGTCAATTTTTCACCGATCTGGATCTTGACATCGGCTTTCGATACTTCCAGGACCTGGTCTTCCGTATTGACCGAAATGAACTGGACGCCCTGCAAGCCGCTTTCTATCATACGGTTGACAGCGTTGTTACCGCCGCCACCGACACCTATTACTTTTATATTTGCAAACTCTGCCATATCGCATTTTCCTCCTTCAGACTCTATAACGCACACCCTGTGCAGTAGGATTCCTTATTATTTTACACTATCTTAGAAAATTTATCTACCTGTTTTTGAAAATCAAGGCCCTATGCGTCTTATTTCGTCTTGACAAGGGGCGAGCGCACATCCGTGTCGATGTATTGGACGGCCAGATGATTTTCCTGAACTTCAGCCAGCAGCGTTTCTGTCAGTTTCGCCCGTTCTGCCGGTTCATCGCCGCTGCGAGGTGGATGGGGACGGAATCGGTCGTATAGGCGACGAGACTTTCGGGATTGCCCACGTTGATTTCTGCAATATCCTTGAGGATATCCGGCGGCAGGCTTTGGAGATAGACCATGGCCGAATGGAGTGTCGGGTCGGTCACCGTATCCCCTAAGAGCAGGTTATCGACTTTCTTGCCCGTCATGATCGGCAGGGATACGCCTTTGATCTGCGGCCCCAGTTCGATGACCCGCCCCGTCTTGTCGACATAGGCAAAGCCGTAGAGCGTCGTAATGACAGCTGCCGGCTTGCGTTCCGTCAAGGTGACGTGGATCGTCGCCGGGAACTCCCGCGTAACCGTCGCATCGGCAATGCGCAGGTCCTTCTTCAGCCGGTCTTCCACCTCGTCTGTCGACAGCTGGACGACATTGACATAGGAATAGGCCCCGCAGGCCCGGTAGACGTCTTCAAAGGACATGTTTTCATTGCCATCGACGATGATCGTCCCGAAAGAAACGGGAGCCAGCCGCAGGAACAGCCAAAGGACGAAGACGCCGAGGATCGTAAAGATGCAGCCGATCCGGCGGCGCCGGGCCCAGACTTTTTTCTGATGAGCCCGTTTCTTCTTCAGCCGCGCAGCCTGACGGGCCTTGCGGCGGCGCTTGGCTTCTTTCTTGGCAGCCAGCGCTTCCCGGTCCGGTTCGTTCAGCGGGTCGTTCTCAAGATGAGGAGGAATAAACACATCATGAGGATCGTTAGGCAGCACGACCCGTCGCTGCCCCGTATGATATGATTTCTTTCTCATTAAAACTTACCTACCGATGCTTCCAGCAAAATCTTTTCACACAAATCTTCAAAGGACAGGCCCATGGCCCGGGCGGCATCGGGGACCAGGCTGGTCGCCGTCATCCCCGGTACGGTATTGATTTCCAGGACGAAGGGGTGGCCTTCCTTGTCGGTCATGATATCGACGCGGGATACGCCACTGCAGTGGCACAGGTGGAAGACATTCAAAGCCAGATTCTGCATTTCCTTGGTCAGTTCCGGCGAAATCGGAGCCGGGCAGAGATGCTTTGCTACGCCCGGTGCATATTTGGAATAGAAGTCGTACTTGCCCGTGCTGGACACGATCTGGATGACCGGGAAAGCTACGTCGTCCATGACGGCTACGGTAAATTCATCACCTTGATGAAAGCTTCAGCTACCAGGGACGCACTGTACTTGAAGGCTTCTTCCAAAGCCGGACGGAGTTCATCTTTCGTCTGGACGATGACCGTGCCGATGCTCGAACCCTGGCCGGACGACTTGATGACGACAGGCAGGTCGAAGCGCTGTTCAATATCGGAGACGATGGCATCGCGGTCCTGCGTCGCGAAGTAATAAGCGAAAGGAGCCGTGGCGATGCCGGCGCCCTGGAAAGCGGCCTTGCTCATGACCTTGTTCATACCGACGGCACTGGCCATGACGCCCGGGCCGGTATAGGGGATCCCCATCATTTCGCATAAGCCCTGGATGACGCCGTCTTCGCCGTAGCGGCCATGAAGGGCGTTGAAGACGATGTCGATGCCCTTTTCCGTCAAGGTCTTGGCAAATTCTTTCGGTACGAGTTCCATCATTTCGATGTGGTATCCCTTTTTCGTCAGAGCGTCAGCAATGGCAGCCCCAGTGCGGCGCGATACTTCTGCTTCTGTCGAAGGACCGCCGACGACGACGGCAATTTTTTTATCTTTCATGTCTTCCATTTCCTTATTTCTCCATTTCTTTAGCTTCAGCGAGATAGCTTCGCCGACTTTATAAATATCTCCGGCCCCCATGGTGATGACCAGGTCGAGGGGACGGGAATTTTTCTTCAAATAAGCCACTAAATCTTCCTTATGCGGGATATAGGTGACATCCTGCCCTGTCGTTTCCTTGACCTTCCGGGCAATGAGTTCTCCCGACACGCCGGGAATGGGGTCTTCACCGGCACTGTAGACGTCGGTGATGATGAGCTTATCAGCCTTGGCAAAGGCGCTGCCATACTGGTCGAGGAGCAGTTTCGTCCGCGTATAGCGATGCGGCTGGAAGAGGCAGACCACGCGGTGCGTCCCCATATCGCGGGCTGCTGTCAGGGTCGCATTGATTTCCGTCGGATGATGGGCGTAATCATCGACGACCCAGACGTCGCCGACAAAGCCCTTGGTCTGGAAACGCCGTTTGGCACCGTGGAAATGACTCATAGCCGAAGCGATGCCTTCAAAGGGAAGGCCGCAGGCATCGGCGACGGCTGTTGTCGCCAGTGCGTTGAGGACGTTATGGCGCCCCGGTACGTTGAGGACCATGTCCCCCATTTTTTCGCCATGCTTATAGACGGAGAAATGGAGCTTGCCCTTGATGTAATGAAGGTCTTTGGCCTGATAGTCCGCCGGCTGTTCAAGGCCATACGATACATAACGCCGTTCCGTCTTCGGAGCCAGGGCCCGGATCTTATCGTTTTCAAAGCACAGGACAGCCAGGCCATCCTGGGGATCGAGCTTCTGGATGAACTGCTTGAAGCGTCGATGACGTTGTCCAGCGAGCCATAATGGTCCATATGGTCGGCGTCGATATTGGTGACGACGGCAATATAAGGGTTCTGCTTGAGGAAAGTCCCATCGCTTTCATCGGCTTCGGCAATAACATAAGGGCCTTTCCCCAGGATGGAATTGCTATGCAGGTAATCGACTTCGCCGCCGATGACAATGGTCGGGTCCTGATGACATTCTTCGAAGACCTGGCCCAGCATGGACGACGTCGTCGTCTTGCCATGGGCACCGGCTACAGAAATCCCCTTCCCCCAGCTCATGATGTGGACCAGGGCATCGGACCGATGGATGACCGGAATCCCGCGGCGGCGCGCTTCGGCCAGTTCTACGTTAGTATCGCGGATGGCCGACGAAATGACGACGACCTGGGCATCCTTCAGATTTTCCGGACGCTGGCCGATGCAGATACGGGCCCCTTTTTTCGCGAACTGTTCCGTCACCGGCGACGCTTTGAGATCCGAACCGGATACATGATATCCTTTTTCAATGAAAACATTGGCAATTGCCCGCATTCCGGCGCCGGCAATGCCGATAAAATGAACGTTTGTAACCTCGTTCAGATTAACCATAGGTTTATTCCACACCCTTCTTTACCTGTTACCGACGACGTTTACGGGCAATGGACAGGGCCAGTTCAGCAATATCATGTGCCGCCTGGGGCTTGCCCATGGAGCGGCTGGCCTGTGCCATCGCTGCCAGCGCCTTCGGATCGTCTTTTAAATGAATGATTTCTTCCAACAATTCCCGGCCAGTCAGCATCTTGTCGAGGATCATCTTGGCCGCACCGCACATGACCAGGGCCTGGGCATTGTAGCGCTGGTGGTCTTCGGCTGCGTACGGATAGGGAATGAGGATCGACGGCACGCCGCGGACAGTCAGTTCAGCCAGCCCGACAGCCCCGGCCCGGTACACGGCCAGGTCACAAGCGGCCAAGGCTTCCGGCATGTGGTGCAGATAAGGGATGATGCGGCTTCCCTTGCCATAACGGCCGCGACATTCGATACCTGGCAGCTGTTTGACGACGCGGTCGTATTCATGGTCCCCCGTGACGTGGAGGATCTGGATATGTTCGTCGTTGCGGAAGTACTTGTGGACTTCGATCATCGCCGTATTGATGCTGCGGGCACCGCGCTGCCGCCGGCGACGAGGAGCGTAAATTTATCCGGGTCCAGGCCCAGGGCCTTACGGCCTTCCTCCCGGGTCACCGTAAGGATATCCTTGCGGACAGGATTCCCCGTATAGACCAGGATATCTTTGCGCTTGAAACGGGCAGCTGCTTCTTCATAGCCCAGGGCTACGCGATTGACGAAGCGGCTCAAAATCGTATTGGTGACGCCAGGGATGACGTTCTGTTCCTGAATCAGTGTAGCACACCGCTCAGACTGGCTGCCAAAAGGACCGGGCCGCAGACGAAACCGCCCGTCCCGATGACGACGTCCGGTTTGAATTTGCGGATGATTCCTTCTGCCTTGATCAGGCTGCCTGCCGTCTTGCCCAGGGTGACGAGGTTGCGGACGGAAATCTTCCGTTCCAGGCCCCGCACATCGAGGGTAACGAAAGGCAAGCCTTCTTTAGGAATCAATGTATTTTCCAGGCCGATTTTGGAGCCGACGTAGAGAAATTCGGTAGCTCGATGTCGGCAATCGCCCGGGCAATAGTAATCGCCGGGTAGATATGGCCGCCAGTGCCGCCTCCGGAAATAATGACTCGACGCATGTTCCTGCCTCCTGTTGATTTCAAATATCATTAAATGGCGTTGACAATGCCCTTGAAGACACGTCCGCGCTGTTCAAAATTGTCATACATATCAAAGCTGGAGCAAGCCGGCGACAACAGGACGGCCTGCGGTGCTTTGGCAATCTTGCGGGCCAGCATGATCGCCCCTTCCATACTGTAGCCAATACGGCGGATATCCTGGATGCCCGCTTTCTTGGCAGCGGCTTCGAACCGTTCCGCTGCATCGCCGATGAGGATCAGCGTATCGACGCGTTTCGCCGCCAGAGCCATGAAGTCATCGAGCGGCGTCATCTTGTCATAGCCGCCGGCGATGAGGATGAGGTGTCCCTGGGGGAAGGCTTCCAAAGCTTTCATGGACGCATCGACGTTGTCCCCTTCGAGTCGTTGTAATAGGTAACGCCGTGAAGGGTCCGTACTTTTTCCAGGCGGTGTTCGACGCCTTTGAAATCCTTGAGGACCTGACGGATGACATCGAGGGGTGCCCCGCAGCATAGGTCAAGAGGATCGCAGCCAGGCAATTCTGGATATTATGCTTGCCAAAGAGGTGCAGGTCCGTTTCAGCACAGACGACGGTATCCCGGCCCTGGAGGCGCAGGATGAGCTGGCCGTCCTGATAGAATGCCCCTTCCGGGACTTCGCCGCACGTCGAGAAATAGACGACAGTCCCCGTCATGTCTCCCGCCATGGCCCGGACCCGTTCATCGTCGTAATTGAGGACGGCATAATCGCCCTTGTCCTGATTGAGGAAGATGCGTTCCTTGGCAGCGGCATAGCTTCCATCGTATGATGGCGGTCCAGGTGGTCCGGTGTGATGTTGAGGATCGTCGCCGCTTTGGCCTTGATGCTGTGCGTAAATTCGAGCTGGAAACTGGAAAGTTCGGCGACGACGACGGCCTCCTCAGGCAGATTGTCGGCCTGAGCCGAAAGGCCATACCCGATATTGCCGCCGACGACAGTCTGCCGTCCCGTGGCTTTCATGATTTCGCCGACCAGGGTCGTCGTCGTCGTCTTGCCGTTCGTCCCGGTAATACCGATCACGTCGGCATCGGTGACCCGGCAGGCCACTTCGACTTCACTCCAAATCGGCAGACCGCGGCGGATGGCTTCTTTCATGATTGGGATTTCCGGAGAAATGACCGGCGACGGGACGACGACATCCATGCCGTCGAGAAGATTCGTTTCCTGGCTGCCGAAGACCAGCTTGACGCCGGCCGCTCGATATCCGGCCACGGCTGTTCGGCCGTGTCGATAGCCTTCATATCATTCAGCGTAACAGTCCCGCCATGGCCGGCCAGGACCACAGAGGCAGCGCGGCCGCTGATGCCTGCGCCGATGACTAAGAAATTTTTTCCAGAAAAATCCATGATGCTCATTACCAACACCTGCTTTATGTAAAATATCGTAGTTCAATCAGAAAAGCCGCAAGCCCTTATTTGCAGGCCAATACGACGATGATGGACAGAATTGCCATGAGAGCCGAAAAGCTCCAGAATACGGTGACGACCTTGACTTCACTCCAGCCAGACAGTTCAAAATGGTGGTGAATGGGGCTCATCTTGAAGACGCGGACCCCGCGGGTCTTGAAGGAGATGACCTGGATGATGACCGACAGGGCTTCAATGACGTACAGGCCGCCAGCCAGGATGAGGAGCAGTTCCGTCTTGGTCAGGATGGCCATGGCAGCCAAGGCCCCACCCAGTGCCAGGGAACCCGTATCGCCCATGAACATCTTGGCCGGATGCTGGTTATAGAAGAGAAAGCCCAGGCAGGCCCCGGTCAGTGCCGTCCCAAAAATGGCAAAATGGGAATAGCCCAAAGCGACGGCGATGACGACGTAGCCACGGACGTAATGGCGCAGGACCCGGCAGCCAGGCCGTCGAGGCCATCGGTCAGATTGACGGCATTGCTCGTGCCGACGATCATGACGAAGACGAAGAGATAGTAGAACATCCCCAGATCGACGGTGATGGAAGTAAAGGGAATCCACAAAGTCGTCGGGAAATGAAGAAAGGCATCGAGGATATAGCAGAAGACAGCTGCCATGACGAACTGGCCGGCCAGTTTCTGTTTTGCCGTAAGGCCCAGGTTGCGGTGCTTGATGGCCTTGATGCTGTCGTCGAGGAAGCCGATGACGCCATGGCCCAGGGCCAGGAACAAAGCCAGCCCTTTGCGCAGGTCCATGGGGTCGAAAATGAGGCACGATACGGTCAGCGCCGTCAGGATGAGGATGCCCCCCATAGTCGGCGTACCGGCTTTATACTTATGGCTCTGCGGCCCTTCTTCTCGTTCGGACTGGCGGGCGTGGAATTTCTTCAATTCTTGATGACAAAAGGTCCTAAGGCCAGGCCGATGACCAAGCTGACAATAAAGCTGAAAACCAGCATTTTAAACATTCACATTACTTCCTTTCAAAATAGGGCAGTATTTTTTCCATGGCAAAGCTGCGCGATCCCTTGAGGAGGACCGTGTCGCCATCCTGGAGCAGGGCTTGCAGCTGACGGGCCGCCTGTTCATGCGTATCCGTCGTATAGACAGCCGTCATCCCTTCCGCTTGGGCCGCAGCGGCGATATCTTTCGCCAGATTGCCCATCGTAATGAGGGCGTCGAGGCCGGTCTGGGCGACGAGGCGGCCAATGGCTTCATGTTCCCGTTTCGCCCAGTCCCCCAATTCACCCATGCCGCCGAGGACGGCAATCTTGCGTCCCTTGGTCAGCAGGTCCAGCGTGCGGATGGCCTCTGCCATGGACGCAGGATTGGCGTTATATGTATCGTTGATGAAGTATAAGGCCCGTATGCAGCAGTTCCTGACGCATAGCCATTCCGCGGTATGAGGCCAGGCCGCGCTGTATCTCTTCTATACTCAGTCCGGTCAAATGGCCGACGGCGATGGCAGCCAGGGCATTATAGACATTGTGACGGCCGATGACGGGCATGGCTGCCTCGAAGCCGCTGCCAAAGCAGTGGCAGTGGAAACGGACGCCCTGTTCATCGCAGACGATGGCATCTGCCCGGACGGCATCGTCCATCCCCGTTCCGTAGAGGACGCTGGTCCCCTGGCACAGGGCCGTCATCTGGCGGACAAAGGGATCGTCACCATTGAGGACAGCCGTTCCCTTTTCATCCAGGGCCTGGATGAGTTCGCCCTTGGCCTTGGCAATGTTTTCCTGCGATCCGAGCAGTTCGATATGGCTCTTGCGACGTTGGTGACGACACCGATGGTCGGTTCGCCGATAGCCGCCAGTTCAGCAATCTGTCCAAGACCGCGCATACCCATTTCTACGACGCACGCTTCATGGTCCGGCGTCAGCTGTAAGAGCGTCTTAGGCAGGCCGATTTCATTGTTGAAATTCTTTTCCGTCTGCAGGACCTTGTATTTTTCACCGAGGACCGTGGCAATCATATTGCGCGTCGACGTCTTGCCGACAGAGCGGTGACAGCCACGACGGGGATGGAAAAGCGGCGGCGGTGGAACCGGGCCAGGTCCTGATAGGCCTTGAGCGTATCGGCGACGACGAAGAGCGGCGCCGTCAGGCCTTCATATTCCGGGCGTACTTCCGATACGACAGCACCGGCAGCGCCCGGCTTCCAAGCTTTGCCTACGAAGTCGTGGCCGTTAAAAGACGTCCCTTTGAAGGCGACGAACAGCGAACCTTTGGCAATGGCCCGCGTATCCGTGCAGACCTCGCTGAAAGAAACAGGAGCCGCCGGCTTCAGGAGCCGGGCGCCTGTCGATTGAATGATTTCTTCACTCGTAAAGACAGCCATTATTTATCTCCTCTGTGCAATGCATGGACGGCGTTGCGCGCTTCTTCGCGGTCGTCGAAATGAATGGTCCCGTCATTGAGGATCTGATACGTTTCATGACCTTTACCGGCAATGACGATGATGTCATTGGTCTGGGCCAGTTCGACAGCGCGGTAAATGGCGTCGCGGCGGTTGACGATGACTTCATGGTGCTGGCCCGGCTTCAGACCTTCTTTGACGCCGGCTTCGACTTCTTCTACGATGGTTTCCGGATTTCTGAACGGGGATTATCGGACGTGACGATAGGGATATCGGCCAGTTCGGCCCCGATGCGGCCCATGATGGGACGCTTGGTCTTATCGCGGTCGCCGCCGCAGCCAAAGACGGCAAGGATGCGGTTCGGTTTCATAGCCCGCGCCGTTTCCAGGGCTTTCTGCAGGCTGTCCGGCGTATGGGAATAGTCGACGACGATGGCGAAATCCTGACCGGCTTCGACGAGTTCAAAACGGCCCGGTACGGAATGGAAGGTCTGGATGGCCTTGTCGATGGTCGCTTCATCGACACCTTCGGCATGAGCCGCGCCGATGGCAGCCAGCGTATTATAGACGTTGAACAAGCCCGTAATGTTCATGTTGAGATGGACATTGACGAAGGGGCCGACGACGTCGAAAGAGGATTTCTTCAATTCGACTTTCAAGTTGGACCCTTTGAGGTCGGCATCCTTTTCGACGCCATACGTCAAGACCTTGCAGTGGCAGGCATTGAGGATATCCTTGGACCAGGGGTCGTCGATGTTGACGACAGCCGTCTTGTTTTCCTTGACGTGGTCGGCAGCGGTCAGGCTCTGGAAGAGTTTAGCCTTGGCAGCGACGTAGTTTTCCATGTCTTGTGGAAGTCGAGATGGTCCTGGGTCAGGTTGGTGAAGACAGCCGTATCGTATTCGATGCCGGCGACGCGGTTCAGAGCCAGGGCATGGCTCGATACTTCCATGACGACATGGGTCATGCCTTTTTCCTGCATGAGGGCCAGAAAATGCTGGAGTTCGACGACATCCGGCGTCGTGTTGTGGATTGGCAGCTCTTCATCGTCGATGAGGCATGGATCGTGCCGATGACGCCGACATGGTAACCGGCAGCCCGCAGGATATGGCGATGATGTGGGTCGTCGTTGTCTTGCCGTTGGTGCCGGTGACACCGATCATGCGCATCTTCTTGCCGGGATAATCATAAAAGAAAGGAACCATGTCTTCCAGGGCATGATGAATATCCGGTACCTGGATCTGGACCGTGCTCTTGGGCAAATCCAGGTGTTTCGTCGTCAAGACGGCGACGGCCCCTTTTTCGACAGCCTGGGCTGCAAAAGCGGCGCCATCGACGTGGACACCGGAAATGCAGACGAAGAGATAGCCGGCTTCAATCTGGCGTGAATCCGACGAAATACCGGTAATCACTGTATCGGCACTGCCGTTGAGATTATAAATGCCTTTGATCTGTTTACAAAGTTCTCCTACCGTTTTGGTCATAATCATAGGTCCTCCTTGATGATTCTTTTTCTGTATTCTCTATGAACTAAATAACAATGAGGTCGTCGCACGAAGTGCGTCGACCTCTCGGTTTTAAGCAATTATCGACGTTTTCCCCTTGCGGCTTGATCCGTCTGGTTCCCGTAAAGGATCCGTGACGGCGCTACCATGCCGAGTCGCTTCGTCGCGGTCGTGTAAATTCGTTCCGGTGTTTCCAATTTGGAAATCTCGACGCGCAATTCATCGTTTTCGCGCTGTAACTGCTGCGTCTCGCGCTTCACCTCCATGAGCTCTCCGCTCTGCTGGTATGCCCAGGAGGTCAGGAGATTGGATACAATTACGATGGCCGCAATCATTCCAATCGGTATAAGGACGAATGTCGCCCCTCGCCGGATTGCGTCTACAGCAGCCGTCCGCCATAAGGGTATGCTCTTGTCACCATGTATGTTCCCGGCTTTCCTCACCAACATACGCAACACATCCATTTCCATGATCATAGCCCGGCCCCGTTATTTGCGGACACCGACGCGAAGCTTCGCACTGCGGGCCCGCGGATTCGTATCCAGTTCTTCCTGTGACGGCAGGATAGGCTGGCGCTTCACTTTCAGGATGGCATGATGATGGCACGTACAAACCGGCATGTCCGGCGGACAGATACAGTCTGTCGCCAAGAGCCTCAATGTCTGTTTGGCAATGCGGTCTTCCAGGGAATGGAAGGTGATGACGCACAGCCGGCCGCCTGGCTTCAGGCGCTGGGCAGCGTGTTCCAGGGAATCGTGAAGGATTCCCAGCTCATCGTTGACTTCAATACGGATGGCCTGGAAAGTCCGCTTGGCCGGATGGGGGCCGTCCTTACGGGCGCCGGCCGGGATGGCCTTCTTGATGACCTGGACCAGTTCCTCTGTCCGTTCCAAAGGCTTTTCCCGCCGCGCTTCGACGATAAACGCCGCAATGCGCTTGGCCCACCGTTCTTCGCCGTAGGTCTTGATGATGCGGTATAAATCAGCCTGGCTGTAGCCATTGACGATATCGTAGGCGCTGCGCTTCTGGTCCCGGTCCATCCTCATATCCAGGGGCCCGTCCTGCATATAGGAAAATCCCCGTTCCGGTGTATCGAGCTGATAACTGGATACGCCCAAATCGAACATGACGCCGTCTACTTTTTCAATCCCCAATTCATCGAGTACGTCTGGCAGATAACGGAAATTCCGCTGTACCAATATGCGCCGACAGGCAGTATCCTTCAAGCGTTCCGTCGCGGCTGAAATGGCATCCTTATCCTGGTCAAGGCCGATAAGCGTCGCCTTGGCCGACAAGCGCCCGGCCAGTGCCCGGGAATGACCGCCGCCGCCAAGTGTGCAATCGACAATCAATCCGTCAGTCGGTGATCAAGTTATCTATGGTTTCTTGGCGAAGCACACTGACGTGATGAAAATTCATAATTCCTCCTAAAAGTCCAAGTCCAGGGAATCGTCGAGACTTTCTGCGATTTCTTCCATGACCGGTATGGTCTTGGCGGCATAGGCTTCGTAAACGTCTTTGCTCCAGATTTCGACCTTATCCCCTGTCCCCAGGACAGTCACATCCTTGACCAGCTTGGCATAGGCCTCAATGTCGCCGGAATCAGGATGCGGCCTTGTTTATCAAATTCTACTTCAGCAGCACTGCCGAAGACAAACCGCTTGAAGGCGCGGACGTTTTCTTTAGACGCCCGGAGTTTCTTCAAACTGCCGGCCAAACGCATCCACGCCTCCATCGTATAGACAGAAAGACAGCCTTCCAAACCGCGGGTAACGATGAACTTTGGCCCTAGTTCATCCCGAAATTTGACAGGCAAAATAACGCGACCTTTTGCGTCAATGGAATGTTCATATTCACCCATAAACATAAGGCCGCAACTCCTTTCACTTTTCACCACATTTTACCACATTTACACACGTCGTGACAACACAATGGAGAAAAAAAGAAGCTTTGCCTGAAAGTTTCTTCTTTCAGACAAAACTTCTTAGTGATTCGTGGCTCGTGGTTCGTAGTTCGAGTTGAAAGAGCGCCCCTACAGCATTTTTACGACAATGGGCTCTTTCCGCAATTTACGAAAATCGCAGCAGCGGATAAGTTCGTCCCTGCTGTAGCTGCGCCGTTCCGGCACCAGGCCGCCGGCATAGGCAGGTGCGACAAGATGGCCTCAGCGTCATGCCCCGTTCCCGCAGTGAGCGGATGGTGATGCCGTGCTGGCGCTTGGATAAACGGTTGCCGTATTCATCGACGAGCATGGGGACGTGGGTATATACAGGCGGTGTATATCCCAAAGTTTCCATGAGCCAAATCTGCTGGGCCGTCGATGACAGGAGGTCTTCCCCGCGCAGGACATGGGTCACGGCCATGGCTCCGTCATCGACGGAAACGGCCAGCTGGTAGGCATACATGTCATCGGCCCGGCGGACGACGAAGTCGCCGCAGCAGCGCGCCAAGTCTTCATGGAAGGTCCCGCAGACGCCGTCCGTAAAGGAAATGATCCGCGCCGGTACATGGACCCGCCACGACGGCTTCTTGGTCATCTGCCGCCGCTGGGCTTCGCTCATACCGTAGCAATGGCCGTCATAAACGGTGTGCTCGCCGGCATGGGGAGCGCCGACAGCTGCAGGCGGGCCCGGCTGCAATAGCAGGGATACAGGAGGCCGGCCTTATGGAGCTTCTCCAGGGCCGCATCATAGCGGTCATACCGTTCCTGCTGGATGTACGGGCCATAAGGACCGCCTACATCCGGGCCTTCATCCCAGTTAAGGCCCAGCCAGTGCAAATCTTCCATCAGGGCCTGGGTATAGATAGGCTTCGACCGCTGTTCGTCGATATCTTCAATCCGCAGGACCAGCGTCCCGCCGGCCTGGCGTACCTGCAGCCAGGCCAGGAGGGCCGACCAGACATTGCCTAAGTGGATATAACCCGTCGGGCTCGGCGCAAAACGTCCGCGCATAGCACTCACATCCTAATCAGGCAGCGAAACGAGGTTGGCAAACAAATCCTTCGCTTCGCGGATCTTGGCTTCACTGCCCATGACGCAGACGTTGTCGTCTTCCATGACGGCACGGATACGCGGTGCCAGGGCCCGGATATCGGCAGCCGTCGTCGCCAGGAGCTGATCCCGGCGCTGCTGGGCAATGGCTTCCGTCGTGCCCGTAAAGTACCGGCTCATGGCCTTGGCTCCGCGCAGGGACGGCGTCAGGGGTACGTCAATGCGGCTCAGCGTCCCGATGACGTATTTCGTCATTTCCCGATCCGATACATCAAAGGATTCCAGATAATCGGCCAAGGCGTCATAGGCTTCGACGCTGGAGCGGAGATTGGGGTCACGGTACGAGCAGAAGACCATGTCGCCATTGTCATAGAAGCGGGTAAAGGCGCCGTAAGCCCCGCCCTGGACGCGGATTTTCGTCCACAAATAACCGTATTGGAGAATCGTGTCGAGGACCATGAGGGAGCCGTCGTAGTCATAGCCATGGCTGCGGAAGTTGCCGCCTTTGGCTACGTACTGGACCGTCCCGCTGGTCATGATGCTTCATTCTTCCGGGACAGGCCGAAATCGCACAAGCCTGAGCTTTTCGCCCTGCGGCAAGCTTGGATCCACGCCGGTACGACGAATTTGGCCGTCTTCCAGTCTTCCTGGCTGGCCGTCACTTCCAAAGTCAGGGCCGAACGGGTAAAGATTTTTTTCATGACGGCAGACAGTTTGGCGCCGATTTCATCGGCATCGCTGCGGATGCGTCCGGCGATGTCCGTAATGAATTGGTAATAGGACAATTCCCCGGCGTCGCAGAAAGCTTCGACAGGCGAAACATAGGACAAGACGCGGTGCATGACGATCGTATGGCCCCGGCGGAACGCATCCATATCCCAGCCGGCCTTCGTTTCTTCGACGAGCTCAGCCAGGCGGTCCTTATTGGTGAAAACCGTGTGCAGGGATATTTCCTTCAACAAATCGACGAGTTTGTCCAGGTTCTGTGTCAATCCCTTGGCCTTGAAGCGGAAAACAGGCATGTAATCCTTATTGTCTGTCCGGTTCGAGAAAGCCGAGACACTGTAGTCGATGCCGCCGGTATACAGGTCGATGAGCGAGGCGATGTCCCCATACGTGTGGTCTGTCGTGTCCATGTCGCCGATGAGGTCGCTGAGCAGATAGACATAGGAAATTTCTTCCCGCGTCAGGCCGTGGAGGTCGAAGTAGGCATTGACATAGGTAATGCCGTTCGTTTCATCCGGGACATAGCAGACCGTGACGCCATCCATCGTCTGTTGTTCCATGGCAATCGAATCGACCTTCTTTTCCAGGTCGTCCCGGGTCAGGGTCGGGATCGTTTCCAGGGCTTCCGGCGAATCGGGCATAGCCTGCCGTTTCTGCAGGGCCCGGGAATCAGCTACGATGCATCGATTTCTTCTTTCGAAAGCGAAGCCTTGTAGCCGCCAGCTTATCGGCCAGAGCCTTGTCGTGCCGTTCCGTCAGGCCCGGTTCAGGGACTAAGGACACGAGAGCATAATAAGGATTATCCAGGATATATTTCTGGATCAGCCCTTCGAAATAACCGTTGTCGATGCCGCGGCGCAACGTTTCCAGTGCCCTTCATAGGACAGGCTGCCAGGGGATCCATATCGTAGAGCCACGTATCCATGCAGCGGATGCCATAGATGAGTCCCTTCGGGCGGCCGACGAAATCGGCTTCACGCAGGGCAAATTCCGTCCGGTTCAGGGCGCCTGTGAGCAAGGTCTTGTCCAGGCCGCTGCGGACCATATCGCTGAGGACCTTGCGGACGAGCGGCAGGATCTGAGCCTGTTTGTCCGGATCCGACCCATTGACAGAAATGCCCCACAAAGGCTGCAAGATGCCATCCTGGAAGTCACCGGAAATATCCTTGCCCAGTCCGGCATCGACCAGGGCCTTTTTCAGCGGAGCTGCCGGCGACTGCAAGAGGACATAAGTCAGGACTTTGAAAGCCATGGCTACGGTCGGGTCCAGGGCATCGTCGATGACATAGGTCAGGCTGTGCAGGGTCTTGTGATCCGTCTTTTCTCCCGTCGCAATGCCATAGGGATAGGTCTTGACCTGGCTGCCCGGGCAAGTCTGGCGGCCGATGGCCGAATCGACAGACTGGACATGGAACTGGCTCAGGTATTCCCCATCGATGAAGGCCAGGGTCTGGTCGATATCCATATCGCCGTAGAGGAAGAGGTAACTGTTCGACGGATGATAATATTTGGCGTGGAAGGCAGCAAAGGATTCCTGTGTCAAGCTGGGGATATCATCGGGATTGCCGCCCGATTCGACGCCATACGTCGTATCCGGGAAGAGGGCATCCATGACGTGCCGTTCCATCTGCGAATCCGGCGAAGAAAAGACGCCTTTCATTTCGTTATAAACGACACCGCGATAAGTCAGCTCACTATCGGCCGAATCGAGATGATAGTGCCAGCCTTCCTGCATGAGGACCTGTTTATCTTTGATCATGTTCGGGAAAAAGACGGCATCCAGATAGACATCCATGAGGTTCTTGAAATCGGCAGCGTTGCGGCTGGCTACGGGATACATGGTCTTGTCCGGGAACGTCATGGCATTGAGGAAGGTGTTGAGCGAACCCTTTACCAGTTCGACGAAGGGTTCCTTGAGGGGGAACTTCCGGGAGCCGCAAAGGGTAGAATGTTCGCAGATATGGGGTACGCCCGTGCTGTCAGACGGCGTCGTCCGGAAAGAAATGGAAAAAACTTTATTGTCGTCATCATTCTGGATATATAACAAGCGGGCACCGGACTGGATGTGGTGCAACTCATAAGCCTGGCTGTGCAGTTCCGGTACGTAACGGGACCGGTCGACGGCAAAGCATGGATAGTCTGTTTTTCTTGTAATTTCATAAAAAAATGCTCCTTATCGTATATATAATGTATATGATGGGCTTGCTAAGCCTGCAAAAGCAGCTGGCCCAGAGCCGCTACGGTATCGGCCGTATACTCTGGCTGGAAGGCCTTCCGTTCCGCTTCATTGCCATACCCGTAGGTGACATAGATGACGGGCAGGCCCAGTTCGTGGGCTCCGATGACATCGAAGCGGCGGTCGCCGACCATGACGGCATCGCCTGGCTGCAGCGGGCCCAGGCCATCCAGGATACGGCGCATGACATCGGCTTTCGTATCGGTACCGCCGACAGCAGGCCCGGCAATGGCTTCCACGTAAGGCGCGATGCCGAATTTCTGGCAAATCGCTTCGGCATGGACCTGGGGTTTGGATGTAGCGACAAACGAGCGGATGCCCGCTTCTTTCATGGTCTTCAGCATGGGAACGATGCCGTCGAAAGCCCGGTTCTCGAACTTGCCGATCGTGCTGTAGCGTTCCTGGAAATAGGCATAAGTCCGGCGCGCCTTTTCCGGCGAAAAGCCATAGACTTCTTCAAAAGTCGTCAAGAGCGGCGGCCCGACGACGGTGTGCTGGTCCAGCCGGCCTTCTGTCGATTCGCCCATTTTTTCCAGGGCATAGGCAACGGAATTGATGATGCCATCTTTAGAATCGGTCAGCGTACCGTCCAGATCGAATAAAACGTATTTATACATAATCTTCTCCTGTTAAAACTATACTTAATGTGTACCCTATCTATTTTAGCCTGCTTTGCCAATATTTGCAATCATTTGGCCGGCACAGAGACCGTGAAAAATTTCCCATTGTTGACCATTTTGGTATACTTATGGTATAATGAATTTACAATTAACAAATAATTATTTTTAACTATATCTGCTCCACAGACTCTCAGAAAGGAAGTGCTCTCATGAAACACGTCATCCGCCCTTCTTACGATTTATATATTAACGGCCGCTGGGTCCCGTCCAGCGACGGTTCTACTTTTAAAGCCATCAATCCGGCCAACGGCGACGTCCTCTCCGTCTGTGCCGAAGCGACGCAGGACGATGTCAATGCCGCCGTCCGCGCAGCCCAGGCCGCTTTCCCGGCCTGGAAAAAAGTATCCCCCGTCAAACGGCAGGCGATTCTTCTGAAAATCGCCGACATCATCGAAAAGAATGCTGATACGCTGGCCCTCATCGAAACCCTGGATAACGGCAAGCCCATCCGGGAAACGAAAGCCATCGACATCCCGGCAGCGGCCGACCATTTCCGCTATTTCGCCGGTGTCCTCCGCAGTGAAGACGGCCGGGCATCCACGCTGGACGACCACACGCTGAGCCTGGTCATCCACGAACCGATTGGCGTCGTCGGCCAGATCATCCCCTGGAACTTCCCCTTCCTCATGGCCGCCTGGAAACTGGCACCGGCCCTGGCTGCCGGCTGTACGATCATCCTCAAGCCGTCGAGCACGACGTCCCTCAGCGTCCTGGAACTGATGCACCTCCTGGAAGGCGTCCTGCCGGACGGCGTCGTCAACGTCATCACCGGTAAAGGCTCCCGGTCGGGCCAGTACATCCTCGACCATCCGGACATCCAGAAACTGGCCTTCACAGGCTCTACGGAAATCGGCCGCGACGTTTATAAGGCAGCTCAGGAAAAACTCATCCCGGCCACCTTGGAATTAGGCGGCAAATCGGCAAACATCTTCTTCGACGACTGCGATTGGGACATGGCCATGGACGGGGCCCAGCTGGGCATCCTCTTCAACCAGGGCCAGGTCTGCTGCGCCGGTTCCCGCATCTTCGTCCAGAAAGGGATCTACGACAAATTCGTCGCTGAACTGGCAGAACGCTTCAACCGCGTCAAAGTCGGCCTGCCCTGGCTGGAAGACACGCAGATGCGCCCAGATTGACGGCCGTCAGGTCGAAAAGATCCTCAGCTACATCGAAATCGGCAAACAAGAAGGAGCACGCCTGGTCTGCGGCGGCGAAAAAGTCACGATAGACGGACTGGAAAAGGGCAATTTCATCAAGCCGACGATCTTCGCCGACGTCACCAACGACATGCGCATTGCCCAGGAAGAAATCTTCGGCCCTGTCGTCTGCATCCTGCCCTTTGAAACGGAAGACGAAGTCATCGCCATGGCCAATGACAGCGAATACGGCTTAGGCGGCGCCGTCTGGACGCGCGACATCAACCGGGCCCTGCGCGTAGCCAAAGGCGTCGAAACGGGCCGCATGTGGGTCAATACCTACAACGCCCTGCCGGCCGGCGCACCTTTCGGCGGCTACAAGCTCTCCGGCATCGGCCGCGAAACGGATAAGACGACCATGCGCCATTACATGCAGACCAAGAACATCTTCATCAACCTCTCGGAAAAACCGAGCGGCTTATACGAATAAATCATCGTGAAAGGACACTTCCTCTATGACAGCTAAAAAAATCATTTCTCTCCTCCTCATGCTGCTCCTGGCCTGTACGGCCGTCTACGGTTTCACCTCCGTCGACCGGCCGGGACAGAGCCAGCCACAGGCCACGACGAGTGCCAGCACTAAGAAATAGTAATTGACAAGAACCTCCTTTCTTCCTATAATAAAGCCATTGCAGAGAAGAAAGGAGGTTTTTCCATGAAAAAGGTACTGTCGAAAAAAGAAAAAGCCCGGCGCCAGACCATCCGCCGGTCGCCGAAAATCAAACAGGCCATCCGCCGCCTCGACCCGTCGCGCATCCTGACGCTGGATCTGGAAACAACGGGCCTCACAGCCGATGCAGAAATCATCCAGCTGTCCATCATGAACGGCTGCGGCGACGTCCTCATGAACCGCTATTTCAAACCCCTCTATACGGAACGCTGATGAAGCGATGGAAGTCAATCACATCACGCCGGAACAGGTCGCCCAGGAAGACCCGTTCATCCTCTGGGCCGATACGGTCAGCCGCCTTTTCATGGACGCAGACTCATCGTCGGCTACAGCACCTTCAACGACATCGCCAAGCTCCACGCTTCTGGCGTCGTCCTGCCCGACAAGGACATCTATCTCGACCTGGCCGAAGCCTTTTCCCTCATCCATTATCAGGAAACGAAGACCATTACCTATGAAAAGCTCATGAACTGCGCCGCCCATTACGGCTACCACGGCCGCAACTGGCACGACAGCCTGACCGATACGGACGCGACGCTCTTCTGTTTCCAGCACATGCTCGATGACGACCAGGCCATCTTCAAAAAACGCCGTTACCCGCAGATCAGCGGATAACGGCGTTTCGTCGTCTCAGTCAGACGCCCCGGTCATCGGGGTTCCAGATGAATTTATGGAGCTGGAGCTGCATGTGCCAGTCCGTCAGGCGGTTTTCCTTCATGAACTCGACGATGCGCCGCGGCTCGATCTTGCCGAAGACGGCGCCGACATAGACGGCACACTTCGGGCGGTACAAGCGATAGACGCCCAAAGCCTGACGCAGTCGCTTCATCGCCGACGACGAACTCAGGACGTCCTGAGGCCGGAGCTTCTCGAAGTTTTCCGGCAGCATACGGTTGGCCATGTCCGAAGACAGGCTCTTGTAATCGACAGTGAACCAGACGTGATCATATTTGAAATACGGTTCGATATCCATACTGCCATTGGTCTCGATGTTGACGCTGTGCCCCTTCAGTCCTTCCAGGAGAGCGTGGATATCCTGGCACAGCGGTTCGCCGCCCGTCAAGGTGACGTTGGATAGGAGACCTGGGCGATGATGTCGGCAATGTCCATATGCTGGCCTTCATTGAAGGCATAGGCCGTATCGCAGTACGAACAGCGCAGGTTGCAGCCGCAGAGGCGGATGAACGTCGCCAGCTGGCCAGCTTTCTTCCCTTCCCCGTCGATGCTGTCGAAAATCTCGTTGACACAGAGGCTATAATTCATAAGTGGCCACGTTCCCTTCACTTTCCTGGACCGTTACTTTGACACAATGGGGCACGGTGTCGCAAATCCATTTGGCGATATTTTCCGCCGTCGGGTTGAAGTCGAAGACATCGTTCAGGTTCTGATGGTCCATCTTGGCGTGGACCATTTCCTTGATTTTCTTGAAATCGACGACCATGCCGTTGCGGTCCAGTGCTTCGGCCTGGCAGGTCACATAGATGATCCAGTTATGCCCATGGAGATGCTCGCACTTGCTTTCATAGTCGAGGACCAGGTGGTGGGCAGCGGACACTTCCATCCGCTTGGTTACAGTATACAAAAGGCGTTCCTCCCTTATCGCTCGGGCCAGCTATAAGCCAAGCTGGTAGATGCGGTTGGCATTGTTGAAGAAGACGTCATCCCAATACGTTTCGGGGATGAAATCTTTGACAAAAGTAATGTAATCGGCGAAATTGGCCAGGGGCCAGTCGGTCCCGAACATGACCCGGTCGTAAGAACTAGATAGTTCAGCCAGTCCCGGAGCATGGAGATATACCCCTGTTTGTCCCGCAGGAAGGTGACCATGTCGGGAATCTTGCCTTCCAAAAGGCCTGACAAATCGACGGCGACGTTGTGGTTCTTTTCCAGGACGGCAATGGCATCCTGCAGGAAAGGATTGCCGATGTGGCACATGACGAACTGGACGTCGGGATATTTGACGGCCGCTTCATCGAGGGTCATGGGATGGCTGTACTTCAAAAGGGCATTGGCCGTCGCCGTCAGGCCCGTGTGGATGGCGACGGGCTTATTGTACTTCCGGGCCAATTCGTAGATCGGGTCGTAGAGTTCATCATAGACGTAGACGTGGTTATAGCCGGATAGAGCTTGATGCCGCAGCACTGCTTGCGCTTGAGGTTCTCTTCGACCTGTTCCACCATGAGGTCCATATTGTCATAAAAAACGTTGCTGTCCAGGCCGATGCAGTAACTCATGTAATCGGGATAGTGATGGCCGGCCGGGTCCAGGGTCTTGTTGCCCATGACGACGCCGTGGACGATATTGTTATCTTGAAAGGCCTTGTGCAGACATTCTTCAGTATTGGTATAACCGGCAGCAATAGCAATCTGATTGAAGCCGATATAGTCACAGAAATGGAAATGACTGTCAATGACCCGCAATTCCTTAGCTTTCATAAGCACCTCTATTCCTGGATAGCCGTTTCCAGGGCAATGTGAATCATATCATCGAAAGACGTCTGCCGTTCTTCCGGCGTGCAGGCTTCTCCCGTCAGCAAGTGGTCGCTGACCGTAAATAATCCCAGGGCCTGGGCACCGTATTTGGCAGCCAGCGTGTACAGACCGGCCGTTTCCATTTCGACGGCCATGATGCCGTACTGGGTCAGTTTATCGTTGTCGATTCCGTCATCGTAGAAGCGGTCCACCGAGACGATGTTGCCGACCCGGGCCGGGATACCCTGCTTGACCGACTGTTCATAAGCCTGGCGCAGGAGGGTGAAATCAGCCAGCGGCGCATAGTTGATGGAACCGCCGAAAATGTTGCGGATGATCGACGAATCCGTCGTCGCCCCCTGGGCGATGATGACGTCGCGGAGCCTGATATCTTTCCGCATGGCCCCGCAAGTACCGACGCGGATGAGTTTCTTCACGCCGTAATCGCGCATGAGTTCCGTCGCATAAATGGAAATCGACGGGATTCCCATGCCCGTCCCCTGGACCGACAGGCGGACACCCTTATAAGTCCCCGTATAGCCGAGGATGTTGCGGATATCCGTATAGCAGACGGCGTCGTCCAAAAAAAGTTTCAGCAATATATTTAGCCCGCAAGGATCGCCAGGAAGCAAGATGCGGTCGGCGATTTCACCGTCACGAGCAGCAATATGAAGACTCATGATAATTTCCTCCTTAAAATAGCATATATGTATTATACCACATGGTTTGAAAATGGCTATCTCTATGCTACAATGTATAGTAGGTATCAAAAGGAGCGGTCATCATGAATGAAAATCCTTATCTCACATCTTGGAATATAATCTGGACCTGGGCAAAACCAAGCCCGACACGGTCCATCGCGATGAAAAGTATTGTCCGTTTTGCGACGTAGCCCATCTGAAGAATGTCATGGAAAAGCGGGGCCCTATGATCTGGCTGGAAAACGCCTATCCCGTCCTCAAGGATTCGTGGCAGACGCTGATCATCGAAAGCGATGACTGCGATGGCGAATTTTCATCGTATACGCCGGAATACGCCCTGAAGCTCATCCAGTTCGGCCTGGAAAAATGGCAGCAAGTCAAAGACATGGGGAAATTCCGGTCCGTCGTCTTCTACCGCAACCACGGCTACATGTCCGGCGGCACGATCCATCATCCCCATTCGCAGATCGTCGGCTTCAAGGACTACGACTATCACCAGGATATCAAGCCCTTCCATTTCGTCGGACCTGCCATCGTCGAGGAAGACGGCCTGACCGTCAACTTGTCCCAGCGCCCCATCATCGGTTTCTACGAAGTGAACCTCATCCTCAAGGACCGGGAAAAGCTGGGGAAATTCGTCCGCTATATGCAGCGGACGGCAGATTATTTCATGCACTCCTTTGTCAGCTTCAACGACAGTTATAATATCTTCTTCTATGACTTCCCGGCTGACGATGCCTTGTATGTCAAAATTATCCCGCGCTTCCTGACCAACCCCCTCTACGTAGGCTATATGATTCCCCAAATCGCGAACGGAGGCCATTCAGCGCGCTTCATTCATGCTTTGCAGCAGCGCTTGCATGAACTATAAGAAAGGACGGTTATTACAACTCTATGCGTTTATTTGCAATCGGTGATCTACATTTATCAGGCAATCCCCCTAAAAAGCCGATGGAAGTCTTCGGCAGCCGCTGGAAGAACCATTGGCAGCGCATCGCCGCCGACTGGAAGAGCCGTGTCAGTGACGATGACGTCGTCCTCATCGCCGGCGATACGTCTTGGGCCATGCACCTGAAGGATGCCCAGGAAGACCTGGATCAGATCCGGGCCTGCCGGGCAGGAAAATCATGATCCGCGGCAACCATGATTACTGGTGGGAAAGTGCCGGTAAGCTGAACCGCATGGACGCCGAAAATAAGATACAGTACCTCTACGGCTCGACAGCTGTCCTGGGCGACAAGGAAATCGCCATCTGCGGCACTCATGGCTGGGTCTGCCCCGGCGATATCCATTACCAGGAAGACCGGGACGCCAAGCCGTACCGGCGGGAACTCCTGCGCGTCGAACGGACCCTGCAGGAAGCGGAAGCTTTACAGTGCCGGCATACGATTCTCCTGCTCCACTATCCGCCGGTCTGCGACCTGACCAAGCCCAGCGGCTTTACGGACCTTTTAGAAAAATACCACGTCCCGCTCTGCGTCTTCGGCCATCTCCACGGCATGCAGCCCGGGACCATGTTCCCGCGCCGTTATAACGGGACACTGCTCCAGCTCGTCTCGGCCGATTACCGGGACTGCAAGCTCTTAGAAATCAAATTCGACGGACAGGAGGCCCTGCGATGAGCCAGATAGCCAAAAAACACCTCTTAGCCGGCATCATCTTCGGCGATGCCGAAACGGGTGAATACATCTATCTCCCTGGCGGTGAAGTCGGTACAGACCATCCGCTCTGCGTCTTTGAACACGACGGACAGAAAGAAGACGTCGATCTCGACCAGGCCGGCTACCTCGTCGACCACCTGACCTTGAAAAAATGCAGCCACCCCACCCTGGGAAAACGGTCGTTTTAGCAGTAAAAAGGGATTGTCGCACGAAGGCTTTTGCGTCATGCACAATCCCTTTTTTCACGTGGTTTGCCGTGGTTCGTGATTTGTTTGCCGTGAAGGTTTAAATTTTTTAACAATCGTGTATAAAAATATCATTTTTCTTGCAGCTGTGAGAATTTTCGGCAAAGAACCACGCCAAAAGAACCACAAAAGGGGCTTGTCGCTTAATGCGACAGCCCCTTTTCGTTTGTCGATGAACGACGAACTAGCTCTTCTTAAGGGTAAACCAGAAGGTGACGCCATCCGTTTCGTTGCGGACGCCGTATTGTTCGCCGTGGAGTTTCACTAAGGCAGCAACCGTTCCCAATCCCAGGCCGTGGCCGCCGAAGACGCGTTTCGGGCTGCGGGCCCGCGACGAGTCGATCTTATAGAAAGGCTCCCAGATGCGCTGCTGATATTCTTCAGCAATGTGGCTGCCTTCATTGTAGACGGAGATGCGATACCGCGTCCCCAAGTCATCGGCAAAGACGCGGATATGTCCGCCGGACCTCGTATAATCAATGGCGTTGCTCAAGAAATTGGTCACAATCGTATCGATCCGTTCCGGGTCGCCATAGACGTTCATCTCAGCTGGCAGCTCCCAATCGGCAGTGATGCCCTTATCGGCAATGGTTTTGGCAAAACGAGCCTTGCTTTCTTCGGCCAGGGCCGTGAAGTCGAAGACGGTCTGCTCCAGTTTGAAGGAGCCCGTTTCCAGGCGCGACAAGTTGAGCAGGTCCTTGACCAGTTTATCCATCTTCTGGGTTTCACTGCGGATGACGGCACAGTAGCGCTGTTGTGTCGCCTTGTCGATGTCCAGGGTGTCCAGCCCTTCGGCGTAGCTGATGATAGCCAGAGGCGTCTTCAACTCATGGGAGACAGCGGACAAGAAGGATTTGCGCATATGTTCCACTTCCTTGGCCTTATCGAGCTGTTTCTGCAGTTCCGTATTGGACTGCTGCAGCGCCGTCAGTGCGACATCGAGCTGATGGGCCAAGGTATTGATGCTGTCGCCGAGTTCACCAATTTCATCGTTGAAATGCCCCTGCCAGCGCTTGGAAAAATCGAGATGGGCCATGGCCACGGCCAGATTCTTCAGTTCCAGCAGGGGCCGGGTCATGCGCTTCGTCAGGAAAAGCGTACCGATAAGGCCAGGACCAGCCAGAGGAGGCCGCAGACGATGATGAACCGCTGGACGATATAGATATTCTCCCGCATGGGCGCGACGGACTGGCTGATGATGACATAGGTGCCATCCTGGATGCGGTCGATGAGGTTGAAATGCTCAAAATCGGGCATATCCTTATACAGCTCAACCTTGCCCAGCATGTCCTCATCAGGTACCTTGCCATTGAGCAAATCCAGGAGCTCTTCTACATGCAGGGGCATCTTGAAATTGTTCTTCACCTGAGCCGCCTCATCTTCTTTCCCCGTGACGACGACATCATGGCTGGTGAGCGGCGGTTTATCCGGCGGAATAAAGACCCGCCGCCCCGGCCGGGATGAATAGACGAGCCGGCCATGGTCGACGATGAGCACATCCAAAGCATAATGCTGGCTCAAATCATCGAGCTGGCTCTCGTCTGGCTTGCCTTCTTCCCGGTAGATGGTGCTGATTTTCTGGCTGGCTTCACTCATGGCTTCTTTCTTCATGAAATAATAGTAACGGTCAAAGCCGAAGCCAACGGCTGCCATGAGAGTGATGATGAAGAAAATCGTAAAAAAGCCGACATAGAGTCCAGCCTTAAACTTTAACGACCAGCGCGCTTTGCTCATTTGCCATCATAGCGGTAACCGTAGCCGCGGACCGTGCGGATATAGCGGCCTTTATCGCCCAATTTGATGCGTAGGCGGTTGATGTGCGTATCGACAGTCCGCAAATCACCATAATAATCGTAATTCCAGACCTGATTGAGGATCTGACGGCGGCTCAGGGCCTTGCCGGTATTGCTCATGAGATAATTGAGGAGCTTGTATTCTGTCGGACTGAGGTCGACGTTCTTGCCGTCGATGACGACCTGGCGGGCATCGCGGTCGATGGCGACGCCATCGTCGGCTTCATGCGTTTCCTGTTCATTCTGGGAACGGCGCAGGAGGGCTTTGATCTTGGCGACCAGGATTTCGGCTGAACGGCTTGGTGATGTATTCATCGGCACCGAGGTCATAGGCAAAGAGCTGGTCGATTTCTTCGCCCTTGGCCGTCAGCATCATGATGGGCACTGTCGATTCACGGCGGATTTCACGGCATACGGTCCAGCCGTCGTACCCCGGCATCATGACGTCCAGAAGGATGAGGTCCGGGTGTTCTTTATCATAAATATCCAGGGCTTCTTTGCGTCCGACGCTTCCAGGATTTCGTAGCCTTCGGGCTTCAAGAAATCGATGACTAATTGACGCATGAGCTGTTCATCATCTGCAATGAGTATTTTTTCCATAGTTAGTTGTCCTTCTTTCTGATAGAGTCTGTATCCGGCAGCTGGTCCAGCCAGTCACCGATAGACCGGCCGCAAAGGATGAGGTCCGGTGCCAGGTCCCGCAAGTACCAGGACGAAAGCCCGCCGGGTCAGATAGGGATGCGGCAAAGTCAGGGTTTCCGTCCGGCACGTTTCGTCCGGGCTGTAGACGAGGTCGATATCAATAGTCCGGGCGCCCCACTTTTCGTGGCGCACGCGTCCTAACCGCCGTTCGATATCCAGACAGGCGTCAAGCAGTTCCTGTCCGGACAGTTCCGTTTCGACAGCCACGGCCCCGTTGATAAAGGCAGGCTGGTCGGTCTTTCCCCAGGGCGGTGTTTCATAGAACGGGGAAACGGCCGTCACCATTACCCCTGGCGTATCGGCCAGGAGACGGACAGCCTGGCGCAGCGTCGCCATCCGGTCGCCCAGATTGGCGCCGATACTGAGATAGAATCTAGCCATGGCGCCGCCTTTCCAGGACGATGGCCGCATCATCAAAGGGTCCGCCGATGGGGCCTGCGGCTTATGGACGGTCACGGTCAGGGCCTGGACCGGTGGGAACTCGGCCAGGATGCGGTCGGCAATGACCTGTCCCACCCGTTCGATCAAGTCGAAGGACGGCCCTTCGACGACTTCCTTGACGACGCCATAGACGGCACTGTAATCGACAGTCTGCGTCAGGTCATCGGTCTGGCCGGCCCGTCCCAAGTCCGTTTCCAGCGTCAAATCGATGTGAAAAGGCTGGCCCTGGCGCTTTTCTTCGGGCAGACAGCATGATACCCATAAAAATGAAGTCCTGTCAGGACGATTTTATCCATCTTTTTCCTCCTCCATGAGCAGTTTCCAAGCCTGATCATAGGCGGCTGTCCCCTCTTTCAGACAGCCCGATGACGCCGTCGTTACGATATTGGAATCGATAGCCATGCGGTCGCGCATGGTCAGGCATAAATGAGTCGCTTTGACGATAATCAGGACGCCTTCCGGATTGAGGCCGCGGCAAATGGACTGGCACAGGTCATCGGTCATCCGTTCCTGGAGCTGCGGCCGCCGGGCCAGGATGTCGACGGCGCGGACAAAATGGCCGAAGCCGGCGATAGTCCCGTTTTTCGGATAATATGCCACATGGACGGAGCCGAAAAAAGGCAGCAAATGGTGTTCGCACATCGAATGGAAGCGGATGTTGCGGACGACGACCAAGCCATCGCTCTGGGTCGCAATGGGAGCCTGCCACTCGTCATCGGGATTTTCCCTGAGCCCCGAAAAAAATTCCCCAAAAGCCTGAGCGACGCGGTGCGGCGTCTTTTCCATGCCCAAAGCCTGGAGATCCAGTCCCAGGGCCTCTAAAAACTGCCGCATCGCAGCGACGGCTTTTTCATTTTCTTCCAACGTAACCAGGTCCTCCTTTATTTACAAAATGAAGTAATACGCAGCGATAAAGATAAGGCCGCCGATAATGATGAAAAAAGGACTGGCATACTGCTGCCAGACACTTTGCACGTGATCGAGATAGATTTCCTGTGGATCCGCCGGATTATAACGAAGGTCCAGTTCATCGCCGGCCGTATAATCCCATTCGGCATCGCCAAAGGCATACCGGGCCTGATAAGTCTTGCCGTCTTGCGCCTGAAAACGGACGACGGGGTAATAAAGAGTTCCGCTCTTCATCTTCTTTTCTTCAAATCCGAGGAGCGTCCCTACAGCCGCTACCTTACAGCGCCGCGTCATGCCGCGGAACTTCCAGCCGTGATAGGCCCCGACGGCAATGAACAACACGCCGAGGATAGCCGGGAGATAATAAAATATTTGCAAGAACATACATACCTTCCTTTCTATTCAGCTGATGCCCGAGGAGACGGCTGACTTCCATTCCCAGGACCGCCCCGATGATGCCGGTCACGATCTGGGGCCAGCTCATAACAAACAACAGCATATGGCGCACAGCCGGCGGAAACGCAATACAGGCGAACAGCAGGTAGAACGAGCCATAGAGGATGGCCGCCTTCCCCAAGCACCGCCGCAAAAAGCCGGCAGACCGTACCGCTGCCAGCGCCAGGCCGTCCAGACGTAGAAACAGTTGCCCAGCCCTACGGGAAAGACAAAGGGAAAGAAGGGCAGCATCCCTTCCAGCCAGGCAAAGACCGGCGTACACCCGGCCACGACCAGGCCGGCACGGCGGCCGATGAGGAGGACCGCACGATGAGACAGGCATTGACCAGGGACCCGACGACGAACATGCTGACCTGCGGCGGTATGGGAATGACCAGGCGGAGTCCCTGCAGGATCAAGGTCACTGCCAGGATGAGTCCCGTGCGGGTCACTTTTTTTATATCTTCTGTCATAAAGCCTCCCTGTCCAAGCTGAAAAAATTTGTTATAATAGGATAGGTCATTATCCTAATTATCTTTATTGTATCTTTCGAGGTGTCAGATGTCAAAACGATTCATTCATTCTATCAACTATATGCGCGGCCTTTGTATGCTCGGCGTCATCGCCATCCATGTCGCTCCGTCGCTATCGTCAATCCGTCGCCCAACCTGGGCCTGGTGGCCATCCTGGAAATCCTATCCCGTTTTTCCGTGCCGGCCTTTTTCTTCCTGTCGGCTTTCGGCATGTTCTACAGCCAGCCCCTGGACCAGCCCTTCGTCTATAAAGACTACCTGCGGCGCCGCCTGCGGACGGTCTTCGTCCCCTACCTGGCCTGGTCCCTGTTTTACATGGTCTACGTATCGGTCATCAGCCACAACTTCAGTGTCTTCCAGCCTTACGCCTTTTTCCGCACCTTGTGGTACGGCCTGGCCATGTATCATATTTACTTCCTGGTCATCCTCTTGTGGTTCTACTTCCTCATGCCCCTGTGGCGGCCGCTCCTGCGCTTCATGGATAAAGCACCGTGGCTGTCGTTTACTCTTCTCTTCTTCGCCAACATGGCCTTCAACTTCTATTCCAGTTATATCTGGACCGTCCATTCCAACAATCCCCTCATCCAGGACGCTTTCAACTTCCGTTTGAACTACATCGTCCTGCACTACTTGTTCATCTTCATGTTCGGCGCCTTCACGGCAGAACACTTCGGCAGCGTCACGGACTGGCTGAAAAAGCACGGCGTCCTGGTCAACGTCTTCCAGGCGGCGACGACGCTGGGCATGCTGGCCGCGTACTACGGCGTCATGCACTACCTGGCTATGACCCTTATCGGCAGTCTTCACCATCCATCAGCTCAGCCCCATCGGCATGGCTTATACTTTATCGACCATGCTCTTCCTCCTCTACTGGTGGGAATGTCGGCCTGTACCGCAGTGGTCCACAAAAGTCTTCTCCCTCCTGGGCGACTACTCGTACCCCATCTACCTGGTCCATCCGGTCTTCCTCAGCGTCTGCACGGGCCTGGCGGCTCACCTGCATATTTACCTGCGGGCCGTCCACATCATCGCCATCTACGTCATCGTCACGGCTTGTGCCGCCGCCTACTCATGGGTCGTCGTCGAACACAAACTGCCGAAATGGCTCAGCATCTGCGTTAAAGGCAAATAACATCGTATAAAAAGGGCTTGTCGTACGACGACAAGCCCTTTTAAGTTGTTAGTGGCTAGCAGTTAGTTGTTAGTGGATGGCTTTAAATTTAAAGGCTTTCTCTGAAAACTACAAACTCCCACACTATTTTTTCTCATCCTTTTCCTTTACTTTGGCCAATACGTCATTCGCCATACGGCTCTGGCTTGATGACGGCATTGCCGTCTTTGATGGATTCCGGATAGAAGCTGCTCTTATACTTATGCTTCTTCGTCTTGGTAATCATCTTTTTCAGCTGAATCGTCTGGTCATCGATGTTGTACACATAGGTGCAGTAGTCTGTCGTTTCGCCGGATTGTTCCACCGTATCGAAGGACAGGATCTGGCGGCCCATATCGTAATAGAGCTTGGCCGAGTTCATGTCGATGGACGTATACTGGTTATATTGCCACATATTATCCGCTGCGAAGACCGATGCCGACAAGACCAGGGAAAAGCCCAGGGCCAAAAGCATTTTTTTCAATTTCACAGGTAACACCCCTTACTTCTGTTGTTTTTAGATTATTATATCATGAAACAGCCGTAAAAGGTAATAGATTTAGCGATTATCTACTTTTTCAGGATATAAATCATGCTGGGACAGGCGCTGCCAGGCCACGTCAGCCCAGGGCGTACCGGGCCGGCCGTAATTGCAGTACGGGTCGATGCTGATACCGCCGCGGGGCAGGAATTTCCCCCACACTTCGATGTATTTCGGGTCCATGACCCGGATGAGTCGTCCATGATGATATTGACGCAGTCTTCATGGAAATCGCCGTGATTGCGGAAACTGAACAGGTAGAGCTTCAGCGACTTGCTTTCTACCATGCGTTCTCCTGGGACGTAAGAAATATAAATCGTCGCATAGTCCGGCTGGCCCGTCATGGGGCAGAGACTGGTGAACTCGGGACAATTGAACTTGACGAAATAGTCCCGGTCGGGATGCTTGTTGACAAATGTTTCCAATAAAGACGGATCGTAGTCCTGGGCATACACCGTATGCTGATTGCCCAGCTTGGTCACGCCCTGCAGTTCTTCTTTACCTCGGCTCATAGATCAAAACTCCTTTTTCAAAATATAGCGATGGCTCAGGGCCTGGATGAGCAGGACCCCGCAGATAGCCGGCGGCAGCTGACCGACAGCCAGGCTGCTGACCAGGACGGCATAAGGCAGGTTGAGCAGATACGACAGCCAGGCGCTGACGCAGAGGTCGGCACCCACCAGATGGGCAGGGCAGCCAGCCAGGGATTATAATGACGCTGACGGACCTGGACGATGAGCCATGTCGTGACGATGCCGACAAAGCAGCCACCGATCATGTCGATGAAGCCCAAGCCGCCAAAGAGAAAGTTAGCAATGAAGTTCGCAAGCCCCAAGGGTACGACCAGGAAAGGATATACAAAGGCCAATGCATAGAGCGACGTGGCGATGCGGATCTGATACGGGCCAAACGAAATGCCCTGGGTGACATACAAGATGACGATGTACAATGCCATGACCATAGCAGCGACGGTCATGCGTTTCGTGTTCGCTAAGAAATTATACATAGGCGTTCCTCCTTTCAACTGAGAGCAAAAAAAGACGGGGTTGCCGAAACAATCCCGTCTGCATTGCAAGATACCTTTTGTAATGCTTCCTAGTTTTGTTTACCGACAGGATGGATTGCGAACTGTCGTATGCTGTTTTGAGGCCTACCAGATGACGTGGCCTAAGACGTGGTCGATGGGGACCGGGCCGATGAAGCGGCTGTCACTGCTGTGGTTGCGATTGTCGCCCATGCAGAAGACATAGCCTTCGGGAATCTTGATTTCTCCTTTGCGGCTGTATTCCATCGGTTCATTGATGTACGGTTCATCTAACGGCTCGCCGTTGCGCCATACCTTGCCGTCATGGAAAGCCAAGGTATCGCCTGGACGGCCGATGACCCGTTTGACCCAGATATTCTTGGTCTGCAAATCATGATTGAAGAAAGCCATGTAATTGTTCATCGGTTCGGCAACGTCATCTTTCCACGTACGCGGATACTGGACGCGGCTGTCAATGATGACAATATCTCCATAGTTCGGGACTTCCCCCAGGATGTGATTCCACTTGGAGACGATGAGGTATTCCCCGTTGTGCAGGTCGGCATCATCGATTCACCAGAAACGCGGGTCGGCTGGAAGAAGAAGATATGGATGACCATGGCAATGGCCAACGCGATGATAATGGAATAAATCCATTCGTAAACTTCATGTAGAAACGTATTCACGCTGCAACCTCCTCACTTGCGTACTCGTATATTGTAGCAAACCAGGGGTATAAAAGCAAGAGTCAGGGAAGGTCGCTTTCGCCGATGATTTCAAGGCCTTCTGCACGTAATAATTCCGCCGTCACGCCGTCGCCAGCCGTCAGGGTCCGGGAAAAAGTACCGTCGTAAATCTGTCCATGTCCACAAGACGGACTTTTCTCCTTCAAGATGGCTTTCGTACAGTGGAACAGGCGTGCCCAATACAGGGCCGCTTCGGCACCGCGTTGGTACTGGGCCTCACCTCGCTGCCATTCGCGGTGACGACACGTTTGCCCTGCCGTTCAGCCGCTGGCCGCGGCGTCGCCAGACCACCAGCCTGTTCCGGACAGACGGGAATCAAATGGATATCGTCCCGATTGAGCAAAGCCTGTACCTGCGGATAAACCTTCGTCTTACCATCGTAACGGCAATACTGGCCGAGCAGGCAGGCGCTGATTAGAATGTTCATAATTTCACCTTAGTCAAAGAGAGTCATTGATATTTTTATAAACATTTGATAAACTACTAGCTATGAGATAGTTCGATGTATTCGGTTTTCCTCACGAAAGTGAGGTGATCAGCATGAGTGTCTTTGAAACACTTTATCTAATGATAGCTTTTGCTACCTTAGTCGTGCTGGTTATTTCGGTACGTAAATAAGTAAGTACGATATCTGAAAAAAACCGTATACCAATGCGGTACACGGCCTTCTTCAACATCTTAACCTAGAGGAGAGCCGATGTGCAGCCATCGGACTATCTCTGTTTTTAGTATAACGTGAAATCCTAAAAAAGGCAAGCACATCGCTTCCCTTAAATATGTTGAAAAACAAGCTATACCATATTATAATACAGGTTGCAACACGAATTTCAACTCATCCATTTATCGTCAAAGGAGTGTTCACACCATGGAACAAAAGAAGACGCGCAACACCGCCGACTTTCTTGTCGAATGTCTTGAAGAAGAAGGCGTCCATTATATCTTCGGCATCCCCGGCGAAGAAAACCTCGCCGTCATGGATGCCCTGGAACATTCGAAGATTGAATTTATCACCGTCCGCCACGAACAGGGCGCCGCTTTCATGGCCGACGTCTACGGCCGTCTGACAGGCAAAGCCGGTGTCTGCATGGCCACCCTCGGGCCTGGTGCTACCAACCTGATTACTGGCGTCGCCGATGCCGACTGCGACGGGGCCCCGCTGGTCGCCATTTCCGGCCAGGTCGGTACCGATAAAATGCACATCACCGCCCATCAGTACCTCGACCTGCGGGCCATGTTCGAACCAATTACCCGCCGCGCCTACACCGTCGTCCGTCCGGACACGATGGCAGAAATCACCCGCCTGGCCTTCAAATATGCCGAACGGGAAAAACCAGGTGCTACCTTCATCGACCTGCCGGTCAACATCAGCAAGATGCCCGTCGCCGACGATGAAAAACCGTTACAGCATAAGACGATCCTGCCGGAAACGGCCTTGGAATCGCAAATCGAAGCAGCTGCTGCCATGATTTCCTATGCCAAGAATCCGGTCATCCTGGCCGGCAGCGGCGTCATCCGCAGCAAAGCGGCCAAGCAGCTCACGGCTTTCGCAGAAAAATTGAAGCTCCCCGTCATCAATACCATGATGGCCAAAGGCGCCATCCCCTTTGACAATAAATATTCCATGTGGACCGTCGGCATCCCCATGGACGACTATCAGACCAAGATGCTGGAAAAAGCCAGCCTGGTCATCGCCGTCGGCTATGACATCATCGAATATGCCCGGCCAAATGGCATTTGACCAATGCCGACATCATCCACATCGACACCATGCCGGCCGATATCAACAAGAACTACCAGCCGGAAGTCGAAGTCGTCGGCAACATCCCCAACTCGTTGGAACGCATCATGCCAAAGCCGCCCGCCTGGCTGAACCGAAACAGTTCCTCGATCTCCGTCAGAAAATGGTCGACGAACACGAAAGCTACGCCCACGACATGTCCTTCCCGGTCAAACCGCAGAAAGCCCTCATCGACTGCCGCCGCATCATGGGCAAGGACGATATCGTCATTTCCGACGTCGGCGCCAATAAAGTCTGGATTGCCCGTCATTACAACTGCTACGAACCGAACACCTGCCTCATCTCCAACGGTTTCGCCACCATGGGCATTGCCGTCCCCGGTGCCATTTCGGCCAAACTCGTCCATCCCGATAAGAAAATCCTGGCCATCACCGGCGACGCCGGTTTCCTGATGAACGTTCAGGAATTTGAAACGGCTTACCGCCTGGGCACAAACTTCGTCACCCTCATCTTCAACGACTGCAGCTATGGCTGATCAAATGGAAACAGGACATGCAGTATGGCCATCACCAGTACGTCGACTTCACCAACCCGGACTTCGTAAAAATGGCCGAAAGCTTCCACGCCATCGGCTACCGCATCGAAAAGACCGAAGACCTCCTGCCGACCCTGAAAAAAGCCTTCCAGCAGGATAAACCGGTCATCATCGACTGCCCCGTCGACTACTCAGAAAACATGAAACTCACAGAACATCTGGAAGAATTGATGAAAACGTTGTAAAAAAAAAAGTCCTGTCGCTATGCGACAGGACTTTTTAGTGGTTAGTGGCTAGCAGTTCGTAGGGGCCGTCCCAAAGGGCGGCCCGCCTGGATATTTGACGCCAAACTACAAACTATTTCTTCGGCATTTTTTCTGCGTTTTTCAACATATCCGTGACGGCGCTGATGATGTCGTCATCGCCTTCTTTGGCGATGTTGCCCAGGATGGCGGCGACTTCCATCGTATCGCCGTGCTGCCAGGCCAGACAGTGAATCGTTTCCGTGAAGGGATTGCCATTGATGACCAGTGATTTGGCGACGGTCCATTCATAAAAGAGATGACCATTGGTCTTCTTCGCCGTCACTGGTGCTACGACGCGGAAGCCCTGCGGCAGGCGCCCCGGCATATTCTGATTCAGCCGGTTCATGAGTGTCCGCATATCCGGCCGGCTGCCGATATCGCGGAGGTAGGAATTTTCCCGGTTCTCCCCATATACAGCGGCTTTGACATCCCAAATCGTCGCCGTATAGTGCAGCAAATAGGCGTACTGGAAATCGGCATCATCTTTCTTGACGACCTGATACGTTTCCGGCTGGATCGGGAAGATTTTTTCAAACAATGCGATGACGTCATTCCCTTCATCCGCTGCCGTCAGCATGGGCTGCCGTCCGGACTGCATGTAGATATCATCGGGCACTGTGATGATGCCCCAGTTGGGGAACTTAGTCATCGTCTTTATCCTTGGCCAGCGATGCCGTCCCAATCGACAGGACAGCCGCTGCCATCAGCAAAATAGCTTTGATTCTCATAATTTCACTCCTCGTTTTTCTCAAACAGTAACATGTTCATTGTATCCCATGACGCTTTTTCTGTCAAAAAAGAGGAAAGTATGATATGATATAGTTATGTAAATCGCCTCAATCTATACGATTCGGGCATATTCCCATTTACTTAGGAGGTTATACCACTATGGAATTCAACATCAAAGCGAACTCGACAGCAGAAGTTTCCGAAAAATGCACAGAAAACAACACGGCCATTAAATTAGGCAGCGGCAAATCCCCGGTCTATGCCACACCGGCCCTGGTAGCCCTCATGGAAAACGCAGCCATCAACGCCTGCGATCCTCAGCTCCCGGAAGGCTATAACACCGTCGGCATTGCCATGAACGTCAAACACGTCGCAGCTACTCCGATTGGCCTGACCGTCACCGCCAAAGCTACCTTGGTCGAACAGGACCGTAAAAAACTCACCTTCAAAATCGAAGCTCACGACGAAGCCGGCCTCGTAGGTGAAGCTACCCACGACCGCTTCATCATCGAATCGGCACCGTTCCTGCCAAAGCCGAAGCAAAAAAAGCTGCAGCTAAATAATATCTCGCAGCTCATATAAAAAGGGGTTGTCGCACATGCGACAGCCCCTTTTTTAGTTTACAGTGATGACTCTCCAATGGTCCCTAGCTGGCTTGCTGTTCAAAGATGTCCTGAGCCAGGCCCATGGGTTCATCGCGGAAGATTCGTTCGTCCATGGTCTTCAGGTCTTCGGCAATGTGCGGCACGAATTCCATCTGGTCGAGGATATCCTTTTGCAGATCCACGCCCGGTGCGATTTCCGCGAGGACCAGGCCTTTGTCGGTGAGGACGAAGACGCAGCGTTCGATAATGAACATGACCTGCTGATTATGTTTGTGAGCATAGTCAGCACTGAAAGTAATCTGGCCGACCTTATCGATAAATTTCTGGACAGCCCCTTCATGGGTGATGACCAGTTTGCCGTCGCGGATTTCTTCGCGCAGGCCTTTAGCCGTGAAGGTACCGCAGAAGACGACTTTATGCGTGTTCTGGGTGATGTTGATGAAACCGCCACAGCCGGCGATGCGGTCTTTGAACTTACTGACATTGACATCGCCTTTGGCGTTACATTCAGCCATGCCCAGGAAAGCCATGTCCAGCCCGCCGCCATCGTAAAAGTCGAACTGATACGGATGGTCGACGATTGCATCGGCGTTGGCCGATCCGCCAAAGTCAGCGCCGCTGGCCGGTACACCGCCCAATCGGTCCGGCTTCGACAGTCAGTGTCAGCTGATCGCCGATACCTTCTTCATTGGCTACACTGGAGACGCCTTCCGGAATCCCGATGCCCAAGTTGACGACGGCGTTGGGTACGAGTTCCATCGCAGCCCGGCGGGCAATGACCTTACGGGCGTTGAGTGCCATCGGCGGAATCTGGGACAGAGGCATACGCATTTCACCGGTATAGGCCGGGTTCTGGACCTGACGGACCTTGGACAAGACGATGTAGTCGACGTCGATGCCCGGCAGGACGACGTGTTTCGGCGGAATCGTCCGGTTTTCGGCCAGCGTTTCGACCTGGACGATGACCATGCCGCCGCTGGCTTTGGCTGCCAGGGCCATGGGCAGGAGCTCCATGCGGACTTCTTCGTTATCCGTCGATACGTTACCGTTCAAGTCGGCACAGGTCCCGTGGACGATAGCGACGTCAATGGGGAACGGTTTGTACCACAAGTATTCTTCACCATCCAATTCCTTCACTTCTACCAGGTCTTCCTTGGTGATGCTGTTCAATTTACCGCCTTCAATGCGGGGGTCGACGAACGTATTGAGGCCGACGCGGGTGAAGAGGCCCGGCTTGCGGCCGGCAATGCTGCGGAACCACTGAGCCATCGTACCCTGCGGCAGGTTGTAGCCTTCGACCTTGTTGTCCATGACCAGTTTACCCAGTTTGGGAGCCAGGTTATAATGACCGGCAATGACCTGTTTCAGCATGCCTTCATGGGCGAAATGGCTGGCACCTTTGCTCACACCGTCACCGATGCCGGCTGTATGGACCAGTGTCAGCTGCTGCGGATATCCGGTCTTGGTAAAGCGGTCTTCCAGGGCCTGCAATACTTCTTCCGGTAATGCACACTGTGCAAAACCACAAACGGCGATAGTCGAACGATTCTTAATAAGCGATGCTGCATTTTCTGCTGTAATCAGTTTTGCCATGATGACTCCCTCCTTATAGATTGCCTTGCTTATCTTCGATGAGCACTTTTTCTTCTCATCTTCTGGCTTTAGTATAGCCCTGTTTTCCCTTGAAAAATACGCACAAAGCCGTGACAAAAGATGAAAAAGTTGCCCGAAAGATGACAAACGTGACAAGGTCTTTCCTTGAAGGTGTCCCGCCGCAGCTATATAATGAATATAAAGAATATACACACATTCAATTTTACCATCAAAGGGGTCTTAGTTATGAATCCTTATGCAGAAGTCCTCAAGCAGCTGCTGCAATACACGGAGACGAAATATACGACCTTATCCCAGGCTATCGACTACGACATGTCCTATATCAGCAAATGGGTCAACGGCGCCCGCCTGCCGGCTTCGCGCCACGCCGATCGCATCCACGAAGACATGGCCCGCTTCTTTGCCGATACCGCCCATAAACAGCACCAGGAAGACGACTTGAACCGTATCTTCTCCTTTGCCGACGACGGCCAGGATCTGGCGTTCCATCTCTACGGGCTGCTCAGCCAGGCCTATCGCCAGGCCCAGATCAAGACGGGAAAAAATGAAAACCGCGACCAAGCTATCCATTTCTATGCCGGCCGTGCGGACTGCCACACGGCCCTGCGCCAGCTCCTCCACCAATACATCGAAGGCCTCCCGTCTCAGGGGATGCTGGTCATGACCGGCCAGTTCCACGTCCTCGACCAGAATGGCATCTGGCAGATTCTGGAAGAATGTCACAATGACCACTGGTCCTGTGATGTCCACTTAGGCCTGAAAATGGATGTCTTCGCCGCCCACATGCCCCAATCCGTCAGCAGCCTCTACCAGTGCCTGGACCATCTGCTGACTTATAATTTCACCATGCATGAAATCAATCACGAGTCGTACCGCAACATCATCGTCCTCAAAGATGCCTTCGCTTACCTCTATTACGTCGACGGCGACGATTACATCGACATGTGCCTGACCATCACCGACCCGGTCCAAGTCCGGGAAATCTATAAGAAATGCTGCGCCTATATGATGGTCCAGCCGGTCCTCATGGAACCCCGCCAAACGCTGGGCATGGAACGCTTTGGCTACCGGGACATCTTCTTTACGTCCAATAAGTACCTCTTCTTCCTGACTAATGGCCTGGAATTTCTCCTCCCCGACGAAGTCTATACGTCCCTGTGCCAGCTCGTCGACAAAGGGAAATACCCTAACGCCACTAAAGAATGGGTCCGCCGCATCCAGTACATCTGGTACCGCATCATCGAGCAGGGCCGCATGAAAATCATTATGCCCAAAAATTCTATCATCCGCTACCTGGAAACGGGCTGTTTCTACCTGACCGACATGAACTACCAAATGACGCCAGACGAAAGAAAGGCCCAGCTCAACCTCATCGTTGAAAAGATGAAGCAGAACCCGGCCATTACCTGTGGGATTCTCCTCCGGCACCGGGAGAAAGCAGTTATACGAATTTTTCTAATCTCGCCTTTTACGGCAACTACACGTCAGCTTTCTTAAAAAGAACACGCACCACATCCTGCCGCAGACCAAACCGATTTACTTGCTCAACAACCCTCAGCTCATCACCTGTATGCATGAGTTCTTCGACGACCTGAGCCGTTCGCCCCAGTACAAAGGCTTCTCTGCCGAAAATGTCGACGCCCTGCGGGGCCTCATCATGCCGCTCATGACAGTCTGACAGAAGAAAACGGCGACGCCTAGTGTTCCGGCTGGGAAATACCGCGGACCGTAATCTTGAGGATTTCGACGGCCATGCCCGTCGTGTATTCTACTTCCTGCTGGATAGCCTTGCGGATGCGGCTCATGAGCTTCTTGATGTTCTGCCATAGGCGATGGTCAGGGACAGGATGATAGCCAGGCCGTTGCGCGTTGAATTGTAATTGATGGCCACCCGCAGACGGTTGATCTTGGTGACGCCGCCATTTTGTTTCAACACATGGCGCACTAAGGCTTCCAGTACTTCGTTCGAAAAGGTCAGCTTGCCATAATAGCTGAAGACAGGCCGGACGACGGACCGTTCAAAGTTGGAAATCTGCTTGCCGTTACGGCCGTAGAAGAAGGAGCGTATCGGGTCCAGGAGATAGCCCTGGAAATGGGGCTTCAGTTCCATCGTCGGCACGGGGATGATATGCTTGCCTTCTTTCAGGCGGATAGCCCGGGCCTTGGCGATCTCGGACGGGCACGATACATCCTCGATGCGGATGAACTGCGACGCTTCCGGCAGATCCAAGGCCTGGCAGATGCGGTGGATCATGTGTTTCGACGTCCCCAGTATGAGCAGTTTCGGCGGATGGACTCTCGCCAACGCCGCCCGCATGGCTGCTGCATCTTCAGGCTTGTTGAAAATAGCCCGGCGCACGGCCTTCAGGCGGTTCGTCTCTTCCTTGGCCGACCGGCCGGCAACGATACGGTTGTGGTCGATGAGCAGGCCGTCGTCGATGATGGTCTGGATATCGTGGTCATAGGCGACGACCAGGCATGATGCTCTTGCCGGTACCACTGGCCCCAATAAAACCGAAAACTTCCATGAATCTCACCTGCTTTTCTTAAAGCTTATCCTTTTACATCATTCAGTAAGGCTTTTACAGCTTGGGCATCGACGGTGAAAACGCCGACCTTTTCCGGGAAGCGCCCTGTCGTGCGTGGAAATCAGAGCCGCCGCTGACGTACCAATGACGGTCCTCGGCCAGTTTCAAAAATTCCTTATAACGGCCGCGGTTCTTGGGGTGATAGACTTCGACGCCGTCAAAGTCATGGGCCAGGACCTGGTCCAGCGTCCGCTTGAGCAGTCCCGGATGGCCAGGACGGCAATGCCCCCGGCCTGGCGGATAAGGGCGACACAGTCGTCGATGCTGCGGCGGTGATACGGCACGTAGGCTGGACCCCCGCGATAGAGGAGCTTATCAAAGACCGTCTTGACGTCCGGGAAATAGCCTTTGGCCACGAGCTGGCGGGCAATATGGGGCCGGCCGACGGTGCCGCCCTGTCGCAGCGTCGCTTCGATGGCGCTGCGGTCGATATCATAACCAAGCGCCCGGAAGCGGTCGACGATTTCCAAGGCCCTGTTGAAGCGCCGTTCCTTGAACTGGGCACAGTAAGCCTGCAGCCCTTCATCAGCCGTATCAATGCCGTACCCCAGGATATGGACATCTTCGCCGTCACATTCCGAACTGATTTCAATAGCCGGGATGACGCGGACGCCTGGCGCAAAAGAATGGCTGCCATCATAGGCGGCGACGGTATCGTGGTCAGAAATGGCCATGACACTGAGCTTGGCATCGACAGCCATCCGGGTCAGCTGCTCCGGTGTATAGACACCATCGGAGCAGGTCGTGTGCATGTGTAAGTCTACGAGCATGGGAAGCCTCCCTGTAATAAATGAAGAATCGATTTGATGCCGACGCCGGTCGCCCCGATGAGGCCCGTTTCGTCGGCTTTTTCATTGAAAGCCGGACCGGCAATATCCAAGTGGATCCACGGCGTGCCGTCGTGGACGAACTGCTTGAGGAAGAGGCCTGCCGTAATCGCGCCGGCTTCGGGACCGCCGACGTTCTTCAAATCGGCTACGTCGCTTTCCAGGAGCTTTTCATATTCTTCATCAGCCGGCAGCTGCCATATCTTTTCGTGGACTTCCGTAGCGGCCTGGAAGAAATGGTTCATCCACTCCTGGTCGTTGCCGATCATGCCCGTCCGGACAGTCCCCAAAGCCGTCACGCAGGCGCCGGTCAAAGTCGCCAGGTCGATGAGGCGCGTCGCCCCTTTTTCCTGGGCATACGTCAGGGCGTCGGCCAGGATGAGCCTTCCTTCGGCATCGGTATTCTTGACTTCTACGGTCTTGCCATTATACATGGTCAGGATATCATCGACATGATAGGCCATACCAGAAGGAATATTTTCGACCAGCGGGATGACCGCCAGGACATTGACGGGATACTTGAGCAGCATCAACGCCCGCATGACGCCGACAGCTGCTGCGGCCCCAGCCATATCGTCCTTCATAAATTCCAGATTGGCATGACTTTTAAGGGACAAGCCGCCGCTGTCATAGGTGACGCCCTTGCCGACGATGCCCAGGACTTCCCGGCTGTTAGGGTCCCCCTGATAGGCGATGGACAAGAGCTGCGGCGGATTCATGCTGCCCTTGCCGACGGCGACGATGCCGCCATATGGCGTTTTTCCAAAGTCCACTTATTGAGGTTCTCAATGAGGATATTATCGCCCTTGAGCATCCCGCCGGCGATGTCGGCGAACTTGCGCGGCGTCAAATCGTTCGACGGCATGTTGACCAGATCCCTGGCGGTATAGATGCCTTCATAGACCGAAGTATACATATAGCACATAGAATTGAATTCCTTCGGCCGCAGGCTATGGGTCAGGATATTGATATTGCCAATGGTCCGGCTCTTGGCCTGGCGTTTATAGCGGGTAAATTCATAATTGCGGTACAGCAGGCCATCGATGAGGGAACCCAGATCCATATCCAGGGTATCAGCCATGACAGCCAACTCGCTGACGCCTTCCTTCATAGCCGCTGCCATGAGGCGCCGGGCCATACGGAAATCTTCATACGTCGAATAACGGATGGGCTTCCCTTCCAGGCCGATGAGGAAATATGTCTTAGCCTGACCATCCGACAGGAAATGGAAGACATGGATGGATGTATATGGTAACACCTCCGGATGCTGTTCAACATAAGCCGGATGACCATGACATCATCCTTGGGCAACTGACGCAGCGTCGACAAGCGCCGATTGATGCCGACGCAAGCGTATCCATACCGCCATTGCCATTATAAGTAATCATGCGCATCGCTCACTTTCACTCTATTTACAAATTAAGTATTTGGGGTAAAATCTCACTGCTTTCATTATACATTCGCCGTATCGCCAAAATCAAGAATCGGGAGAAATTCAACTTTCTGTAAATTTTTTAAAAAAAAGCTTGCAATTCTCTCCGATTTAGTGTATTATACTACATGTGCTTAGGAAACAGCGAGTACGAAGAAAAACAAAACATGGACCATTAGCTCAGCTGGCAGAGCACCTGACTCTTAATCAGGGTGTCCAGGGTTCGATCCCCTGATGGTCCACCATAGCAAAAAAGGGCTTGTCGCACGACGACAAGCCCTTTTGAGTTTTAAGTTTGCAGTTTATATTTTTAGTGATAGGGGACGTCCTGATAAGGCGTCCCGCTGCGAGATTCAGGTATAACCCTGTTCAGAAAAAGCCCGGTAACTTATGCGTAGCGTACAGCATAAGTTACCGGGCTTTTCTATCCACTATCGTTTAAAATATAATCTTACTTCACGATGACGGCCAGTACGTCGCCGGTCTTTACGTTATCGCCGGGATTGACGCGGATTTCGTGGAGCGTGCCGTCAGCAGTGGCTGTGATGTCGTTCTGCATCTTCATGGCTTCCAAGACGAGGATGATGTCGCCTCGTTTGACGGCTTTGCCAGCTTCGGCTTTAAGAGCCGAAATCTTGCCCGGCATGGGGGCTTTGACCGTAATGGCGCCATCAGGGATCGGGCCGCCTACAGCGGGAGCCGGTGTAGATGCCGGTGCAGCCGGAGCCGGTGCGGGAGCTGCCGGAGCGGGTGCCGGTGCAGATGCCTGCGGAGCCGGAGCTGCCACCGGAG